>Ga0206824_10233_pt1 | contig 17267 bp, 11 predicted proteins | sample Alteio_BWOrgCont_82_FD_152874 | JGI IMG/M metagenome (GOLD analysis project Ga0206824, IMG submission 152874) | Enriched cells from forest soil in Barre Woods Harvard Forest LTER site, Petersham, Massachusetts, United States -... | ecosystem: Environmental > Terrestrial > Soil > Temperate forest >...
GACTCTCGCGTTTGAAGTGATGGTCCGACACACATCTCCTCCTCACGTCGCCGCGGCGTGTTGTGCCGATCTCGCCGCCGCCGCCGGGTGGTGCGGAATGGTGGCTGGACAGGTCGCAGACCTGGAAGCCGAAGCGGTGGGCGGACGGCAGTTTTCCGGCAGTCCAGACAAGGAACTCGCCCAACTCGAAGCAATCCATCGACGTAAGACGGGACGATTACTTTCCAGTGCGGTCACATTGGGCGCGCGAGTCGCCCAGGCAGACCCGTCACTTGTAAAACAATTGGAACATTTCGGAAATTGTGTTGGTTTGGCGTTCCAGATTGCGGATGACCTATTGGACGTGACGGGAGATGCCGCCAAACTGGGGAAGGGAGTCGGCAAAGACGCCGCCTTGGGAAAGATGACCTACCCGGCGCTCCTGGGCGTGGAAAACAGTCAACGTAAAGCCGACGCCCTGATTGAAGAGGCATGCCAAATGCTGGCGCCACTGGGAGACCGGGGCGACAAACTGGCAGCACTCGCCAGGTTTGTCACGCAACGAGACCATTGATGCTTTTAGAAATGAGAACCGGGCCGCGTTTTCCGCTTTGATGTTGAAGCTATTGCCTGCTCAAATTGAGCTTTCCCGAAAGAGCAAACATGAAGGATTTCGAGCTTCTTCCGCAGATCGAGTCTCCACGTGATCTGCGCCGGCTGACGGATCAGCAACTGTTGCAGCTTGCGGACGAGATTCGTGAGGCACTGTGCAATCTGGTTCAGGAACGGTCAGCACACTTCGCGAGCAATTTGGGTGTGGTCGAATTGTGCCTTGCGTTGCACCTGGTTTTCGACTTCTCCAAGGACCGATTGATCTGGGACACGGGGCATCAGATTTATCCGCACAAGCTGATCACTGGACGGTTTGATCGATTTCCCTCGATTCGGACCAGGGGTGGCCTGATGGGCTTCCCTAATCCAAATGAAAGTGACTACGACCTGTTCATGACGGGCCATGCCGGCGCCAGTGTTTCAACAGTGCTGGGACTGAAGGCCGGCGATGATCTGCTTGGTCAGACCAGCCGCAAATCGGTCGCCGTCATTGGGGACGGAGCACTCCCATCGGGAGTCGTCTTCGAAGCCATGAATAATGCCGCCGAACTGAAGAAAGATCTGCTGGTCATCCTGAACGACAATGAGATGGGGATCTGTCCTCGAGTCGGCGGCCTGGCCAAGTGCCTGGATAAGGCTCGAGTCGCCCCGTTCTACAACGGGTTGAAGCGCGATGTGAACTGGTTACTGAACAAGCTGCCGGTCGTCGGTCAACCGTCGCGTCAGGCGATCGGGCAAATCAAAGACGCCATCAAGGGCTTTCTGCACGGAGGAATGCTGTTTGAAGAATTGGGATTCCGATACATTGGTCCAGTGGACGGTCACGACCTGGCGTCGCTTCGCGGATACCTGGAAATGGTCAAGGAGGTTACCGGACCGGTCCTGTTGCACGTATTCACTCAGAAGGGACATGGATTCGATCCAGCCTGTGAAGATCCGGTGATGTTTCATGCTCCGCCACCTTTCCAGCGCCGTTCGCGTCACGAAGTTTTGTCGGTGAAGAAGTCGTCTTCTCGTGCCTATACAAACTCAGTCAGTGATGCGATCTATGAGTCCATGCAGCGCGATTCGAAGGTCTGCGTGCTGACAGCCGCCATGTGCGAAGGGAACAAGCTGGGTCGCGTGCGCCAGGATTTTCCCGACAGGTTCTTCGATACTGGAATCTGCGAAGCGCATACCGTCGCCTTCGCCGCCGGCATGGCCAAATCGGGACTGCGGCCGATCGTCAACATCTACAGTACGTTCCTGCAGCGAGGTTTCGACCATATCTTTCAGGAAGTCGCTCTGCAGAATCTGCCCGTAACTTTCTGCCTGGATCGCGGCGGCTTGGCCGGTCCCGACGGGCCGACCCATCACGGCGTTTTCGATAACAGTTACATGCGAGTCTTTCCAAATATGACAGTCATGGCGCCCGGCGACGAATTTGACGTCGCCCCGATGCTGGAATTCGCGCTGTCACACAGCGGACCAGTTTCGATTCGCTACCCGAAGGCCAACATCGAAAACGTTGAACGCGAAGAATGCGCAGTCGATCTGGGCAAGGCTGAAGTCTGGAAGTGGGGCCAGGACGGAATGTTCATCGCATTCGGCGCGTTGTTCCCCACCTGTGTTCAGGCTGCGGAGCGGCTGCGTTCAAAGGGTCTGGATGTGGGAGTCATCAATGCGCGTTTCGCCAAACCATTGGACCAGGCAACGATTTTCAGGGCTCTGGAAGAATCCGAGTTTGTAATCGCCGTCGAAGAAAACACTGTTTGCGGCGGCTTCGGCAGCGCAGTCCTGGAAGCGGCCAACGCGGCCGGAGTCAGTACGAACAATCTGAAGTGTCTGGGAATCCCTGATCGATTCGTTGAACATGGTGAACGCGACGAATTGCTCACTGAATTGGGACTTGATACCGACGGGCTGGTTGCAACGGCCATGATGCTGCACGATCGTGGTCCCTGTGTCCGTCAATTGCCGTCGAAGCGATTACGTGCATCTGCTGGTTGATATGAACACTTCGTCGAACTGGATGGATGCCAGTCGAGATCACGACAAGCCAGGAAGGATCGAAGAAATGGTCTGGTCGCGAAGTTGGTGGGTCTGTTTGTCTGTGGTTTGTCTTTGCGCAACTGTTCGCGCTGGCGAGGCCTATCGTCTGGAAGAGCCCGTCGATGATACACGTGTTTTCGGAGTCGGAACACGTGTGGATGTCACAGGCAAGACACAGCCTTCGATCAAGGTGGAACCGCTGCCACTGGTGGCATCGGCAGCGTTGTCGTATCGCGAACGCAGGCTGTTGGGTCCCGGTACGGATGCTGAATCGCTGCGATCCGTCCGCGACTACGAACAGACGACTTCTGAAATCTCGGTTGCCGGTCAGAAATCGTCTGCTCAGCTCGCGGATTCCCTGAAGCTTGTCGTTGCCCAAGGGCGCCCTGACGGTGTTGAGCTTTACAGCATGGGAGGGCCGTTGACGTCCGCAGAACTGGATTTGCTGCGATCTCCCGCGGATAGTCTGGCCTTGATCGCTCTATTGCCTGCGAAAGACGTTGAGGTGGGGAGCAAATGGACGGCTCCCGGTTGGACATTTCAAATGCTCACGGCACTGGATGCCGTCGAGAAAGGCCAATTGACCTGCAGTCTATCTTCGGTCGAAAAGAATGTCGCGCGGATTAAGGTGGATGGAAAGCTGGAGGGAGCTGCGCTGTCTGCCGTCAGCGAAATCACGATCAGCGGGTTTTACGATTACGATCTGGAGCTGAAATGCATCACACAATGTGATCTCGTTCAGGTTGAAAAGCGCGGACACGGACCTGTTTCACCTGCGTTTGAATTCAGCGCGCGCGTTCGACTGCTCCGCCGGCCAGCCCAGATCCCTGGGCGTCTGGGGGACCCGAAGATCGTCGATTCCGCCGTCAGTGAACTGAAGCCTTCCGTCACATTGTTGCGCTTCGATTCTCCTTGGAACATCGGCTTCGAGTATCCTCGGCACTGGCACTTGTGGAAGATCCACGACAAGGCAGCAATCTTCCGGCTGATCGAGGACGGGAATTTCGTCGCCCAGTGCGATCTGGCGCCGATCGCTCCCGCCAAGCCGCTCGAACACCTTCCTGATGCGGATTTTCAACGGGATATTCGCCAGGCTCTTGGTGACCGAATCAAAACGATGAGTGCCGGCGAAGTTCTGCCGGCGCATGATCGTCGGTACATTTACCGTGTCTCAGCAACCGGCGTTGATGGTGACCGGCCGTTGACATGGCACTTCTACTTGATTGCCGACCCTTCCGGACGTCAGGCATCTCTGTCTGTCACCGTCGATACTCCGCTTGTCGAAGCGCTCGCCAATCGCGATCGAGAACTCCTTAGCAATATCCGATTCGGGCCGGCCCCGATTACTCCACGCACTACAAGCCGTTAAGTTGAGCAATCAGGCGGCTCAATTGCCCGTGCCTGGGAGAGATCGTCATGAGTACCAGAGTTTGAAAGATCGGCAACCAAACCCGTCTTGTCCTGTTCCCGCAGTCTGACTAACATCCCGTCCCAATTGGGTTTAGCAGGACTGCCGCGGAATCCGATCGTTTGATCGGAAGACGCCTGTGACAATGCCTGCCCATCTCGGCCGACGTCAGCGCGAACGGAGGCCGCCTTGGAGCATGCCAGTTTGAGATTCGCACTTCGGGACGGATTTTTTGGGTCCGGTTGGCAGGGCTGGATCGCGATTCGCATGGACCATTCAAAGCACGGCGATGATCCGCGCCAACATCAGACTTTTCCGACGAATCATGTCCGCCGCCATCCTGCTGGGATTGCTGGTTTGCGGAGCGGAAGTTGGTGTGCGCATTGTTGAGGTCGTGCAGGGACGTTCCATCTGCTCCAATTCCAATCCACTGTGTCTGGTCGATCCAACTCGCCTTACGGTGCCGTCCTGGTTGACCGACCGCGAAATGAAACCGCATGCGACATCGGAAGTCAAATGCCGCGACCAACGGCGAACCGTGGAAATCAGGACGAACAGTCACGGACTTCGCAGCGATGAAGCAGCGATTCCCAAGCCGGCGGATACGTACCGTGTTGTCATACTGGGTGACGAGACGATTTTGGCGCCGGAGGTTCCGGAAGGGGAGCATTTTGTCAATCTCCTGTCCAACCTGTTGCAGCGGCAAACGCGACTGCGGATCGAGATCATCAATGCGGGGATACCTGGCGCCTGCCCGCTGACCGAGTATCTGCTTTTCAAGCAAAAGCTGCTGGCGTTGCGGCCGGATCTGGTGTTAATGCATTTCGACTGGTCCGATGTTTCCGACGATCGTCAACTTCGGCGGCAGATTCGCACCGGTGACGACGGCCTGCCGCTTTCGTGCCCTCACACCAGTTTGATCACCAAACCACAGAAATCGAATTGCCTGGATACTCTGCGACAGCAGTTTCGACTGGTCGACTGGGGTTTGATCATCGCCGGACGTCAGTGGAAGCAACAAATCGCGGAACAATCCGCCAAAAGCGAGGATCTGGGCGCCAACGCGTATGCCTGGCTGCGAAATGAGCATCCGGAAACTGACATGAGTGTCACTCAATCATTCCGTCCAATCTCAGATTTGGCTCGCTTGGCGCAGGCAGAGTCTTTTCAATTGATCACCATGACATCGCCCAAACCGTGGCAAGTATCTGCGCGCTGCACGAACGGCTCAGGAACGAGGATGAAGGCTGGTGTTGCGGCGCAGGCTTATTATCCAAATCGTACTCCGTTCCAGGCGCTGGCGTCATATACGGGGCGCATCAAGATTCCCCATGCTGACCTGTCTTCCCCATTGACGCAGGGTGCCGCGTCCGAAGCAAATTACCTGCGATTTGCGCCCCGATGGTCCCCGGAAGGGCACCGTCACGTGGCTGAGTTCCTCGCCAGATTTCTAATGGAACAGATTCCCGGACCTTGGAACAGTCGATATTTTCAACAGAATGAACCACAAGTCGGACGGCACTCCGTTCCGCAGTTCGAAGTCCGTTGGGCCGGCGGTACCCGTGATACACAATGAGGATCGTCGTTGCCCGTCTTAAAGACGGCTTTGTTTTGCAACCACATGACATCAACTTCCCTGGAGCAACATCATGAGCCCGACAGCATCGAAGTCAGAAATGTTCTTTCATCAGGCTGCGGACCATCTGAGCCTTTCGTCGCGAATGAGGACTTTGTTACTGACGCCGGAACGCGACACAAAAGTTCAGGTGGCCATCCGCCTGGACACGGGCGAGATCGAAACATTCATCGGCTATCGAGTTCAGCACGACAATGCTCGCGGACCCATGAAGGGGGGGCTGCGCTTTCACCCCCAGGTCGACGAGCTGGAAATTCAAACTCTGGCTCAGTTGATGACTTGGAAAACCGCCGTCGTTGATCTTCCCTACGGCGGCGCCAAGGGCGGCATTGCTGTCGATCCGCGCAGCTTGAGCAAGGGGGAACTGGAACGGCTGACACGCAAATTCGTGGACCAGATTCACGATATGGTCGGCCCCGACAGTGACATTCCCGCACCAGATATGGGTACGAATGGTCAGGTCATGGCGTGGTTCATGAATCAGTATCAGACTCATCACGGATTCCAACCCGCCTGCGTCACCGGCAAGCCATTGGAATTACATGGCTGCGAAGGCCGCGAAGAGGCGACAGGACGCGGTGTCGTCATCGTGACAGAACGGCTGCTCCACCAACTGGGACAGAAATTGGCGGGCAAGACCGTCGCACTGCAAGGGTTTGGAAACGTTGGCAGCCATTGTGCCGAACTCCTTTTCGAACGCGGAGCAAAGATCGTCGCCATCACCGACCACCGCGGAGGAGTCAAGAATGCAGTGGGACTCGATATTCCCCTGCTTCTTCAGTACTCCCAGAAAAATGACGGCGTGGCAGGTTTTCCCGATGGAGAACCCATGACGAACACGGAACTTTTCGCCTCGAATGTCGACATTCTCATTCCCGCAGCCCTGGGCGGGCAATTAACGGCGGAAACCGCCCCGACCGTTCGAGCGAAGTATATCGTCGAAGCAGCCAACGATCCGACCACTCCGGAAGCGGATGAAATCTTTCTCGAAAAGGGAATTCTAGTAGTCCCTGATATCCTCGCTAATGCGGGAGGCGTCACCGTCAGTTACTTTGAGTGGGTCCAGAATCGATCGGTCGTCCACTGGCCTCTGGAAGAGATCCGCAACCGCCTGGAAACGCGGATGTCTACCGCCTTCGATGCTGTCTGGAAGATTGCCCAAGACAAGAAGGTTCCACTGCGGACGGCCGCCTACATCCTTGGCATCGGCCGCGTCGCGAAGGCAACCGAACTGGCTGGAGTCTCGTAAATCCCGCAGATTCAGATTCTTCGCCACAGGTGCGACGTTGGGTTTGACTCCGCTTGCTCCGCTCCCTACCATCAAGGGACTGATGACGTCCGGCGACGAATTGCTCAATACCTTACCGGTTGATGAATGATGCTTTCCCTCAACTTCGCCGAGCCATCCTCCGGTGCTCAAAGCATTCGGATTGAGGTCGTGATTATTACCGGAGTTTCATAGCGACCGCGGGTGGCGAATTCACGAATCGACACAAGCCCTCAGGTCGCACCTGAGGGCTTCTTTATTTCCATAGACACACTGCGAAAGTTTTATCATGTCCCGGATCCAGATCTACGACACAACGCTCCGCGACGGCAGCCAGGGCGAAGGAGTGAACTTCTCTCTTCAGGACAAGCTCGCCATCACCCAGAAGCTGGACGAGGTGGGGGTGGACTTTGTCGAAGGGGGCTATCCGCTCTCAAATCCCAAGGACGCGGAATACTTCCTACGAGTACGTGATCTGCCGTTGAAGCATGCCAAAATCTGCGCCTTCGGGATGACACGGCGAAAGGGGTGTTCTGCGGAGGACGACGTCGGGATGTGTGCTTTGAGAGACGCTCGATCCCCCATCGTCACGCTCGTTGGCAAAACCTGGGACCTGCATGTTTTTGAGGTTCTCCATATTGATGAAGCCGAAAACCTCGCCATGATCCGTGACTCGGTGGCTTTTCTGAAGGCCGAAGGTCGCGAAGTCTTTTACGATGCCGAACATTTCTTCGACGGATTCCGAGCGAATCCGGAATTTGCACTAAAGACAGTCGTCGCTGCGCAGCAGGCCGGGGCCAGTACAATTATCCTGTGCGATACCAACGGCGGACGATTACCGGAGGACATTGCCGCCGCGGTCGAGGCAGTACGCAGGGAATTGAAGGTTCCGGTGGGAATTCATGTTCATAACGACGGCGAACTGGCGGTCGCCAACTCATTGACCGCCGTGGATCATGGAGCGATCCAGGTCCAGGGAACAATTAACGGAATCGGCGAACGCTGCGGAAACGCCGACCTGATCAGCGTGATCGGCAATCTGGCTCTGAAGAAGGGATATGATGTCCTGAAGCCCGGTGGGCTGATCCACCTGACGGAACTGTCTCGTTACGTCTACGAAATCGCCAACATGAACTTCCGGAACGGCCAGGCGTTCGTCGGAACCAGCGCCTTCGCTCACAAGGGAGGAATGCATGTTCACGCCGTCAATCGCCTCGCTGCCAGCTATGAACACATTCCTCCCGAATCGGTCGGTAACCAGCGTCGAGTCCTGGTGAGCGAATTGTCCGGTCGGTCCAACATCATCGCCAAGACCACCAAGTATCAGATCAACAACGACAACGCGCTGATGACACGCATCCTCGGTCGAGTTCAGGATCTGGAAAACGAAGGCTATCAGTTCGAAGCCGCCGAAGCCTCGTTTGATCTGCTGGTCCGTAAGGAAGCGGGAGCTTACTCGCCGAAATTCGATCGCCTGCATTATCGGGTGAGCGTCGAATGGAGCGAACTCTTGCTGGATCGAACGGAACCGCCCGTAGATGCCGCTGCGACTGACGTTTCTTCCACCGAACGGAAAATTGCGTGCGCTTTGGAGCATCGCCTGCAACTTTGCAACACGGAAGCCACAGTGAAGCTGCGAGTGAACGGAAACCTGGAACACGTCGTGGCGGAAGGGGATGGTCCCGTGAACGCACTCGACACGGCTCTGCGCAAGGCGTTGTCGTCCGCGTATCCGAACCTCGCAGAAATGCAGCTTGTCGACTACAAAGTACGAGTGATCAATTCCGCCGAAGGGACGGCCGCCCGCGTTCGAGTCGTCATCGAAAGCCGCGACCACACGGATGTCTGGAGTACTGTCGGCGTCAGCGAAAACGTTATCGAAGCCAGTTGGTTGGCCCTTGTGGATAGTGTCGAATACAAGCTTTATAAGGATGTGGAAACTTACGGCGTGATCGTCTGAAAGGAGAGTTTGAAATGAGTACCGATATTCTCGACGACGTGCGCGACGGAGTCGGTTTGACTCTGGCGCCGCTCAACGTCGGCCAATATCACCAGATGATTCGCGATGGCATTCTCCTTGATGGAGAACCGATCGAATTGATACGGGGGACGCTCGTTTACAAAGATCGCCGTGATAAGACTGGAGGTGTCATGACACACGGTAGTCGACATCTAAATACGCTGAACAAACTTAATGCGATACTGTCCAAGTGGGTGGCGGGACGAGCGGCGTTTCTCCAGATTCAAGGGCCGATCATACTGAATTCCGAAAGCGAGCCTGAACCTGATTGCAGTCTGATTCTTGGCAGCGTGGATGATTTCAGAGATGACGTGCCGGACGCTGCAGCGGTCCTGGCTGTGTTTGAAGTTGCCAACAGTTCTCTGCGTACAGATGGCCGGACGAAGTTGCGCCTTTATGCTGAAGCTTCAATTCCGCTCTATTTCATCGTCAATCTGAAAGACAACCTTATCGAGGTTCACTCGGAGCCGATTCCGGCAGAATCCCAATACGGCAATCGGATCGAGTTCGCGTCGGGTGATACTCTCCAAGTCGCCGTTGGCGACATTGGTACGTTCTCAATCGCCGTTCAAGAATTGCTCTAACAAATTCCTGGATTGATTCACCGCTCATATGACTAATGAAATCCCCAAGCAATACGATCCCGCCACTGCCGAAGCAAGATGGTTTCCGTTCTGGGAATCGAGCGGCTATTTCGATGCCGATCCGAATCCGGCCAAGCCCCCGCATGTGATCATGATTCCGCTTCCCAATGTGACTGGGGCGTTGCATATGGGGCACGCGCTGAACGGAACTCTGCAGGATCTGCTGACACGCTGGCGACGGATGCAGGGATACGAAGCCTTGTGGATGCCGGGAACCGATCATGCCGGGATTGCCACTCAATCTGTGGTAGAAAAACGGATGCTTGAGGAAGAGGGCCTGACGCGGCATGACATCGGCCGCGAAGCGCTCGTCGAACGAATCTGGAAGTGGAAGGATTCCTACGAAAAACGAATCCTGAGTCAGCTCAAAAGTATCGGCGCCAGTTGTGACTGGCGGCGTGTCCGGTTCACGCTCGACGAAGTCTGTTCACGCGCCGTGCGACAGACATTTTTCAAGATGTTCCAGGATGGGCTGATCTATCGCGGTAAACGCCTGGTCAACTGGGACACGTATCTGCAGACCGCCGTTGCCGACGACGAAGTCTACGAAGAAGAAACCGACGGCCATTTCTGGACGTTCAATTACCCGGTGGTTGAAGAGGGCCAAGGGCTGAGGGCTGAGAGCCAAGCGACGGACACGAATTCGTGTTCCTCTGATCCCTCAGCCCTCAGCCCTCAGCCCTTAGCCTCCTCCCAGCGCATTTCCTTCTCAACGACGCGCCCCGAAACAATGCTCGGCGATACTGCTGTTTGCGTGCATCCGACCGACGAGCGTTACACGCATTTGATCGGCAAGCACGTTCGCATCCCCGTGAACGGCCGGATCATTCCGATCGTGGCGGATGCGCTGCTGGCTGACAAAACGCTCGGAACTGGCTGCGTGAAGGTGACTCCTGCTCACGACCCGAACGACTATGCCTGCTGGAGCCGTAACAAGGAAAAGATGGGCGAGCCAATCAACATCCTGAACCCTGACGGGACGTTGAACGAAAACGGCGGCCCATGGCAGGGCCAGGACCGTCTGGTCGCGCGAGACGCTGTCGTCGCCGAAATGGAACGACTCGGCCACTTCGAAAAGGTCGAAGATCGCAAGATCCCTCTCAAACACAGCGACCGCAGCAAGACCCCGGTGGAACCGTACCTGTCCGAACAGTGGTTCGTGAAAATGGACACGCTCGCCCAAAACGCCATTGATGCCGCGAACGACAGCCGAGTGACGTTCTATCCCGAGCGCTACCGGCAGTCGTATCTCAGTTGGCTCGGTGAAAAGCGGGATTGGTGCATCAGCCGGCAGCTCTGGTGGGGACATCGGATTCCGGTGTGGTCGCGTGAATTTACGCTCCAAGAACTTAATGTCGCGATTGAGTCGCCAGAAGTTCAAGCTTGCCCGTTGATTGGCCAGATGCTCTTTAATTGCAGAATAGCTTATCGCGGAGAAACGTTGATTCGAGAAGGCAATACTTCTCTCGGCGATTCGTCGGCGCGACAAGATTTGCAGTCGAATTTGAATGATGACGTTTTTCTTCAGTACTCATACGCCCCAAGGACATCGTCAATCATACTTCAAGTTGGCGTGCGACCAGGAATAGGTGTGATTGAGGAAAACCTCGAAAGCTGTCGATTCAAACGTGATGACGACGTACTCGACACCTGGTTCAGCTCCGCATTGTGGCCACACGCCACGTTGGGCTGGCCGGATCGAGAGCACGATCCGCCATTGGCATCGTCAAGAGGTCCCGATTCGTCAAAAGCCAGTACTCAGTACTCAGTACTCAGTACTTCGTCTTCGCCCTCAGCCCTCAGCCCTCAGCCCTCAGCCAGTGCTTCGCCCTCAGCCACCAACGAAGTTCTGAACTACTTCTATCCCGGCAGCGTGCTAGTCACATCGCGTGACATCATTACGCTCTGGGTGGCCCGCATGGTGTTGACTGGCCTCTACAACATGGGCAACGTCCCGTTCAAGCATGTCTGCATTCATCCGAAGATTCAGGATGGTTTCGGACAAACGATGTCGAAGACAAAGGGGAACGGCGTTGATCCGATCGAATTGATCGAGAAATACGGTTGCGACGGGATGCGGTTTACGATCGCATCCTTCGCGGGCGAAACGCAGGACGTGCGTCTGCCCGTCGGGTACGAGTGCCCGCATTGTCAAGCAGTGATTCCGCAGGAGCCACATCACCTGAAATTCAAACCGGGCAAACCGAAGATCAAGTGCCCGAAGTGCAAGAAGGAATCGCAATACGCCACACCGACCTACATTCCCGACGAAGGCGAACCGGTCGCGAGGATCGTGATCGAACGTTTCGAATATGGGCGCAACTTCTGTAACAAGCTCTGGAATGCGGCCCGATTCGCGATGTTGAACCTGGAAGGCTACACACCGGGTGTGGTGGCGGACAGCGAACTGGTGATCGAAGATCGCTGGATCCTGTCGCGGCTGGCCACCGTGACAGACGAAGTGACATCACTCTTGAATGTCTACAAATTCGATGCCGCCACGCGATCGCTGCGTGACTTCGTGTGGAATGAATTCTGCGACTGGTATCTGGAAATGATCAAACCTCGCCTGCGCGACGAAGCTTTGAAGCCGGCCGCTCAGCGAGTCCTGGTGACGGTGCTCGACACAGCGCTGCGGCTGCTTCATCCGTTCACGCCGTTTATCACGGAGGAGCTGTGGCAGCGACTGAAAGAGATTGCGCCATCGCGAGGTTTGCCAAATCCGACACTGGCGACCGATGCGATTATCGTTGCTCCCTGGCCGAGTGGCATTGATTCATGGCGAGACGTCGCTCTGGAATCCCGATTCCAACGGCTGCAGGAACTCATCAATGCTGTTCGTAATGTCCGGGGAACCTACAACATTAGTCCGGCCGTGACTGTTTCCATTTCCGTGAAATGTTCGGCGGACATCGCTTTGGACCTGAAGCACGTGCAAGTGCAATTCGAAAGTCTAGCTCGGGCGACATTAACTTCATCCGGCCCGGATGTCGTACGGCCGAATGCCAGCGTGAACTTCTCACTTGGTGACGCCGACGGCTATCTGCCTTTGGAAGGTCTGGTTGACTTGCAGGCGGAACTGGCTCGTCAGCAAAAAGAAGCCGACAAGGTGCGCGGATTCATAGCCGGCCAGGAAAAAAAGCTAAGCAACCAAAGTTTCGTCGACCGAGCACCGCCGGAAGTCATCGCTGAAGTCCGCGAAAAGCTGGTGAGTCTTCAAAAGCAACTCGTCAGCATCGACGAAATCGTTAAGCAACTTGGCGGGTGACTGTAAGTACTTGATTCCGTACAATGTGGTCATTACGAAGGAATCTTTCATGAACGTACCCAAAGACATTCAGCAATTCGTCGGTGAGCAACTACATTGAAATCCACAACCGACGAAATCCGACAACGTTTTGACGCCGAAGTAGAACGCTTCTCAAATCTCGAAACCGGCCAGTCGGCCACCGTTGATGCGCCCCTCGCCTTGGCGATGGTTGCTGAAACCGCGGCCACCATCACGCCGAATGCCACCGATCTGCTCGACGTCGGCTGTGGAGCCGGGAACTATTCCCTGAAGCTGCTGCAACACTTGCCGGGTTTGAATGTCAAACTGATTGACTTGAGCCAGAACATGCTCGATCGAGCCGTCCAACGAGTCGGCGCGGCGACAACAGGGAGCGTGTCGACATTGCAGGGGGATATTCGCGCGATCCAGATCTCCGCGCAGTCAGTCGACATTATCCTGGCAGCCGCCGTCCTGCATCATCTGCGCACGGATGAGGAATGGCGAAACGTCTTTCGTCAGTTATTCGATGCGCTTCGTCCGGGCGGATCGATCTGGATTTTCGATCTGATCGAACACTCGTTACCGGAAGTCCAGCGAATCCAGTGGCGAATGTACGGCGATTTCCTGTCCCGACTGAAAGACAACGCCTATCGTGATCAGGTGTTTGCATACATCGAACGCGAAGACACGCCGAAGCCGCTGATGTTTCAGTTGGATCTGCTTCGTGAAGTCGGTTTCCGGCAGGTGGAAGTCCTGCACAAGCATAGCTGCTTTGCGGCCTTTGGAGCAGTGAAGTGATCCGTGCCTTGATTTGCTTTGCCATGGTGCGAGAAGGGACGTTAAGGAGGTAGAGGACGAAAGGGGCTGTGGGTTGGGCCAGAATGTGCAGACCCCGGTCCCACCCAAAACGGATCCTTCACAACTGTCCGATCCACGTCGTCCGCGAAATCAGCGTCCCAAGTCCACCGCCTCCAACAGTAGGGCGTTCCCCGTCATACTGCTATACTTCCAGTGTCACAATTGTCGTACATCGCGGGAGTCTTGCCGTGCTCGTGCAAATGGAATTGGCCAGAATCATCATCAGTGAAATCAACGACCAGCAGGTCATTTTCCTGCGTGAAGTCGAAGGAACTCGCTCGTTTCCGATCTTGATTGGATTATTCGAAGCAACCAGCATCGACCGACGCGTCAAGGGCGAGATTCCTCCTCGCCCTTTGACACATGACCTTGTGAAGTCGAGTATTGAAGCGCTTGGCTGTGAGTTGCAGGATGTGGTCATCCATACTCTGGAAGATCACACCTATTTCGCGTCGCTGCGGATCAGCAAGGACGGCGAACTGGTGGAAGTTGATGCCCGCCCCAGTGACGCCGTCGCTCTGGCCGTTCATTACTCGCCGCACCTGCCGATCTACGTCGCATCGGAAGTTCTCGACGAAGCCGCCGGTTAATCGCTTTCTACAACAGTGATCCATCAATCAGGCGCCGGAATCGTCCGATGCCTGCATTGGTTCAACAACATGCGGAGGATCCGAAGAAGCACGGCCGACACCTGTCCCGCCAATCCATCCCGGGATTGTAATCGGCGGCAACCAGCATGCTTTGTAGGCGCTGATCAAAGCTCCGATCAGAAGCGTTCCCACACTCCACGAGAACGCTGCCATAGCATTCCGGCCGACGACTGACCCTGCTTGTCGGAATCCCGAAGCTGCAAGACTGTATCCCAGGATGGTCGTCGTCCCGACGAATCCCGTCCAATAGGCGCGACTACGGCTTACGCGAGCACACACCAGGCAGACCGAAGCCAAACCTGTGACGTACAGCAATCGCCAATGCAATGCCAACTCGGCGGCTGCCGGGGCCGTCATCACGAACAAGGCGCTCAATGGAATCCACGCCGCACCCAGATGACGCAGCATCAATGCCAGTCGGTCAGCGTGACAGATGCTCAAGACCAGGCAGGAGCACAGCAAGACGTGATAACAGGCGGTCGCGCGGAAGCTCGCCAACAGAGATTGAGGCAGAATCACCCACAGACCGCAAGTCATGACGATCGTGGCTGCCAGAGTGATGACTGAAGAATGCCGCAATAAGCCCGCAACGACCAGAATCATTCCCACCACGAACAACGGTATCGGTTGCAATACGAACGTGGAAACGCTGATGGTCTGTGGACCGATGCAACTGAGCATCAGTGTCGACGCGAGCAGGCCAAGTTCCGCCTGCGGCACTCTTCGGACGAACGCCCCGCCGTAAAAAGCGACCAGCATCCATACCGTCAACCACACCGGAGAACCGATGGACTGTGTCATCCGCTCGATAAAGGCGCCGCCTGCCGGAGTGTCTGCCCACCAGGGCCACGCCATGGGGAGCAACAACATGGTCGAACGCATGACTCGTTGAACCAGGCGTCGATTGCCGCTCACCAGTCCCGCTTCCAGGACAAGCAACATGACAGCCATCGCAAAGGGAACCACGAAATACGGTCGCCAGATCGTATCCAGCACGATTCCCTGACGATTCTCCGACGAGACCCAGATCGGGCCGGTCTGACTGAACGTCAGTGAGAGCGCATACGATCTCAGAATGACCGCGCCGCCAATCACTCCAAACGCGATCCAGGGGAACCAGGGCCAGGCCCAAGGCGTTCCATTGTTCGCAACGTAATCACGTCCACGGCGCACGGCCGGCAGTAGTGTCAGGCAGAGCAGGGCCGCCGCCTGAGAAAACAGAAATACAGTCCAATCAAGAGTAAACGCGTTCGTCGGATGTAATTCCGGCGAGCACCACCACGGAGTCACATAGAACAGAGCCAGAAACAGGACAAAGGGAAGCTGAAACGCCCAGCCCAGTCGAATTCCCGAACCGCGCAACACGCAATGAAAAACGGCCATGGCAAATGCCAGTCCGCACGCCAGCAGCGCAACCGCTCCCGTCGACGATTCCATCTTGACGAACAAATCATCCGCCGCGACCGACACCGCCAGAAACATCAGCAGCAGGATCAGAAAGATCGAACGAGCGTCTTCCCACACCTGACCCCAGCGTACAATCGCCACACCGACGGCTGCCAGCACCGAAGTGTAAACAGCCAGCACTCCCAACATCACCCAGCAATTGATCGCCCCGATTTCCAGTTCGCCATAACTGGCACGCACCGCATACAGCATTAACAGAGCACTGATGGCATAGAAGGGATTGTTGGTCCACAGCCAATGCACGACCGACGAACGTGAGTTCTGCATGGTCCGCCTCCGAAAAAGAAAGAAATGAAAACAGTCGGGACGAGTAAGAAATGATGTGACGCCGTCCCGATTCGGGCATTATATCGGCGACTCATCAGCGGAAACCCCTCTTTTGGGGATTCGCGCGCCCGTAGGACGTTTTTTCAAATCGTCCGTCTCGACAGATTTCAGATAAGCCTTCGGATGCCCCCGCCGGATATGCCGCCAAAAGCACGGGCGGGTCCAGAGTGACGCAAATTTGCCCTGTCGCTCCGCCGACAGGAAAGCCGAAGGTTCTTCGAATATGACCGCGCGAACGACCCGGAGATACCACAATCTGTCGTTCGTGCTATCGGCGTTCCTGTCTGCGGAGCGACAGGGCTACATTCTGCGAGAGTAATTCTTCAGACTACTTCCCGAGCGTCGCCTTAAACAGTTTCACCATATCGGCCCAGCTCTTCTCGTCGGCTTCCTTGTTGTACTTCAGCCCGTCGATGCCATGGCTGTCCGCTTCAGGGACGGTAAAGCTGTGGCGTGCGCCCGGATACGAAATGAATTCGTATTTCGCGGCTCCCTTGTCGAGTGCTTCGCGGAACGACTTGATCACATCGGCGCCGATGTACGAATCGTCGGCTCCGTTACAGATCAGGATTTCAGCCTTGGCCGCCTTGACCTGTTCCGGCGTTGGCTGCACCAGCGCGCCATGGAAACTGGCCACAGCTTTCAGATCCGCACCTGAAAACGCCAGTTGCTGCACGGTCGAGCCGCCCAGGCAGTAACCGATAGCTGCCACCTTTGTCTTGTCACACTGCGGTTGCGATGTGAGCACGTCCAGAGCCTCCTTGCCTCGCTTTCGCCAATCTTCCGCATTGGCCCGAACTTTGCCCGCCATCTCTTTGGCGTCCATCGGATGCGCTGTCAATTTTCCTTCGCCGTACAGATCGGCTGCAAACGCGATGTAACCCAGCTTCGCCAACATTTCCGCTCGCCGCTTCGCGTAACCATCCAGCCCCCACCATTCATGAAACACCAGCACTCCCGGACGAGGCCCGCTGATCGCGTCATCCCACGCCAGAAACCCACGACACTCCACATCACCATGCTTGTAAGTCACCTGCTTTGTCTGGACGGCTGCATCCGCCGACGCCGCCACGACTAACACTGCAAACCCAATTGTC
>Ga0206824_10235_pt1 | contig 17144 bp, 18 predicted proteins | sample Alteio_BWOrgCont_82_FD_152874 | JGI IMG/M metagenome (GOLD analysis project Ga0206824, IMG submission 152874) | Enriched cells from forest soil in Barre Woods Harvard Forest LTER site, Petersham, Massachusetts, United States -... | ecosystem: Environmental > Terrestrial > Soil > Temperate forest >...
CCGGTGCCGCTACGGGGCGTGGGAGTTTTCCGGAGAGAGGGTACTCCGGGGGTGAATTGACCGCGGCGGAGATCGGTCTTGGATTTGGCGTCGGGCTGATGACGCTGGGGCTTCCGGGCCATCGGCTACATCCGGCGCGCGGCCCGGCGCACGAGCGCTTCGTCGACCTTTGCCGAGCGGTTGTCGGCGGATTCGATGAGGCAGAGCATGGCCAGTTTGTTGATGTTCCGGCAGATGCCTCCGGAAAACTCGTGGATGGCGGCCAGCGCCGGCTCGGTGAAGAGCTCGTCGAGCCGGCCCGCAGTCATGAGGCGGAACTTGATGTACTGCGTCACTTCGGCCGGTTCGAGGGGATGAAGCTCGCTCCGGAGGTAGATGCGATTATTGAGCGAGGCGTAGCTGGGATGGTTGAGCCGCTGCAAAAGCCGGGACTCGCCGAAGAGCAGGCAGGTCACCAATTTCTCCTGCGGCGTTTCGATGTTGCTGAGCGTGCGGATCATGTGCAGGCAGTCAGCGGACAGGAGGTGGCATTCGTCGACGATGACGACGAGCCTTTGCCCTTGCTCGTGCAATTCGATGATGTGGTTGCTCAGTTGCTTGACGAGATCCTGCACGCGCAGAATGCCGACCGGCAGCGCGAGGTCCAGTTCGGAAAGGATTTCGCGGAGCAGCCCGGTCTTGCTCAAGCCCGGCGTCACCAGGACGAGCACCACGCGATATTTCGGATCGTCGAAATGCTGGAGCAAAAGCTGGCTGACGAGCGTTTTTCCCGTGCCGCTCGGTCCGGTGGTCATGCCGAGCGAGGCGCGGAATTCCACCGCGAGCATCATGCTGCGGAAACTATCGGCGTGGCTATCGGTGCGAAAGAAAAACGACGGATGCACCGAATCCGGGAAGGGATTTTCCTTGAGCCCGTAAAAATCGACAAAGCTCCCCGCGGGTGCGAAAGGCACGATCTCGGGAGCCGGCGGCGGCGCCGCGGGCACGCTGCCGATCAAATCGCGAAAGGCATCCATGTCCTCATCGGCAGCGGGTAACGGCGGCGGGAATGGATCGGTGAGGCTGGGTCCGAGGGGATCGATGGGATTGGTTTGTGTTTCCATGGCGGTTGGGTGGGTTGGCCGGAAATGCTCCCTTCCTTCAGGCAGCCGCAAATTTGGTTTCCGAAGTGCAGGCGGCACTGCGTTCGGAGGTCTCGTCGGTGGATCGTTCGGAAGCGTGGTCGCCCTTGTCTTCGTCGAGGAAGTGAGCGGCGATCGAGGCGATGCGTTTCGCGTTCAGATTGTCGGGGTCGCCCAGCATGAGCGGCCGGCGCGTATGGGCCGAGCGCTCGAAAGCGGCGTCGTGATCGAGGAAGCCGAGCGTGCGCACGGGCATGTTCAGGTAGCGATGGGCGCAGCCCGCGATCCGCTCCCGCACGCGCCCGGCTTCCTGATCGTCGCCAGCTTGATTGACGAGCAGGTGGAGGCGCGTGGCGAGCCGCGTTTCGTGGGCCAGCTTGATGACTCCATAGGCATCGAGCGTGGAAGCGAGCGCCGGAGTCGCCAGGACGATGGTCTCCTGCGCAAGGCTCAGAAAATGGGTGACCGCTGGCGAGATGCCGGCGGCGGTGTCGATGATGAGCACATCGAAATCGGCCGCCGTGCGGAGCAGTTGCTGGCCGAGCGATTCGAGCGCCACGATGTTCAGATCCGACAAGCGACTGGCCCCGGACAAACCGCAAATCATCTGGACCCCACCGGGCCCGAGCGTGAACGCCTCGGACAGCGAAGCACGCCCGTCGATGACGTCGAGGAGTGTCAACCGCGGGTTCACGCCGGCGTAAATGTGGACATTGGCCATGCCGAAGTCGGCGTCGAAGAGCAGGACGCGCCGGCCGAGTTGCGCGCAGGCCACCGCCAGATTCACCGAGAAGGTGGTTTTGCCAACGCCGCCTTTGCCGCTGGTGACGGCGATGACGCGCGTGCGCCGGAAGGTCGAATTCAATTCCGCGCGCACCTCCGCGACGGCATCGCGGAAAAAGAAGATCCGCTGATGGACCCACCGGGCCAGTTCGCGCCGCCAGGTCTTGATTCTTTCGTCGTCGGAAGGACGGATGGCGAGGAAATCGCTGAACGTTCTTTCGATGAACTGAAGCTGCGACGGCTCGATGGTTTCAGCAGCGCCGCCGGAGGTCGATTCGGTGATGGTATGCGTGGAATTGCTCATGGGATGAGAGGGCATCTAACAGCGCGTCCGCGGAAGCAGGAGGGGAGCCGTCGAGGAAGCGCAAATGAACCTTTCTGACAAAAAACCACAAGATATGGTGGTAAGGTTTTCAGCTTGACTACCACTAATGGGCTGTCAGCTTGGAAGAGTCAAGCTTTATGGGAGGTTCTTTTTCGGGCCGTCCCTAATTTTCACACCCATGTCCACCGTCCATTTTTATTGCGTCCTTTGCGGCCAACCGCTGGAGACGTCGACCGATCTGGACATCGATCTGACGAAGTGCCACGCGTGTTCGCGGACCGTGCCGGTGCCCCGGCGCGTCAAAGGGAGCGGCAATTTCAAAAGCTACCCGCCCGTCTTTCCGCCGGAGGTTCTCGACCTGCTGGTGAAATTTCAGTGCACCACCTGCGACTCGGAACTTTACGCCGATGCCCGCTGTGAAGGCCGCCACGTGGTTTGTTGCACTTGTGGGGAACACACGCCGATTCCGCAGTGGTCCACGGGGGCAATCGGGCACCGCTTCGTAAATTTCGGCGCCGGCGGACCGCTGGCCAACGGGGCACTGCCTTTGGAGGCGCCCGTTTTGAGTCCGGAGGAAATCGATTTTTTGCGCGGAACGACGTCTGGGATCCCTGAGGTCGCTGTCTAGCGCCGATGGTCAAAAGGCAACTCCCCCTCGATACTGATGAGATGGTGTGTCCCGCGTGCGGGGCCGGGATCAGAGCAACGGCCGCCGCTCGCCGCCGCCGCGTGCAATGTCCCAAATGCCGCGAAGTGGTGTTCATCGAGAGCTCTGCTGAAAAAGAATCCGACGCCACATTACCGGTCCCCGATCCATCCAACGGCGCTGCGGAAATGCATCGCCGCGTGGAATCACTGGAGGCGCGCGTAAAGGCGCTCGAAGCGACACTCATTTCAAGTCCCACGACGCCTGCGGCACCGACGCCGCCACCCGCCGCGACGGCGGAATCTCCGCACCGCAAATTGAGGTGGATTACGACGCCCCCCGGCCAGGCACCCGAATTTACGAACGAACAATGGGGGGCGCTGTGTCACAACCTCGGCGGTGTGCACTCCCAACCGATCACCATCCGCACTCCGGCAAATGATTATGCCGCCCTGCGGCAGGCGGAGTGGTTCAAATCGGTCTTCGAGCGCGCCGGTTGGACCGTTCACGGGCCGGAAGAAATCGTCCCACGCGCCCATATGTCGGGCCTGGCGCTCACCGTGCCGGAACTGCCGGTGGCCAAGGCCGCCGCGGCGGCTTATCTCGCCTTGAAAGCGGCGGGCTTCGAACCCATTCCCGTGCTCGATTCCGAAGGTCCGCTCAGAACGGAAGATGGCGCCATGGCGATTTCGCTGACGGTGCCGCCGGGCAAGGCGGCTTGAGGAGAGCCAGGATTCGAGAGAGAGCGATTGATTACCGCAGAGAACGCAAAGATTCGAGAGAGGAACGCAGAGAGAAGCGGCTTCGCCGCAAAAGGCCAAGCTTGCGTGTAGAACGTTTGATAATCGCGCCGAAAAAGCCGCGATGGACCCGAACAGCGAAAAAACCTACCCCATCCCTCTGCGAGCCTCTTCAATCTCTCTGCGCCTCTGCGGTCTTTCCCGATTGCTATTTGCGCTCCGCGCCGAAATGGAGCGCGAGCCAAATGGCATCGTCCGAGGTCTGTTCGACGCGATGTTTGAGGCGTGCCGGGATCAGCAGGTAATCACCAGCCACGAGGTTGGTTCGACCTTCACCAGCCACCGAGAGCGTCGCTCTTCCCTTGAGCAGGATCACCCATTCGGCTGTCGGTTGATCGTACCAAAACCCGTCCGGACTGGGCTGTCCTCGCGAAATGATGCGCTCGATGCGCATCCCGCCATTTTCGAGGATGCGCTCGACGTGTTCGCGATCGGTCTCGGCGGGTAGGGATTTGAAAAGATTGCCGAGTCGAAGGGGCATGGACCGAGCTTGGAGGGTGATCTCGCCGTGTCGAGGCAAAGTCCGGCGATCGCGCCTTCGCAGGTGCGCAGTCGCGGCGGGTATTAGTGCTCGGCGACTGTGCGGGAAGCCTCGCTCTCGCCGCTGCTATTGCCGTCCCGATTTGGAAGCGCGGCGGTCGACGAGTTGCCGCCGCCGAAGAGCCGGGCGAAAATGCGCTTGGGCGCAGCCTTGCCGGCTTCTTCCTCGGCGAGTTCGGAGTGCGCGTCGCTTTTCGCGGTTTCCCACGCCGGGGCAAATCCGGGCGCATTGATGAGCATCCGCTTTTCCGCGCGCGCATAGATTTCGAGATCGCGCTGCAACTTGCGATCCGGAATTTCGTTGAGCGCATTCACCTTCACGCGCAGGCTCTCGTTTTCCTTCCGCAGGACTTCCTGCTCGGCCTTCATCTTTTTCATCGTCTCGGCCTCGATCTCCAGCTTGTCGCTCAAGTGACGGCGGAAGCGGGCGAGTTCGCCCTTGAGCCGCAGGTAATTGTAACAGGCGATGACCAGGAAAACGCACCCGAGGTAAAACCCGAAGGCGAATTCGCTGAGGAAAAAATTGTCTTTGCTAAAGATGGTCATAATTCGAGGTCAGGCGACGATTTGAAGTTCTTCGGTGCCACTGCCCGATTCATAGCGGACAACTTCGTTCTTCTCGTTGAGAACGATTACGCGCGGCTTGTGCTTGGCGGCCTCCTCGGGGGTGAAGGAACCGAAATTCATGATGGTAATCCGATCGCCGATTTTGCCGAGATGCGCGGTGGCGCCATTGAGCTGGATCTGGCCCGTGCCGGCCTCGCCGTAGATGACGTAGGTCTCGAACCGCTCCCCGTTGGCCATGTTGCCAATGAGGATTTTTTCGTAGGGCAAAAGGCCCACAAATTCGGCGAGATCGCGGGAAATCGTCATGCTTCCCTCGTAGTGCAGGCTGGCGCCAGTCACGGTGGCGCGGTGGATTTTCGACTTAAGGAGAGTCAATTGCATTCCACGGCACGTTGCGGGAAATCCCGCAAAAAGCAAGCCGGGTGGAGAAAAAGGGCACTATCGCGTCATCTTCCCACTCCCCGGCTGGTCTGATACACGCGGCCCTTCCAATGCACGCCCTTCGAGGCCAGGAGGCGCCAGCTATCGAGGCCGATGCCGAGTGAAAGCAGTTCGCCCAAAGGATGCAGGAGGCAACTCCACCAGGAGGTTCGGAAACGGACCGTCAACACCACGCGTATCAAATAAATCACCAGGACCTGCGCAACCACCCAGGCGCGAGCCGCTGGAGCGGTGAAAAGGAAAACGAACGGCAATAGAAAGCCGCAGAATTGCGAGAGGCCGATGATGAGGAATCCGGCCAGCGAGTCTTCGAAAGCGGCCCGCATGTTTTTGGTGAAGCCGTGCCAGGTCTCGCCAAACGATTGATACATCCGGCAGGTCGAGAAACGCAACGCTTCGCAATTCCAGAGCCGCATCCCCTCGCCCATTTTCGCGGCGACGGCGCGCCCCAGGGCGACGTCTTCGACGAGGTGATCGTGCAAGGCGGCGTGACCGCCAATGCGATCGTAGCCTGCGCGGGTGAAAAACATGAACTGGCCATTCGCCGCTCCCAAGCCCCGCCGCAGCCACATCGGGATGCGCCCCGCGACGTGGGGATGCCTTTGCAGAAGACACACGAGCCAATGGGGATACATCACCATGCCGAGCAAGAGGATCATGGGGATGATAAGTTGTTCGCCCAAGGTGACGGTGATGAGGCGCGGCCACGCGGAAAGGAGATCGGCGCGAGTTTCCCGAGCGGCGGCTACGGCTGCCGAGACGGTGCCGGGCGCGTGCGTGGTGTCGGCATCGGTAAAGAACAGATATTCGCCGCTGGCCACGAGCGAAAGCTGGTGACACGCCCAACCTTTGCCGGTCCACCCGGCAGGCAGCGGGGTTCCGGAAATGACCCGGCGGTCGCCTTCATCGCGCAGCCCGAGCCGGCGCACGAGGTCACCGGTGCCGTCGTCCGAGTGATCATCGAGAACGACGATCTCCCAGCGCGGATAATCCTGCACGAGCAGCGAACCGACGCACGCCTCGATATTCCGGGCCTCATTGCGCGCGGGAACGAGGATGGACACGAGCGGGGCGTCTGTCGCCGCGGGAGGCGCTGCCGGGCGCAATCCATCGAAACACGCGACATTCGCGATCACCATGCCGAGAGCGAGAAGCAGACCGACGAGGATGAGGGCTTGGTAGATCAGGAAGATGATTTCCATGGAGGGATGAGAACGGGCGGAAGATTAACCGCGAATGGACACGAATGAACGCGAATGCGGAAGGAAGTAGAAGCGGCTTCCAGCCGCTTATCGTGAAAGGCCAAGTGGCTGGAAACCGCTTCTATTTCTCCTTACGCTGGACGCAGGAGACCGCATTTGCTATGCACGCCATGTTTCCGGCATGAAGATGAACGTCGATCAAGCCCTCGTGATTCGGTCGATTTTCGCGGTCATTTGCGCGATCATTTTTCCCGCCTCCAAGCTGGCCGCCCAAGAGTTCACGAATCCGACCGAAATCGAGATCACGTACTGGCACGCCTTCCAAGGCGAAACGATCCACAATATCCACCTTCAGGAGAGCGGAGCGTATTCCGTCTTCACCACTTTCAGCAATCCCAGCCAGAAGTTCAAAGCCTCCAGGGAAGCGCAGAAACCGCTCACCGCGGAGGCTCTTCAGCCGCTCCTAGCCTTTTCCAATAATCCAGCAACGCGTGAGGCATTTGCCAATTCGCAAATGCAGTCGACTCTCGATGGCGATGAGTTGCGGGTCACGATCTGTCAGAACAAATTCGTCGTAAGTCTCCTCACCCGGCCGGGCATGAAAGATACCAATACTCCCGCGGAGCGGAAGTTGGTCGGCATCGTATCCGATTTTCTAGGAAAAGCCGACTTGCACTTGTCGGAACCGCTGGACTGGCTCGACATCCTCACCGGCAAGGAAGACATCGACACCGTCGGCTGGTCGGGCCTGTTAACGACGATTCAAAAACTGCACGACACCGAAGGCAGGCTGATTCCCCTCAAAGTTTACCTCCTCGGCAAGCCCGATGAGAAAAAAGCGCTCAATATTTCCGCCAAAACCCGACGGATGCGGGAAATCCTCCACGACATCGGCGAATCCCTCGGAGTCACCTTCTTGGTTTATCATGGCGTCGCGGTGTTCGGAACGCCCGAGGAACTACGCCGCTTCGATGCCGCCATCTCCACGCAACCTCCACTCTTGTGGAAATCTGCCCGTGTGGTCATTCCGACCATGATTATCAACGGCGCGAGTGTGGGAGAAACGACCGAATTCTTGAATCACAAACTCCGGGACCAGGACATCAATGACGTCCAAATCGAATGCCTCGCCCACGCAGATCACTCGATTCACTTCACCGGGAACGAGGTTTCCGTCGCAGAGATCGTCTCTGTCATAGCCGCGGATGTGGGCGAGCCGGTTTCCGACGTTTTTGTCGAAAAGAAGAAGGAGCCGTGAACGGCTGAGGGCGCCTTGCCACACCCGGCATGCCCTCGCCCTATTTACAAGACCGGCGCGACTTCGCATATTGGTGGTTCCCATTCATGTCGCCCGCCACGTTTTCGCCCACCACCGTCTCATCCGTGCAGCGCCGTTTTGCGGCGCTGCTCGAGCCGAAGACGGATGCGCAGCTCGATGCCCTGGCGCGGGAGTCGGCTGCGGTCACGCGGCAGCATTTCGGGCGGACGATTCGCCTTTTCGCACCGCTCTATCTTTCCAACGAATGCATTAACAACTGCGCCTACTGCGGGTTTTCACGCGACAACGCCATTCTGCGCGTGACCCTGGATGTCGCGTCCGTGGTGAAGGAAGCGAGGCATCTTGCCGGTCAGGGTTTCCGTAACATCCTGCTCGTGGCGGGCGAACATCCGCGCTTTGTCTCCAGCGGCTATCTGGAGCGCTGCGTGCGCACTCTGGTCGCGGAAATTCCCAGTGTCGCGCTTGAAGTCGCTCCGATGGAAACGCCGGAATATGCCGCGCTGGTTGGCGCGGGCGCGGAAGGTCTAATCGTTTACCAGGAAACTTACGATCGCGACGTGTATGCCGCGATGCACACGGCGGGTCCGAAGAAGGATTATGACTGGCGGCTGGCTTGCCCCGAGCGGGCTTACGCAGGTGGTTTTCGGCGCATCGGCGTCGGCGCCCTGCTGGGGCTGACCGAATGGAAGGCGGAAGCCCGCGCGCTGGCGGCGCACCTGGAGCATTTGCTGCGCGTCTGCTGGCGTGCGCAATTCACGGTGAGCCTGCCTCGCTTGCGGCCTTGTGCGGGTGAGTTCGCGCCGCCGCATCCGGTAAACGACCGGGGATTCATTCAGCTCATTGGCGCGCTGCGGTTGTGCTTTCCGCAAGTCGGCATCGTCCTCAGCACGCGTGAACCGGCCGCATTGCGCGACGTTCTTCTGCCCCTCGGCGTCACGATGATGAGCGCCGGCAGCCACACCGAGCCCGGCGGTTATACCGGCCAGGGCCGCGACGATCTGCATCTTACCGTTCGCGGCAAGACGATGGCTCCGGCCGATTCCGACGCGGAAGGTGCGACCGGGCAATTTGAAATATCCGACACGCGCAGCCCGCGCGAAGTAGCCGACATGATTCGCGCTCAAGGTTTCGAACCCGTGTGGAAGGATTGGGACCGCGCCATCCTGCCTCCGACGGCCGGCCCCATGCCGGTGGCGGACGTCGCCGCCGTGGCATGACCGTGCAAATCAACGGCGAGCCGCGCGAGATTGCCCGCGCGAAAAACGTCGCCGAACTCATCGAGGAATTGGAACTTCCCGCGCCGGCCATCCTCGTCGAACACAACGGTCTGGCGCTCCGGCGGGAGGAATGGCCGGGACGGTCGCTAACGGAGGGAGACCGGGTGGAACTGGTGCGGATCGTCGCGGGGGGGTGAGGGAATGACGAATGACGAAGTAATTCCCAGTCATCGAATGACCGAAAACGCGGGCAATTCCTTTCGACATTCGTCATTCGACATTCGTCATTTCCAATCGGCCGCGGGGTGTTAATCTTCGCGGGTCTCCAGAACATTTCGTCCCGCGTTATGTCGAAAGCCAAAGTCATTTCCTTCATCAACATGAAAGGGGGCGTCGGCAAGACGACCTGCGCGGTCAACGTCGCCACCTATCTCGCTCGCGACCATGGCAAGCGCGTGCTGCTCATCGATTTTGACCCGCAGACGAATGCGTCGCTCTCGTTGATGAGCGACAAGGCGTGGGAAGATTGGCAGGACGAGCATGGCACGATGGCCGACATTCTCGAAGTCCAGTGGAAGAAGAAGCACGCCGAGCACGCCAAGCTAAAGGACTGTATCATTCGCGATGTCGTCACCGAAGTGCCCAATCTCGATCTCATTCCTTCGCATCTTTCGCTGACCTTCCTGGACCTCGATCTCGCCGCGCGACCCGGGCGCGAGCGAATCTTCAGCCGCAAGCTGGAAAAGGTGCTCGACGATTACGACGTGATCCTCTGCGACTGCGCGCCGAATCTCATGACCGGCACGCAAAACGCCCTCTACGCCAGCGATTGGTACTGCATCCCGATGCAGCCCGATTTTCTCAGCTCGATCGGCTTGGGGCTGCTCCAGGATCGGCTGGGATATTTGAAAAAGGAACTGGAGTTCAAAATCCGCTGCCTGGGCATCGTCTTCACGCGGGTGCGCCACTGGCTGCGTTACCATGCCGAAACCATGGAGCGTTTGCGCGACGATAAGGGCCTCAAGAGACTTCATTTCTTCGACACCTATATCCCCGAAAACATCAAGCTGGCCGAGGCGCCGATGGAGGCCAAACCGATCGCGCTGCACGATGCCAGCGCGAGCGGCGCGGCGGCTTTTCAAGCGCTCACGAGCGAGTTTTTAAAGCGGCTGGAAGCGTGAGTGCGCCAAGTGCCACGGTCGCGCGTTGCGATCAATGCGGCGTCGAAACTTCCCGGCCGCAAGACCTCATCTCCGAACGGCAGTCGTTTAGCACCCGTATCCGGCGGTATTGCCCCCAGTGCGCCGTCAAGCGGCGGGACCGAGGGCGCAAAGGCCGGCTAATCTGGCGCGCCAGCATGGCGGCCATCGGCCTCGCTCTGGTTGTTTGGAAGCCGCACTATGGGCCCGGCTGGCTTTTGGTCAACAGCGCCTGGTTCGAGGTGTCCATGATCCTCTCGCTCCTTCCGCACGAGTTCGCCCACGCCTTCGCGGCGCGCGCGCTCGGTATGCGTGTGTTTCGTGTCATCCTTGGTTTTGGCCCTGCCTGGTGGCGTGGCTCGCTGTTTGGTTTTGACGTCGAGGCTCGGGCCTTTCCCTTTGAGGGAGTCGTCGTCGCTGCGCATCGTGAACCGCGGGGCACAAATTGGAAGGGTTTCATTTTCATCCTCGCAGGTCCGATGGCCAATGCCCTGATGCTCGGCTTGGCCGCGATGTCCCCGGCGTCTCACCCTGGTTGGGAAACTTTCGTCACCGGTTGGGCTGCCCTGCCCGGATTCGCCCTGGCCAACCTTTCGCTCCTCATCACGAATCTCTGGCCACACCAAATCAAGACCGTCCTCGGAATATTTCCTTCCGATGGCCGCTACCTCCTCCTTGCTCTGCTGGGACGTGGCGGCAAAACCCCGGAAGAACGGCACGCCACCTGGTTTCTGCTCGAAGCGCAGACCTGCCTGGAGCAGCAGAAACCCGACGAGGCCCGCGCGTGGATCGATCGCGGACTGACCAGCTATCCCGAGAATTCTGCGCTGCTTTCCCACCGTTCTCTCCTTTTGATGAACGCAGGTGAGCTGGCGGCAGCGCGCGAGATTTCCGTCGCGCTTCTTGGCCGGCCGTCGGTCACCCAGGAGATGCGTCTGATCCTGATGAACAATATCGCCTACGCCAGTGCGGTGCTCGGCACGGACCTCGACGAAGCGGACCGATATTCGGCCGAAGCAACGGCGGCGTTCCCCTGGCACCCAGCTCTGCAGAATACGCGGGGCACCGTGCTCTTCGCGCTAGGCCGGCTCGACGAAGCGCTTCCGATTCTCCGCAAGAACGCGGGAGGCACGCAGCGCCGCCCCGAGCACATTGCCCAGACCCTAAGCATTCTGGCCATGGCCGAGGCGCAGAGCGGGCAGATCCTTGCGGCGGAGCGTGCCATCGCGACGGCGCGACTTGCTGACCCGAATTGCTTTCTGCTTTCCCGAGCTGAAGCGGCCGTGCGAGCCAGCCGCGAAAAAGTCGGAACAAGCAGCGCGCCTGTCCCCGAGTGAGCTGAATCGGCTTGGTTGCGGAGATCGGGACAAGACGCTTTTATTCGCCCTGGCGCGGACTCATCAAGACGCGCCGGCAGATACTCCTGACCCCAAATCGGTCACTTGCCGGGAGACATTTTCGAGCGGCATGCACGGCGTCAAGTGGCCGCGCAATCCGCACTGAGCCGCGAGCCGAACGGGCCGCGAGCGCAAACGCAAAAGAACATTCGTCCAATCGCTCATGGCCTGGCGAGTCCGGGCGTCATCTTCGAATTTGGCGAGTTCAGCGATCATGGGTTCACAGGTATGACGACCAGCCGGGCTCGTTTCGGACACGATCGACAATAACTTTTCGCGCGACACGAGAAGGCAGATGCAAACATTCCACCCGAATTCGCGAAATCCTGCGCGCCGAACGGAGGAATGCCCCTCCCACCGTGCAGGCGATTCGCTCCGGCTACGAGTGGGCCCAACCTCGATCGACCAGAATCTCCTGTCCGGTGACCGCCCGGCTCGCGTCGCTGGCCAGGAAAAGGACGACGTCGGCGATTTCCTCCGGTTGGATCAATTCGGGGATGCACTGGACGCGGCGGATCATTTTTTTGACGGCCGGAGTGACGTATTGCTGGAGCTGGCGCTCGGTCATCACCCACCCGGGCGAAACGGTATTGACGCGAATCCGCCGCGGCCCGAGTTCACGCGCGAGTGAGCGGGTGAAGCCGATGATGCCGCCCTTCGTTCCGACATACGCGCTCATCTCCGTCGGCGCCGTGTGAAACGTGATCGAGGACAGATTGACGATCGAGGCCCCTCGCCGCGGCATGAACGGAACCGCTTCCCGGCAGGCGAGAAAATACGCGCGCAGGTTGAGAGCGAACATGTCATCCCAATCCTTGCTCGACATTTTCGCCAAGGGGATGCGTCGATCCGTGGCGGCGTTGTTGACCAGCACATCGATGCTCCGCGTTTGTTTACCCACGCCGGCCAACCACCGGTTGATTTCCTTCTCCTCGCGTAGGTCGACCGTGGTGAAACTGACGCCGGCTCCCAGCTCTTCGCTCAAGGCGCGTCCCGCTTTGGCATCGTGATCGCAGAAAAAAACCGCAGCGCCCTGGGCATGGAAAGCGCGCACGATGGAATTCCCGATGCCATTGGCTCCTCCGGTAACGACGACGGAGCGATTTTTCAGTTCGGTGAAGTCGGGCATGTAATTGGAGGGGGAAAAGACTCGAACAATGGCGAGTCTCAAAAACCGGGATGTCGGTGCGGTGTCAATCTTTTCGATGAGGAGCCGATGGCGAGCGCGGCTTCACCGCAACCAAAGGCATTTAAGTGCAGAGGGCGCGGAGACGCAGAGAGGCGGCTTCGCAGCAAACAAAAGGGGTAAACCACGGAGGGATGAGGAGTATCAGCAATTTTACGCGGTTCGTCGCAAGCGCATTTTCCACGTACTGCTTTTCACTACCACTTCAGAGCATACTCCACCACTGTAACGCCGCGTGATTGTTACAATAGAAGATTTGTTCTGCCCAATAACAATTCGGTAATCACGACGGCGACTTACTTACTGGGACAAAGCTTCCTTTTGCCCGGGTGGTAAGTCGATTCGTCCAACGAGAAATAAAAGCACAGCGCTCATTCCCACGATTCGCGCCCATACACCCTCATCCACTCAAATGATCAGCCCATTCATCAACCGCTCCCGCAAGGGATTGCTCACCCTGCTGGCCTTTGCCTGCGCCTCCAGCTTCACGCTGGCCGCGGCCAATGCTCAGATCACGACGGTTTTCTATATCCTGACGGAAAATCGTAACTTCACGGCCGGAACCGACACGACTGGCGGGTCTGTTCTCGTCGGCAATTCGGCCGCCCCCTATATTAATGCCCTGATTAGCTCCACGCCCACCCTCTCGTACGCCAATCAGGTTTCGTGGTGCTCCTGCTATCATCACGTCCTCTCCACGCCGTCGGGCGCCAATCCGAGCATCCATCCTTCCGAACCCAACTATGTGTGGATGGAAGCGGGTTCGAACCTGAGCAAGCTGGATGACAACGATCCCTACGGGTCGGGCGCCAGTGTCCTGCAAATCTCCAACTTTGTCGCGGCCAATCCGAGTCTGACGGGTGAGTGCCTGAGCGGGCTCCTGCAGAACGCCGGAATCTCCTGGAAATCGTATCAAGAAGGCATCGACCTGCTGACGACGACCGGCGCCAACTCCAACCTCGGGACCAACACGAGCAATGAACCGACTAATACGGTGGTGGCGCAAAACCAATGGACCGTGCCGCTCCAGAGCTTCAGCGGGACGAGCCCCAGCTACGTGAACCCCTACAACGGCAGCCACCAGTATAATTTTGCCTGCAAGCACAACGGCTCGATCTTCTTCACCGCGACGAACGGCAGCACGGTGACGACGGCCAACTTTGCCAACTCGAACGTGGCCACGTTCCACTATGCGCCACTGGAACAGTTGGCTACGGACCTGGCGAACAATACGGCCGCCCAGTATAACATCATCACGCCCGATCAGTTCAACGACATGCACACGGCTCTGAGCAGCGGTTTCACTTACACGGCGTCGGCGGCGAATCACAATTTCGGGACCGGCGTTCACTACACCGGCGATCTCGCCCAAGTCGCCCAAGGCGACAACTTCCTGGCGATCGTGGTCCCGGAAATCATGGCTTCCCCAGTCTATCAGGCGGGCCACGCGGCCATCGTCATCTGGACGGACGAAACCGAAGGGACCAATCAGAATGACTTCACACACACGTTGCTCGAAGTGGCCATTTCGCCCCTCTGCAAAAACGCCAATACCGCAGGGGCCGCGAGTTATCAGAGCACGGTGAATTTCACGCACTCCTCGGATGTCGCCACGATCCAGAAAGTCTTCGGCGTGACCGCGAATACGCCCACCGGCTTTCTCAATGATGCCGCGAATCCCTCCAACAGCTCCGGCGCGCAGGCCGGAAGCGCCCCCGGGTTCGGCACCAGCACGGCCCAGGATCTGTCGGACTTGTTCCAAGCGGGTGTGGTTCCCGCGAACATTCCCGGCCTGAACCTCACGGCCAGTGGCTTCATCTACAATCGCAAGACCAACGTTTACACGCAGACGGTAACCGTCACCAATGCGCTGTCGACGGCGATCACGAATCCGATCTACCTGGTGGTCGGCAATCTCTCGTCCAACACGACGCTCATCAACAAAGCCGGCACGACGACGAATAACTTCCCCGGCAATCCTTATGTGTCGGTCGGCTCGGGCCTGGCGGCTGGGGCTTCGGCCACGGTCACCCTGCAATTCACCCCGCCCTCGGCCGGATCCATTTCCGACACGATGAGCGCGATCAACACCGCGGGAACTCCGTAATCGCGGCCACCAAACAATAACGACAATCGCAACCTTGATTAACCTCAATATGACCAAGAAATCCATCCTGCGCGCCTGTGGCGCTCTGCTGACCACCACGGTGCTGCTCGCGCTCGCTCCGGCGAGCCATGCCGCCTCGACCCTGTTCTACCAAGTAACCTTGAACGTGGCCGCGCTCGACTCAAATCTCGACGCGCCTTTCTCGATCGACGTGCAATTGGTGACGGGTTCGGGAAATGTGACGAACACCGTATCGCTCAGTAACTTCACGTTCACCGGCGGAAGCCTGGTGGGAAGCCCGAACTTCTCGGCCGGGAGCCCGAGCGGATCGTTTTCAGGAACGCTTACGCTGACCAATAACGCGCCAGTCACTGAGCTGGCCCAGGAGTTCTCGAACACCGTGACGCAGATCTCGTTCGTGGTGGCGCAATCGACTAACTCGGAAGTGGTCGGCAGCGGCACGCCGATTAATGATCAGTTCAACGTCTTCATCGACGATATCAATACGGCGGACGGCTTCGTCCCGACCACCGACCCGAGTGGCGCCGACACCCTCCTCTCGTCGACGATTATGGCGAACGAGACGCTCAACCAGATCGGCACGTTCTCTTCGGTCGCTCCGGATTCCGGTGTGACCACGGCGATCGCCGTTCCGGAGCCAGCCTCCGCTGCTCTGTTGCTCTTCGGCGCCGTCGGCCTCGTGGCCCGCCGTCGCCGCGCCTAAGACCTATTCCGCGCAATCCACGCGATTCCCGTGGGGCCACCTTCACCGGTGGCCCCACTTCTTTTTTACCGAATTGGCACAATCGGCCTTTTCGTCTTGGCTATCGTGGTTCTCTCTGACCGCGGTTACCGAATTAACGCCGCCAAGTCTCCAACCGTTCTTCGACCCGTGAAAGACTTCCTCAAACTCCTCCTCCCCGTCGCCGGTTCGCTGGCCGCAGCCATCGCCGCTTCCGCGCAAAAGGCGCACGATAACACCCCCTACGTCCAGACGATCCTGGTGGCGAACAAGGAGGAATACAAACCGCAGATCGTGGACAAAGAGATGCGCGATGCCTGGGGGATTGCCTTGCGCCCGCCAGGCGCCGGCGGTCATATCTGGATTTCCAATGCGGGGACCGGCACCTCGTCGGAATTCATTGGTGACGTTCCAGGCAACCCTCTTCACCAGGACGGCTTGAAGATCGTCACCGTCGATCAACCGGGTTGGACGGATCATGGCTACTCCTTCGTCACCGGGCAGGCTTATAACTCAGCGAGCGATTTTCCCGGGCAACCGGTCGAGTTTCCCGTTTCCGGACCGGCGGATAACTTAAAAGTCTCTCCTCCGCAATCCATCCCGGAAGGTTACTCGGGTTCTTCGAAATTCATTTTCGTCACCGAAGAAGGATGCATCAACGCCTGGAGTGCCAGCACCGCGGTTTCCATGAAGTCCGCTCCACTGATGATCAATTACTCCAAGACAGCGAACTGGAGCCCGTACCGAGTGAATCCGGTCTACACCGGCGTGGCCTTGACGAACAATGCCGCGAATTCTGATGCCTTCAAAAAGGCCGGCGGCAACCACCTTTTCGTCGCGGACATCCGCAACAACGTGATCGAAGTCTTCGACAACGAATGGCGGAACGTGACTGGCAGCTTTCATTTCGAAACTCCGAAGAGCGTCGGCGGCCTGCACCCTTTCAACATCGCCGATCTCAACGGGCACCTCTTTGTCGCCTACGGCGAATGGGATCCTCGCAGCGACGAAGGGCAGGAACAAATCGCCGGCCCCGGTCTGGGCCATATCGTCGAATTCAACGAGGACGGCACCTTGGTGAAAGATTTCTTCGCCGGCCATGGACCCGACCACGTTCGGCACCTTGGCCAATGACCTGCTCGTGGCCAATTTCGGCGACGGGACGATCGCGGCTTTTAATTTGGAGACCGGAGATTTCGAAGGCTATCTGCGCGACATCGATACAAAGATCATCTCGATCGACGGCATCTGGGGACTGGCCTTTGGCAATGGCGTGAGCTTGGGCGGCGCCAACGCTCTTTACTTCACGGCCGGGCCCAACAACGAACAGGACGGCGTTTTCGGCCGCATCACGCTGCTGCAGTCCCGCTCGGGAACCGCGCCCGTTCAACCCGGCACGCCGACCACAACAGCGCAGGCGCCTTCCACAGCGACCGCACGACCAGACGCGAAATAGGCCTCGAGCTACTGCCCCGCCCAGTGTTTGGCCAGAAACGCAAAGATCAGCTTCAGTTTCTCCAGGGTGACAAATTGGGGGGTGCCGTGTCCGGCGCCTTCGATGATGTCGAGCGTGACATCTGCGCCGGCCGCTT
>Ga0206824_10237_pt1 | contig 17061 bp, 12 predicted proteins | sample Alteio_BWOrgCont_82_FD_152874 | JGI IMG/M metagenome (GOLD analysis project Ga0206824, IMG submission 152874) | Enriched cells from forest soil in Barre Woods Harvard Forest LTER site, Petersham, Massachusetts, United States -... | ecosystem: Environmental > Terrestrial > Soil > Temperate forest >...
CCACCCGCAGTACCCGCAATCCAGGCGCCGGCGATACAGGCGCCGGCTGTGAAGGCTCCTTCGCCCGCTCCAGCCGTGGCAGCTACGGCTGGCCCGTCCGCGGCGGCTCCGGCGGCGGCTTCCGCGGCACAACCGGCCTCGTCGGTTCCGGTGACCGTGGCTTCGGCGACAGCAGCAGCAGGTTCGGCGTCGGCTGCTCCGGCAGCCGCTCCTGCTTCATCGCAATCGGCGGCTTCAGCTCAACCCGTCGCGGTTGCGGCTCCCACTGCGTCGGGGGCGGGTTCAGCAAGCGCGCCTGTTCAATACATTCCGGCCTTGTCCGCCTCCTGCATCAAAATGGACTTCAACGCGCCCTACCACGCGAACCAGTACTTCAATAACTGCGGTCAGAATGTCTATCTGCAGGTCGTGCATCCTGGCGGACAGTCCTTTGCGCTTGATCCTCTGATGTCAGACAAGCCGGCAGGAACGGGACTCAGCAAGGAAGATTACACCCGGTTCGGCTCGCCTACGCTCTTCGTTTGCCCGGACGGATATATCCCTGTGGATGCCAGCGGAAACGTCATCTCGAAGCCCGTCTCCGACTACAAATGCAAACGGCGGTAATTGGGCATGGGGCCTTTACAATCGTCTTATGCCTGAGCTGCCTGAAGTAGAAACTATTGCCAACGGCGTCAATGCCCGCGTGCAGGGCGACCGCATTGTCGAGGCCTGGTTCGGCAGCCACAAGGAACCGTTCAAAACCAGCCCTGCTAAACAGGCAAAGGGCCTCGAAGGCCGCGTCTTCCAGTCGGTTCATCGCACTGGCAAGCACATTGTTTGTGAATTGGGAGAAACGCTTGCCGGGCCAGCAACATCCCAGTGGATCGTCCATCTTGGCATGACGGGGCGATTGCTGGTGACCACGCCCGATGCCGAACTAGCCCCGCACACGCATACCCGTCTGCGTCTCCAAAGCGGCAAGGAGATCCGCTTCGTCGATCCCCGTCGCTTCGGCCGCCTTGAGCTCCGTGATCTCCAGCGTGGCGCAGCCTTTGCCGCCGCTGGCGCAGAGCCTCTCACCGTCACCCGCGGCGAATTCGCCGTCCTCTTCCGCCGCCGTAAGCTCGCCATCAAGGCCGCGCTGCTCAACCAGTCGCTACTATCCGGCGTGGGTAATATCTATGCCGATGAAAGTCTCTTTCGCGCCGGTGTCCGTCCCCGCCGTCAGGCCGGCCGGCTTACCCGCGCCGAACTCGACCGCCTCCACGTCGCTCTCCAGCAGGTTCTCCGCCATGCCATCCAGCTTGGCGGCTCTTCTGTCTCCGATTACGTCGATGCCGAAGGCGTCCGGGGCTTCTTCCAGCTTGAGCACTACGTCTACTCCCGTGAAAACCAGCCGTGCCGCCAATGTGGAACGCCCATTCGCAAGATCATCGTTGCCGGGCGAGGTACCCATTACTGCCCAGGATGTCAGCGTTGATCGAGCATGGACCCCATCAGGAATCTATGATTTTTTGAAACATTTCTTCCAAATTTCTCCCGAATTTCAGGATATTTACTTTTAGAAATCGCGCAAGTTGCTGAAAATAATAGGACGACAAAACGGCATCGAAATTGCTCTATTGAGGGTGCCAGTGATGAATGGCAGCCGAGGGGCGAAGGCCTTCAAAGCGCCAAACAAACTGAGCTCTGCAAGAGATGCCGCCAATGAGCAGGCACCGGCAGAAGCTCAGAAGAGACCGGGGCTCAAGGCCCTGTGCAGCGCATTCGGGAGGCCAGTGGCAGCGCCACTCCACAAGGAGTGGCGCTTCACATTTCAGGCAAAAATTTCCTGCTCAGGCATTGACTTCGCCACTTGCCAGCATTCGCGGCGGGGAGTAGTATCAATTTTGCCGATCAGAGCGGCTGATGCCAGCCCCCCGCGCAGCGGGAACTGCGAGCTCGCCGCAAAACAAGGAAACTTCGCCAGACTCAGGTGGACCTGTTCAAGTCACCCAAAAGCGAATTCTCCCCATTCAGATCAGGCACGATTAAGCATAGGCAAGAGGCGCTTCTAGTCAGGCAGCCGCTCGCCAAGGCAGCTTCGGAGACTAGCATGGCATATATCAGCCGTGCGCATCGCTCTGGTAGCGGCGTAATGGATTCGGTATAGAAGGGCCAGACGCACCAAATGACTGCGCTGGTTCCAGGCAACGAACAGGTGGACATCTACGTATAGTTCCGGGAAGGAAGCCGTCGTGGTAAAGTGCGGAGTTAAACTCCGTGCCAAGCCTCCACTGCGCCCTCTGCGAGAGACGCCGAAGACGACTGTTTCCATACACCGGGCATTTAGAGTTAATCCCGCCGCTTTATTGAAGGCGGCTTTTCCCCAGACATTCATGATTTCAATAACACACTGTCAGGAAGTACAGGCATGACAACAGAACCGACGCAGCCCCAGACAGACATGGGGCCGAGTTCGGCCGCAGCGCCGGGCCAGGTGCAAGGCCAATCCCAGGGGCATCGCCGCCGCCGGCGTCGCCGCAAGAACAAAACCAGCCCAGCCGCTCCGCAGGCCCAACAGGGCCAGCAGCCCCAGCCATCTCAGGCTCCAAAACCCCAGATGCAGAGCCCGCCGCAGAACCATTTCCAGAATCATCCGGGCGAAGGCAGCGGAGGCGGACGCCGCAAGAAGAAAAAAAAGAAGTTTTTTGAAAATAGGACAGGCGGACCACCGCGCCCGGAGCCCGGCAACAGCATTGCGCAGCAAGGCAAGCGGAAGAACAGCCGGCAGCGCGGCCCGCGCGAGTTTGTCGGTCCCATGGACCACAGCTACCGCGCCGCAAACGGCAACGTGGCGGATGGGCCCGCTTCCACCATTCAGATCATGAATGGCGCAGCCAGCCACCATCCAGATCTCTACGATCACACGCCCGTCGCAGCCGTCCGCCAAGACGCGCCCACGCGCATCTTCTGTTTCATTGACGATCTCTTCTTCCTCGCCAAGATTCAGGAGACCGCGCGCAAGCTGGGTGTCAAGGTCGAGTTCGTCAAGGGTGAGAAGGAAGTCATTACCCGCCTCACCGAACTGGCTGAAGCCGATCGTCCGCGGCTGCTGGTCTTTGACCTGAACAACACCAACGCCAAGCCGATGACGCTGATTCCTAAGTTCAAGACCAAGTTCAAGAAGTCGACCTCGATCATCGGCTTCCTCTCGCACCTGCAGGGCGACCTCAAACTGAAGGCTACTGAAGTCGGCTGCGACACCGTCATGCCGCGTTCGGCCTTCTCACAAAGCCTTCCCAATCTGCTACGCCGCTACGGTATGGAAGAGGAAGAAGAATACATTCCGCAGCCGATGTAAACTGGCACGTCATCTGAGCGGTCACCTGAAAATGGTGGCCGCTTTTTTATGCGCGGGATCACGCCAGAGCGAACCCTCTGCAAAGCGCACCGCAAAAGCTGTGGCATGTTGCATGGAAATAGTGCAGGATAAGAGGCCAGAGCACATTCATGCCCCAAAGCATCTCTATCGCGGTATTGGTCTTAGGCGGAGTCTTGCTGCTGGTTGCCATCACCGGCGGCAAATTCAAGATATTTGAAGCGGAAGTGGATTCGGCCGTCTCGAGCGTGATGGTGAGGCTTATCTCCGGCGCCATTGGCATCGTTCTGATCACCGTGGCGCTGACGCTTGGCTCACCCGTTTCGAAACCGGATACAAGCAAGACGAATGCGCCAGATCCTCAGCCGTCTCAAGCTCCAGCGTCTCCTGCTCCTCAGACCGGTGCAAATCAACCTGCTTCCAGTCCGGCACAGCCTGTACCCGCTCCGAACGTCACTTCGTCGATGGGAGCGGCAATAGTCTTCGATCCGCCTTCCAACATCCGCGAGACAGCTTCCGCTTCCAGCAATATCCTTTGCTCAGTCACACAGAAGACAACGATCCATATCCTGAGGCAAGAGGGGAATTGGTACGTCACCGATGTATGCGGCAAACCGGGCTATATTTACCGCAGCCAGGTAAAGTTTTAGAGCGATAGTTCTGAACGAATCCAGCCCGAGACGATCGCTTAAATCAGCTCCGTCTTCCCCAGCTGGCCCAGTTCCTTCACAATCTTGCCCACATCCTGCGAATGGTCCCGGTGCGCGATTAGCAGCGCATCCTCCGTATCCACGATGACGAGATTCTCCACGCCTACCAGCGCCACAAACTTCCGCGGGCTATAGACATAGTTGTTCGTGCCGTGGATCGTCAGATGACCGTCCGTATCCGCCACGTTGCCGTCGCCGTCGCCGCGCAACCGCGTCTCCAGTTGATATTCGTACAGGGAAGCCCACGAACCGAGATCGTTCCACGCAAACTCCGCCGGCAGGCAATAGAGGTTCGACTGGTGCTCGCCCTTGGCTGAGCGCGGCTCCAGGATCGCGTAGTCCACTGAGATGTTTTCGCACTTCGGGTAGAGATCCGCAAAGACCTTCTCAAACTTCGGTGTGCCGTATGCCGCGGCAATCTCTTCGAGCAGCGGCGCCGTCTCCGGCAGGTGCTCGCGAACGGCGTTTGCCAGTGTGCGCGCCGACCAAAGAAACATCCCCGAATTCCAGTAGTAATTCCCTGCCGCGATAAACTCCTCGGCCTTCATCAGGTTCGGCTTTTCGGTAAAGCGCCGTACACGCAGCGTCGAGTGATCCCCGGCCAGATCGCCGGTCTCAATGTAGCCATAACCAGTCTCCGGCCGCGTTGGCTCAATGCCAAGCACGACCATATTGGCCCCAGCCGCAGCCAAAGCAATGCCCCGCTGCAGAACCTTCAGGAAGCGCGGCTCATCGCCAATCACATGATCTGACGGGAAAATGCCAAGCACGGCATCCGGATTATCCTTCTCGATCAGGAACGCTGCCAGCCCGCATGCCGGAGCCGTGTTCCGCGCTGCAGGCTCCTGCACAATCTGCGCCGCCGGAACGTCTTTCAACTGATCGGCAATCTCACCCGCCAACAGCTCATTCGTAATCACCCACGTGTGCTCAGCACCGCTTAGCGGCTTCAGCCGCTCCACAGTCTGCTGAATCATCGAGCGCTCGCCGTCAAGAGCCAGCACCTGCTTCGCGCGCGCGCGCCGCGAACGCGGCCAGAAGCGAGTACCGCTGCCCCCGGCCAGAATTACAGGACGAAAATCGATAGTCTTCGACATGGAAGTCACATTCTCTATGCGTAATGGATGATTGTCCAGTGACAGCGGTGACACAATTCAAAAAATAATGCGCTTATCCTGCGAAATTCATCGGTGTACAGAGTCTTCCCTTGCGACAAATTTCTGCCGCAAAGGAAGGCACAGAAACGTACTTTAGAGCCTATAACGCGCTACTGCCATTGCCAGGACGGCAAGTGCTTAGCCCAGCTTTGAAAGGAATTCTGCCATACGGCGCGTGCCTTCGTCGATGCTCTCCCTGGTCACAGGATACGAAAGACGAATGTGTTCGCTGGTTCCAAATGCCTCGCCTGGTACCGTTACCACGTGTGCCTCATGCAGCAGGCGCGTGGCCAGCTCCGTGGCAGACTTGATACCACCTTTGCCGATAAACGCGCCAATGTTGGGATATACATAAAACGCGCCTTCGGGCTTTGTGCACGTCACGCCAGGAATCTCCGTCAGCTTCTTCAGCATGTAATCGCGCAGTTGAATAAACTCCGCGCGAAACTCGCAAACGCAATCCTGCGGTCCCGCAAGCGCGGCAATCGAGGCCTTCTGCACAATGCTCGACGCATTCGATGTCGACTGCGACTGCAGCTTGCTCAAGTTCGCTACCACTTGCTTTGAAGCCAGCGCATAGCCCGCGCGCCATCCCGTCATCGAGTAGGTCTTTGAAAGCGAGCCGAGAATGACGAGATGCTCCTTGGCCCATGTGTACGAACCGCCGGAGACGCACTTGCCTGCATAGTTGAGGTACACATAGCACTCGTCCAGAAGCAGGAAAATGCCGCGCTCGTGCGCCAGGTGCACAATGCGCTCCAGATCCGCTGCGCTCATCACGGACCCTGCCGGATTCGAGGGCGAATTCAAGATAATCGCCTTCGTCCGCGGCGTAATTGCTTTTTCAATCGCGTCTGCCGTGATGCGGAAGTTTTCCGCCTCGCTGGTTTCGAGAAACACAACCTTGCCGCCCGCATACTGAATGATGTCCTTGAAGCTGACCCAGTACGGTACCGGCAGAATTACCTCGTCGCCGTGATCCACAAGAATCTGGATCGTATTGAAGAGCGCCAGCTTGCCGCCGGTGGTAAAGATCGCTTCGTCGATGCTGTAGTCCGAACTGAAATCCTTCGCATGACGCTCCACAATCGCCTTACGCACGTCGGGAATTCCCGGCACCACCGTATAACGCGTGAAGTTCGCGTCAATGGCGGCGATGGCAGCGTCCTTGATGTGCTGCGGAGTGGGAAAATGCGGTTCGCCCGCGCCAAAATCCACCAGCTTGGCGCCCTGGGCGCGAAGCTTGGCGGCCTCGGCGGCCACGGCCATGGTTGCAGAAACCTCAATCCGGCCAATACGGTCGGCAAAAACCTTCGCCCGGGTCGGGCTGGAAACGGCTGCAGTCGTCATATATCCATCTTTACAGATTTTCAGGCAGACGCAAAACCGCTCCCAGGCAGCTCTCCGGCGTCAGGTTAGTTAAATCTGGCCGTTCGCCGGGAGCGTGTTGTTGATTTGCTGAATGCCAACAATTTTCAGATTCGTTGTGGCACCCTGCTGAGCGGTAAACACGGAATAAAACTGGCCGGCCGCAGTCACCAGCGCATAAACCATGGCCTTATTTCCGCCTGTGTTGGGGTACGGTCCCACCCAGTCGTTCAACGGGCGGAAGCCGGTGGCCGTTCCGCCAGGGAGCGGGCCGGTGAACCCATTCCAGGCAGCTTTTGCCTGCGCCGTTTTGACCGGATCGGTATCAGTCCCCACATGGCCAACATAGGTATTGCCAGCCCTGGGATAGCGTGTAATCCAGCAGCCGGACATGGGACCGGTCAGCACATCCACGCCGGCCACCTGGACCTCGGTCACAACGGCGGGCTCCCATGGCAGCCACATGAAATTCCTGCGAGCTGTTCCATGCGCTCCCAGGCCTGTGGTGCTTTTCTTCGCGTGGAAGATCGTCGGCCTCGTCGATTCGTCGATATGGCGAATAGCGCCGACAACTTCATGAAAACCGGCCGCTGCAGCCGCCACAAATACCGGGGTGGTGATGGTGTTGGGAAGGTCAATGTAACGGCCTACAACCAGCTTCTGTTCGAACATGAAAAGGTTCTCCTGAACGGGGGATTCACACGCCGCGCAAACCAGCGCGCAGAAACGCGCGAAGCGAATTCTTGAATTGCGTGGCTTTCTATGCGCACAACCATAACAGCCGCAAGTGCTCTCTTTCCAGAGAGTTTTCATGAATTACATGCCTTTCGTAATGGCATCCACGCGCTCCCCTGACGAAGCCGGGATGCACTACACTTAGGGCTTGAGGAGCAACCCATGATCCGCAGCTACCGCGGCCGCTGGCCAAAGATTCCCGAAAGCTGTTACATCGATATTTCCGCCCAGGTGATGGGCGATGTGGAACTGGGCGAGAACTCCTCCGTTTGGTGCAACGCCGTGCTGCGCGGCGACGTCAACTCCATCCGGCTCGGCGCAAATTCCAACGTGCAGGACTGCTGCGTCCTCCACGGCCAGCGCAATCTCTACGCCGTCACCATCGGCGACTGGGTCACCATCGGCCACAACGCCACCGTCCACGGCTGCACAGTGGAAGACGCCGTGCTCATCGGCATGGGCGTAACGATTCTCAACGATTGCCGCATCGGCGAAGGCTCGATCATCGCCGCAGGAGCCGTGCTGCCCGAGCACACCGTCGTTCCGCCGCGCACGCTCTGGGCGGGCGTCCCCGGTAAACAACGCCGCGAGCTAGGCGACGCCGACCGAAAGCTCATTCTTGAGTACGCGCAGAATTATCTGGATTACACGAAGATTTACTTAGAAGAGATCAGAGATCAGGGGTCAGAGATCAGCGTCGCGCCATGACGAGGTTTGTTTGACCGCGTATGCACCCCGTAACTCAAACAGCGGCCCGCTCAAATATTCTTGAGCGGGCCGCTGTTTTGCTGATCTCTGAATCCTGATCTCTTATTTCGGCAGCTGCGAAGCATCCCATCCGCCGCCAAGTGAGCGAACCAGCTGCACGCTGTCGGCAAACTGCCGTGTCTGCAGATCCGTCAGTATGCGCTGATCTGCCAGCAGCGTAGTCTCCGCCGTAATCACTTCAAGGTAGCTGGTTACACCGCCCTTGTAGCGCTGGTTGGAAAGATCGAGCGAGTGCTGTGCGGCATCCACGGCACGCTTCTCCACTGCTTCCTCTTCGTTCAGAGTGCGCAGCGTCGAGAGATTGTCTTCTACATCCTGAAAAGCCGAAAACACCGTGTTCCTGTAGCCGGCGGCCTGAGCCTCGTACAGGTGCTTAGCCTGATCGGTAAGCGCATGACGCTGGCCTGCATCAAAGAGAAGCTCCGTAGCGGAAGCCCCCAGCGACCATAGCGCGCTCGGTCCTTGAATCCACGTACCGCCGTGGGTGCTTTGAAAGCCGCCCGCTCCATTCAGAGTAATCGTCGGATAATATGCGCTGATCGCAACCCCGATCTGTGCATTGGCTGCCTGCGCCTGCCGTTCCGCTGCGGCAATATCCGGCCTGCGCTCCAGCAGCTGCGAAGGCACGCCCAGCGGGACATTCGGCAAGGTTAGGTCCAGTGGCGCAAAGGGAATGCTGAAGTTCGAAAGCGTGTAATTGGCAATGGTGCCGATTGCGTGCTCAAACTGCGCGCGTGCCACGCTCACATCCACCAGTTGCGCCCTCACCGTCTCAAGCTCCGTCTGCGCCTGAGCCACATCCACATCCGTGGCCACGCCGCCGTTAAGCCTACGCTCCGTCAGGTTAAGCTGCTGCTCCAGATCGGCCACCGTATTCTTCAACAGCCGGATCTGCGAGTCCAGTCCGCGCATCTGAAAATAGTCCGCTGCCATCTCGGCTTGCAGTGTCAGGCTCACATTTGCCTGCAGCGCGGCATCCGCCTGCATGGTGGACCGTGCAACCTCAATGCTCCGCCGAATCTTGCCCCAGAAATCCGGTTCCCAGCTTCCCGAGCCTGTCAGCAACAGATCGTTGAAGCTGGTTGGAGTGGTCGGCAACGCGTCCGGCTGATGGTGGCTGAGCCGGTTATAGGAATAGCCCGGGCCTGCTGAGAACTGCGGATACAACTGTGACCGTACCGACTTCACCTGGTCACGCGCCGCCAGGTAAATCTCCATCGCCTGCTTGACGGCCTGGTTATTCACGTCAATGCGCTCTTCAAGTGCATTCAACTGGGGATCGTTGTAGATCTCCCACCATTTGCCCTTCAGCATTCCATCGGAAGGCGTGGCGGGCTTCCATGAGCCTCCATCCGGATTCGGCGGAGGCGCGGTAACGTTCGGGCCGCCGGCTTCTTTGTACACCGGCGGGGCGGTATATGTCGGACGGGTGTAATTCGGACCCACGGGCTTGCAGCCGGCCAGAAAACTCAGCACCGCGAGACTCGCGGCGAGACCTACAGCACGGCCCGGTACAGCAATGGAAAACCGCTTCCGCATTCCTACTTGCCTCCGCCCTTCTGGTTCGGCGCGCTCGGACTGGACGAATTCTGATTAGGCGAACTCAGCGGACGAACCTTCTCACCCTCAATCAGCGAGTCCGGCGGATCCTGAATGATCTTGTCGTCCGCATTGAGGCCGGCAATGATCTGTACCGTTGCGCCGTCATCCTCGCCGATGATTACCGGCGCCAGGTGTGCAACATCGCCATTCACCACGGTGCCCACTCGCATTCCCTCGCGGCGGAAAATCAGCGCTGCAGCCGGAACAATAAACGTCTGCCCCTGCGTGGGCGTCTTCAGGTGTACCTGCGCCAGCGAGCCCGAAGTCAGCTCGCCGTTACGGTTGTCCACATCCACTTCCACCAGCAGTGTGCGATTCACCGGATCGATCGCATCTGCCGTTCTCACCAGCGTGCCTTGAAACGTCTTGCCCGGATGTTCCGGGAAGGTCAGATCGATCTTCTGTCCCTTTTTGATTCCCGGCGTATACACCTGCGGCACGTTCGTGTACACACGCAGCGTGTGCACCGCCTGGATATGAAACAACTCCGCAGTCGATCCTTGTGTGATGAGCTGTCCTACATCCACACTGCGCGCCGTAACCACACCATCAAACGGCGCATATACCTTCTCAAAGCTCTGTAGCTCTTTCAGCCGCTGCACATTGGCCTGCGCGGATTTCACCGCCGAGGAGGTCGATGCTTCCTGTGTCACGAATGTATCCGTGTCGAACTGTGAAACCGCATCCGAAGTGACCAGTCCCTTATAGCGCTCCGCCTGCGTATGCGCATTGCTGGCATTGGTCTGCGCGGTTACCAGGTCGGCTTCCGTCTGCGCCAGCTGCTGATCCAGTTCCGGCGTGGCAATTTCCGCCAGCAGCGCGCCCGCCTTTACAGGCGCGCCAATGTCGTAATACCACTTCGTCAGGTAGCCGCTGGTGCGCGCGAAGATCGGCGAATCGGAAAACGCCGTCACGTTACCCGGCAACACGTAGCTGTCCACCGAGGCGCCCGCCTTGGCCGGCAGGGCAATCACCGTCGGCGCGGCCAGTTCGTTGGTCGTATCTGCCAGGACCTCGCTCGTGCGATGGCGCTTCCAGACGCCATACACGGCCAGCACGGCCACCACAACCAACAGTACTGCTACGGTGATCAATGTGCCGCGGCCGGAAACCCCTGCATGATCCGGCGCGCTCTCATGGTCGTGATCGTGCCCGCCCTGTGCGCCATTCTTCTTCTGCACGTCATTCTGCGGCTTGGAATTCTCTTCGTTCGTCATATCCCGATACTCCAGAAGCTAATCATCAGCTCGTCTTCGTTACGCTTCGCCGAACTCATCCTGCAACGTATTCGTGTGTCCATGAGCGGCTTCTTTCTTTGCCTTGCGCTTGCCCAGCCAGCCATGCACCACGGAGAAAAATACCGGCACAAAGAACAGGGTGGCCACTGTGGCGAATAATAATCCGCCAATGACCGCGCGGCCCAATGGCGCATTCTGTTCACCGCCGTCGCCCAATCCTAATGCCATCGGCACCATGCCGATGATCATGGCCAGCGCCGTCATCAGCACCGGGCGGAAGCGCACAAAACCTGCATTCAATGAGGCCTTGCGGGAATCGCCCACCAGCATCTCAAGCTGCTCCCGCGCAAAGCTCACCACCAGGATCGAGTTCGCCGTCGCCACGCCCATGCACATGATCGCGCCTGTCAACGCCGGCACGCTGAGCCGTGTATCGGTCAGGAACAGGAACCATACGATTCCCGCCAGAGCCGCCGGCAAAGCCGAAATAATCAGGAACGGATCAAGCCATGACTGGAAGTTCACCACGATCAGCAGGTAGACCAGAAGAATCGACATCGCCAGTCCGCCGATCAATCCAATGTAGCTCTTGTACATCGTGTCGCTCTGGCCACGCAGGGTAAAGTGCGAGCCGCGCGGGAGTTCCTTCTGATGCTCGTCCACAATCTTCTGCATCGCGCGTGTGACCGAGCCCAGATCCGTGCCGTTTACATTTGTATAGATGTCCAGCACATTCTGCACGTCGTAATGGCTCACTTCGCCCAGCTCATTCCCCGGCTGAATCGAAGCCAGGTTTCCGAGCACCTGCACCGGCTTCGGCGCGCCGGGAGCATTCGTGGCCATCGCCGTCGTCACGCTGCCGCCCGAACCAATCGCTGCAGGAATTCCCGCGCCGCCTCCGGTAATCGGCATGCTCTTCAGGTCGGCCAGTGACTCCACCTTGTATTGCGGGCTCTGCGTGGCCACGTTGTAGCTCACACCGTTGCGCGGGTCCAGATAAAAGTTCGGCGACGTCTGGAAGCTTCCACTGAGCGCTGTCAGCACGCTCTGCGCAACATTCGACTGCGACAATCCAATGGCGCCCGCCCGCGTGCGATCCACGTTGATCGTCCAATTCGGCAGGTCGAAGGGCTGCTGGATGCGCGCATCCACGGCGCCCGGCACATGGCGCACCTCTTCCAACATCTTTTGTGCCAGTGCACGGTTGCTGTTCAGGTTATTTCCAACAATCTGGACATCGATTGGCGCAGCAAGGCCAAAGTTCAGAATCTGCGTCACGATATCCACCGGCAACACGTAAAACGTCACACCCGGATACTGCTTCGCAAATATTTCGCGCAGATGATCTACATACGGTTCCGTCGGGTGATGCTTCTCCGTCAGCTGCACCTGGATATCCGCGTCCGCCGTGCCCACAACACCAGTTGTTGAATAGGAAAGATTCAGGCCGGAGTAGGGCAAGCCAATGTTGTCGACAATGCCGACAACCTCGCTCTGCGGAATATTTTCCCGGATCGTGGCGTCTACGCGATCGCACAACGCCGCCGTCTCTTCGATACGCGTTCCCGTATGGGCGCGCAGGTGAATCTTGAAGCTGCCCGAATCCACCGCAGGAAAGAAGTCCTGGCCCAGAAACGGCGCCAGCGCCAGCACGGACCCTATGGAGAAAAGAATAAATATGATCAAAAACACGGCCGCGTGTTCCACGCACGTCGTCAGCAGCCGCAAATAACCAACACGGATATTTTCAAAGTGATGCTCAAAAGCAAGCTGGAAGCGCACAAACGGGTTGCGGCTCGTCTTCTTCTTTTCCGCTTCTGCTTCATCGTGCTCCTTGAGCAGGTAGCGCGCCATTGTAGGCACAATGGTTCGCGAGAGCAGATAGCTGGCCAACATGGCAAAGACCACCGCTTCGGCCAGCGGCACAAATAAGTATCGCGCCACGCCGCTCAGGAAGAACATCGGCACAAACACGATGCAGATAGCCAGCGTTGACACAAGCGCTGGAGTGGCGATCTGCGCCGCACCATCCAGAATCGCCTGCTCAATCTCCTTGCCTGATTCCAGGTTTCGATTGATGTTCTCAATTTCCACCGTCGCGTCGTCTACCAGGATGCCGACGGCCAGCGCCATGCCGCCCAGCGTCATGATGTTGATCGTCTCGCCCAGCATGGACAGCACTGCGATCGAACAGAGAATCGAAAGCGGAATCGATACCGCAATGATCAGCGTCGAGCGCCAGCTGCCAAGGAAGACGAGGATCATCACCGCCGTCAGGCAGGCTGCAATGATCGCTTCACGGATCACTCCGTTAATCGCGCCGCGTACAAAGATCGACTGATCGCTCAGAGGAACAATCTTGAGTTGCTGCGGAAGCTCGCCGCGCTTCACCATCGCGTCGATCTTGTCCTTCACGCCGGAAATAATGTCCAGCGTGGACGCAGAGCCGGTCTTCATGATGCTCATCAGGATGGCGCGCCGGCCATCGATGTGCACAATGTTGGTCTGTGGCGGATAGCCGTCGCGCACGTGCGCTACGTCGTGGACATACACCACTGTGCCGTTGGATGTCTTGATCGGCAGATCATTCAGTTGCGCCACAACGCTCGGCGCGGAGTTTGTCTCAACCGCGTACTCGAACTGATCCACCTTCATCGTGCCGGAAGGCACAATCAGGTTCTGTAAACCGACGGCATTCACCACATCAGCCGGAGAGAGACCGCGCGCTTGCAGTGCCGGAAGATCGATATCCACCTGGATCTGCCGCTGCTTGCCGCCATAGGGGTACGGAGTCTGCGCGCCTTCCACTTCTGCAAGCTGAGTGCGGATGTTGTTCTGGCCCAGGTCGTTCAGCCTCTGCTCATCCAGGCCCTCGCCGGAGAGTCCAAGCTGCAAAACCGGCACGCTCGACGCGTTGTACTGAATAATGAACGGCGGCGTCGTGCCCGGCGGAAGGCTCCTTAGCTGCACCTGCGAGATCGCCGAAACTTCCGCCACAGCCGAAGCGATATCCACCTTGGGCTGGAAGTAAACCTTGATGACGGCAATGCCGTTCAGTGAGGCCGACTCGATGTGCTCGATGTCGTTCACCGTCGTCGTCATGCCGCGTTCGCTGTTGGACACGATGCGGTTGGCCATCTGGTCGGCCGACAAACCGGTGTACTGCCACACCACCGTCACAACAGGAATATTGATGTTGGGAAATATGTCCGTCGGCATCGTTTCGATGCTGTAGGCGCCAAGGATCAAAATAAAGAAGGCGAAGACGACAAAGGTATAAGGCCGCCGCAGCGCAAGCCGGACAATCCACATCATAGGGCTGGTTCTCGCTCCAGAGCCGGGCCGATCGATTCAGGCTCACCTGCGAGCATGGCAGGTGTAAGCCTTTTCTCGGTCGAACCCTGCGGGGGTCCATGTTTCCTTGAGTTATTAGGTTAGACCATGCGGACGTAGGGACACAGCAATTGCCCCGTTGCATGACAATAACATCTCACAGTGTATGAGACGTGCCGACCAGGGGAAATGACGCATTTTCTATGCGCTGAGTTGAGTTGGACTTTGCTCTAACACCATTGTTTTGATGAGGCTCAACCTTTCGGACGAGCTGCGGACTGAGCGGAACTATAGCTCCTCAGTCCGCAAATGCTGCTTCAACAACTCGCGCCCCATCCAGAAGCTGAACCGGATAGTACGCATTCCTCGTGTACTGCTGCACCATGCGGTTGGTATTAAAGTACGTGCCATTCAGAGCCATCGTAGTCCGCATGATCCGCGCCCAGTTTTCCGGGGCCTGACGGTAGAGCGGCACTACGACATTCTCGAGCTTGTCATACAGCGAGGCAGCCTCTTCCGCATCGTCTTTGCCATCCGGAATCGCCCAGCCCGTCACGCCTTCAAAGCAGCCTTCGATCCACCAGCCGTCCAGGATCGACAAGCTTGGCACGCCATTCATGGCCGCCTTCATGCCGCTCGTGCCGCTGGCCTCATAAGGACGCCTCGGTGTGTTCACCCACACATCCACGCCGGAAGTCAGCAGCGCGCCCAGGTCCCATGCGTAGTTTTCGAGATACACAACCTTCAGCATCTCGCTTTCCAGCTCCGCAGCCTTCTCAACAACCTCGCGGATCAGCGCCTTGCCCGGCTCATCCTGCGGATGCGCCTTGCCCGCGTACAGAATCTGCAGGCCGCCCGCTTCGGTGGCAATCTTCACCAGCCGTTCCGGATCGCTGAACAGTAAATTCGCGCGCTTGTACGTTGCCACGCGCCGCGCAAAGCCCAGCGTCAGCATATTCGGGTCCAGCTTGTGCCCGCTTCGCTGCTCCACGGCTGCAAACAGGTCACGCTTGGCCCGGGCATGAGCCTTCAGAATCACATCTTTGGGCAGATCAATCGCACTGCGCAGATACAGGTGGTCACGCCGCCATGCCGGAATGTACTGATCCAGCATCAATTGCACCGGCGTCGAAATCCACGTCGGCCCATGCACGCCGTTTGTGATCGAGTCGATCTGATACTGCGGGAACATCTCCCGCGAAACCTTGCCATGCTGCAGCGCCACGCCGTTGGCATAGCGGGAAAACTTCAGCGCCAGCAGCGTCATGTTCAGCATTCCATCCTGAATGCAGCCAATCTTTTCCAGATGCGTGGTACGGCCCGGGCCCAGGATGCGGTTCGCCTGCTCGGTGCTGAAGCGGTCATGCCCTGCCGGCACCGGGGTATGCGTCGTGAACACGCACTTCCTCCGCACCAGGTCAACATCGGCTTGCGTGGCAAACCCCTCGGGGCCGCCGCTCATTGCACTCTCCAGCAGAGCCAGCGTCAGTAACGCCGCATGGCCTTCATTCATATGGAAGACATTGACTTCCAGGCCCAGCGCAGCTGCCATACGCACGCCGCCCATGCCGAGCACAATCTCCTGCTCCAGCCGGTAATTGGTGTCACCGCCGTAGAGGTGATCCGTCAATCCGCGGTCCCAGCCCGTGTTGCCGTCCACATCCGTGTCCAGCAGGTAAATCGGAACAACGTGGCCCGCTTGTCCGGTCAGATCGTAGCGCCAGGCGCGAATCTGCACCGTCCGCCCCTCAATCGATACCGTTACACGCGCTGGCTCTTCTACGCAGAACTCTTCCGGGTTCCATGCCTGAATCTCTTCCGATTGCTTGCCTGTCGCATCCAGATGCTGCTGGAAGTACCCCTTACGGTGCAGCAGCGAAAACGCCACCAGCGGAAGATCCACATCCGCCGCCGAGCGCAACGTATCTCCGGCCAGCATTCCCAGGCCGCCCGAGTACGTCGGCATGCCAGGATTGATCGCAATCTCCATCGAGAAATACGCCACCTTGCCTGTGGTCGGCAGCGTCATATAGGTAAATGGCTTGGAAGATGAATTGTGCATGAAATTAAGATCGCCTCCAGTGTTCCGTATGAAATCGAGGGATATGGGGAACAGTTACAAATTACAGACACGTCTTTTATCGGAATGTGGCAGGCTTTTGTTAAACTCGCCTGCTTTTGGTCAATTCTAGCAAGGTTCCATATTCAAGTTGTCCCACGAGGGGGCTAGCTTGCATACAGCTTTAGCCTACGTACAGAGCGCTCAAAAATAATTTGCGCAAAATCAATAACTCTAACTTTAACGGCGGTGAAATTTCCGCAAACCAAGCAGAATCAAAACTTTCACTTCCAACCACCGTTTGGAACTTCTTTAATACCTCGTCCCGTTAGGTGAGAAATTCAAAGCTTCCGTGCCCCATCAGAAGCATGGCAAATGTGAATTTGTGGTTGAATTCCTGTCCGCGTTTCATATCTCCGGCCCAGTTCTGCCGCAAATTCCTGCGCGTGCGCTGCCTCCACCAGGTTCACCGTGCAGCCGCCGAACCCTCCGCCCGTCAGCCGCGCGCCAATCAATCCCGGCAGATCCTGCGCCAGCTCCACCATCGCATCCGCTTCTTCGCAGCTTGCTTCGAAATCGTGGCTGTAGCTCCAGTGCGCCTCCGCCATTAGCCTGCCCAGCTTCTTTCTCTCGTTACTGTTTTGCAGCTGGCCGAGTGCCTCAGCAGCTTCGACCGTCCGCTCATTCTCGCTAATTACGTGCCGCGCGCGCTTCACTGCCTCAGCCGACATCTCGTCGCCCCATTTCT
>Ga0206824_10239_pt1 | contig 16844 bp, 8 predicted proteins | sample Alteio_BWOrgCont_82_FD_152874 | JGI IMG/M metagenome (GOLD analysis project Ga0206824, IMG submission 152874) | Enriched cells from forest soil in Barre Woods Harvard Forest LTER site, Petersham, Massachusetts, United States -... | ecosystem: Environmental > Terrestrial > Soil > Temperate forest >...
TAGTTCATCTCGAGGCCTAGAGCATCCGCTCCCCAGAGTCCACCGACGGCAAGATTGTAGTAACTCAGGTACGTTGGATGATTTAACAGGTTCGATGTCAGTTGAATCACAATCAGCAGACTCATGACGAACTTTGAAAGAGAACTCCCATACTGGCTTGTTGCCGACGCCAACAGGCACGCTGCCCCGCGCCCGACAAAGATCGCCCAAATCGGGAAGACCGTCAGGAAAAGCCGCTCACCGTCATACACCGCGACACCGGGCAGAGCGAATACAATCAAGGGAAACAGACAACAGCCGAGGAGCAATCGATCGATCCATACTTCATTGCCGGCGGTGAGTTTGTCGAACTGCTGATCGCCAGCACGGCGCGTTGCCCGAGACTTCAATCCCAGCACACCCAGAATGTGCAACCCAATCGGTACGGTGAAAACGAACATGAAAAATGGATAGTGCCACGGAACGGCTTTGTCATCGTAGCGGACCCCGAAGTAGTAACAGTGAATTGTCGCACGGTTTGTAGTTCGACCCAGGTATTCCAGGAAGTGGCCCAGCGGATCCAACCATAGATACGGCCAACACGCAAAGAACAGGGTCCAGGCCGTCAGCCCCCACAACAATAGCGGCACAACTGCTTTGAATCGCCAGCGCCAAAGCGACCATAACAACACGGGAACGGGAATCAGGATCGCCTGGATCTTGGTCAGCATCGCCAACCCCATGACGATGCCTGCCAGAATCGCCGCGCGACGCGACGGAGGCGATGAGCGATTCCACCAGCCTGCAATCGCCAGTACCGCGGCAGTACACGTCAGATTCGTGATTGATTCCAGCGCAGCCAGGTGAGCGTGGCCGTACACGCGAGGCATCAAAACCAGTGCCAGACTGGCAAACAATCCCACGCAGCGCAACTCGCCGCTGAGCGGCGGACGTAAGTCCGCCGGTTCTTCAGGCGTCGCCTCGTCTGTCTTCAACCGAGATACACCAACCCGCCCCAACGAGCACAAAGCAAACGCACCGATCAGCCAAACCGTCAAGGCAAACGCCGTCGCGGAACCGGTTCGAGCACACGCCGTCACAAATGGGCCGTCTGGTTCAAAGGGCGGGGCGATCCACCACGTCAGTTGATGATGGACGCCGAGCCAGTATCGTCCCAGCGGCGGGTGATCGGGATTGTAACGGTTCTTCGGCTTGAATGTTTCGATCGACGTCCCCGGTACAAAGTTGTACCAGCCGAGTGCTCGAGCACTCTCTACCAGATACACCCCCTGTTGGACATTGAACATTTCATCAATCGTCAAACCAGGGCCTTCGGGCATCGAAGGATAGCTTCCGGCTGGGTCAATACAGATCACGATGCTGATCCATGCCGCGAGCGCCACGATGGCGGAAGGCCACGTGGTGGCAAGGATTCTTCGAACTGTCTGCATGAGGTGCCACATGACAGGCGATGGTATCATGCAGCGCCCGGCGTGGCAGTCGTGAGACAATCAAACTTGGAATAAAGCAGCATGGTGGCGGAATTGAAAAGATTGTGCGTGTTTTGTGGATCCAGCGCTGGATTCGACCAAATTCATCGGCAGGCGGCGATGGAATTCGGCGCGCTTCTAGCCCGTGAAAGCATCGAACTTGTCTACGGGGGTGGGCGAGTTGGCCTGATGGGAGCCATCGCAGACGCCGTGCTGCAATCGGGCGGCCAGGTGACGGGAGTGATTCCCGAGTTCCTGGCCACGAAGGAACTGCTGCACGAAGGGGTGACCGTCATGCACGTCACCCAGGACATGCACGAGCGCAAGGCGCTCATGTCAAAGCTGTCCGACGCGTTTGTTGCTCTTCCCGGCGGACTGGGCACGTTCGAGGAACTGTTCGAAGTCCTGACCTGGTTGCAACTGGGTTTGCATCGAAAACCAATCGGCCTGCTGAACGTCGCAGGCTACTTTGATCCGCTGGTGGCGATGATCGATCGGGCGATTGCTGACGGTTTCTGTCCCAACGAACATCGCCAGTTATTCGTAGTCGACGCGAATCCGGCCATTCTGCTGAATCGCCTGCATGATCATCAATTGCCGACAGTCAAAAAATGGATTCGCTCGACGGAAGAAACGTGAAGGCTGCCAATTGAATCGTCCCGGACCTTCATCGATCAGATCAACCACAGGACCGTTACCTGGCGAAAACTCACAGGTTGCGCCTCAACGTCTTCGAATCGTCTTTTCGTTGGCTTGGTTCGTCGTCTTCTGTGTCTGGTTTTACAGCTTTGGTCTGCCGAACAACCAGCCGCTCTTTAACGCTTACATCTACGGCGACAATCCGCAGCATCTGCAGGCGCAGCGCTGGATGGCGTGGAATATCGTGCCGTTTCAATTGATGGATCTGTTGGATCCTCCGTTCGATAAGAATGCCGCTCCGTGGAGTTGGCTCAATCTTGGACAACGCTCGCCGTTTATGGGAGTTGCGTTGTTTGTCTGGTTGTCGTCGGTCTGCATCGGCCGGCTTTGCCTGCGAAGATTGCGGCTATGCATGGCTCTGGATCGTGTGGAAAGACTGTTCTTTGCGGCGTGTCTGGGGCTGGCGGTGGTTTCGCTACTGATGCTCGGTCTTGGACTGATCGGAGCTCTGAATCGCTGGCCGCTGGTATTAATCTTGACCGCTGCATCAATGATCGAAGTCTGGTTGACACGGCGAAACAGCGTGCAAGCTAAAGCCACGACATCTTCGCCCAATCCTGGCATTCCGTCCGAAGGTCGCGAGGAGATTGAAACAGTTTCGCCACGACTTGGTTGGGTCGTTTTGTTTGTGGCCGTGCCGTTTGTCTGTTGCATGCTGCTTGGCGCCATGTCGCCTCAGGTGGACTTCGATGTGATCGAATATCACCTGGGAGGCCCAAAAGAATGGTTCCAGCAGGGCCGGATCACTCGACTTCCGCACAACGTCTACACCAGTTTTCCATGCCTGACGGAGATGTTGTTGCTGAGCGGGATGGTCATCTGTGGCGACTGGGACTGGGGCGCACTTGCGGGACAAGCGATCCTGGCAGGATTCGCACCGCTGACGGCGATCGGATTGTTCGCGACAGCGCGTCGCTGGTTCTCGCCAACTGCCGGCTGGTTGGCGGCGCTGGTCTGGTTGACAACTCCGTGGGTTTACCGGATCTCGATCATCGCGTATGCCGAAGGTGGGTTGGCATGCTATTTATTGGCGGCTCTTGCGATGGGATTGAGGGTTGCGTGGTCCGACAGTGAATCGGGAAAGCAGAAGACGAGCGAACCTGGACCACAGCAGAAACGGTCGCCTGACGACACGTCGTCTTCCCCGGCTCTGGCATTCGTTTGCGGATTACTTTGCGGGTGTGGCATGTCGTGCAAATACACCGGCCTGGTTTCTGTCGTGGCACCCGTGGGAGTGCTGGTCTTGGGATCAATTTGCCGGTCGGCGACAGGAACTACCCACATGAAAAGCATCCTGCTGACAGGGTCGCTGTTTGGCGTGGGTGTACTGGCCGCGGCCGGACCGTGGCTACTGAAGAATGCAATAGAAACCGGCAATCCAGTCTTTCCATTGGCATATTCCGTTTTCAGAGGTTATGGACGCGACGCGGTGATGGACGCTCAATGGCAAAGCGGACATTCCAGGCATTACACAAATCACATGGCTATGCTGGCGGACCTTCCTGTGAAACTGACCGATGTCGCCGCGAATAACGACTGGCACAGCGCATTGATGTTTGGATTGTCTCCGATCGCACTGCTGGCATCGTGGCGGAAGAAGGTCTGGCTCGTCTGGGCGTTCATTGGCTGGCAGTTTTTCAGTTGGTTCCTATTCACACACCAGATTGACCGCTTTTACGTCCCGATGTTTCCTGTTGTTGCATTGCTGGCGGGATGCGGAGCCGCATGGTTGGTGACATCGTCACGTCCAGGCGCCTGGATCAGCGGGGCTTTGATTGCTGCCAATATCCTGTTCAACGCCTGGATGATGGAGCAGCAGGGGATGACAGGTTTCAACGCCGGCCGAATGGATCTTCGTATGGCCCAGCGGATTGCCGTCTCGCCCACATTGAAATGGTTGAACAGCGAATACGCTTCTGGCGGTTTGCCGAACGCGACAAAAGTTTTGTGCGTTGGGGAAGCTGCACTATTCCACGCAAAGTTTCCCTACATTTACAACACGGTCTTCGATCGATCACTGTTCGAACAATGGTTTGGCGAGCGAACAGATTCGGGCGCTTTTCGCCTGCGTCCCACGGACCAGATCCGCGCCACGCTGCGTGAGCACGGAATTACGCATGTGCTCGTTAACTGGTCAGAAATCCTTCGCTATCGCGAACCGGGAAGCTACGGTTATACCGACTTCGCCCATCCAGACCGCTTCGAAGAGTTACAGGCCGCCGGAATCCTGAACTCGCCGCTGCCACTTCCCGATGACGCTTCCTTCGTTCCCGTTGACGAATCGAAACGAAGGCAAATTGCAGACTGGGCACCCCGGCTTGGGATCACGTTGGCGGATCGAGCCGGATGCCGATCGGTGCAGGTGTTTTCGGTCCGGCTATAATCCCTTGAATGGATTTCCCATTCGTACGAATGCGCGGCCTGATGCGCAAACGGGGATCATTTGGAAACAATCAATGATTATTGACATGCCGATAGAACGGTCACCCTTTCTGACTGCCCAATGGCGTCATCTGGTCATGCTGAACTACGAGATTGATCCAAAGTTGATTCACTCGCGCGTGCCTGCCGGAACAGAAATCGATTATTGGAATGGTCGAACATTTATCAGCCTGGTGGGGTTCCGTTTCCTCGACACTCGGTTACTGGGTTGGCGTGTGCCATTTCACACGAACTTCGATGAAGTCAATCTGCGATTTTACGTCCGATCCAAATCCGGTGATGAATGGCGACGCGGAGTGGTGTTCGTCAAGGAGATTGTTCCTCGGACGGCGATCGCGCTGATCGCTCGCTGGGCTTACAACGAACAATACGCGGCTCTGCCGATGAAGAGCGACGTCGATCCTCCGACGGCGGCCAATGAACTGCGAGGTTCGATCCGTTACTCGTGGAAATGGGCCGGAACATGGAATCTGATCGCGGCGCAGATCGAAGGTGAACCGAGTCCACTTGCTGCGGGATCCGAAGCAGAATTCATTACCGAGCATTATTGGGGTTATGCGTCCCAGCGCGACGGCTCAACGCTCGAATATCGCGTTGAGCATCCATCCTGGCGCGTCTGGCAAGCGGAAACAAGCGATTTTACCGGCAATGTTTCGACCTTGTACGGAACGGAGTTTTCCCGGCTGCTCGATGGTGCCCCGAGTTCTGCGTTTGTGGCGGAAGGTTCCGAGATCGTCGTCCGGCAGGGGCGACCCAGGCGGATCTAGTGTAGTGGCTCCAAATCAAGGGAGCTTATCATGGCGAAATTGGGTGGCTGGGGTCGAGTCTTCGAGCCCCCAGTTTGCTGAAGCACTGTGGACGGTCCAAAGCGACCGACCACAGCCACCCGACGCTCGCGAAACTGACGTGGCACTCGGTACGATTCCAATGGAGCAGATCGCTCTTCGTGCGATCGATTCGATTTCATGCCGAGCATGCAATTGACTTTCAAATCCTGTGAGATGCAACGTTTTGAATGGAGGCTGATCTGATGAAATCCCTGCAGATATATTGCTCGGTGGCCATCGCGCTGGTCGGTACAGTTCGTGCGGATGATTGGCCTCAGTGGCTGGGTCCGCAACGAGACGGCGTGTGGCGAGAGACCGGGATCGTCGACAAATTCCCAGAGTCTGGGTTGACGGTGAAGTGGCGCGTTCCCGTCAGTCTGGGGTACTCCGGGCCTGCTGTCGCTGATGGCCGCGTTTACGTCACGGATTTCGTGCGCGATTCAGGTACCGTCGCCAACAATCCAGGTCAGAGGACCGAGTTGACGGGTCACGAACGAGTCCTGTGCCTGAATGCCGCAGATGGAAAGGAGATCTGGAAGCACAGCGATTCGGTCCTCTACAAGATCTCGTACCCATCAGGTCCTCGGACGACTCCCACTGTCTCCGGCGGCAAAGTTTATACACTGGGTGCGGAAGGCTTGTTGCTGTGTCTTGATGCAGAGCGAGGGAACGTTGTCTGGTCGAAGGATCTGAAAAAAGAATACAAGACTGAATCGCCCATCTGGGGTTTCTGTGGTGCGCCGCTGGTCGACGGTCAGAAGCTGATCTGCCTGGTCGGTGGCGCCGGGAGTGTCGCCGTGGCTTTTGACAAGGACACCGGCAACGAATTGTGGAAGGCCCTGTCGGCGAGTGAATCCGGGTACTGCCCTCCTTCGATTATTGAAGCGGCGGGCAAGCGGCAATTGATCCTGTGGAGCGCGGATACGCTCAACAGCCTCGACCCAGAAACAGGCGGTGTTTTCTGGTCACAGCCGCTCAAGCCAGGCTACGGAATGTCGATCGCCATCCCGCGGGTTCACGGGGATTTCATGTTCGCCAGCGGCAATGGTGCAGTGGCCGCCGTGCTCAAACTCAACAAGACAAAACCTGGCGCGGAATTCGTCTGGCGCGGGACGAATAAGACTGCTCTTTACGCCGCGAACACCACTCCCGCCATCGACGACAACGGAATCCTGTACGGTGCTGATTGCATGACAGGTCAGTTCCGCGCCATCAGGTTGGAAACAGGCGAGCGGCTGTGGGATACGTTTGCGCCGACTACCAATACACGCCGCGGCTCGCATGGGACCGCGTTCATCGTTCGCCACGCAGACCGGTACTTCCTGTTCAGCGAAACGGGCGATCTGATTTTGGCAAAGCTTTCCGATAAGAGCTACGACGAAATCAGCAGGTTCCATGTGCTGGACCCGACGGGTGAATGCTTCGGTCGTGAAGTCGTCTGGTCGCACCCCGCATTTGCCAACAAATGCTGTTACGCGCGCAACGACAAGGAATTGGTGTGCGTTTCGCTCGAGGAGATTTGATCCATTTCCCCGCGATAGAGCGATCAAAACAAAACGCCCCCGGGACAATCCCCGGGGGCGTTCGAGTTAATCATCGGTTGGCTGGGGTCGAGTCTTCGAGCCCCAGTTTGCGGAAGCACTGTGGGCGGTCCAAAGCGACCGATCACAGCCACCCGATTAAGTTCCCAACTGCGTGAACCACCACACTAGAAATCACCGATGACTTCGCCACCAGCGCGAGTCGCCAACGCTTCCAGAATATCCTGATCGATATTGTTGGAAATGAACCGCACCGAGCCGTCCGCCAGGCAGGCATGGAATCCCCCCACATGCGGGCTTCCGATGCCATCGACTCCATTGATGTAGGGCTTGGCCGTCAAGGCACGGATCGTTGCCTTGCCACCCTGAGCCCACGGGCCGCGACCTTCGGCAACCACGTCACTGACCATGATGGTGTTGCTGGTCCCATCCGTGATGTCACGCATTTTCGTCGCCCGGTCATAACCGAAAATGCCCTTTTTATTGTCTTTGGCCTTCTCGGTCGGCGCGTCTTTGCCGACACCGGCCCAGCCTGCATAGTCGGTCGTGGCCGGTTCCTCCTCGTCGTCTTCTTCGGCGCGCGAAGGATTCCTGAAAATCGGGATTTGAGTCAGGATGAATTCCTCGAGCGAATCATCATTCCACTTGGCCGATTCCTGCATATCGATTGCCATCTCGTTGTACAATTGCGCCTGATCCAGATAGGGCAGGATCTGAACCATCCAGCTTTGTCGTTCGTCCGGCTCCAGTTCTTTGCTGGGAAGGGTTCCTTGCGGGAAGTACTGAAAGGTGTCATGGAAGTTATGCAAGGCGAGGGCGATCTGCTTCAGATTGTTTTTCGATTGAGTTCGCCTTGCCGCTTCTCGAGCCTGCTGGACCGCGGGCAACAGCAGCGCCACCCCGACTGCCGTTACGGCGACCGTGCTCGTATCGATGCCTCCCAGGATCGGCACCGGCGGCGCCGAACTTCGCGTTGTCATGTGAATCCCAGTTTCATCAACCACGGCCCACGCAACATTGGGAAACAGTGGTTTGATGACCAGTTCCGCGGGTGGAATATCCAGTGCTGTTGCCGCAAGTTCGATCGCCGGAAACAATCCAAGTTGCTGGACTCCCGACATTGCGGCTTCACCCATTTCCAGCAGAAAGGGAGTCAGGGAAACGAGCACGCGGTATGTGTGACGCGGATAGGTCACCGAGATCGATGCGAACTTTTTGGGGACCGCCGCCAGGGCTTCCGCCGTTTCCGCATCCGGCTTCCACGCAGGCAGGTCTCCCTTCAATCGCATTGCAAACGATTCGACGATCTGATGACTCATCCCCACACAAAGCCATTTGTCGCTGATCAGCATTGTGGGGTTCATTGCGCCGCCACCGCAGCGAAACGTAATCAAGTTCTGCCCGTGCCGTTCACGTTCGATGGCGGTGACAAATTCAGCGGGAACTTCGTCGGCAATTCGAGCCACGACCTTCTGAAGCGTGCTGCGCAGCTTCTTGGCATCCGCGACCTGGATGATCAATCCATATTCCGAACCCAGAACTCCCTGGTTCGCATCGGAATAGATGCATTGCACGGGCCCCAAAGCGGCCAGAACGTCGTCTCGCAGATCACAACCCAGGACTTCAGACATCTTGCCGAGCACATCCTCCAGATGCTCGGAAGCGTCGGGAGGAGCGAATTTGACCACAGCACGAGCCAACTCCAAGACCTGATCGTAAGCTTCTGCCAGTGACATACAATGGGCAAAAAATCCGACGTTGTTCACCGGCAGCGGTGGAAGATCGTCAAGAGTCATTGTGGCCTTCTTGGGATCCGCCAGCCCCATCAATCCCTTCCGGGGGGCCGGAGCATCGACATCCACGGTCGACCACAAACTGCGACCCTTGTATCCCGACTGAACAAGGATCTGATTGAATGATTCAAGACCCACCGTTTCCAATATTGCCGCCACGGTGGTTCCGTTGTTGATCGGCAGGGGAATCGCACCGAAACGAGAACGCAACGCCGCGAAATCGAGCCAGAACAGCGAGGTCCGATCAAACGACGACTTGGCGGCAAGTTTCTTGCCGTTGGCACTGGAAGCGAAACCAGGGCTCTGCCCTTCCGCAACAGCGATCGCGGCATCGACGGCTCCCATGCCTCCGGTGATCACCAGATGTTGTCCTTCGGTCCACCAGGCAACTTCGACACCGGGCGTCCCGGGGATCAAAACTCGCGAAACATTCCGCTTGGAAACCTGCTCTTTGGTCAGTTCGATGCCGCCATCGAGTCCTTCGATGAATTGATTCAGCGCGTCTCCATGCGGACCGGCATCGTGTGCAATCACCGTCAGATAGGGAATGGCAGGCCCATCGCCCGGACCGAAACCAATTGAGATCGTCAGCCCGTGTTCAGTGACGAAATCATAAATCTCTGTCGCGGACTGGACCCGTTCCTCGGGGATCTGTTCCAGGATCCCTCGAATCAATTTGGAGAACGATTCGATCAATCCTGTTTTGGCAAACGCGTCGTAGGCAGCCGTTTTCTCCCAGGCGGCCTGATGGATGGTGCTGCCATCTCCTGCTGCGAGAAGAACCGTCCCCGCAGGAATCAGTTCAAGCGGGGCGGACGGTTTCTTGACGGGTTCAGTGGGCTTCTTGGACTGTTCGGCTGGCTTTTTGGCAGCCTCGGCGGGTTTCTTCGCCGAATCTTCGACTTTCTTCACTGGTTCGGCAGGCTTTTTTCCCGCCTGTGCCCAACTGACAGTCCACCCGATCGTCAATAGGCCCACCAGGGCCAGTCCCGTTGCAATCACGATCCGTCTCGGCCGATTCATGGAAGATTCCTGTTCTTGAGGGGGAAGATTGATTCAGTGAACGGTCTATTCGCCACGCAACCGCTTTCCAAGCTTGTTGATTGCATCGCCGCAATCCTTGCGGGCAGTGTTGAAGCCGGCGACGGTCACGTCATCCTGCTTCAGATAGTCGAGGATGATCGCTTCGGCACGAGCAATTTCGCGACAGACTTCGGGAACTTCAGCCGCGATCTCTTGCGGAATCGTTGTGACACCGTTCAGATCGCCATGCAGCAGATCTCCCGGATAGATGATCATTCCGCCAACGGTAATCGGTACGTTGATGGAAATGATGTGGCAGTAGCCGTGTGCCGCGATCGCTCCATTCGTGAATGCCGGGAAGCCCAGACTTTCGACCTGGGCCAGGTCGCGGCCGGTTCCGGATGTGATCAGCCCCTGAGCGCCAAATCGCTTGTAGGTGGAACACATGACTTCACCGAATGTGGCCGATGCGCACGGTTCATCCAGATCCTGGAAGATAATCACCGGGGGACCGGGAATATCGGCAAATGCGTCCAGTTGGGCTCCAATGCTGCCGTAGACATCTGCGCCGCGCGGAGGGGCCATGCTGCGGAAGGTCGATGTCAGGGCATACCCGACCATCGGAGGAAATGCCGGGAAGCAGGCTTTGATCGTCTCATTCATATAACCAGTGTTGCGTGGACGCAGATTCCAAAGCTCCACGGCGTTGCAAACAGTAGGTGAATCGAACTGGCGAAGTTCGGCAAGTTGATCGGCATTAAGACCAGCGGCAGGCATAACGTTCCTTTCGGCCGACGACAGGAATCACGGAGTATTCCAGGCGTCGCAACCACTCCAAAACGGATGACATATTTGACTAGACGAAGTTGATGAATCAGCGTGACCGCAGAGAGGTGCGCTCCGATCTCAGACGACCGATCCACGACGGCACGAAATGATAAACTGTCGAGACCGTTATCAAAAGCGCACCGGCTGAATCGGTGGAACGGCCTCACTCAACAGACTGTTATACCCTGCGCGATCCGGAATGAGACGTCCAGTCATATGGAACGAATATGGAAACGCCTCATTCTTTCCCGCGAGTGTAATCTTTGCTATTCAGCCGCAGTCAGATGTTCCGCCAGTTCGCTCCGTACACGAAAGCCGGTGACGGTACGATCGGTTTGAACAATGCATTCTTGCGGACCGCCAATCACTGTGACCATGCGTTCGCCCTTGTCGAGGCTGAATCGTTGAAGAACACGACCAGTGCGTGCATCACACCAAACCACAAATTGATGAATTGCGGCGGCTTCACTGGACCTATGGCGAGAGGGGATTGGCCACGCGGCAATGGTGGCGCCGCAGTCCACGACGCACCACTGCTCTGCAGCGGCCCCCAGATACCGCTCCCATTCACAATGGCCATATTGCAACGAGATTCGCCGGAGTAATCCATGGCTGGCGGCATACACATCGTCACCAACAGCGACGACCTGAGACGCGGGATTGTCGACAGGAAGATCAGCCATTCCGGCTGTCCAATCGGGACGCCCGGTCAACCGGTTGACACCGGCCAACGTCGTCCCATCAATCATCAGCAACAGTTGACCGTTTGCCGACCAGAGGACGGGATTGGTATTCGCATACGACATCCCTCCCTGATAGCTCCAGTGGCGCTTTCCAAAGGTCGAATCCTTCGAGCGACTTTCGATGTGACGATCTTCCGTGATCATGACCATCGTGCCATCATCGTTGATGATCGGCCCCTGCAACCACGGCTCGGTCATTCCGAATCGTTCGGTAACCTTGAGTTCGGACGAAACGTTCACCAGCCATGTCACCGAGGGATGCAAGGTCTGCATCGCAATTTGACGGGAACCACAAGTCCACACTCGTTGCAACTTCCCGCGCGGCGGAACAAATGTCCAGGCCACCTGTCCAGTACGACCATCAATCGCCGTCAGCCCGGCGCGAGGATCAAAACCAAACACCAGGTGGCTGCGGACAGCCAGTTGAAATTGCGGCGACTTCGACTCGAGCCTGTCAGTTGATCCCTGGCGATGTTCCATGTCTGCGCGCGCCGCCAGCGGCGTTGTCCAGAGTTCGCGGCCTTCCTCCAGGGTGAGCGCGGACAGGTCTGCATCCGTCGCCAGGAACAGACAGGTTTCGCCGTAGGCTGCCCATCGAGGCGCTGATCCAAAGGATTGCCTCCACCGAATGCGGCCGGTCCGGCGATCAACACAGGACCACTCCATGTCCGTTGGTTTGCCCTGCAATTCCCGCTGAAGGATCAGGAGGCAAGCCAATTCTTCCGCCGGCGGATCCAGCAGCGGGACTATGATGTTCGCAATTCTGGCAGGCCCATCGGAAGGGTCTCGACGATGTGGATCTTTTTCAGAGTCCAGCCGAACGGACCAGACACGATCGAGGTAGGCCGGAACGGTTGGTTCAGCCGGTTCATAGGGCTTGTATTCCAGACGACGGAGCCGGTCGTGCGCCAGTTCCTCCGCTCGTACGAATGTTCCGTCGAACGGAAACTTCTCATTCATCAGCTCTTTGGATGCCAGTTCCTTCCACGCACGCTGTGCAGCGCGCCAGTAACCGGCCGCGTCCAGCAAATCGGCCCACTCGGAAATAGTTACGGCACGGTCGTAGGGAGTCGCGGACTCATGCATCAATCGAGCCTGAATTGCCAGAGCCCCCTGCAAACGGCCCTCACTCCGCTCCAGCGTCGCGAAGTATTTCCAGGTTTTCACAGCAACCTCGGAATTCGGAAACTGCCTTACGGCGTTTCGCAATCCATCCAGATCCCCGGATTTCATCAATTCAGAAATCCTGACTGCGGCACGACGTTCCACCGTTTGATAGACAACTCGGCCCTGCTCAGAAATCAGTCGTGAAATCGCCGCTGATGCTGCTTCACCCGCCGTCAAATGTCGATGCGGAGCGCTACGAAGTCGATCATCCTCCAGGATTTCCTGCCAGACTTCGACTGCAGGAACGGGTCGATCGCGGGTCAGCTCAACGCCTCCCATTTCCATCAGCAGTTCGGCGGTTTCCGCAGGATCGACAATCAATTGTCGCGCTTCCGTCAGTCGCTCCCAGGCGGCTCTTGTATTCCCGTCCGCCAGGGACTTGCGAGCCGATTGGTGCAATAGTTCCAGTAACCGACTTCGGAAATGGGCACGCACCTGATCCTGATGGAGAAGTTCGGTCGATTGAATCGCCTTTCGCAGAATATCGGCGGCAGCATCCAGATGCCCTGTTGCGACTTCAATATCCGCCAACTTACCAATACCAAGAATCTCCCTCCTGGTTAACTGTTTGCCGTGGCCGTCGCGCGATCCCGATGCTTCCACCAACGGCTCGGCGGAAGCATCGGGATCGATACGATCCGACAGTTCCCGCTCCAACCGTTGCTTGAGCAGGCTGTATTCGCAGTAAGCCACCAGTCGATCTTGCTGCGCTACGAGTAACATATCCTGGGCAAGAATCAGGTTGCCGCCGGTTTCGATCGCCTGTGGCGATCGCAGTGGTTTGCTTTCCCTGACATCGCCCGAGGCGGCGTCGACAATCTTGATCGCATCGTGTGTCGGCCAGTAAATCACACTGCCGGCAACGATCCCCCGGCCATAGCCCCTGTCCGCCGGGTGCGGTGTCGCGCCCCATGACGATTTTGGTCCAAATACTCTCTTGCCACCCGAGTAAATATTGAGCGACCACAGAGAATCCCCACTGACGATCAGCCGCCCCGATTCCCCTCCCGGGACGACTCCCAGCAAATAACGCCAGCGTTCGCCTGACGGGTGCATCTGCTGCCAGCGAACCTCGCCTGTATCGGCTTCAATACAGAACAGTCGGTCGCAGTCATTTGGCGCGACGAACAAATACCCGTCGTGAAACATTGCTGGAATCAAGCCTTGTTTCATATGATTCGAGATTAATCCGAACTGTGGCGGGGTCGGGCTTTCATAGGTCAATGCCCATTCCAGTCGACCGTCCGCGGCGCTCAGGGCGACGATGGCTCCGGCATCGGTCGAAAAGAAAAGTTTGCCCGCTCCGGCCGTCAGCAGCAGATGACTGATGCGGTTGTGATTGTCGTCGACAGGGCTGCGCGTTGTGGCGATCGAACGATTCCACAGCAACGATCCCGTTGCGCCATCCAGGCACGCGACGCAGAATTCCATCTGCTGCGTAAAACAACTGAGGGCGACATAGACGCGACCGGAGATGACCACTGGCGAGCCTTCGAATCGCCACCGTTTCTGTCCATCTTTCAACAACTCCTGGGATGCGACTTTCCACACCAGTTTTCCCTGGCCGGCGGAAATATCGAGACAGATCAGGTCGCTGGGAGGAGGTGGAGTTTCAAACTTCGCCGGATTCGTGATCGACGATCCCATCCTGGCAAACAGTTTCCCGTCCGCGATGGTCATCGTGAAATAAGAAGCACCGGTGCTCGACTGGCCTGGATTTCGGGGGCCATCCACGATTTCGGGCAGATAGACTTCTGCGGTGCCCTTCTCGGTTGGCCACGCGGGTTCACCCGTCAACACGTTCCACGCCCAGATTTTTTCGGCGTCATTAACGAATACAATGTCGTGATGGACGACCGGATGATAACTCAGTGGACCACGGCCGGGTGGCGTATTGACTCGCTCGGGTGGCACAGGCAATCGCTTGTTCCATTGTGACGCACCGATCTCAACCACAGACGGCAGTGTGCCACAGCGTTTCGGCGTCAATCCGAATGTGGAGATCTCCCTGACTCCCGTCTGCAGATCCCATTGGGAGGCTTCCTCCAGAATCTGCTTCAGAATGTCCGACAGCCGTCCCTTTCGGCCGGCGATCGTTCCTTCCGCTGCTGGAAACCATTCCGCAAATCGCCGCAGTTCCGTCGCGGCCCGATCAAACTCCCCTTGCATCACCGTACACAGCACCAGTCGCGACAAGACTTCGGCGACATTCAGTCCGCTATCCGGATACCGCAACACCGTCGGCAATCCTGTGGAACGAACTTCATGGCCAGTCGATATGAGTTGGGTCCAATACAATTGCGCTGTGGCAAAGTCTCCCTGATCCCAGGCGACCTCACCCAGCGCCCACAAGGCATCATCACCATAGCTGCTCAGGAAGGCATGGCGAACGATACGCCGCAATTCAGCCACATCGCGAGTTTGCTTCCACTGGTCGTACCAGCGCCGCGCCTGCGGATCCACCCGCTTGCGATACGCCGCCAGCCCTTCGGGAGATAACTGCGATAACAGGATGTTGCACCGCGTCGTCACATTGACATACCGGTTTGTTTCGTTGGTTGCTCCGGCATTGGTCTGCACCAGCATCCGACCTTCCGACTGAGAAATCTCCTGCAACACATCAATGGCTTCGATCCAGCGCTTCTCCGCAAGATAGTCTTCGATGGTTCCAAACCGCTTCAGGACGTGACTGTCGGCCGGCACCGTCGCCGTTTCGCGCATCGGCTTCTTCGGTTTGTCGGCGGCGAGCAACCCGGTCGCCAGACAAATTAGACCCAGTGCGGTCCAGAGTGAGACGTTCGGTCGCAGGGCACAGCTATAGAAATGTCTAATTCGCTGCCACGAGCGGTACAGACTGATATCGGCGACGATTCGCAGCATTGAACGGCTGGAACAGGATCTGTTCACAAGAAACAACCTCTTTCCGTTGGACGCTTCAACGCGACTCGCGCAACCGCGTTCCGATCCAGAATAACACGGCGGCGACCGACAGCAATCCGGGCATCCAGATCAGGCTGAACCCGAACTGCAGTTGCCACCACGAAATCAAGGGTGTGGCCGTCAGAACTATGAACTGCAGGATGAAACCAATCTGCTGCTTCACTGCCAGACCTCACTTCAATCGATGCACTACCCAGCCCGGAACATCCACTCGCACATGATACAAGGTCTTGCCAGCTGTGATGTACAAGGTCTTCAGATCCGCCCCGCCCCAGGTGCAGTTCGTAATCACATCTTCGAAAACGGGAATGCGCCCCAGCACCTGTCCGTTGGGGCGGACAACATAGACCCCAGGCGGGACGTCGCTGGTCTCGTAAGGATTTCGTTGTCGCGAAACCCCCGCCGCGATGAACAGCGTCCCGTGCGAATCAACGCACATTCCATCCCCGCCGCGTCCGGGTGCGAAGTCAATTACCAGTCGTTGATTTTTCAGCGTTCCATCGTCGGCCAGATCAAAGGACCAGATTTTCCTGTTTCCGCCTGCCACCGGACAACTGTCGACCACGTACATTGTCCGTTCGTCCGGGCTCAGTGCGATTCCATTGGGACGGTGGATTTCAGGCTGCGTCAGCATGCGCGATACCGTACCGTCCGGGTCGATCCGATAGATCGATTCGTGATCCAGTTCCATCGTCGATCGGTCGAAATAGCATGGATCGGTGAAAAACAGCCGGCCGTTCGAGCAGGCGGCAATGTCGTTCGGCGAATTCAATCGCTTCCCCTGCCAGCGATCCATCAGCACTTCAACGCGACCAGTATTCAGGTCCGTCCGAGTCACTCGACGATTTCCATCGTTTGGGCAAAACTCATTCCCCTCGCAAGCCAGTAGTCTCCCCTGGACGTCAAACAGCAACCCGTTTGCCCGACCGCTTGGTTCACGAAACGTCGAGTATCGCCCGGTCTTCGCGTCGAGTTTCAGAATTCGATTGTTGACAATGTCGGTAAAATAGACATCGCCCCCAACGTCGCACGCGGGGCCTTCGGTAAATGCAATGAACGTGGCAGCCGAGGGGACATCGGCTACACCGGCAGGAAGACTCACGTCGCGAAACATATGGTGATACGCTGTCCTTCCAGGAAATCTAACGTCGTGGACCTGGTTCGCTTTGTTCAGAGAGCGCCTCGTAAAATTGCTTGACGAGGTGCTCGTATTTCGGCAGCATTTTTTCCCCGTACGTATTCAGAAACTGCTCGCGCAGGTGCGGTGGAAGATGTCCCCAGACATCCAGTTCCAGCTTTCTCTTACGAGTGGCTTCTTCCGAGGCCTTGCGTTCCTGTTCTGTTCGTTCTTCCGAACCCCCGGCCACTTTCT
>Ga0206824_10240_pt1 | contig 16839 bp, 12 predicted proteins | sample Alteio_BWOrgCont_82_FD_152874 | JGI IMG/M metagenome (GOLD analysis project Ga0206824, IMG submission 152874) | Enriched cells from forest soil in Barre Woods Harvard Forest LTER site, Petersham, Massachusetts, United States -... | ecosystem: Environmental > Terrestrial > Soil > Temperate forest >...
CCGAGTCATTCTCCAGCAGACCAATGGCTCGCGCCTGCCAGGAGCAGCGCTCGGTCGCAATGTTGCCGGGCAGAACGATGACTGCCACACCGCGCTTTGCAATGGCCGTCCGCATCGCGATCGGAAGTACCCGCTCCAGCTGCCCGGGTTCCGATATCACTGCACAATAGTCGCTGCAATCTTTGAATAACTGCTCTGGATGTGTTTCCTGGAAGTAAGTTGTTCCGAGCTCTGCACTCGGAATCTGCGCGGCTATTGCCAGCACCGGCACCCGGCTGCGCTGACAATCGAAGAGGCCATTAATGAGGTGCAGATTGCCCGGCCCACAGCTACCGGCACAAACCGCAAGCTTCCCACTCACGTGAGCTTCGGCACCGGCTGCGAACGCTGCGGCTTCTTCATTGCGCACATGCATCCATTGAATCTCCGGTCGTGTCCGGATAGCGTCCGTTACTCCATTCAGAGAGTCGCCAGGTAAACCCCATACTCGTTCCACACCGTTTGCGATGAGTGTTTCGACAAGAACTTCCGCGACATTGGACATTGCGACCTCCGGTCGTTTCTGGTGAAGTAGCCCATATAAACTGCTGGGTCGTTTGAACCCAAATTATTCCATAGCATCGAGAGCATTGATTGCGGGTGTTCGCAATTGGACTGCTTCTCAGGATCGATCGTACTGCTTTCGGATTTTGCGCGATATCGTTTCCGCTCGGCTCTTCGGGGCTGGGACGGGGCGACGCGATAGGAAAGGAAGTGGCTCCAGCTTTGTATTCTTGAGCTTGGTCACGAGCCAAAGATGGAAGTGCGGAGCATGTTCGTTGACTGAGAGATAATAGATGCGGTCGGTTTCAGTGACAGTCTTGATCGCTGGGACAAGCCGTCTCATGATGGAACCGAATTCGGTGCTCTCAGCCGAGGTCATCTCGCCAAAATCGAGTAGGTGTCGTCTGGATTGAACGATTACCGTTCCCACATGGGACATCTTCAGCGGTGCGTGCTCTGCCAGGAAGTATTTCCCTTCGACTATGTAGCCTCCTGTGGGAGGAGCTTCTATTCCTTCTTGTTTCCGGCAAACAAAACAATCGGATTGGTGATGCCACGGGCGCGGGCCAATTTCAACAGATCCCTTGTGAGATTGCGCCTTTTCGGGAACGACTAACATTGACTATCTCCTGATAACAGCGAGATGTTACAAGGAGCCCAGAACCAAAGAAATTACATATTCCTGCTATATCAAATTGCCCGTGAACTGAATCGCGGTTCTTATTCCTTTTCACCCTGCATTGGGCAAAGTGAAATAAAAGATCGCACCTCTTCTGTCGTTGGGCTGGCCCACAAACGGCCACCATGCGATTCCACGATGGAATGGCTGATCGCTAGGCCCATGCCGCCGCCTTGAGGTTTCGTTGTGAAGAAAGCATTGAAGATCTCATCCGCTTTTCCAGCCGACAATCCCACTCCGGTATCGCTGACCGAGATCCGCACTTGACCGTCTTCGTCCCGTTCTGTCCTGACCATGAGCACTCCGCCGATCTCCTTCATGGCCTCAATAGCCATTGAGCATGAGATTCATCAATACCTGTTGGAGTTGTACCCGGTCCGCTGTGATTTTGGGAAGGTCGGCAGCAAGGTCCGTGTGAATCGAAACAGCATGGTCGTTGGCTTCGTTTCGCAGAAGCGAAACCATTTCGCTGACGATTTCAGCCACGTCGACCGGCTCTCGTTGCGGAGGCGTCTTCTTATAGGCACGCAGCGGGGGTCCGGGTAATGGGTCACCCGGTTGTCTTTCCATAGCAGTAGTCCGTGGGTTTGCGTCGTCAGCCAAACGCCGCCCGAAGAGGACAGAAACGCAGTGACGATGCCCGTATTATGTACCGCTCCATTCGTGACTTCGTCTGTTGATTCAAAGCGCAGGCCGTCAAATCGAAAGACGCCCGTTGGTGTCGTCAGCCAAAGGAATCCGTTTGGCGCCTGCTGGACAGCCCAGACCGCGCTAAGACCATTCTCGATGGTCCACGCAGTGTAATGGTAGTTCTGTAAGACTTGGGCCTGCGCGGCGGTACGCCGCGTTATGATTCCAATCAACGACATTGCAAGACAGACCGCAAAGATAGCTCCGGTTCGCCAGCGAAAGCGCACCTTATGAAGAACAGCGGTCAGCAAATTCGTTGAAACACTTAACAGATGATCAACCTGCGATTCAGGCAAGATCTTTGCGCGAATTGGAGTTGATCGATTGCCGTTCAACGGTCCACCCCAAGCGCGCGTCCGGAAGTGTCTATCATACGTCCTGAAATAGTCCCTCTAGCGACCCGTGAAAAAGGAGAGTTGAACAGGCCGAATCGCATCCTATCAGAGCGAAATAATCGCCCTGGCCGCCCAGCCATAAAAAACCATCATTGGTGTGCGCTAAGCAGGCGACTCCTGCAGATGCCTCATTGAAGCTCCAAACGTCATGTCCTACCCGCACGTTCGCCGGTGCCAGGGTTTCCCCAAGTGACATCGTGCACAGAAAAAGAGATAACGATCAAAAGGACAGCAACCCAGCGGTGCTGCGAGGCTGTTGCATGAATTGAGGATGCTGAACGGTCGCAATCTGCGCCGGGAATAAAAGATTGCGCTCGTGGATGCGCTTTGAACACAGTGACCACATTTTACTGGCCTTACCGTTGTGAACATAACAAAGAAGTAAGAAAATGCCTGGTTCGACTCGGACGACCTTCACTGCGTAAGCTCCCGTTGCATACTTCGGCATGTCGAGAGCTCTCAAAGCGACTACTAGCTTCATGTAATTGGCGTGCTCCTGCTCAATGATTACCATTGCGAAAAGACGAAAACGGTGCAAAACCGGATCGCACATCGCTCAGTTGCAAAGTAGCTGCTCCTAAGCTCTCTTAGAAAAGTGACTCCCGAGCGAGGATTGCGCTCCAATGAAATCAAGCTTTCTTGCAATCAGTGCAGGTGCAACAATCGCTATTGTTTTTTGCCGCGATTCTCTGTCTGAGCGAACGCGAGTGTCTGCCGCAGGTTAGCCCAGCGAAGAGTATGGCCTGATGGTGTTGCAATAAACACGTCAGCGCTCAGTCAGCGCGCGCAGTTCCTTCATCAAGTAGAAGATCTCTCCGTTCAGGAACTCATCCCTGAGCTTAGAGTTAAACCTGTCGCAGTAGTCGTTCTCACATGGAGATCCGGGTTCGATGTACAATATCTTTGCCCCCGTTTACAAGCCATTTGTGCAGATCTTTCGCCACGAACTCCGGCCCGCTATCGGAGCGAAGGTATTCCGGCGCTCCCTTCATGGTCGCCGCACCATTTGGGAAAAGGGGAATCTGTTTAGAGCCTTTGCATTTGCTCTTCATCTAATTTTTCTTCTATAAATGGCCTGGCGAAAACCACAAGCCGGCTTACAAATACTTATCCTGCCTTGATGAGTGCATTGGCGATTTCATAACAATTGTGCTCCAGCCAAACTCTCCATGACAACTCAGAAGGCACCTTTCCACGATGCTGCTGTAGATTTGATCCACAATGAGTGTGCTGAAACCAAAATAAAGGAACCACCAAACCTAAGCGCTCCTCCTTTCCTTCCATGTTGCCCCTGACTGCAATTTGTGATTTGTAACGTAATAAAGCCATTCCGGCGCAGTGACAGAAGCATGACCACTCTTCTGTCACTGCGCCGGAATGGGGGAGTTTTTTCGAAAACAGTCTAGAAGTCGAGACGCAGAGCAATCTGCCCTGTGCGATTTCCCGCGCTCGCTGCTGTCTGTGTTGTCGTTAGGGCACCAAAGGCAGCCGGGTTACTGATGTCCGTTCCCGGAGGCGCGAAGTTAGTGTGGTTGACCACGTTGGTAAACGTAGCCTCAAAACGGAGACGCCAGTTTTCTTGCAGCTCCAGAACTTTTGAGAGTCCTGCGTTCACAGCGGCAGTTCCCGGACCTTCCAGGCTACCCACGCTTGCATTGCCCACGCGTCCTGCTCCTGTAGGTGGAGGAGCAAAGGCATTGATGTTGAAGTACCCGGCTCTTGTGCGATGCTGCGGAATCGGATTGCCAATCCGGTCAGGCCGCACAACGGTAACGTCTGCGGCAGCGGGATTCGTATTGGTCTGGTCCTCGCTCACGCTCATCGTCGGCGTCAGATATGGGCCGTTTCCAGCAGCGTGACAGTGTTCAGATTCCATCCGCCCAGTATGTCCCTCAGAGCGCGCGATTGGCTCGACCACTGCCGGCCTTGACCGAAGGGCAGTTCGTAGGTCCCCGTCAGCAGGAAGCGGTTCCGCCTCGTGCCAATCACGTTGCCGCGATTTGCACTGATGTCGAAGCGGTTTTCATCGGCAAGCCCGTAGCGGGTCTCACCTTGGAACGCTGTCGGTGCATCCCCTTGGGCATCGCTTATATCGTGCGCCAATGTGTAATTGGCCTGGTAAGTCAGACCGCGGAGAGCTCTCTGCGTAACCTGCGTTTCCAGAGCCTGGTAAGTTTGATGGCCGTAGTTCTCCGTTGAGAAAAGCGTTCCCCAGTTCGGGAATGGGATGGGGTTCGGATTAGCTGCCGGTGCTGCAACTGTTGTCGGCTGCTGCTGATTCAGATTCACGGTAACGTTTAACCGGTAGGAGGACATTCCCACATAGCTCACACGCAGAGCAGTGGTGTTGGTGATGGCCCGCTCCACGGTGGCGTTCCATTGCGCTGCCTGGGCATCGCGATAGTGCGGATCGGTGGCCTGTTCCAGTTCTCAACCGCCCACCTGCGCCCGGCGGTGCTACCTGAGGAAACTGGAACGACGACGTGCCGCTCGCGTTCATGTTGGTGTAGGTGTAGACCGAAGCCTGTGGGTTGCTCTCGTTGTTGTTCTGCAACTGGCCGAGCGCCGTAACTGTGAAGATGCCAAAGCCTGCGCGGAAGACAGTTTTGTCGTTACCAAAAGGCCGATAGGCAAAGCTGATGCGCGGATCGAGGTTGCCTTTATAGGTCTGACGAAGGCCGGTAGACACGCCTCCCTGCTCATTTGGACACAACGTTCGTGCATGGTAATGCACTCGATGGCGCGTAACCCTGGTCTGCGGGTGCAGACGATCCCGCAGGAGCGGCATTGCAAGCGTTAAATGACTGCAGGAAGGCCAGAACTGGTCCTCCCATCTTGGTGTAAAGCCGGCTGTTGACGATGATTGAATTCGTCTTAGGATCGAAGTTCGCCTGAATGCCATTCGCGTCGACGAAGGGCGGAAGAATTTCCCACCGCAGTCCGAGGTTCACCGTCAGACGATTGCTCACCTGCCACTCGTCCTGTCCGTAGAAGCCGTACTGTGGGCCGCCGGCGTTGTCTCTCGGCCCTGTTACGGCAAAATAAGTCGTATTGGGAGCACCAAGCAAAAGATCTCCAAACGAGCTGCCGGTAAAGATGCTCTGATTGAATGTGAACAAACCGTAGTCGTCCGATGGCGTCTCAATCTCAGGCACAGCGAACCGCGCCCAGCGTATATCGATGCCAGTCCGTATGGTGTGCTTGCCGCGAGTATAGGTGAGATTGTCGGCGAGCTCATCGGTGCTGGAGTATGTGGGGCCTACATGATCCCTGCCGATGGGTGTGAAGTTGGTGCCATCTGAGAAGACGATGCTGGGAAAACCGCCATCCGTGGGATGGTTGGAGACATTCACGCCTTCGAACCCAAGCTGTGCGATAGCCGCGGCGCCTTCAATCGAAAAGTACGGAGAGAGAATCGAGTGAGTGAAGCCATAACGGAATTCATTCACCATGCGATTGGTCATCGCGTAATTGTGCGAGACAAGGAAGCTGCGGTCATGTTCCGTGTCCACATCATTCGGCAGCAGCGGATTGACCGTGTTGACGAGCAGGTTCTTCCAGTTGTAACGGGCATATACTTGCTGCTTCTGGTTAATCACATAGTCGATGCGTCCATCCAGGCCGTTGGTGCTCGATGGTGTAGGGACAAGCGTCGCGTAGTTCAGGCCGCCGCCCAGGGTGGTTGCATTCGGCTGCGGATAGTAGTTGTTCAGCAGAGTGAGTGCAGACTGGTTGAGCGATGTATTGATCTGATAGTTGGAGAACGGTTGCCCAGTCTGCAACGAACCGGTCGCAGGATTGACGAGGCATGGGAGCCCAGGCGGGCAATTGGGGTTGATGTTGGCTGCCGGACAGTTTGGGTTGGATTGCGCTTGGCTCGTGGTGCAGTTCAGGATTGGAATTTCCCCGGCGGCTGCAAGATCGCTCAGGTTGCCTTGCCTGTCCTGTATCGATGGAACCGTGTATAGCTCAGGCTGTGAGGTGCTTCTGCGATTGCCCTCATAGTCGAAGAAGAAGAAGGTCTTGTTGTGTCCGTTATAAAAGTGCGGGATCGAAAATGGTCCGCCAAGGCTGCCCCCGAAGGTATTGAAGCGCTCGAGAGCCTTCACGGGGAAGTTATATGCCGTTGCATTGAACGCATCGTTTTGCAGATACTCAAACAGACTGCCGTGATACACATTGGTTCCGGCCTTTGTTGTAAAGGTAACGTCACCCACCTGCGAAAACTCGGCGTTGTTATTAAATGCTGTCACCTTCATCTCCGCGATTCCCTCCGAGGATGGATAGGGATTGGAGCCTTCCGCTCCCGCAGCCAGCGAGACTCCGCTTGTCCACACGTTTACAGTCGAAATACCGTCAACCGACAAGCCGACCATATTCGAGGTGGCGCCACCGATGACAAAGTTTCCTGCGCTGTCCTGCTGCACATTTGCTGATGTGGCTAGTGCCGCGACAGGGCTGGTGGTGGCCGCTCGCGAATTGAGTGGCAGCTCCGTAATCTCTGCGGTATTTTTCATATTGCCGACAGTGGCGTTCTCAGTGTTGATGGCGGCGCTGACCGCGGAGACTTCGACCGTGGTCGATTGCGCAGCAATGGACATCTGCAGCGTAAAGCGAAGATCCTGCCGGGCCGCCAGTTCAATGTTGTTGATCGACGAGTCCGCGAATCCGTCGCGCTTGGCATGAAGGCTATACTTGCCCGCCTTCACGTTCTCCAGGACGTAGCTTCCTGTATCGTCCGAGGTCACTGTACGATCGGTATTTTCGTCGGTGCTATGCAATGTGACCGTGCTCCCGGAATCACTGCGCCGGAACCATCCTGCACAATCCCTCGAATGCTTCCCAACGTCGACTGCGCATGCGCTCCTGCCGCCATCCCAAACAGCACACGCTCTAAATGCACGCACATCACTAAATGAGCTGTCAGCATCGAGATGGGAGATTCAATGCGTCCCTGACTTACTTTTCTGTCTTTCACTTCCTGCCTCCGCGGCCAGCCAATTGCTACAGCTGGACCGTACATCTCTAAGTCCACGGCAGAGGCCGTAACGACGGAATTACGATGAAGGCACGCTTTACGGGTCATTTACGACTTTTTAAATATCAGTAAGTATTTCTGAGAAAAGCACGGTAAATCCACTCAGTTTTATAAGGGCTTCCTTACTCCTTGCTTACAACTCCTGAATTATCGTCAGGAATGAGATCGCGGGTATGCCTGAAAGTAAACGCACATGGCGCAGCATTGCGACCATTCCAATTCTTGCTCTTGTTACGTTCATCGGATATCTATGTCATGCGGCGGCTCTCACCACTGGCGTAGTTGATTTAGTTCTCATACTGATCATTGCGTTTCGCTGGGGATTTGTGGAAGGTGCGGTTGCCACCGTCGCTGCAGTCGCATCGCTTGAGTTTTTTACATGCCGCCAATTCTTTCGTTCCTTGAACGGGAGCCTCAGGACTGGGCCGCCACTGCTGTCTTTGCGTTGATTGCGCTTTTTCTCAGTCGGTTTGCCGATGCACTTCACCGACAATCTACAGATATAAGACAAGAGAGAGTTCGACTTGAGCGTTTGTACCTGACCAGCCGCGACATTCTTTTGATAGACCGTGGCGCAGAGATCGGCCCGCAGTTGACTCGCCTGATCGAAAGCATCTTCAAGGCCGAAGCAGTAGCGCTATGGGATGCTCGAGAAGCAAAGATGGATAAAGCCGGATCTGGGCTCATTGCAGAGGACGAGGTGCAAGCCATCTACTTTGGCGAACTGTCGGAAAACGACGTGATGGCCTGTCGCTTCAAGCATGTGCTTCGACTGGGAACCCGGCCAGTGGGAGCGCTCTATATAGCCGGATATGCTTCCGACGGATTCCTTGATTCGCGTTCGGCGGACGCAATAGCCTCTCTGGCTGCTATCGCATTGGAGCGCTCCCACTCCTTCCTCGCAGAGGCGAATGCCGAAATTGCGCGCAGAAGTGGTCAGCTACGCTCGGCAATGTTAGACGGACTTGCCCACGCCTTCAAAACCCCTTTGGCCACCATCCAGACGGCCAGTGAAGGCTTGTTGGAGATCCCGCACCTTAGTGCAACTGAAATGGAGCTTGCTTCACTGATTGAAGGTGAGACAGTTCGTTTGGCGAGCTTGACCAACAAGGTTCTTGAGACTGCCGAATTGGAAGAAGCGAACTTTCGGCTCGATCGCGAAAAGATCGCGCTCGATGAATTTATCGAAGGATGCAGCATTGCCTTTGCTTCCATTGTAAATGAGGGATGGCTCGTGACCTTGCAAAAGAGCAAGATTGACTACGTCTGGGCCGATCGACGGCTCCTGCAGATGGCATTGCTGCAGATTGTGGATAACGCCGTAAAGTATGCCCGTCCAGAAGCGGCAATCACGCTCCTGGTAGAGTCGACCGACTCCGAGATCGTTTTTAGCGTGCAGAACGAGGGATCATATGTAGAACCAAAGGACAGGCTGCGCATCTTCGACCGCTTTTATCGTTCTTCTGAAGCTCAATACAAGGCTGCCGGCACTGGCATTGGACTCACAGTGACAAGAAGAATCGTGGATGCCCACGAGGGGCGCGTCTGGGTAGACAGCACTTCCGACGAGAGGACAACTTTCTTTATCGCTTTACCACAGATTCAAAAGGGGCAATCGCATGGACGCAATACAGAACAAAGTTCTTATCGTTGAAGACGATGTTGCACTCAGGCGGAGTTTACGTTCTGTGCTGAGTATCGTCGGTTTTGATATTGGCGAGGCTAGCAACGGAGAGGAGGCGATCATGCGCCTTCGCATGATCGATTACGACGCTGTATTACTCGACATCAATATGCCAGGAATGGGCGGCATGGAGACCTGTTCGCGAATACGCCGAATTTTTACGCGCCTTCCAATCCTTATGCTTACGGTGCGCGACGGCGAAGACGACAAGGTGCATGCTCTTGAATCCGGAGCCGACGATTACATCACCAAGCCGTTCCAGGTACGAGAGCTGACGGCGCGGCTCCGCGCGGCGGTCCGTCGCTATCACGCCCCGGAGACGCCGGCTGAATCGCCCATTTATATAGGAGATATTACGTTGGATCCGGTGCGGTACGAGGTACAGAAAGCTGGAGTACGGATCCATCTGACGCCACATGAATTTGATGCGTTGAAGCTTTTGATGTCGAATGCCGGACGTCCCGTACCGCATGCCCGCTTTCACGCCGTTCTCCGCCCCTCCGATGAGATATCAGACCGTGCTTATCTGCGAGTCCTCATTGGTCAGTTGCGGAAGAAACTTGGTGATGATTCAAACAACCCAACCTACATTGAGACCGATGGTTTCATCGGCTATCGTTTTCGCGATTCAACTATGCCTCGCTGATACAACCGGGACATAAGCTGCCATTTGAGTTCAAAAATGATCGTGCCCGAGTCAGGCTATATTGAGGATGCGCGATCGGATGACGTGTCAACTGTTGCGTACAGGGCTTAGCACTCATCCGCATTTGTTTCGATGGGTGCTAAGGCAATTTCACCCATCCGTCTCACGAGGCCAAAGATTGTTGATCTGCGTTCGGCGTAGCATTCCCAGGGAATCTCCGCCGGTCGCGGAAGCTTTGTTGCGGATAGGGAACAAAAAGTCACGGCTCGTTGTCTAAGAGGGAGTAGCCCACAACCTCGATTTACCGGACAAGCGCCCGGAATACCCGCCGGGTACAATGGTCTCCCCCGCGCAGTGCGGCCAGCGCGCCGCATGATAATTTACAGAAACACTGGGAACCTGGGAGCGAAGTCTTTCGTAAATGCGTCATAGAGACAGTCCTACCAGGCGTCCCTACACAACTGCTTGATGCCGGCCGCATTTTCAGGTGCGGGCGGAGAAAGAAGACGGTCTCGATGAAGATGGGTCTCGCTCTCGCTCGCCGTACGGCCTGTGCAGCGTTTTTGGCATTTTTGGCAACTGCCTGCCCGGACTTTGCCCAGTCTTCGCCACCTCAGGCCCAGACCGCGGCTTCGCCGCGCGACATCGTCGGCACTTGGCAGGGCACGCTGCATATCGCCCAGGCCAACCGCGATTTGCGCATCGTGAACAAAATCACCAAAGACGACAAAGGCGCGCTGAAGGTCATCGACTACAGCATCGATCAGGGCGGACAAGGAATGGCCGCAACCTCCGCATCGTTTGAGGACGGAGTGCTGAAGTATTCCATAGATCCCATTGGGGGCAAGTACGAAGGCAAGATGTCAGCCGATGGCAAGACCATTACCGGAGTCTGGACGCAGGGACCAGCTCCGATCACGCTGAATCTTGACCGCGCTAATGCAGATACCGCATGGGTCATTCCGGAACCGCCGAAGACAATGCCGGCGGATGCTAATCCCGGTATCGATGTTGCCACCGTTAAGCCTAGCAAACCGGATCAGCCGGGCAAGCTCTTTACGTTTCGAGGCCGGAGTCTGGTCACGATCAACACGACCATGAATGATCTGATCACCTTTGCTTATGGCCTGCACACCAGGCAAATCATTGGCGCGCCCGACTGGTTTGGAAACGACAAGTTTGACGTAGATCTTGTGCCTGATATTGATGGGCGGCCAAGCTTGAACCAGATGCGATCGTTGCTTCAGAAACTTCTCGCAGAGCGGTTCAAACTCACTTTCCATAATGAACGAAGGGAATTATCGGCATATATCATTGCCGTCACGCCTGCTGGAACAAAGATGAAAGTGACCGCATTCGCGCCGACCGATCCGCCTGGGTTTATGTTCGGCGGGTTGGGCGATCTGAGGGTGACGAATATGGATATGAAGGAATTTGCAAAGGGAATGCAATCGGCGGTAATGGACAAGCCGGTAGTGGATCAAACCGGATTGAAGGACAGATACGATTTCACACTGAAGTGGACTCCCGATGACTCGCAGTTCGCACAGTTTCGCAGCCCGGGCCAGGCTCCACCAAAGCCTCCGGATGATCCCAATGCGCCGCCCAGCCTTTACACCGCCATCCAGGAGCAGATCGGCATCAAGATCAGTCCCGGCAAGGCACAGGACGACGTCATCGTGATCGACCACGTAGAGAAGCCTACGGCGAACTAATTTGCAGCAGCGCATTCCGGGGAGAATTAGGATGTTTCGATTGAGAATTACCTGGACCCTACTGTTACTTGCTCTCTGCATTCCTTCTGTACACGCACAATCAACGCCTCCCAGCGACAACAAGCCTGGCGCAAGCGTCAAAATACCTGCGTTTGATGTAGCCTCCATCCACCAGCACAAAGAGTTATCCAACAGCATGATGATGAGGTGGACTCCCGATGGTTCGTTCCGGGGCGTAAATATAGCACTGAACAATCTTTTCTCCAGTGCGTACGACATAAAAATGGATCTCATCTCAGGAGCGCCCGGCTGGGTTGAGAACCCGCACTTCGACATAGAAGCCAAGGTCGCCCCCGAGGATGTTGAAGCCGTAAAGAAACTCACGCAGGATCAACGGCGTACCATGCTGAGGTCTCTTCTCGAAGATCGTTTTCATCTCAAGGCCCACGTCGAAACTAAAACACTGCCTGTCTATGAATTGGTTGTTGCCAAAGGCGGCTCAAAGCTGACGCCTGCAGCTTCGGACCTTCCGCCGTTGCCGGACGCCAAGCCGGATGATCCTCCAAAAACTCGCGGACGTATGATGATCGGCTCTGGCGAGTTTGAAGGCACCGACATTCCCATCGACAGCTTTGTTCGAAACCTGGCATACATCGTCAGTCGCACTGTCATCGATAAAACCGGCCTTACCGGTAAGTACGACATGAAGCTCAAGTGGACGCCTGAAGACCAGGCCATGTCCGCAGACGCAAACTCCAGCTCTGATGCCAGTCCTTCCATCTTTACGGTCATCGAAGAACAATTGGGCCTCAAGCTGGTCTCCAGTAAAGGCCCCGTCGACACACTGGTCATCGACCACGTTGAAATGCCTACGGAGAACTGACGCCGCATGAGGATGATGCTTCTCCATTGGTCTCTCAGAGCATGCCTTGCCGCCGTCCTGCTCTGCGGCGCGCTCGCGCATGCCTCGGAGTATTACGGCCAGGTCACCTTTGGCGGCCTTCCTGCTCCGGGAGCTACAGTCACCGCCACGCAGGGTGACAAGCATTTTACCGTTCTCAGCGACGAGCGCGGCTTCTACCGTTTCGCTGACTTACCCGACGGCGCATGGAAGCTCGAAATCTCTCTGCCCGGCTTCACTGCCATCCATGCCGAAGTAACGACCTCCGCACAAACCGCGCCGGGCAAATTCGAACTCGCCATGCTACCGCTGGACGAGTTGAGGAAAATGTCCACAGAGGTGCATGCGGCCACAGCGCCGAAGCCTGCGCTAGAAGCTGCCGGGCCCAAAAAGCCCGATGCTGCAACACCCAATGCGCCGGCCGAGATCCCCAAGCCGCCCGGAGATCAGAACCAGCAGTCGAACGACGGCTTCCTCGTCAACGGCAGCGTGAACAACGCGGCCACGTCGCAATACTCGCTTGACCGCGCCTTCGGCAATCGCCGCCCAAACTCGAGGAGCCTCTACAACGGCGGTGTGGCCGTGATTCTCGACAACTCAGTGCTTGACGCGAAGCAATACTCGCTTTCGGGCTACGACACGCCCAAGCCCGACTACGATCACATCACGGTGGGCTTCACCATCGGTGGCCCGCTCAAGATTCCGCATCTGTTGCCGCATGGGCCGAATATGTTTTTCGCCTACCAGGGCGTGCGCAGCCATACCGCTGTTACTGATTCCGCGCTGGTGCCCACCGAAGACGAACGCGAAGGTAATCTAGAGAATGCAGTCGGCCAGCCTGCGACGATCATCAACCCTGCGACCGGCGAGCCATTTCCGAACAATCAGGTCCCGGTCAGCACGCAGGCCGCCGCGCTGCTCAAGCTTTATCCCTTGCCTAACGTCAGGGGTAATCCACTCTACAATTTTCAAATCCCAGTGCTTAACAGCTCCCACTCGGATGTGGTGCAGTTGAAGTTAGACAAAGGCTTCGGCCATCGCGATCAGATTTACGGCAACTTCAACTTCTCCAGCTCGCGCGCTGGCAACGAAAATCTCTTCAGCTTTGTCGACACCACTGACACGCTCGGCCTGAACACTACCATCAACTGGTCTCACCGCTTCAACCACGGCCTGTTCCTCAACACCACATATCGCTTCAGCCGTGAGCGCACGCTGATACGGCCGGAATTTGCAAATCAGCAGAACATCGAAGCGGAAGCCGGCATCGGCGGCGTCAGCACCGACGCCTCTGACTGGGGCCCCCCGGCATTGAATTTCACCAGCGGCATCGCCGCGCTCAGCGACTCGCAGAGCGCCCTCAACCGCAGCCGCACCGATGGCTTCTCCGCATCCGTAGGCTGCTATCACGGACGTCACAACATCAGCGCTGGCGCGGATCTGCGCAAGCAGCAGTACAACGAATTCTTTCAGCAGGATCCGCGTGGTGCCTTCAACTTCTTCACTGGCACAGCGAACGGCTCCGCCACCGGCTCCGACCTCGCCGATTTCCTCATCGGCATCCCTGGCGCCAGTTCCATCGCCTTCGGCAACGCCGACAAATATCTGCGCCAGCCGGTCTACGACGCCTACGCTACCGACGACTGGCGCCTGCTTCCATCGCTCACCATCAACGCCGGTGCGAGGTGGGAGTACGGCGCGCCCATGACAGAGTTATTCGGACGCCTCGTCAATCTCGACATCACGCAGGGCTTTGCCGCGGCCCAGCCCGTGTTGGCGAGCGACCCCGTGGGCCCGCTCACCGGCGAGCATTATCCCGCATCGCTGCTGCGCCCTGACCGTCTCGGCATCGAGCCGCGAGTAGCACTCTCGTGGCGTCCCATCCCCGCCTCCACCATCGTCATCCGCTCCGGTTACGGTGTCTATCACGACACGTCGGTATATCTCACGCCCGTTCTGCAGCTGGCGCAGCAATCTCCGTTGTCGAAAACGCTCAGTGTACAAAACGGTCCCGACTGCCCGCTCACCCTTGCCAACGGCTTTCCAGATTGCAACACCACCACGCCGAACACATTCGCCATGGATCCCAACTTCCGCATAGGCTACGCGCAGGTCTGGCAGCTCGCCGTGCAGCGCGATCTGCCCGGCGCCATGCAGGGCGTCATAACCTACATGGGCACCAAAGGCACGCACGGCGTGCAGGAGTTTCTGCCCAACAGCTATCCGCTCGGCGTGGGGAACCCGTGCCAGGGTTGCCCATCAGGGTTTGTATATGAGACCTCCGGCGGTGGCTCGACGCGCGAATCCCTTCAGGGGCAACTGCGCCGCCGTCTGCGCGGAGGCTTCATGGCCTCCGTGCTCTACACGTATTCAAAATCCATCGATGATGATTCCATGCTCGGTGGCCAGGGGCACACCTCCAGCGCATCGTCCAGCGATTCCTCATCGGCATCGACAGCTGCGTCCGCGCTGCAAACCACGCCGTCCGTCGCGCAGAATTGGCTTGACCTCAAGGCCGAGCGTTCCTTATCAGCTTTTGACCAGCGCCATCTTGTGAACCTGCAGGCGCAGTACACATCGGGCCAGGGCCTCGAAGGCGGCACACTGCTCGGCGGCTGGCCCGGTCGCATACTCAAGGAGTGGACCATCCTGACGCAGATCACCGCCGGCTCCGGTCTGCCGCAATCTCCGGTCTATCCAGCCGTCATTCCCGGCACCGGATCATCTGGCTCCATACGCCCCTCGCTCACCGGCGCGCCGATTTACACATCGGGCGGCAGCGCGCACCTGAATGCCGCCGCCTATACCGCCCCCGCCGCAGGCGCATGGGGCACGGCTGGCAGAAACTCTATCACCGGCCCGGATCAGTTCAGCCTCGACAGCGCCATGCAGCGCACCTTCCGCACCGGGCATTATTTTCTTGACGTGCGACTGGACGCAACCAACCTGCTCAATCATGTCGTTTTTACAAGCTGGAACGCAACCTACGGCAACGTGCAATTTGGCGTGCCCGTCTCCACCAATCCCATGCGCAGCGTGCAAACCACCATCCGGCTGAGGTTCTGACCATGCGCAGATTTTTCGTATTGTTTCTCGCACTCATATTTGCCGCATCTGCCGGCGCGCAACAGATCGGCCAGAACAAGTCCACAGGCCCGGCAGATGATTACACGCTCACTGTGAAGGTGCAGCTGGTGGTTGAAACCGTCAGCGTGAAAGACAAGGCGGGCAATCCCGTGCGCGGCCTCACCGCAAAGGATTTCAACGTCAGCGAAGACGGAGCGCCGCAAACGATTAAATTCTGCGAGTTCCAGAGCCTCAAGGAAAACGCGCAGCCCCTGCCCGTCTCAAAGGCCGGCCAGGAAGACATTCATATCTACAAGAAGCTCAACCGCACGCAGATCACGCCGGAAAAACCCGACGCCGAGCGTTATAAGAATCGCCGTCTGCTCGCTCTCTACTTCGACATGTCCGCCATGCGCCCTGCCGACCAGATTCGCGCGCTGCACGCGGCAGAGCGGTTCATCCGCACGCAGATGACCACCGTCGATCTGGTCTCCATCATGCGCTACAACAGCGCAACCGTCGATATTCTGCAGGACTTCACCACCGACCGTGATAAGCTGCTCAGCATTCTCGAAACCATGGTCGTCGGAGAAGGGCAGGAGTCGGCAGAAGATGTGGACGATGCCAGCAGCGCCGACACCGGCGCGGCCTTCGGACAGGATGACAGCGAGTTCAACATCTTCAACACCGACCGCCAGCTTTCGGCCTTGCAGACCGCGGCCAAAATGCTCGGCCAGATCAGCGAAAAGAAATCGCTCATCTACTTCGCCGGCGGCCTGCGCCTGAATGGCGTCGACAATCAGGCTCAGCTCCACGCAACCGTTGACGCAGCCATCCGAGCCGGTGTTTCTTTCTGGCCCATCGACGCCCGCGGCCTGGTTGCCGAAGCCCCGCTCGGTGACGCCACGCGAGGCTCAGCCGGCAACTCGAACATCTACACCGGCGCTGCTGCCAATGCTGTGACGAATCAATTCCAGATCTCGCAGGACACGCTCTATGCGCTGGCAGGCGATACCGGTGGCAAGGCGCTGCTCGATACCAACGATCTCGATCGCGGCATCGTTCAGGCGCAGGACGCCATTAGCGACTACTACGTCATCGGCTACTACACCACGAACACAGAAAAGAACGGAAAATTCCGCCACGTACGCATCTCGCTCGCTTCAAACACTGAAGCCAAGTTCGATTACCGCCAGGGCTACTACGCCGACAAGGAATTCAAGCAGTTTAACGCCGTTGACAAGGAACGCCAGCTTGAAGACGCGCTGATGCTCGACGATCCAGTCACAGATCTCTCCATCGCCATGGAGATCGATCACTTTCAGCTCAATCGCGCCGAGTATTTCGTCCCCATCGTCGTCAAAATTCCCGGCCGTGAATTGGCCTTGGCGAAGCGTGGGGGCGCCGAGCACACACTGATTGACTTTGTCGGCAAGATCAAGGACATGGTCGGCAACGTGACCGTGACCAACGTGCGCGACA
>Ga0206824_10238_pt2 | contig 16763 bp, 12 predicted proteins | sample Alteio_BWOrgCont_82_FD_152874 | JGI IMG/M metagenome (GOLD analysis project Ga0206824, IMG submission 152874) | Enriched cells from forest soil in Barre Woods Harvard Forest LTER site, Petersham, Massachusetts, United States -... | ecosystem: Environmental > Terrestrial > Soil > Temperate forest >...
TAGTCCCGCATTTTTATTTAATTAGAAATAATAAAGTAGTTTCGTATACGTAATATTAAACTTTCTTTTCTATGAATACAACTCCTCTGAAAAGTAAAGCATATTATTTTACGGCTGCGCTGTTGGCTACCATTGCAGTCTGTCCGTTACTGACCATTTACTTGTTTGAGGGTATTATTAGCGACAATACCATGGAAAAATTAATAATCAATTGGTTTTTCCCGATGTTTATTTTAATCCTTGCTATTGCCGTTCCTTCATACCTCACCATAGTATCGGTAAAGAATAACAAGCAAGATAAATTGGAGCATTATGCAGTTACTATATTATGTTATGTGATAGGATATATCATGCTTTTTTATGGAGCTGATAAATTGATTGATAAACAATTCGTCGTGTTTTACAAAGGGTTGGATACCAAACTAAGCGATGTAGATTCCTATACCTTTACGTGGTTTTTATGGACGTTCCAACGTGCAAGTATTCATCATGGGGCTTTTGGAAGCTTTTCCCGCCGTATTATTACTTTTCAGAAAAACAAGGTTTATTGGCGCTGTTACTATGCTCCCTATTATTTTAAACGTTTTAGTTACTAATATATTCAACCGGATTTCACCACTCACTTTAATTGTAACTTTTCTACTCTCCATTTTCAACCTGTTTATAATATACTCATACAAGAATGAAATAAAAGAACTGATAGGCAAAATAAATACTTCCTGGAACCCCAATCCTAATCCTCGTTGGAGGACCATACGTACTTCGCTTAAGATAGTATTCTGGGGTTATATCATTTTACTATTAGGACTTAAATGCTTTTCTTATTATAGAAATGAAGGCAAACTACTATATGGAAATGGTGCATACGAATTAACTGCACTAAAAATAAATAATAAAACCATAAATTTGGATAGCATCCCTGAAACCTGGTCCCGAAAAATCTACAAAGAAAGAGACAGCAGGTATACAAGCATTATTAATGGAAAGGGGAATGAGCAAAAGGCAGATATATTATTTTATCCCAAGCACGATTCTATAAAGATTGCCCCTGTGCACTATACTCAATTTGATAATACGGAAGAAGACCTGAAGGTCCTCTTTAAGGGTAGTTTTCAGTTAACAGCGGACAATAAGCTTCTGCTTAAGGGGAAACAAAACAATAATATAGTAGAGGCAACTTATAAAAAGCTGCCGTTTAAAGAGTATAATTGGTGGTGGTAAATCATTTCTAAACTTTATGTTTGTCTTGAATTTATCATCCGTTATTTTTCGTACATTCGCTTTCTGTTTTTATCAACGTGAGAAATAATAAGTCATTTGCTATTTATATGCTGATTGGAATCGTAGGAGTTCTGGCTTATTCTTCCTGCAACAATTCTTCCAACGTAAATAATACTAATTCCAAAACGGAACAAAAAATTAGTGTAATACAACTCTTGGTAGGTAATGGGGGTAATCTTTTCAGAGCAGTTGATTTAGGTATAGATTCCAAAACAGTTCTTAACGCTGAAAAGAAAATTCCGGATGAAAACGATACGGATGACATAAGCTATACATTGCCTATGGATACTATTCAGCCTGATTCAGTAAATGAACCCATTGATTCCGTAAGTTATTTTAGAATAACCTATTATTTTCACAAAGAAAAACTGAATGAAATAGACGAAGACATTTATTCGGACAATGATTCTACCTCTGCTATTCTTTTAGAAAAGCTTACCGCTTATTATAGTTCCAAATATGGTGACTATGCCTCTCAAAATGACAGTCGCGTATGGAGTGTAAAACGCAAAGGCAAAAAAGAATGGATATCGCTTAGCGACCAAAGCGAAGAGTATGACTACGGGAAACTGGCACTGGTATTATATAGCGAAGATTATTAACACTCTATTCTGGTGGAAGACATCCTACTTGAGGTAAAAAACCTTAGCGTTGATTTTAATACCGAAACAGGTAGTTTCAGAGCGCTTAACGGTATAAGCTATACACTTGAAAAAGGGCAATGCCTTGGCATAGTTGGAGAGTCGGGTTCAGGGAAAACGGTTTCATCGCTTGCTCTTATGTGCCTTATTCCACATGCAGGAAAAATTTCGGGCGGGGAATTGATATTCAATTCAGAAAGAAATGGAAAAACTGCTATTCAAAATCTGACGGAAAAAGAAATGCGTCATTTTCGTGGTAATGAAATAGCCATGGTTTTTCAGGAACCGCTTACCTCACTCAATCCGGTATTAACATGTGGCAGCCAGGTGATGGAAGCGATTATGCTGCACCAGCAGGTTTCAAAAAGTGAAAGCCGAAACCGCACATTAGAACTATTCAAAAAAGTAAAATTACCAAGACCGGAAACAATACTTGATTCATATCCTCACCAATTATCCGGAGGACAAAAACAAAGGGTGATGATTGCCATGGCAATGTCGTGCAACCCCTCTCTGCTTATTGCTGATGAACCTACCACGGCGCTTGATGTTACAGTTCAGCAAACCATTCTTGAACTGATGAAAGAACTGCAAGAGGAAAATGGAATGAGTATACTTTTCATTTCACATGATTTAGGTGTAATAGCAGAAATAGCGGAAAAAGTTTTGGTGATGTATAAAGGTGATATTGTTGAACAAGGTAACATACTTGATATTTTTTCAAATCCACAGCATGCCTATACAAAGGGCTTGCTTGCTTGCCGCCCACCTTTGGATAAACGATTACATATACTTCCGACAGTAAAAGATTTCCTAAAGGATGAACCCCATATAAAAGGCAGGGCGCAAAACATTATCACACCCATAGAAAGAAAAGAAGCTCACAAAAAACTATATTCTGTGGAACCAATTCTGAAAGTAGAAAATCTTAAAACGCACTTCCCAGTTAGTAAAGGCATTTTCGGAAAAGCTACCGATTATGTAAAAGCTGTGGATGACATAAGCTTTGATGTTTATCCCGGCGAGACGCTTGGGATAGTAGGAGAATCGGGCTCGGGTAAAACAACTTTGGGTAGAACAATTTTGCGTCTAATTGAACCTATATCAGGCAATATTATATACAAAGGGAATGACATCCTGAAACTGACACAGGAAGAGATAAGACATTATCGTAAGAAATTGCAAATAATTTTTCAAGACCCCTATTCTTCTCTAAATCCTCATTTGACCATAGGCGAGTCTATCATTGAGCCTATGCGGGTGCATAATATTCGTAGCGATGAACAAGAGCGTAAGAAAAAAGCAATTGAATTATTGGAGCGTGTAAGTATGAATGCTTCGCAGTTTAACCGCTACCCACATGAATTTTCTGGCGGGCAAAGGCAACGGGTTTGCATAGCTCGGGCATTGGCTCTAAACCCTGAATTTATTTTATGTGATGAATGTATCTCATCTCTTGATGTATCGGTACAGGCACAAGTAATAAATCTCTTATCTGAATTAAAAAAGGATTTTGGATTTACTTATTTATTTATTTCGCATGATATTTCAGTCGTTAAGTTTATATCGGACCGCATGATTGTGTTATATAACGGAAAAATAGAAGAAGCCGGAGATGCCGATGAAATCTATTTCAATCCGCAAAAAGAATATACCAAACGACTGATTAATGCAGTTCCTAAGGGGAGAATTGAAGATATTAAAGCATCTTTGCAAAAACGAAAAGTAGTAATACAGTAATGGAAAATTCACAACTTTATATTTATAATACCCTCAAAAGGGAACGTGAACTTTTTGTTCCCATGCATCCTCCATTTGTCGGCATGTACGTGTGCGGACCAACAGTATATGGTAGTTCTCATTTAGGCCATGCACGCACTTATGTTAGCTTTGACGTAATATACCGCTACCTGCTATATTTAGGTTACAAAGTGCGCTATGTAAGAAATATAACCGATGTGGGGCATTTGGAAAACGACGCCGATGAAGGAGAAGATAAAATAGCTAAAAAAGCGAGATTAGACAAGCTAGAGCCGATGGAAATAGTGCAACTTTATACGTTGGCTTTCCACAAGAATATGGGGCAGCTTAATAATTTGTCTCCTTCTATTGAGCCCTGTGCTTCAGGACACATCATTGAGCAGATACTGATGATTGAAAAAATAATTGAGCATGGATATGCCTATATCTCGCAAGGCTCGGTTTATTTTGATGTAAAAAGATTTGAGAAAGATTATCCTTATGGAGAACTTTCAGGCCGTGTTACAGAAGACTTGCAACACAATACACGCGAGTTGGACGGACAAAGTGAAAAAAGAAATCCACTTGATTTTGCACTTTGGAAAAAAGCATCGCCCGAACATATTATGCACTGGCCCTCACCTTGGAGCAAGGGTTTCCCCGGCTGGCATATTGAATGTTCGGCTATGAGCGCTAAATATTTGGGAGAGACCTTTGATATACACGGTGGAGGAATGGACCTGCTTTTTCCTCACCATGAATGCGAAATTGCTCAGGCTTTAGGAGCGAATGGCAAGCAGCCTGTGCGTTACTGGATGCATAGCAACATGCTTACCATAAACGGACAAAAGATGGGAAAATCGCTCAATAATTTTATCACACTTGATGAGCTTTTTAGCGGGAAACACCAAGTACTTGAAAAGCCATATAGCCCAATGGCACTTCGCTTTTGTTTGTTACAGGCACATTATCGCAACCCAATAGATTTTTCAAATAAAGGATTACAGGATGCGGAAAAAGCATACGAAAAAATATCTGCAGTATATCTTCTTTTGAAGGATATGAATTGGTCAGAAACTATCGTTAATCCTGATATTGAAAAAGCATTGGTATCATTCGAAAAAGAGTGTATTGATGCCATGAATGATGATATTAATACTGCTATCGTCATCTCCAATATGTTCAAAGTTTCTACCTATATAAACCAATTTAACACAAGCGGAAAAACAGATGGAATAAGCAAAGAAATTTTCGAAAAATTCAAAAATATTTTCTGCACATTCTTTACAGAAATACTGGGATTACTTCCTGAAGAAAGCAAGGTACGTAATGATCAAGATTTTGGGGAATTAGTAGATAGCCTAGTAGATTTAAGAAACGACGCCAAGAAAAAAAAGGATTTTACGTTAGCCGACTCAATACGAAAAGTACTTTCAGGATTTGTGGAATTACAAGACTCTGCCGACAAAACAATTTGGAAACATGAAAAGAAAAAATAAACTAGCTGTTATTGCAGCAATGCTGTGCGCCATATTTTTAATAAGTGAATGCCACAACAGCGGTGATAAAGGCAATATAGCTAAATCTGATACTGCAAAAACAAGTACATCAACACCGATTTCAGTTCCTGCATTTAATGCGGATTCTTCATATTATTACACACAAAAACAAGTTGATTTCGGTCCTCGTATTCCCGGAAGCAAAGCACATAAAGAGTGTCTTGATTTTATTGTTGCACAATTGGAAAAAGCCGGACTAAACCCTACCATACAAAGCTCAAGAGCAAAAACATTTGATGGGAAAAGATTTGAATTCGATAATGTCATAGCTTCTTCTGAGCCAAATAATAAGGCACGTATAATGATTTGCACACACTGGGATACACGCCCTTGGGCAGACCTTGATACTGTTGACCCTACTAAACCATTTGACGGAGCCGATGACGGAGCAAGTGGCGTAGCTATGCTTCTTGAACTCGCCCATCATTTGAAAGGTGCCGGTATTGGAGTTGATTTAGTCTTTTTTGATTTGGAAGATTATGGCCAACAAAATGGAGTGAATGACGAGGATACAAAATATCCCGCACAAGATAATACATGGTGTCTAGGCTCACAATATTGGGCAACTAACCTCCCTAACAATTACATTATGCCCCGTTTCGGAATATTATTAGATATGGTGGGTGGTAAGAATGCAGTTTTCCCTATGGAAGGTACTTCACTTCAATATGCACCTCAAATTGTAAATAAGGTGTGGGATATTGCAGCACAAATAGGTTATGGTAATTACTTTACCCATGACAAAACAGGCCCTACTATTGATGACCATATGTATGTCAATAAACTGGCAGAGATTCCAACAATTGATATAGTAGATTATAAAATAAAGACAAGAGACTATCCTTATTTCCATCACAAGCATAGTGACAATATGAGTGTGTTAGATAAATCCACTATGAATGTGGTTGGGACAACGCTGCTAAATGTCATTTACAGAGAAGGCAATAGCTCTGAAATGCCTTAGTTTTTACTAAGTTAAAGTAATTATTGCTATATTAGCATTTGATTTATGGGCATAATTTCTTAAAATGAGGAAGGTTTTACTTTTAATTTTTTCTGTCGTTTTTGGTATTTGGAGTTCTCAGGCACAAACTGTCAATAAAGGAACTACCAAAAAACAAGTTCCTCAAATTGGAACAATAAACTGGAGTATAGATCCCTTTGAACAAGCTGTTTTTGTTGAAAATAGAGGTCAGTTTGATACTATTCTTCCCGGTGAAAAAATATTTTTTGAAGCAAAACTGGGGGCAATAGTTGCTTTTTTTACCAATAGAGGAATTATATACATGCATCAGGAAACTGAACCATTAGACTTTAGCGATGGTACGGACCCTGACCAAGACGGACCACCCAAAACATATTATTATTATTTAACTACTGCATGGCAGGGAGCTAATCCGAATGCAACTATAGATGCGGACATTACGGATAAACTATCTTATTATTATACATATCCGAAGGGTACACACGATACGTATTTTGCAAATGTTTTCAAAAAAATAACCTATCATAATTTATATCCGGGTATTGATATTGTTTATTCATTTTCTTTTGGAAGTAATAATCTAGAGTACACCATTATTGTTCATCCCGGAGCGGATTTAGATGATGTTCATTTGAAATATCAAAACTCAAACGGAATGTATTTAGATGCTTCAGGAAATGTTATTGAGAATAATGATATTGGAATACTAAAGGAAACTCCGCCTGTTAGTTATTACATGGAAAACCATGTTTCTGTTCAGGTTTCGTCACAGGCAAATAACCCGGATGAATCATATGTTGCTAATAATTTTGATGCAACAAAAACTCTAATTATTGACCCTACCATTCTGTGGACAACCAACCCAACTTTTCTTAACAATGGAAGAGCTGAAGATTATGCGTATGATTTAGACTATGATAATCTTGGTAACATATATGTTTATGGTGGAGGTGCAGGAAGTAATGGAGGTACGCCATTGCAATTAGTAAAATTAAATCCGGCGGGAGCAATTCAATGGAATTTTCATGCAACAACTATGACCGCTTCTACCAATTTTTACGGAGATTTTGCGGTTGACAAACATTCTTTGGAATGTTACACGGTTGAAGGCTGGAACTCCGGTGGAGGTGGCCGTGTTGAAAAAGTAAGCCCCGCCGGGGCATTAATAGCTACTTCTCCTGCTACTAATCATGCTTTTAATGAGTTATGGAGAATAGAATCCACTGTATGCCCTCCCGGATTTGTAATATTTGGTAATGGAGTCTGTTGTCCCCAACAGGCTGGCATGCTCGATACAACTATGACGACTCCTGTTACCGGTGTCAATATACTTGGACCAACGGTTACACAGGGATACCATGATATGGCCCTCACCGCTGCCGACCCTATGGGAGGAGCTGCCTGGACGGCGACTACACAATCCCTTTCATTTATTCCTGTATTTAATAATTACCTTGTAAAAATACCCTTACCCACTTTAACTCCTAATACATATTGCGTACCCGATGGGTTTGCTTTCCATGAAATAGGTAGCATTATGTATAGCCCGGGATTGACTTTCAACGCCATGAATGGCCTTGCATGTAGCGTCGCTTGGCTTTATGCTTACAATGGGGATACACTGAAACAAATTAACAAGGCTACAGGAGCCATAAATGCAGTTACCCGGGTTAACGCCGGTGGCCGCTATAAGTTTGGAGGATTGGATGTTGATTTATGTGGAAATCCTTATGTAGGTAATGGGGACACTATTGATATTTATGACCCAAATACTCTTACCATATCAGCCACCTTACCCTTTTTAAATGATACTGTTTATGATTTGGCAGTAGCGCCTTATCAAAGCCAATTGGTATATGCCTGCGGGCGAAGGTTTGTGTCATCCATATCATTGGGACCTCCCATTCCACAGCCTATAACAATTACAAAAGGTCCTGTTACATGTACCCCATGCAGTGGAGTAGCTACAGCTACCCTTAACCTCTGCGGTAGCCCCGCTACCGGCCCCAATGTAAGTTATCTTTGGAGTGACGGGGAAACTACCCAAACAGCCACTACATTATGCACTGGTGTCGACACCGTAGCTATTACCGTAGAATGTGAAGTGTATTTTAAAGATACTGTGACTATTACATCCGGCGGTGGCCAGTTCATAGTAATGCGTGACTCTACGGCTGCAGGTTGTAATAACCCTGGTAATGCAGGTGTAGAGCTTTCAGGTGGACATCCGCCTTATGCATACAGATGGAATAACGGTTCCATATCATCTAATACCGGGCCTGTTGATTCCGGTTCCTATTGTGTTAATATTTCAGATGCTTATGGATGCTCCAGTTCTCTTTGTATTAGCGTACCCGGTGTTCCCGTACCAAGTTCTTTATTTAAAACTGATATAACACAGGGATGTTCTCCTCTGTGCATACAGTTTAATGATTTGAGCACTGTTCCCTTAGGAAATATACTACAATGGACATGGAAATTTGGAAATGGAGATACATCTGACAAACAAAACCCAATCTATTGTTATCCGAAACCCGGGAATTATAGTGTCAGCCTCACCGTCACTTCCGATCATGGTTGCAGCGCAACCCTTAATAAATTAAATATCATTACAATATATAGTAATCCTGCTGCCAGTTTTATTCTTTCGCCTCAACCTACTGATATTTTACAGCCTACTATTCAATTCACAGATAAGTCAACAGATGTATATGGTGTGGCAGAATGGAATTGGACTTTTGGGGATGCGAGCGATTCAATCAGCAAGAAACAAAACCCAAGCCATACATATTCGGATACCGGGACATATTGTGCTAAATTGGGAGTTATGAATATATATGGCTGTGTGGATACAACTATTAATTGCTTAGTCATTGACCCGATCTTTACACTCTATATTCCGGCGGCTTTTACGCCCATTGGAAAAGAAAATAAAGTGTTTATGGCAAAAGGAAATGACATAAAAAATTTCGAAATGTATATTTTTGATAGATGGGGAATGGAGTTATTCCATAGTACAGATATTAATGAAGGATGGAATGGAACATTTAAAAGTGTTACGAGTCAGGAAGACAGTTACATATATGTAATTACTGCTACCGACAATAAGAACAATAAGCATACCTATACCGGAACTGTTACTTTACTTAAGTAAGCATTGGGCTTAATAATGTTATTATGAAAAAGCCGCTTGTTCTTTTTGTTATACTCATAGTTCATGGGGACCTTTTTTCCCAATACTATAAATATTGGATAGAGTTTACTGATAAAAATAATAGCCCTTATTCCATCAGTAACCCCTTAGCTTATCTTTCTTCAAAGGCTATTCAACGGCGTGCAAAATATGGCATACCAATTCAATATAATGACTTGCCGCCTAATCCTGCCTATATTGACAGCGTTCTATCAAAAGGAGTGAAATTATTAAACCGCTCAGGCTGGCTTAACGCTATTAGCATTAATGCCATGAGTGCCTCGGATACTGCTACCAGCCTTGCAAAAATACGTGCATTACCATTTGTAAAGAGTTCAAAGTTTGTGACTGTAATAAAACCGCGTAGCCCTGTAAGGAGAAGTTTTATTGAGACAAATATTAGTCATAGCCCTCATAATATAGGTGCATTTAATTATGGTTACTCTCAGAATCAGGTGCACATGATTGGGGTAGATTGCCTAAATAATATGGGCTTCCGTGGAAAAGGGAAACGCATTGCTGAGATAGATACAAGATTTGGTGTAGCAGATACCCTTTCGGCATTTGATAGTTTACGCAACAGATCAGGAATACTTGGAACATGGGATTTTGTTTGGGAGGACCCCGATGTATATGATGATACCAACAATGTAGATAACCATGGTCAAATGGTCTTATCCTGCATGGCGGGAAACATTCCGGGGCTATTTCTCGGAGATGCTTTAGATGCCGATTATTATTTATTACGGACAGAAGATATTGAAAGCGAGTATCAAATTGAAGATGATAACTGGGCATCTGCTGCTGAATATGCCGATAGCGCAGGGGCTGATATTATAACATCCTCGCTTGGGTATTCTACTTTTGATGACCCAAGCACTGATTATACTTATGCTGACATGAATGGCAAAGTAACTGTGGCCAGTATAGCAGCTACTATTGCAGTGGAGAAGGGATTAGTAGTTTGTGTATCAGCGGGGAATGAAGGCGGAAGTACATGGCAATATATTACTTCTCCTGCTGATGCAGATAGTATTCTTACTGTGGGTGCAGTTGACCCAAATGGTAACTATGCTTACTTTAGTTCAACAGGACCGACATCTGACGGAAGAATAAAACCGGATGTTGCAGCACAGGGAGAATCTGATGCTGTGGCTTCTCCTTATGGTGGAGTTGGATTTGAAAACGGGACATCTTTTGCAACCCCATTGATTGCAGGAGCAGTAGCCTGTTTATGGCAAGCGGATTCAAATGCAAGTAATATTAAAATAATGCAGGCAGTAAGGGAAAGTGCAAGTCAATATACTCATCCCGATTCTTTATTAGGGTATGGAATTCCAAATTTTTGCCTTGCGCAAAGTATCGCCGGAGGATTAACTCTAAATAAAGTTGTAACTAGTCTTACCAAAGTTTATCCCAACCCTTTCACGAATACTATTACTGTTTTATTCTTCTCTTCAATTGTTCAAAACGTAAATGTAAAACTATACAATTCATTAGGAGAAATCGTTAATCAAAAAACATGGAAGGTAGCAGGAGGAGGGAATACGCTTATTAATCTTATTGGGTTAGGAAACCTGTCTGGCGGAATATATGTTGTTGTACTTACAGATGCACAAGGTTCTGTATTCACGGCAAAAGTGGCGAAGGAATAATTTCCTTGAACAAAGTAAATGCTTACTTTTAGCAGCATAAAATTTTCTGTTGCATGAATAATTCCCGTTCGTCACTTATTACCCTCATCAGTATTTTTTTCTTTTGGGGCTTTGTAGCAGCCTCGAACAGTATACTCACTCCTTTGTTCAGGGATATTTTTCATCTCACACAATTTCGCGCCCAATTGGTGGAATGGGCTTTCTACATTTCTTATTTTACGGGTTCACTTATTTATTTTCTACTCTCTTATTTTGTAGGCGACCCGCTCGGAAAAATTGGTTATAAAAAAGGATTAATAATAGGTTTGCTAATCTCCGCTTGCGGAGCTATTGGTTTTATTCCTGCAGCTAATTCTAACTCTTATCCTTTATTGCTTACTTGTTTATTTACTGTAGGTCTTGGATTTACATTACAACAAATTGTTGCCAATCCTTATGTAATTGCATTAGGCAGCCCATCAACAGGCTCACACAGACTGAACCTTGCCGGTGGAATTAACTCCTTCGGAACTACTATCGGACCTGTATTACTTAGCATAGCCTTATTCGGACAACTCACTGCTACTTCGACTCACACTGACATAAGTGCAGTGAAGATGCCTTCTATTATTCTTTGCTGCATGTTTTTGCTTTCTGCTTTGGTGCTTGGCATATCTAAACTGCCGCCTATTACTATGCATGAGCATACCGAAAAAAGTTTAGGTGCATTAAAATATCCACAACTTACGTTAGGAATGCTTGCCATTTTCTTTTATGTAGGGGTAGAAGTAACCACTGCAAGCAACCTAGGGAAACTTTTGCAAATGCCGGAAATAAAAGGTATTAGCACTGACAAAATCTCTCCTTATGTTTCCCTTTTTTGGGGTAGCCTTATGATTGGCAGATGGAGAGGTTCTCTCACTATTTTCAATCTTTCAAAAATGTGGAAGAATATTATGAATGTTGTTGTGCCGTTTGTGGCTTTCGGAGTGATATGCGGTGTGAATTATCTTCGCCATAGTGATATTTCAGAGTATGTTTACTATATCCCATTTATTGTATTAGCCATAATCATTTTTTTTATAGGAAGAGAAAAACCTGCTCTTACACTTACTTTATTTAGTTGTGTAGCTGCCTGCATGATGATAATTGGATTATGTACAACAGGCACCCTTGCTTTATTTTCCTTTATCAGTGGAGGATTATTTTGTTCTGTAATGTGGCCTTGCATTTTTACACTTGCACTTACAGGATTGGGGAAATTTACTACACAAGGTTCGTCTCTGCTTGTAATGATGATATTAGGCGGTGGCACTATACCACTTGTACAAGGCTTAATTGTGGACAATTATAATGCTCATGTAGCTTATTGTGTTCCTGTGTTTTGTTATGCCTACCTCGCTTTTTATGGCTGGAAAGTACGCTCAATATTGCGCATGCAAGGCATTAATGCAGATGCAGTGGAGGGATAAAATCAATAAGAGTAACCCATATCGCCTTTTGCAAGCAGAGTCCAATGACCATTTATTTTTTGATATAAATAACAGGACATATTTATACACAACTGTCCGCAACAGCGTAATTCTTTAACAAATATGGCATACTGACCGGCATCGTCAAAAACAGGCATATCATAATAACATACCCCTTTAGGGTTATGATACTTGTCCATTACCTTTTTCCTGTTATTGTATCTTTTGACTAGGTCAGTATCATTTAAATCATCCTTACTCAATTCAGCACAAGGACCTTCCGTAATAGCCTCTACCTCTTTATCGGAAATAAATATTATTCCGGGAACTTTTGATTTATCCCACATTGATTGCTTGGTACTTGTTTTTGCAAGCCCCATCATTTTACTAATCTTTCCGGAGTCAAGATATTTATCAAAACTTTGATGAATAGCCTCAAGATTAGCAAACACCGGATGCGAGCAACCTATATATGCGATGGAATCTTTTTCTGTATCAGTTTTCCAAAAGCCGTTCAGTACTTCTTCCTTGTTCGTTAATTGCCCTTTGCAGAAGTTGGATGAAAGTATAATTAGAGCTACTAAGAATACATTTTTCATAGGGGGGTGGTGAAAATGTAAATTGAAATTATGCCTCCGCCAGTTCGCCGAGGTAACTAACTTCTTTTATGTTTTTAGGGTTCAGAATGTATTCCTCAAAATCTTTACGGAAGTGACGAATGGCAGCAGCTACAGGCCATGCAGCAGCATCGCCAAGCGGGCAAATAGTGCGTCCTTCTATTTTAGTTTGAATATCCCATAGCAAATCTATATCTTCCATTTTGCCGTGGCCATTTAAAATTTTATGTAAGACTTTTTCCATCCAGCCTGTACCTTCCCTGCAAGGGCTGCATTGTCCGCATGATTCATGGTGATAAAAGCGCGTGAAGTTCCATAAGTTTTTAACTACGCTGGTTGTTTCATCCATAGCAATAAATCCTCCGGAGCCAAGCATGGTTCCTGTTGCAAAACCTCCGTCAGCCAATGATTCATAACTCATCAAGCGAGGCTCGCCTTTAGCTGTTTTTAAAATAAGTTCAGTTGGTAATATAGGAACTGACGAGCCTCCGGCCACAACAGCTTTGAGTTTTTTTCCATTCTTAATACCACCGCAATATTCTTCAGAGTAAATAAATTCTTCAACGGGCAAGCCCAGTTCTAATTCGTATACTCCCGGTTTATTAATATGTCCGCAAGCGGAAATCAATTTAGTGCCTGTACTTTTCCCAACTCCTATTTTAGCATATTCTTCTCCGCCCATATTTATAACAGGAACTACTGCAGCAAGCGTTTCCACATTGTTTACAACAGTTGGGCACATCCACAAACCCTGTATAGCAGGGAATGGTGGCTTCATGCGAGGATTGCCCCGTTTGCCTTCCAATGATTCAATAAGTCCGGTTTCTTCTCCGCAGATATAAGCTCCTGCGCCTGGGTGAACATACAGGTCTAAATCGTACCCTGTACCCATAATATTTTTACCGAGCCATCCTGCTTTATAGGCTTCAGCTATGGCTTTTTCAAGAATGTGATATATATAAAGCAACTCACCTCGTATATAAATATATGACGTATGGGCATCTAACGCAAAACTGGAAACTATCATTCCCTCAATGAGAAGATGAGGAAGCTTTTGCATCAGGTAACGATCTTTAAAAGTACCTGGTTCACTTTCATCGGCATTGCAAACAAGATAATGTGGATTAGATGTTTTTTTGTCAATAAAACTCCACTTCATTCCAGTTGGAAACCCTGCTCCTCCCCTACCCCTTAATCCCGATTTTTTAACCTCTTCCGTAATTGCATCTGGCGTCATTTTAAGCGCTTTTTCCACGCTTGTATAACCGCCATTGGCACGGTAAACATTATAGCTCTCAATTCCGAGAACTGATATATTATTCAGCAATACCTTCTTGCTCATGCCGGTTCCTTTTTAATATGTTGTTTACTCCAGTGAGATATAGGTTCTTTCACGTTCGTGCGACAATCATTCAGCATTTTATCAACTTTTTCAGCGTTCATGTTTTCGTAATAAGTCTCTCCTAACTGTATAACAGGAGCCGTGCCACAAGCCGCAAGGCATTCAACTGTTTTAAGGGTGAACATCCCATCAGCAGTAGTTTCCCCCACTTTAATTCCGAGTTTATTTTCCAGGTAATTTACAATGTCTTCTGCGCCAAGCAGCCAACATGGACCAGTACGGCAAACCTCAATAACACATTTGCCAACCGGCGTAAGATTGAACATGCTATAAAAGGAAGCTACTTCATAAACCTCTACTGGTAATATATTTAAAACAGTTGCCACATAATCCATCGTATCAGAGCTTAACCAACCGCCAAACTCAGCCTGAGCCAAGTGCAATACGGGCAGTATGGCAGACTTTTGTTTGCCTTCAGGATAGCGTTTTTTAATTCGGCTAATTATATCTAAGGCTTCATCGGAGAATTTAGTAGTAGTCATCAGTAGTCAGTTATCAGTAGTCAGGGGCAACCCTCTATTTATAAATTAATGCAAATATAGGTTCTTTGGGATTATTAAAAACAGGTATGATTTTCAGGAAGTTTTATTTTTTAAAATGCCACACCTTTACACTCATTTCGAAGTAAGATATAGGATACTTTACAAACTGATATACAAACCATTAAATCAAGCGCCACTCCGAAAAATAAATTTTATAGTCTTTCGCATGGAGATAAAAATCTGAAAAGTGTCAGGTTTTACTTAAGTAAAGTCACATTACCAGTGTATGAATGTTTATTACCCTGACTGTCCACAACATTTATAAGATAAACGTAGGTATCTTGAACACAAGCCTTAGTGCTATTATTAATATTGCCATTCCACCCCGTATTAAAATCAGTAGTATAGAATAATTTATCTCCCCAACGGTCGAAAATATACATTTCATAATTCTCCACATAAGAACCTTTAGGTATAAACACATCATTTACTCCGTCTCCATTTGGAGTGAAAGCATTTGGAATATACAATGTAAATAAAGGGTTCACAACAAGGCAGTTTGTAACACTGTCAATACATCCATTTATATCAACCACTATTAAGGATACACAGAAGGTGCCCGTATCGCTGTAATGGTGTTGAGGATTTTGCAGAGTGACGGCTTTTTCTCCAAAGTTCCAAAACCATTGGTTAATTGGATATTGTCCGGTACTCAGGTCGGTAAATTGAACTAAGGAATCGAGAATAGTAACCGGTTGAGGTGAATAAGTAAAAGCGGCGTTCGGTATAGAATACGCATCAATCATATTTGAAACATTAAGGGTGCTACTACATCCACTGTCGGAAACAGCCGTTAGCTTAACAGAATATATTCCTGCTTTTTTATAGCAGTATGCAGGACTTTTTGCATTTACGCCCCCTCCGGTTCCAAAATCCCAGTTCCAATCAATTATGCTTCCCGATGAGATAGAAGTTAGATTCTGGAATTGAACACAAAGAGGAGTACATCCCTTCATTACATCAGCCATTATTGAAACAGTAGGAATAGGATTCACCGTAATAGGTATTGTAGCATTTGCCGGGGCAGAATTACATTCATCTGTTAATTCTACTATAACAGTAGTATCATGAGTTGGACTAAATGAAACATTGCGGGTAGTTAAGTTACTTGGTGTCCATAAATAACTATATATGCTATCCCCGCCCGAACCGGTTGCGGATAAATTAATTGCACCGCCTGGGCAAATAGATGTATTTCCTGTAATTTTCAACTGTAAAGGTAATTTGGGTTGTACATTTATTAATATTGATGAACTGGCAGCACATCCACTGGCATCGGTTACTGTAATAGTATAAGTAGTATTTGCAATCGGGGTAGTAGTTATAGAAGCGGTTGTCCCTGATGCAGGAGCCGCCCAAGCATAAGTGTATGGACTGATACCGCCGGAAGCATTAGCAGTTAATGTGACAGGGCTACCTAAACAATCAATCCCTGCGGGGCCTGTTATGCTTATTGATGGCGGAGCTGGCTGGCTGACACTAACAGTAGAAAGAATTGTGCATCCATTATTATCTTGTATTGTTACTGTATATGAACCTGCCGATAATCCTGTTGCCGGTGGAAATTCAAATTCCATAACAGGATTATCTGCCGGAACGTATACAGTTACTGTTGAAGACCATAGTGGATGTACGTCTACTGCATCAGTTATAATAACTGAGCCCACTACGTTAACTGCTTCAACAAACTCTACGCC
>Ga0206824_10241_pt1 | contig 16682 bp, 10 predicted proteins | sample Alteio_BWOrgCont_82_FD_152874 | JGI IMG/M metagenome (GOLD analysis project Ga0206824, IMG submission 152874) | Enriched cells from forest soil in Barre Woods Harvard Forest LTER site, Petersham, Massachusetts, United States -... | ecosystem: Environmental > Terrestrial > Soil > Temperate forest >...
GGCGAGACGCCCAAGGTGCAACGGGGGTAAAAAACGGACGGAATTGGCCTGCGAATCGCGCCGATCACGCGAATGAAATCTACACCGCTTGCGGAAATTTTTCGGGTAAGCATTGCAATGGAGGCAACTCTCGAGTCGTGGATCGTGCGTTCATGATTGGCGTCGTTGGGAGCGGCGACAGGAATTGCAAGGACATTATTTCCGCCGCAGTGTTCCGAAGCGATTCGGAACGGGGATCAGGACACACTGAGAAGGTCAAATGCTCGGACTCGACCCTGGATTGACGGCTCCCACCGACTTTGCGCGGATTGCCCTCCGATGGCTCGTCTTGGACGGTAAAACGGCACGCCATTTCAAATGACAATCCGCCCTGAGCTCGCTAGATTGCCGCGATGAGCGCGGTAGAAATCATCCGAGAGCTTCCCACGCTTAGCGAGGCGGAGCGCCGGAAAATTCGCGAAGTGCTCTTGCAAATCGCGAACCAGGACCCCGACGTAGCGCTCTGCAATCGCGTGGCCGAGGAAGGAGCCATGCTGCTCGATCGGATCGAAGACGAGGATGCCAGTGGTCAATCCCGGTGAAGTTTGGATGACGGATTTCGGGATCGCGGCCAAGGTCCGGCCGGCGTTGGCATTGACCATGGCACCGACTCCCGAAGAGCTGGATTTGGGCACGCTTCTCCTCCATACGATGGCGCTCCGCGGCAACCGTTGGGAATTACCGATACCCAAGCCCTTTCTCAAGCATGGAGCCTTTCACCTCCAGCAGAAGTTTGGCGTGGGCAATAATTTCGGCTTCCCTTAGCTTCCATAGAGCACTTAATCAAGATGCCCTTCGGTGGAATGCGGCGGATCTTCACCGAAAGGAGCATTTCTGAGCATTATATATTCGGCCCCTAATTATGATTCTTCCGGATTCAATGAAGAACAGGCTTTCGGAAAACGAAGAATTAGAACACCGGGTCTTTGCCTCACTCGTGCCGTTTGAGAATTGGTTAAAGCGCAGCAAACCGATCTTCTTTCCAGAATACACTGACCACGGTTGGAAACACGTCGAGCAGGTGATCTGCGGGTCTTGGGCCCTGATGACTGACGCGGCTCGCGAGCTGACTACTCCAGAGGATGTCGCATTACTTCTCATAGCTATAGTCCTTCATGACTCGGCCATGCATCTGACTGAAGACGGCTTTCGGTCGCTCATCGAGACGCATCCGGCAGAGTTTTGCCTTGATGGATTTAATGATCAGAATTGGAGTGTATTATGGATAGACTTCGTCAGCGAAAGCAGTCGGTGGAGTGAAAGGCAACTGACGAACATCTTTGGCGCGCCAACCTCTGTCTCTATCAGTTCCCTCGATCCTACAACCCTTACATTGCCCCAGCGTCTCCTAATCGGCGAATTTCTGCGGCGACACCACCCCCGATTGGCCCATGAAGTTGCACTTTTCGGAATGCCTGGTCCAAACTCAAAGGATCGACTCCAGTTACATGATCTGGAAGAGGATTTTCGCAAATTGGCCGGCGTAATTGCGAGGAGTCATGGTATTGATCTAAGGAGCACTTTTGATTACCTCGAAAGAAATTTTGGAGGGTCCATTGGAATTCGGGAGGCGCGGCGTTCTCACCCGGTATTTCTCATGGCGGTGCTGCGCATCTCAGATTATCTGCAGATTCAAAGCGATCGAGCACCGCGCGATTTCCTCAAGGTGACGCGTCTTCGCAGCCCTATTTCAAGGAGGGAATGGGATTTTCACGATGCAATCAAAGAGTTAAGGACGACACACGAAGATCCCGAATCGATTTTTGTGGAGGCCAATCCTCGAACGGTGAAGATATATCTTAAGTTTAAGAGCCTAATAGGGGACATGCAGCACGAACTCGACGGTGTTTGGGCCGTTCTTGGCGAAATCTACGGACGGTTTCCACCGCTCGATAAATTAGGAATCACCCTTAGACGGGTCCGCTCGAACTTCGATTTGGAGGGCGGATTGTCCCCAAAATTGCCTTTCGTACCGGAACGCTTTTCATTTGAAGCTGCTAACGCTGATCTCCTAAAACTGCTGATCCATCCGCTCTATGGTGACCGGCCAGAGGTTGGCCTCAGGGAGTTATTGCAGAACTCTGTCGACGCGGTCCGCGAACTTTGTTTGATTTACGAAAAGCATGGAGAGGAGGATGGGGTGCGACGCATCAAAGAAAAGCCAACCGTAAGGCTAACGATAAAATCACAAGGCGGCTCCGACTGTGTATTTTGCATTGAGGACGATGGGATTGGCATGGCCCTTGACGTCATCAAGCGCTATTTCCTCCGCGCAGGTGCGACATTTCGCAAAAGTGACGCGTGGAGACGAGAATTCGAACATGGCGGTCAGTCTCAAGTGCTACGTTCGGGGCGATTCGGCGTCGGGGTGCTTGCAGGCTTTTTAATAGGCGACCAAATCAGTGTTTCGACGCGCCATTTTTCCGAGGAAGTGGGCTATGCTTTCGATGCAACAATCGACATGGACGAAATCGAGATAAGGCGCGAGGAAAGAGAGATTGGAACTACAATCAAGGTGAAAACAAACCTCGCAATTGCAGGAAGAATCGACAGGAACGGTTGGGACTGGTACTGCCTCTCTTTTCCTGTCGTGCGGCGTTACGCGTTGGGATCGGTAAAGGAGCAAACACATTTGTTTCCAGAGAGCGGTTCAGCTCTTCCAAAGGGCTGGTATAGAGTCGCCGATTCGAGGTATGAGGATGTTCAATGGACCTTCGAAGAGAAAAACCTGCTTATCTGCAACGGATTAAAGGTTATCGATAGGCCGATTCATTTCGGAATGGTTGAAGTTGATGGGGTGCAGACTTCAGCGGCGACCTCTGGAATGCTTTACAGGGAAGCAGATCGAATTTTCCACGTGCCGACGATTTCGGTTTTCGATCCTGAAGGTAATCTTCCGCTTAATCTGGCGCGTAACGATGTTCAAGTTGAAAATCTTACGTTTCGGGACGTTTTAGTGTCAGCCGTTCTGAAGCATTTTATCCACGAATCGATTGCCACAGCTCCAAAGAAGCCAATATGCGAAGGAAATAATATCACTCGGTATTTCGTTGCGTCTGGAAGCGACGGTTCCTGGGTCCGAATGCACGACGATTTTTCCTTCTCTCAATGGTTCTCCGTGGATAACGGAGTCTATTTATTAACAAAGGGTAGTGTCTCCGCGAGCGGAATAAATCGGCTGCTTTTTTATCCCAGGGCTCATATCGGGGATCAAAACGACTTTGTCTTCCCACGTAACCTTGGTGCGTTGCCCGAATGTGGACATGTCGGGATAGCAAGCAGGGAAAATGCGCATTACAGAAAACATATGCTGAGGTTTCTGCTTTGGGGAGAATCATCCGCCATATCGAGTGCTGTTCTTGATCGGGAGCAATTGTCAGCTTTGTGCCGGCGGGTCGTGTGTCCAAAGCACCTTTTTGAAACCGCGAGAACTGGAAACGTCCTGAATTCGCGAATCCTAGACAACGTTACGATAGAAATGGATGGAAAATGGGCAGTGATCCGTACCGGTCCCTTTCTTGAGCCGACTTGCGACATGGAGGCCTTTGTGAATTCCCTTCCGACCCGGGACAATGACTGGAACCCTCCTGTCTTTGCTGAATGGCACCTTGCCGATAGCGCGCACGCGCCCAAGGTGACACGGTTGCATTCGGTCTGGAAGTCGTTTGCTGATTCCTTCTTGATACCATTCGACGAAACCGACCGCAAAAGTTTGCTTTCTCGATTGGCGTAGCACAGATGAGAACAGCGAAATCGCTCACCTTTTCCGGGTCTTCCGCAGCGTCTCGCTCTTTTGCTTCAATTCCGCGAGGATCGTTTCACCGTCAATCGCCTCCCCGCGATCAAGCTGGTCGATGCCAGTTTGAACTTTGCGGCGCACCTCTTCGAGCCGGGTCTCCCGCAACCGATCCTGGTCCTCGAGGAGACGCAGCCCCTCGCGAATCACTTCGCTGGCGGACTGGTAGCGGCCGCTTTTGACTTTGCTTTCGACGAGCTTTTCCAGTTCTGGCGTGAGTGAGACATTCATGGCTGTACTCCAAATGATTGAAACGTCATCGTGGCCCAAATAACAAGTAATGTCAAAGTTCGTTATTCGCTTCCATTTCCCCAGACGAGATAACTAGGGACTTGGAGGAGGCGCAGCGTTCCGAGGCGGTTCTCGCAGACTCCAGTACGAGATGCCAGCACCCGCCGGTGCTGCCCTTTGGGCGACCGCCGGTCGGCGTCTCTCTCCGCTCGGTTCTTCGGGATGCTGTGCGCATCCCCGAGACGCGGTGTGCAACCGCCCCCGCGGGAGAAGCGAAACTTAGCGGCAGGGGCGGCTCTTGTCAGGCAGAAACCGGCCCCTCACCCCTAACAGAGTTTCTGCCGCAAAAAAGTGCGCGCCCAAATCCTCAATTTGGGCACGAGGGCAAGAAATAGGTATGCAAAACGGGGTTCATTCAGAAGGCCCCATGTCAACACGGATGTCCGATTCATTCATTTCAGATACTTAGTCCGAAGCTGCTGAAACTCCGGTCGCTCGAAAAGCGGACGAAATGACTCATCCTCGCACATTAAGCGCATGACTTGACCGCTCAACCCGCACGAATAATCGACAAACTGGTGAAGCGTGTTGAAGTCACCGGCCAAGAATAGGCTGCGAATAATTCGGTAGTGTATCGCCCAATCCTCAATTGCAATCTCCTGTGCTTTGATAAACGCGTCCGCCGCTTCTGAATGTCTCCCTAGCTCGTCCAGGCAAACGCCGAGGTTAAAGTGACTTGTGGCGACCTGTGGCGCTCGCTCAACAATCTGCTGAATCAGGGGTAACGCATCACGGTAGTTGTGCTCCGCAATCAAGGCCTCGTATTGCTCAATGATGTTCATTTTTCGTAGTTCCCGCGGCCCTTCGGGGCGCATGGTTTTTTGTTGGCGTGGGTTCCGGCGGTGTTACCGCCGGCTAGCTTTCCGTGCATCCCTTCGGGATGCATCGCGGCGCAGTCTAGTTTTGTGCGTTGTGGCCGTGGTGTTGAAGCCACCGTCAGCAAATGGCGATCGTCAGAATCTCTATGTCCGATTTTTCGTCACGACGAATTTCGCTTGGAAGCCATGGTTTATGGGCTGCGACATGCCCGGGCAATGGACCGACACCCGGAAGCGGAACTCGTCGTGCGGGACTCCGGCGCCGGCGCTTTTTCGACGTTCCAAGAATTTCCCATCTTACTCCCAAATTGAGGATTTGGGCGCGCAAGACAAGCGGGAGAAGCTGAGTTTCGCGGAGGGGGGCTCGTCTCAGCCACAAACCCGCCCCTCACCCGAAACAAAGTTTCTGCCGCAGAAGGGTACGCGCCCAAATCCTCAATTTGGGCACGAGGACAAAGAGGTCATGATTGGAGCGTGTCATGCACATCCGGGGATTCAACTCTTTCAGAGTTGGCCGCGTTGGGGGGCGGTTACCCAGGGTAGACCGCGTTCGCGGTCAACCCCGGGCTGAGTGATTTAACGCCTTCGGCGTTGGCATAACTGCGACGTTACTCTCGCGGAGTTCATGACACGCCCTCAGGGCTCATGAGGGACAACTTGAGCCAAAAGTTCGGACCGAACCGATTGAATCCATGGCTGAAGATGCGGTAAAACGGTCCTTCAGTGAGTGGCAAGCCTAGACTCCCCGGTCATTTCGCTTCCGGCAACGGCGGTAGCTTCGCTGAATACACGACCGCGCGGTGACGATTGTCGTCGTAGGCGAAGTGCAGCCATCGCTTGTCGGCGCTGACGAAGCCATCCGGGTAATTCAGCTTGCCGTTGGGGCCGTCGGTCGACTCCGGGACCAGCACCCGCTGGTAGGGCCACGTTTTCATTCCGTCGAAGCTGATCCAGAGCGCCAGCGGGCTGCGGTGTTTGGGATTGGGATTGTGCAGCAGGGCGACGGTGTTTCCGCCGAGCGAGTAGAGGGTGGCTTTGCTGCCGGGGTTCGGGATGTCGGTGACCGAGGCATACTCGGGCCAGGTCCGGCCGCCATCCTTCGACGCGGCGAAAAACAGGCGTCCGCCCAATTGATCGGCGCGGATGATCATCCCGATCCGGCCGTCGGCGAGTTCGACGATATTGTTTTCGGCCCAGCCGTAGTAGCGGTCGTTGGGCGTGAGGCGGACGTTGCCATGCTCGGTCCAGGTCTGGCCGCCGTCGCTGCTCATGAGGACGCCGTTGCGCGGATTGCTCACGTAGTGCTGGAGCGCGAGGTGCCATGGCTTCCCTTCCGGCGGTGGCGGGGGTGTGCCGGGCGGCGGCCCTTCGTAATGTTGGAACGGGACCAAAATGCGCCCGTCGTGCGTGACGATATGATTGCGGATGAAGGTGAAATTGGCGAGGCGTCCCGGCATCGGCTCGGGCTTCGACCACGTCCGGCAATTGTCGTCGCTGTGGATCATCCACGAGCGCCAGTCGCGTCCCCAAGTCTGCGAATGCGTGCTGAAGAAGAGCGTGCAGCGCGGAGGGAGGATCATCAATTCCGTGGGCCCCTGCCCGCTCGTGAGGCCCTCGCGCGGAAAGCCGATGTCCACCGGTTGCAACGGCGACCAGGTCTGGCCGTGGTCCGCGCTGCGGGTGAGGCCGGTGAAGTTTTTGGGCGAAGGCTCGAAATCGTCTCCGGCGAGCATGAAGAGCGCCCACGAACCATCGGGCAATTCGCGCAGCGTCGTATCGCAGACCAGTTTGTTCGGCGTCACGCCATCGTAGGCGATGGCGTGCGAATCCTGTTTGGCGTCCTCGGCGGCCTGGGCGGTCCACTTTTCGTCGGGCCGGATCGATACCGGCACGGCGGGCGCGTAGGCTTTGTTGACCAGCATCCGCGGCTTCGCTCCGGAGGATTGGAAGTTACCCGCCAGCACGTCTTCCTCGCGAAACCGCGCCATCAGAATCTCCGCGTCGGTGTGCCGGTTCCAATCGTAGATGATGCGGATCGTCCCGTCGGGCGCCTGCACGCCATCGGGATAGGAGACCAGCGCGCGATCGTCGAGCAGCAGCCCGTGGCTCCAGGTCTGGACATCGTCCGTGGAAAGATAGGCGGTCATGCTCGACCGGCGCGGCAGGCGCGACTCGATCGGTCCGTTCTTCACCAGCAAAAGATTCCCCGACGCCAGTCGGCGAATGAAGAAACGCGCACTCGGATTTTGAATCGTGGAAGGATGCGGTTCGCTCCACGTTGCGCCATGGTCGGTCGAGAAGCTTTCGCTGATGCCCTTCTTCGTCCGGGCCAGCATCCACAGGCGGTTGTCGCGCAGCTCGACGATCATGTGTTCGTCGAATTCCGATTCCGGAAACGCGACACCGCCCCGACGGGTCCAGGTTTTTCCGTGGTCCGTGGAGGCAAAGACGTTGGCCATGCGGATCGCGTCGAGCTCGTGATGCGCCTCCTTGAGCGAATCGGGCTTGATGTGGTCGCGCGTCCAAAGCGCGACGGGCAGGAGCCAATCGCCATTTGTCAGGACGGTCGGCTTGTTCAGCGTGCAACCGTCGGCGAAGCGGACCGGCTTTGACCACACCGGCTCGTCCGCATCCGGGTTTTCACACGTCGTGTACCAATCGCCATCGCGTCCGTCGTAGTAACCAAGGCTCTGGTCGAAATAGAGCCACAGCTTTCCAGTTGGATCGATCCAGAGATTTCCCACCAAGGTGCGCCGCTGCGGGGCATTCGGCGGGTCGGTCGGGTCGATGACTACGCGCGGCTTCGACCACGTCGCGCCATCATCGTCGCTCGTGGCGAGCATGAAGAAGCCATTGGGGTTATCGCCATTTCCCACCCAGCAGGCCCAGAGGCGACCCTTCGCCGTGCGTTCCATGCCGATGACCATATTTCCGGGGCGCACGGCGTCCGCATACTCCGGCCCGGGATGGGTATTGATTTCCGGCGGTTCGAGCGAAAGGTCGAGCAAGGCCGGGGGCAGCGGCGCATCCTGAGCGCAAAGAGGAACCGCACAAACGAGCGAGAGCACAATATGCGCGAGGACGAAGTTTCGGGGAAACATGGGGAGGGAATGGGCTTTCTGCCAGCGTGGCGACTGCGTATAGCGAGAGAGTGATGATCGGGAAACGGAGTTTCAAGCGGAACGCACCCTTCGGGCAGTCCCGCAGCGGGACTGGCCTCTCGCTCCGCGAGAGTTTGGGAACGAGAGGGGGATGGGATAGTTACACGAATGCTGAACGGAAGCCGCTTCAACTTCTCGCCTCTGGACGCTGGATGAGATCATTGCTCTACTGGACGGGATGAAACCGCGCCACATTCTGGCGATGATCTTCGCGGCGGTTGTAGTCTTCTACCCGCTTTCCTGGGGACCCGCACTGCAGATTGCAAGAGCGAGGAACTTCACTGGTTTGCCAGGTGACGCCTTCTGGCCCCTCTATAAGCCATTGAATTCGTTTGTGGAAACGGTGCCGGCATTGGATCAGTTGATGGCCAGGTATTTGAATTGGTGGCTCTTTGATCTTTTCCCAGAACGGCGCGACGCGTTCGAAAGAATCAAATTGAGCCACTACCCATCGGTGTGGTTCGCGTGAACCACCCCGTCCGCGTGATCGGCGTGATTCGCGGGCTTCCCTTTTTCGTGCCTTTGGTGTGTTTCGTGGACACCCCACCCCGATCCCTATGCAACTCCTCCGGCTCCTCGTTCTCGCTCTCTTGCTCGGCGCCGCCATCGCTTTCGCGGACCCGGCAGCGCCAAACTACGACGTGGTCGTCTACAGCGGCGTGCCGTGTGGAATCAGCGCTTCCATCGCGGCCGCGCGCGAAGACGCGAAGACTCTGCTCATAGAACCGACGAAACATGTCGGCGGGCTGAATACCAGCGGACTGAATACCGCCGAGACCGAGCACATGCTGAAATGGACCTTCGGGGGCATCGCCCAGGAATTTTACACCCGGCTCGGACAGCACTACGGCAAAGGCGGTCCGGCCTATTACTTCGAGTCGGGCGTCGCGGAGAAAACCTTCCTGGCGATGCTCGAGGAAGCGAAGGTCGAGGTGCGCTACGGGTCGCGCGTCGAGAAGGTCGAGAAGGACGGGGCGCGGATTCGAGCGATCACGCTGAGCGATGGCTCCACGATCAGTGCGAAGGTTTTCATCGATGCCGGTTACGAGGGCGATCTCATGGCTCGCGCCGGCGTGAGCTATGTCTGGGGGCGCGAAGCTCGCGAGGAGTTCGGCGAGGAAGCGGCCGGCATTCGCTTCGACAAAACACCGCGCAAAGCGACGACCGTGGATGAATCCGGAAAACTCTTGCCCGGCCTCAGCGGGTGGGCGCGCGATTTTCACGAAGCGGCCGCCGATCGCACGGTGATGAATTATAACTGGCGGCTTTGCTTTTCCAACGACCCGGCGTGGCGCGTCCCGCTCCCAACGCCGCAGCACTACGATCGGGCGCGGTATCGCCTGCTCGAAAACTGGCTTCGCGAGCAGACCGCCGCGGGGAAGGAAGTGAAACTCACCGACATCATCGACCTTTACAGCCATGCGCCGAATCGCCCGGACAAAAAGGAGGTCAACAACAAGCAAGGCGCGATCATTTCGATCGGAGATTTTGGCGCGCAACGCGACTACCCGGACGCCGATTACGCCACGCGCGATCGGATCATCGCCGAACACACCGACTACACGCTCGGCCTTTTCCATTTCCTCGCCACCGACGATGTGGTGCCCGAAAAACTCCGGACGGAAACCGCGCAATGGGGTCTGCACAAGGAGGAGTTCGCCGACAATGGCAACTGGCCCTACCAACTCTACGTGCGCGAAGCCCGGCGGATGCGCGGCGCGTACGTCGTGACCCAGCGCGACGTGCAGGAAGACCGGCACAAGCCCGACGCCATCGCCGTGGGGAGCCACTTCATCGATTGTCATCACGTGCAGCGGCTGGCTCTTTCGCCGACCGAATTCATCAATGAAGGCCGCATCTGGCGACTGGGCTATGCCTACCAAATCCCCTACCGCGCGCTCACGCCGAAGCCCGCGGAGTGCACCAACCTGCTGGTGGCCGGCGCGGCGAGTTACACCCACGTAGCTATGTGCACCTACCGACTGGAGAGCACGTGGATGATGGGCGGCCACGCCGCGGGGGTCGCCGCCGCTTTTGCCGCCCGCGAAGGAAAAGACGTGCAAGCCGTGGACATCGCGGCGTTGCAGGACAAGCTGCGCGCCGAAAAGCAGGTCATCGATTTCGTCCCCGGCCAGCCGGAAAAGTTTCAGAGTCCCAAAGAGGTCGAATTCTAGACAAGAATAGTGAGCGGGTGGGAGAAAGACCGCAAAGGCGCAGAGAAATTGGAGAGGGCCGCAGAGGGATGGATTCTGGCTTCGCCCCTTTGCGAACCTCTGCGCCCTCTGCGCCTTTGCGGTCCTTCCCCATCTCCCTCTCACCACGGGTCGCGGCCACGGGTTTGAGTTTATTTATTTCAGCGCTCCCGAGAATTTTCCTGCGCGAACGAAAAAAGTCCGGCTAAGGTTTGCGCCCCCTGTGCAATGTAGTGTCGCTGCGTTTCCTCCCCACGATCGATTCCCCGTTTTCCCCAAGATCCCTCTGCCTATGAAAATCCGTCCTCTCATCCTGACCCTCGGCATCGTGTCACTCTGCACGGGGCTGCTCCAGGCCGATCCACCCGCCAAGCTCGAACTGAAGCCCAGCACGCACGTTTCGATCGTCGGCAGCGGCGTGGCTGATCGGATGCAGCACTCGAGCTGGCTCGAGACGCTGATTTACGCGCATCTCCCGAAGGACAACCTCGTCTTCCGCAATCTCGCGGTCTCGGGCGACGAAGTGAGCACCTGGCATCGCTCGCAGGATTTCGGATCGCGCGATGAATGGCTCTCGTGGACCCAGGCCGATGTGATCTTCGCCTTCTACGGGTTCAACGAATCGTTCAAGGGCTACGCGGGCATCGAGGATTTCAAAAAGTCGCTCGAACAGTTTCTCAAGGATACGGCGGACCAGGATTACGGCGGGCATGGCGCGCCGCGCATCGTGCTCTTCTCGCCGATCGCCGCTGAGCGCACCCAGGACCCGAATTTTCCCGATCCGCAGGCGATGAATACGAACCTGCAAAATTACACCGCGGCGATGGCCGAAGTGGCGAAGGCACACAACGTGCAGTTCGTGGACCTCTACACGCCGTCGCAGCAGGCCTACAAGGACGCGGCGGCCAAAGGCCATTCGCTGACCATCGATGGTTTCCGTCTCACGGAAGAGGGCGAGAAAGCGATCGCACCTGCGGTTTTCAAAGCGCTGTTTGGAGAAGCCGCTCCCTCGGGAAATCTCGACAAGCTCCACGACGCGATCGTCGAGAAGAATGAAGAATGGCATAGCCGCTATCGGACGATCGACGGCTACAACGTCTACGGCGGCCGGTCGCGGATGGCCTACGCGCCGAAGGGCGCCGACGGCAAGGTCATCGGCGACAAGGTGCTGAACAACACGGTGATGCAGCGCGAAATGCAGCAGCGCGACGTGATGACGGCCAATCGCGACGCCCTCGTCTGGGCGCGCGCGCAAGGCCACGACCTCGTGGTCAAGGACGACAATCTTCCGCCGGAAATTCCGGTGGGCACGGACATGCCCGGCGACAAGCCCGACCTCTCGTGGACTTTCCTCGGCGGTGAAGAAGCGCTAGCCAAGATCAAGCCGCACGCCGGTTGCAAAGTAAACCTTTTCGCCGACGAGAAAATGTTCCCGGAACTGGTGCATCCGGTGCAGATGGCCTGGGATACGAAAGGCCGTCTCTGGGTGGCCGCGTGGAGGAATTATCCCGAGCGCACTCCCGCCGGTAAAGATGGCGACAAGATCCTGATCTTCGAGGACACCAAGGGCACCGGCAAGGCCGATAAATGTACGGTCTTCCTCGACAATCTCAACGGCCCGACAGGATTTACTTTCTACAAAGACGGCATTCTTCTGATGGAGGCGCCGGATTTGTGGTACGTGCCGATCGACAAGACCACCGGCAAGGCTGGCCCGAAGGAGCGCGTGCTCGGCGGTATCGACTCCGCGGATTCGCATCACACCACGAATTCCATGAGCCTCGATCCCGGCGGCGCCACTTACCTCAGCGACGGCGTCTTCCATCGCACGCAAATCGAGACCGCCGAAGGACCCAAGCGCAATACCGACGGCGGCCTCTGGCGTTTCGAGCCGCGGACGGGGAAGGTCGACCTGTATGTTTCCTACGGCTTCGCCAATCCGCACGGCAAGGTGTGGGATTATTGGGGCAACGACATCATCACCGATGCCACCGGAAATGCTTCGTATTTCGGACCGGCGTTCAGCGGTCGCCTCGACGAGGGCAAGCATCCCTCGATGGAGCAATTTTGGAAGCGTCCTTCGCGTCCCTGCCCGGCCACTGGCATGATCAGCAGCCGGCATTTCCCAGACGACTGGCAGGGCAATTTCCTGAACTGCAACGTCATCAGTTTCCAGGGCATCTACATGGTCGGCGTGTCGCAGGATGGCTCCGGTCTGAAAGGTGAAACGCTCGATCCACTTGTGTATGCGGAACCGGCGGAGCATCCGACTTTCCGCCCGATCTGCGTGAGCACCGGCCCGGATGGCGCGCTCTATTTCTGCGACTGGTCGCAGATCATCATCGGCCATCTCCAGCACCACCTGCGCGACCCCAATCGCGAACACATCCACGGCCGGATTTATCGCATCACCTACGAAGGCCGTCCGCTGCTCACGCCGCCGAAGATCGACGGCCAGCCCATTCCCGCTCTGCTCGAACTCCTGAAGGTGCCGGAAAATGACACCCGCACGTTGGCCAAGGTGGAACTCGGCAAGCGGGACAGCAAGGAAGTGATCGCGGCCGTGGATCAATGGGTCGAGGGCCTCGACAAGAATGAACCGACCTACGAGCACAACGTCCTCGAAGCGCTGTGGGTGCACCAGTGGCACAACATCGTCGACGAAAACCTGCTCAAGCGCGAACTGTCTTCGCCCGAGCCGCGCGCCCGCACCGCGGCCGTGCGCGTGCTCTGCTACTGGCGCGATCGCGTGCCCGACGCTCTCGCCCTGCTCAAGAAAGCGGCCGGGGACGAAGATCCGCGAGTGCGCTTGCAAGCGGTGCGCGCGGCGAGCTTCTTCGACGGCGCCGCCGCTCCGGAAGCGGTGCAGGTGGCTTTCGAGAGTTTGAAAAAGCCCGGGGATTATTACCTCGACTACGTTTTCAACGAAACGCTGCGCCAACTCCGGTTGCAGGTGAAAGACGTGGTGCTCCCGACCGATCCTGCAGTGCTCGCGAGCTATGTGAGCAAGCTCACCGACAGCGACCTCAACAAGGCACCCGAAGTCGAACCGGTGCTCATTGCCCGTCTCGAACGCAAGACCAGCGATCTGGCGAAACGCAGCACCGCGCTGGAAAAACTGGTGAAGATGCGGCACAGCGACCCGGCGACTGAACTTATCGCATCGCTGCAGCGTCTCGACGACGCGCAAGGGAGCAGTTCGTCCGTGGGCGAATTGGCCAAGTTGCTCAGCGCCACACCGGGCCTCGTGAAGCTACGCCCCGCGCTCGACGATCTCGCCGGCAAGGCACATCAGCAATCGGTGCGGCGCGCCGCGCTGGCCGCGCTGATGACCGCCGACGCCAATCCCGATGCGACCTGGGCCGCCGCCAAGACGCCGACCGCGCGCGAGCAACTCATCGAAGCGCTGAGCGGCGTGAGCGATCCGACCCTGAGAGCGAAATTCCAGCCCACCCTGGCGTCACTCGTGGCCGATCCGAAAACCGCCGAGTCGATGCGCCGTGTGGTCTTCGAAGCGCTGCCGCTCATGGGCGCCGACCATGCGAAGACGAATTACGCAGTCCTGGCGACTGCGCTCCGCGACGGCACCGACCGCGCCGTGGCGGCCCGTGCCATCATGCAACTCCCGCGCGACAGTTGGGATAAGACCAGCGCCGGCCCCGTCTGCGAGAGTATTCTCGAATGGGCCAAAACGGTGCCCGACGCGAAGCGCAGCGAAGAGGATTACATCGAGACCGTGCAAGTCGCCCAGGAACTCGCCGGCTATTTGCCCACCGAGCAATCGACCGGCATTCGCAAGCAACTGCGCAAGCTCAGCGTCGCCGTCTTCGTGGTGAAGACCGTGCACGAACAGATGCGCTACGACACGGGCCGCCTCGTGGTCGAAACCGGCAAGCCATTTGAAGTCATCTTCGAGAATGGCGACGTCATGCCGCATAACTTCGTCGTAGTGAAACCCGGCACCCGCCAGTCCGTGGCCGAAGCGGCTCAAAGCATGGCGCCGACCTCGCTCGACAAGGAAGGCCGCGCCTACATTCCGAAAAACAACAAGGACATCCTCGCCGCCACGAAGACCCTGGAACCCGGCCAGAAGGAACAATTGAAAGTCACCGCGCCCGGCAAGGAAGGCGAATACGAATACGTCTGCACCTTCCCCGGCCACTGGCCGATCATGTGGGGCCGACTCATCGTCACCAAGGACGTGGACGCATACCTCGAAGCCCATCCCCAAGCTCCGCCGACCGGGCCGGTGCCCGCCGCCGGCATGGACCACAGCGCCATGCATCACCACACCGCGGCGAACTAAAACCGCCAGCAGACAGTGCTGCCTCCCTGCATCTCGCGCCAAATCGATTGGCGTTCGGACGCTCAATAACGTACCAGTAGGTCATGACTGATGAAGTGCGAAAATTGATCCACGCGGAGCCGTTCGTGCCCTTCCTGATCAAAACCTTCGACGGGAAGCAGTACCGCGTAAAGCACCCGGACTACGTGGCGATCAGTCCCAAGGGAGGACGGATTGTGGTGTTTGCCGACGAGGAAGCCAGCACCACGCTCAGCGCACTACACATGGTCGCCGTGGAGCCACAACTGCGCCGCGCCCGCGGTAAATAGGGCGCAGGGTTCAATCCTTGATCCGTAGAACGCTGACCGACCACGCCGGAATCGTGACCGGTTGATCGATGTGAACCGTGCTCCGTGAAGGCGGCTCGTTTCGCACCGGGTGCCCATTCGGCCCATTCGCCTGCCAACGATATTGCGCGGCGGAATACGTCACCAACGTCGCCGCATTCCCGGTGTGCGCCCACGGCGTTGAGCCTCCCACGAAAAGCCGCGCCCCGCGGGTTTCATCCTTGTTGAACACCAGCAGCGACCACGATTGATCCGGGCGTTTCACCGCAAACACGGTGATCATATTCTGCTCTGCTTTTGGTAGATTCATCTGCACGGGAAAGACCTGGTGCACTCCGCCCTTGGGATCGAGCCAGTCGCTCGTGATCATGCGCAACGCGTGAAAGGTGGCGATCGGCTCGACCGTCCCATTCTTTGGATTCCACACGAGCATCACTTGATTGCCCCACGATCCATCCGTCTGAGCCAGCTTTACCGGCTCGTATCCGTAGTAAAATACCGACTGGCCTCCCCGGCAGAGGAATTGCACCGCCGTTTCCGCGTTGAATAGCGCGCCGCCGAGATCAACCTCGTGTTCGCTGAAAAAAGCGGAGTAATTGTACTCGCTGAGGATGAGCGGCAAATGTTCGCGGCCCAATCGCTTGATGGCATCGTCCAGCCAATCGCTATTTTCACGCACCTCTCCCGGCTGGTACCCACTGGCGTCGTCGAAGGGATACCATTCAAAGGATAGGAACCGGAAATCGCCCGACTGGCCGCGGCGTGCCAACTCACGCCGAAATGCGCGGAGCCATTCACGGTACGGCAACCCCTCGTAACTGGGATAACCCGTGACAAAGCTTGGTCCGCCCATCAGTGCATCCGGGACCACCTTTCGGATTTCCCGCGCGACGAGAGAGTAGAGCGTCCCAATATCGAGCGGCGCGATCTTCTGGCCATCGGGTTCTTCGCCGAGTTCAAAGCGCCCGATCGGGTAGCCGGCTGCTTTCACGTAAGCGGCAAGCGACCTGGCATTGTCGGGCGTATCGTAGAGGTCTGGGACCGCCAGCATGAGCGGCAGCCCTCGCGTAATCCCGGAACGAAAAATGAGATCGATGCCGGGTTGCTCCACCTTTGGATCGCGGTCGCTGGCCCGATGCCATGGATCGGTCGAGGAAACGTAAGCGTGCGTCTGCCGCTTTCCCCGCTGATGGACGACTTCGTCGTGAAATTCGCCCGCGCCATCCATCCAGCCGGCGCTGACCTCGCGGATGGCGTAACCGAGGCGGTCCCGCATGTCGCTCGATCCGGACGGCGCGGTGCCCGAGGCTTCGATCATCCACACCCGGAGGTATCGTGCGCGCACTGGGACATCGGAAAGTTTCAAGAACTGTTCTCCACTCAAGCCACGAAGATTTTTGCCGTGATCGAAGGCCGTCCACACTCCCTTCGGATGCCCGCCAAAATAGGTGCGACCGCCATGGGCATATTCCAAGTCGAAGCGCGTGGCGTAAGGATCGGCCCAATGAATGCGGATCGCGTTCAGCCGAACTGGTTTCCCAAAGTCGAGCACGACCCACCCTGGATGGCGGGAATCCGGATCGCCGGTGAAGGGATGAGAGAGGTACGGATTGCTCTTCCAGAACGTGGCGGGGTTGCCATCGTCGAGCATCGAGTAGCCGTCGTCGTTGGCTTCATCGAGAGTGTTCCCGCGGCGTGGCAACTTGTATCCGTAGGAAAGGAGGATGGGCTGGTCGCGGTGCGGTTGCGGATC
>Ga0206824_10242_pt1 | contig 16670 bp, 20 predicted proteins | sample Alteio_BWOrgCont_82_FD_152874 | JGI IMG/M metagenome (GOLD analysis project Ga0206824, IMG submission 152874) | Enriched cells from forest soil in Barre Woods Harvard Forest LTER site, Petersham, Massachusetts, United States -... | ecosystem: Environmental > Terrestrial > Soil > Temperate forest >...
GGACATTGCTGGGATTGATGCCGATTTTTTGTCAAAGTATGCCCTGGAATCTGTTCAAAAACGTTTGGAAAGTACTTTAAAAGGAATCTGCAGTTTTCAGTATGTGGGCGAAGAAAAAGATCATTCATATGCCTTGCAAGTAAAAGTAGACCCACAAGCACTTGTGCCGGCGTTTCCTGACCTACATTTAGTTGATGTCGATGTGCGTGACAGCGAGTTCTTGCTTAAAATTGGGCACCCATAAGCAAGAAATAATAGTAAATTTCCGCAACAGAAAAAGAATCTTAATTTAACTCGGTGGGTATCAGGCCGTGCTTTAATTTATACAGGAGGCAATGATATGAAAAATACCGAGTCATCCGCAGCGTTTATTAATGTTGAAAAAGTAAGAAGAAGTGCTTCGCAAGAACTGAGTCAGGGGACTGTGACAGCAGGATATTCCTTAGATTTGCATCAAGCTTGTGAGTTGCTGAATCAAGCGCTTGCTAGTGAAATTCTGTGTGTGTTGAGGTATCGCCACCACCAAGTTGCCGCAAAAGGAATCGATTTCCCGCAGGTCGCGGCACAATTCACCGAGCATGCTGCAAACGAAGAAATGCACATGATGATGATCGCGGAAAGAATAGACCAGTTGGGTGGTGTTGCCGATTTTAATCCAACGAATATTGCAAAAAATTCCGCCACTGAATATGGCAGCGCGAAAGATCTTTTGTCGATGATTCGTGAAGATCTGATTGCGGAAAGAATTGCGATTGAAGTCTATCGAAAATTAATTCAATGGTTCGGGGCAGCCGATCCGACGACTCGTCGCATGTTGGAATCTATTCTGCAAGACGAAGAAGAACACGCGAACGAAATGGCCGATTTACTAACCACGGTCGGCAGCCAAAGATCACGTATAGACGGCACGCATTAGGGGGCGCTTACACGTGTGGGCGGATCAGCTCTCTATTCTTCGATCGCTTCAACGCCTAGTTGCTTCATTCGCTCCAGGCCAGCTCGGCACCCAGATCGCCGCATTTAAAGTGCCCTCTTTTTACCTAATCAATATCTCACTCATGCCCACTCAAAGGGGGCAGTTAGAAATTCTCTAGTTCTTTGTTGGATTAGGATTTTGATCTTTAATCTTTTTCGCCGCTTTTGTTCCTTCATCGATCGCATATGTTAAGGACCTTTTGATCGTCAAATCCGAGATGCCTCCACAGCCATTTTGAACTATGTCAACATAGAAACTGCTATCCAATATTTTATTCTGTCGTTCGATGGTTTGTTTTAGGTCATTTTTAAACTGCTCGGCAAACTCAGGATGCTCGTCTATCTGGCGTGCGATTCTCCCATCTATGTCAGCCTGATTATTTGTCAGTTCGTATTCGTAATTAGTTGGAAACCCAATAAGTATGTTGTTAATTCGTTCGCTCAATAGTGTAACAGCGCCTGTTGTATTTATGACTTGTTTCAGCCTTACATGCTTGTAAGTCAATACTCCGGGTGAATAGGAAAGCATGATGTCGTCGCCACCGGTAGGATTTTTATTTGCGCTTACGTATAGTTTATATTTTTTATCAGTTGTGCCATGAGCGCGCACATAAAATGACTTTTTTTCATTATTTGATGCTGCGTCTTTCACAGCATAGATTTTTCCCTGCAGAAAAACGTAGAAAGCTCCGGAAGAGTTTTTTGTATCTCTTAAAACGACTTCATTATGGAGGCTATTGATAAATGATTCTTTATGGCGTGTCAGATTGTATGACCGCTGAAAATCTTGCTTGTTGTCTAAATAATACTGCGACCCGTTTATCGGATTAAGATCGGTAAGTGCTATGAAACATTTTTGCATTTCTTTGGCTTCGGACTCGGATCCTGTCTGAGCGAAAGAAAACGTGCTTGAAAAAATCAAACTGGCGATCAAAGCGGTGAAAAACTTCATAATCATTTTGTTTCCAAATCCACCGAAATTAATTTCGCAATATACGGAAGATTTCAATTTTAATGAGTTCATTGTGTCATGTCGGGTCTACTTTGAACCAAGGACGGGGAGGGCGTTGAAGTCATAGGGGCCGCCAGCGTTCACGGAATTCTTGCCAGTGTTCCATTCCACGATCCAGCATTTTTCATTATAGACAGTAAATTCGCAGCTCTTTTTGCCCGCGATTTTTTTGCATATCTCATAAACACTATTCTCTGCCGGAGTACGGTATTGCCTTGGTTTGCCGACGTATGCGTGTCCGTTTGTCGCAAGGATTGCACATTGAAACCCGTCATATTCTGCTTTTGCTGTGAACGGCGTTCCGATTAAAATGAAAAGAACACCTGCGTTTCTCAATATACGTTGATTCATTTTGTCTCCTGAAATCATTTTTATGGTTCTATAGAGTCGCCCTAAATTTGAGCCTTTTTCAGGGGTTTTGCAAGAAGCTAGAGCGTTACTTGTGTTGACCAGCTCCAACGCAACTCTCATCAAATTAAATGACGAATATTTAGCCTAAAGCGAATTCTATTTATATCGTGTTGAATGAAACCGAAATCGTATCGCTGAATTAAATATCGTTAATGCGATTATCAAGTTATTTTATGACGGTCTTATGGCTCGAATTCTTTTTATTTCGCAACTTTTTATTGTGGCGCTGTGGCCCCCGTCGGCTGTTGCCGCTCACGACCCCCTTTCTGCCGGAGTTTACGACAAAAAAACAGGGGATAGTTTACAAGCCGTTTGTACTGCCTGGGAAGTTGGCGAGAAGTCAAAAGTATGCACGGCAGTTCAATTTGTTCTGACCACGCAGAAGCAAGTCAGTAATATTGGAGAGCTATTCGAACAGAGTGACCGCGATCACTTGATTTCACCAGATGGGGCCCCTTACCAAGCAGTTCAAACGAAAAATCCTGTCGTTCCTAACGGGAACGAATACGATGGGCCGTTTCAAATCACACATTCTTTGTGGGAAACAGAATGCGGGATTATGCTTGGTCTCCCCATCAGCGCGGGTAGTTTGACCGTTGTTGGTCTTTCTGTAGGAATCCCAATTTTAGAAAAAAAACTAGGGCCTAAACCTGAGGCTCTCGAATCGGCGGCTCCGGAAGCTTGGGATGAGTATCGGGAAAGAAAAATAAAAATGCTTTCAAAGTATTCAGGGGGAATCGTCGGTGGATCTGTGGCCATTTTGATGGTTCCGACGATTGCAGATGTCTTTCGTGACATCTATGTTTATCCGGCGTATGAATTGGCCAAAAAACGAGTCGCTCGACGGAATCATCAAATTACAAAAGAGTGGAATGCCGCCTGGTTCATCCTTGTGGGGTCGAATCAAAATACGGCCGTGGCAGTGAGAAGTGACATTTTTTTAGCCATGGTCAAGACGATTCAGAAAACAGCTGCCAAGGATTGGTAGGAGTGTGTTTGATTGTCAATGATTGCTCCAATCGTTAATGATTCATGTAACCTATGTGTCCGGTATGTACCGACGTGAATTGGCGGAGGGGGGGAGATTCGAACTCCCGAAAGGGTTACCCCTTTGCCGGTTTTCAAAACCGGTGCATTCAACCGCTCTGCCACCCCTCCAAAACATGCATGCAAGATGAGCGATCTACTTGTAGTAAATTTCCTGATGCACTGACGTTTTAGGAACGCCTTGTGACATCAGTATTTCCTTTACCTCAGTGATCATACCGCCATTTCCACAGAGGTAAAAATCAGTATTTGGCAAATCGAAATCTTTTAAGTGGGCACGCAAATAGTTGGTGACCCGACCATGGTACCCGACGAATGCGGGTTTGGCCTTGGTCAGAGCCATTACAAATTGGGCGCCTAAAGCTTTTGACATCTCGGCAGTGTAAAGTTGCTCGCTTTCTTCGCGCGCGCCAAAAAGGACGGAAAAGGCCCCGTAAGCATCACGGTCAAAATCTTTTGATAAAACCATGCTCCGAAAAGGCGCAATGCCCGTTCCGGTCGCAACGAAAACAATCGAACGTCCCTTTGGGGTTTTCAGCACAAAATCGCCATAGGGTGCAAATGCTTTAAATGGATCACCGATTTTTAAGTCATTCAAATAATTAGAACCTGGACCGTCTTCCAGCAATTTGATGCACAACTGAACTGGTCGATGTTCCGGGGCGCTTGCTATCGAATATGCGCGTCGAATGTCGCGGCCGCCTGGGCCTTTTCCCGGTACGACGACAGAAACAAATTGCCCTGCCTTAAACGAAAACTCTGGTTCCGACACAAAATCAAGTTCGTAAACAGTCGGGGTTAACGACCGTTTTCCTGTGACTGTGCATTGGATTGGAATGGGACGCATGTGCTTTCTGCCGCTCCTATTGGTTCTGTGAAAGATTAGCGGATATTGCTGGGATCAGCCAAGGTTTTTGTGGTAATCGATAATGTAATGTTCGGTTTAAGCGGTGGCCATTTACTCATACTTCTTATCGTTATTTTGATCTTTGGGCGCAATCGCCTTCCCGAAATGGGAAGCGCTTTGGGCAAAGGGATTTCAGCGTTTAAAAAGGGCTTGGCAGGGGGTTCTTCTCAGGACTCAGCCGACAAACATCTGAACGAACGCAAAAGTGAATCGAACGATGAATCGAACTCCGACCGAAAAAATACCTGAACATCTTTTGCCGTACGTGACCGAGCAGAATCCCGCGCTTTACACGCCTATGGATCACGCGGCTTGGCGTTACATCATGCGCGTGTCGATGGCCTTTTTCGCTAAGCATGCACATCCGGCTTATCTGCGCGGTATTCCAGCGACTGGAATGGCGATCGAACGCATCCCGCTGATTTCCGAAATGGATGCAGCACTGCGTGAATTAGGTTGGCGCGCAATCGCAGTGAATGGATTTATTCCACCCAGTGTTTTTATGGAGTTTCAATCCTTACGGGTGTTGGCGATTGCATGCGACATGCGTAAAATCGAAAATTTAGGGTACACCCCGGCCCCTGACATTGTTCACGAAGCCGCTGGCCACGCACCAATGGTGGCAGACCCCGTGTACCGACGGTATCTAGAATCTTATGGCGAAGTCGCGCGTGCCGCGATCATTTCTAAGCAAGATCTTAATCTTTATGAAGCCGTTTTTTCATTGTCCGAGATCAAGGAAAATCCGATGGCAAATGAAGAAGCGATTGCAAAATCTCAAAACCATTTTGAGAAACTGGCCGCATCGATCACGGAAATTAGTGAAGCCGCTTATTTGTCTCGCATGGCATGGTGGACGACTGAATACGGTTTGGTTGGGCCAAGCGATAAACCTTTGATTTACGGTGCAGGCCTTTTGTCTTCGGTTTCAGAAAGCTATAATTGTTTAAAACCCGAAGTGAAAAAAATTCCACTGACGTCGAATTGTATTTATACGTCGTACGACATCACACGTCCGCAACCGCAGTTGTTTTTGGCCCGCGATTTCAGTGAACTGATCTTGGCGCTTGAAGAATTTTCGTCAACGATGGCGTATCGAGTGGGTGGGGCAGAGTCCTTAGAAAAAGCGAAAAAAGCTGATAACACAGTGACTGTTGTTCACGATACAGGTGCTCAGTTTTCTGGCACGGTGGAACTCTATGGCCTTGACCCCGCGGGTGTTCCTGCGTGGTATCGAATGGGCGGTCAAAAACAGGTAGCCGCAGATGATCGGGCCAGCAATGATGTTCCCTATTATAAAATGCCGAAATCTGTTTTTGTGCCTTTGTTTGATCGAAGTGTCGCGACGAACTCGTTTGAAGCCATTCGCGCACGTTTACATACCACCGGTTTGCCGGCACGGGATGGCATGCGTGTTTTTGGTCGGATCGCTAAGGATGTGTTGATTGGCAATCGTGCGCGTGTGTTGGTCATGGACCAAATCCGCATCGAAAAAGCAGACAAAGTTCTTTTTGATGAACGCGATACCGTTTATCCATTATTTTTAGCTAGTGAAATTCCATCGGTCTTTGGTGGGGCAGCAGATCGAACCGAATTTGCCCAACGAACCGCGCATACAGCCGCTAGTAAAGTTGAACGTCACAAGACAAACCTGACATCTGCAAATTCTGCTTTGAATGAACTTTATCAACTGGTGCGCGATTACCGGGAATCAGCCAAAACAGTTCCGTACGAATTGGCAGAAGTCGCTGCAGCTTTAAAGCGGTCATATCCAGATGAATGGTTGCTGCGTTTAGAAATATTAGAATTGGCCCGCGCTTGGGATCGAGCCCCGAATTGGGTGAACGAATTAAAAGCAGATTTGATTGAAGTCGCAAAGAAACCACAGTTTTCCGAATTGGTTCAAAGAGGGATGGCATTAATTGCATGAGTAACTGGATGATCAGTGTTGGTGCTTTTTTTGGGTTCTTGTCTGTCGCGATGGGGGCATTTGGTGCCCACGCGCTGAAAGAAAAGATTGATCCGCAAATGTTGGACGTGTTCAAAACTGGTGTTCATTACATGCAATTTCACGCGGTCGCCATTTTGGTTTACGCGATTTGGATCAAATCAAATGGTCTACAGGATCAAATTTCAGCATTTTATGCGTTTGTTTTGGGAATATTCATTTTTACAGGCAGCTTAACCATTCTTGCTTTGACGGGTGTGCGCATATGGGGAGCTGTCACACCGATTGGCGGATTAGCATTCTTAGTGGGATGGGTGTTGTTTGCTGTTCAAGGTTGGAAACAATCATGACCCCGATTGCTGTTGTAGCGACTCTTTCGCGTTTAATTACGAAAGTGACCGATCGAATTACAGGCGATCGCAGCGACTACCCGTTGTTGGTGGCAATGGTGGGAAAACAAGCGCTTGAACATTTGGGCATAGGCGCAAATATTTTTTATGGTCCGGCAGCTTGGGTAGAAGTTCAAGAAGATCAAACCCCGTTGTGGGTAGGTGTATGGGGCGATCGGGCACACATTTGGCTTGCGACTGAATTTGGTGAAGTGGTTGATCTTTGTCGCGGTGGGCAAGCCGGCGAACAAGAAGGAAAGTATTCTCCACCCTTAATTTGGTCAAAAGTATTGCCAAAGTTTTATCGGTATCATGTCGCCGGCCAGGCAGAAATCGATTTGAAGCGCGAGCAAGATCGAAAATGGTTTGACGTTTGTCTAAGTGAAGTGATTGAAAAGATTCCAGCGAAAGAAAAATTATTGGCCTTGAATGAATCAGACCTCGATTTTCCAGATGAAGCCATCTTATGCCCCGATCGGCGCATCTTAGATGACGCGCGCCAAAGCTTTAAGCACTATGATCGCGCGCTGAGTATTTTTGGCATTCCAGCCGCGCCGAATTTGTCCGAGATGTGATAACATAGAATCAATATAAAAATTAAGGGAGTCGATAAAATATGATTAGTTTTGAATTGACCGAAGATCAGCGCGCGCTTCAAGAAACAGCTCGTAAATTTGCAAAAGAGGAAATGATTCCGAAAGCGGAACACCACGATCGCACGGGTGAATTTCCAAAAGATGTGACTAAAAAAGCTTGGGAACTTGGTTTGATGAACACACACGTGCCACAGGAATACGGTGGCATGGGCTTAGGTGTTTTGGATGGCGCAATCATTACAGAAGAAATCGCGTATGGTTGTACCGGAATCGCGACGGCCATGGAAGCAAACACGTTGGCGGCGGCACCGATCATCGTTGCGGGAAATGACGAGCAGAAGAAAAAATTTCTAGGAATGCTGACAGAACAACCCCTTTATGCCGCGTACGGGGTGACTGAACCCGGCGCTGGTTCTGATGTCGCCGGCATTCGAACGACCGCGACAAAGCACGGAGATGATTACGTAATCAATGGTTCTAAAATGTGGATCACCAATGCTGGCGTGGCCAGTTGGTATTTCGTGTTGGCGTATACGGATCCCGCGGCAAAGCATAAAGGGATGAGTGGTTTTATTGTTCCGCATGATACCCCCGGTGTCGTTGTTGGAAAAAAAGAAGACAACATGGGCCAACGTTGCAGTGATACGCGTGGATTAACGTTTGAAAACGTGAAAATTCCGTCCAAGTACCGTTTAGGAAATGAAGGCGACGGATTCAAAATTGCGATGAGTGCGTTTGATCACACTCGTCCCGTTGTTGCTGCTGGGGCAGTTGGATTGGCACGCAGAGCAATGGATGAAGCGATTCAGTATTCGACGACCAGAAGAACATTTGGACAGCCAATTTCGTCCTACCAAGCGATCAGTTTCATGATTGCTGATATGGCGAAAGACATCGAGGCTGCTAGATTGTTAGTGTGGCGCGCAGGCTGGGAAATTGATCAAGGCCGTCGCAATACCAAGTTTGCAGCATTTGCGAAGGCATTTGCCGCAGATATGGCAATGCAAGTGACGACCAATGCCGTGCAAGTTTTCGGTGGTTATGGATATTCGAAAGAATACCCAGTCGAAAAGTTGATGCGTGACGCGAAAATTTATCAAATTTATGAAGGCACCAGTCAAATTCAGCGATTGATTATCGCACGCGAGACAATCGCACCGCGCTAGAAGCCGGGGTTTTCAATCGATCGTTTGATTCTGAGGTAACTTTGGTAGCGTGGCAGACTTTCGCGCGTATCAGCCGGGGCGTTTGAAAGTTCTGGAAAACATTCGATCAACATATCGGGATTGATGTCGACCACTGCAAATTCGCGAACACCTGGCGTATCGATCCATCGGGTGCCATCCGGCAATGCAATCATCCTAGATGTGCTGGTCGTGTGTTTTCCTTTTCCGGTTGATCCGCTAATCGCAGAAATTGCGCCGACACTTGACCCAAAGAAAGCCTGAAGTAACGAAGTTTTCCCAACCCCCGAAAGGCCACAAAAAACGGTGACTTTATTGGTTACTGCGGCGCGTGCTTCGGCGATTCCAATCCCTGCTGGAATGTTCAGTGGAAAAATACGGAAACCCAGATCAAAGTAAGTTTTCCACGGACCTTCTGATGGAGAAAACGGCGCTTCGTTCAAGTCAATCTTGGTTAGAAAAATAATCGGCTCGATCTTTTCAGCGATCGCGGCAACTAAAAATCGATCCAGCAGGCCCGGATTAAATTCCGGCGTCCGAATGCTAACGACAATTCCAAGAGTTTCAATATTCGCGGCAATCGTATGAAGAACTTCCCCGACTTTTCCTGGGGCCCTTCTTTGAAGGCTATTTTTTCGAGGAAGCAGTTTTTGAATGACGCCGTCTTTGCTGTTGATCGAGGTCACTTCAAATTCGACCCGATCACCTGGGGCGACCGGGGACCGTTCGCGTATTTCACTGGTTCGTGAAATCACCTGGGCACGCCTATAGGTACATAAAAAACTTTGTAATGTATCGTCCGCGATCACCCGGCACATCTGTGGGTGAACTTCGCTGACCGTTCCGGTGAGTGAAATATTCGTCATGGTTTTTGCAATGCCAGTGATAAGTAAATTTGATCTCCTACCATTTTTTCGTCACGTAATATGACTTTCCAGTTCTTGAAAAATTCCTCAAGCTCGTTTTTTTTCACCATGAATTCTGTCGGCATTCCGGTGCGCGTGCCTTTTCCGCGATCGACCGCAACATAGTAAACCAGATACCCACCACGCTTTAATCCGTCGCGCCACTTGGGCAACAATGAATGCATGTGAAACTGGGATAACACAATTCCATCCCAGGCGTCTTTTGGAACGTCGTATTTCGTAAGATCGGCGATCACCGGTCTAAAATGCAGGTGTCGTGCTTTTGCTTCGGCAGTCGCGTGATGAACGGCGATTTCAGAAATGTCGATTCCGGTGACTTCAAATCCCTTGGCGGCCAAGTAAATGGTATTTCGTCCTTCCGCCATTGCTGGGTTCAGAATTTTTCCGCCAGGTTTAAATTTTGAAGCCATTTGTTTTACGATGTCGATGGGCGGCTGTAAGTTCGTTTTGCCTTTGACTCGGTAGTAGGTGTCCCAAAGTGTCTGGTCTTCTTCGCCCGAATCACCGACGACATTTTCATAGTTCGTCGCCGGCCCTTTGTCGGCTGCCAATATGGGCTTGGCCGGTAAAAGCGCCAAAATTGTTACGGTTGGTAACAGCAGCAATAGATTGTTAGCAGACCCAAGCACGTTCATTTCAGATCTATTATACTCATACTGTGGCGATTAATCGGCAATGGATATCAAAATACCTGACATTCGTGTCATTTGGCATGATTGGGTTCCCGATTCTATTCCCATTATTTAGTGGTTTGGTCTTTAAGTTGGGTTGGAAGGGAATCGCCGAAATTGCACTGTCACCAACTTTTTACGTTGCTTCGACTTTATGGATATTGACTGGCACTGGGATCATCGCGATCAAAAAGTGGAGCTGGTACACCTTCATGGCGGCCGAGACCATTACTTTCTATTATAACTGTTTACTGTTGGTGAATTACAGCCAATCGGACAGTAAGGGTTTTGCGTTGGTGTTTGCATTGCTGATTCAATTTTACATGTACCTTCTTTGTCGTCGGCAATTGATTGTTCCCTATCTGTTTCCAAAAATTAGATGGTGGGAATTCGGAATCGCAGGCATGAATCACATTCCGATAACCATTTGGTCTAGACCAGCGGCAACAACGCCCGGTCAAGTTCTTGATTTTTCGACGCGCGGATGTTTCGTGAAATCACCCGGTGATTTTGAAACTTTTGAACCAGTGTCGATTGAAGGTGATTACAAAGGGATGCATTTCAAATATGAAGGCGTCGTTTTATGGGTTGCATCCAGTACCGTGACACATCCGAAAGGGATAGGGGTTCGTTTTCTTGATCTGGATCGGCATGATCGAAAAATGCTAAAAGAAATCGCTGAACAATTTGAAAAGGAAAGCCAAAGTGGAATCATCATTTTGGATGCTTGAAGCATTGCGAGAAGCAAAGGTCGCCGAAGTGAAGGACGAAGTTCCTGTCGGCGCGGTGATCGTGCTTGACGAAAAAATCATCGGCCGCGGTCACAATTTGCGGGAATCGAGGCAAGACCCTTGTGCTCACGCGGAAATTGTCGCTATTCAAGAAGCGGCGCGCAGTACAAATTCGTGGCGTCTAAACGAGGCGGAATTATATGTGACGCTTGAGCCCTGTCCGATGTGCTTGGGCGCCCTTCAGCAAGCGCGGATAGCGCGTGTTTTTTACGGTGCGGCCGATCCCAAAGGCGGTGCAATTTCGCTGGGCTATGATTTTAATACCGACAATAGATTAAACCATCGATTCGATGCGGTGTTGGATGCGGATCCGGAATGTTCAGCGTTGTTGAGTGATTTTTTTAAAAGAAAACGAGCTGGTGCAGTCGATGAATAACGATGAAAATGACGGCGGTAATCACGGCGATAGTACCGAAAAAAAAGAAGTTCCGACGCCTGTCGCGGTTCCAGATGAGTCTGCTCAGCCGATCCCGCCGGCTGCGCCAGACCCGGCAGCACAAGCTGAAATCGAAGATCTTAAGGACATGGGTGATGATGCGCACGCACCTACAGCAAGGGTCTGGATTTCACAATTATTGTTGGGGATTTCATCTGGCCTTCCGTTTTTGTTGGTCGGTGGAACTTTTCAAGCATGGATGACGGATCGTAAAATCGATTTGTCGTTGATCGGCGGCTTGTCCCTTGTGAAGTTGCCGTACTCGCTTAAGTTTTTGTGGTCACCCCTTTTGGATCGATTTAAAATTCTAAAATTTCCAAGAAGAAAGGGATGGATTCTTTTAACTCAAAGTCTGTTAGTTGCAGCAATCCTAGCGATTAGTGAACTGGATCCGGCCGCGCACTTGGGACTTGCATTAGTCATGGCCACATTGATTGCCTTTTTTTCCGCAAGTCAGGACATTGTGATCGACGCGTATCGACGGGAAACCTTGCCGGAACGTTGGATTGGAATGGGTTTTTCGGTAGGCATCGCTGGTTATAGAATAGGAATGTTGATCGCTGGGGCAGGTGCATTTTTTATTGCGGATCGAATTGCATGGCCACAAGTGTACAAAGTCATGGCTGCGATGATGAGCATTGGGGTATTGGGTACGCTGATTAGTCCTGAACGTGACTTGTCCGCACTGGCCCCGAAAAATTTGAAAGAAGCGTTCATTGCACCATTTGCGGAATTTTTGTCAAAACCTGCAGCTTGGTGGATTTTGTTTTTCATTATTTTTTATAAAATCGGCGACAACCTGGTTTCGAATGTCACCACACCCTACATTCTGACAATGGGGTACACCAAGACCCAATACGCGGCGATCGCTAAAATCGTGGGAATGTTGGCCACTATTTTTGGTGGCATAGTGGGTGCGGCTTGGGTTGCGCGCAAAGGGATTAAAAGTTCGCTTTGGGTCTTTGGAGTGTTGCAAGCCGTGTCGATTCCTTTATTTATTATCATTTCGGATGGGTCTCATTCGTTGTGGCGACTGGGCGTTGTGATCACTGTCGAAAATTTATGCTTTGGGATGGGGGCAATTGCTTTAGTTACTTTTCTGGCGCGCCTGACATCGCTAAAATACACCGCTACTCAATACGCGTTGCTCAGTTCATTGACTGGAATATCGGGCAGTGTTTTTTCCGCGCCTGCTGGTTTTTTAGCCAAGGAAATGGGTTGGGAAGGATTCTTTGTTTTTTGTGCGATTCTTGCTATTCCGGGTTTGATGCTTTTAAGAATCATTGGCGACAATGTCGAACATCAAGTGGAAGAACCGTTCGCCGAAGATTAATTTTCACTTAGCTTTAATTTTGTAGAGTTCAGAAATTCGTCACTCAAGTCATCACCACGAACAATTCGTGAAATCAAAAGTGCGCCGACCGCAGTGGATATATTTTGGATTGCTTCCGCACGCGTCAAACCAAATTCTGCAAGCGTCGTGATCCATTCTGAAATATATTCTGCGGTGATTTTCGAAGTTGCCTTTGATCCACGACTTAGTTCCGCCGCAATTCCCACCAGTGGGCATCCCATCGATGGCTGATCGCGGTGTTGGGTCGATAGATACCGTTGCCAGATCTTAGAAATCCCAGCGTGTTTTGAGGATTGGCTGTTGGATGTTTTCTGCACGCCATCTAGTAATATTTTTTTTGAATTTTTGAATCCAAAAAATAAACACTTAGCCAGCAAATCGTCTTTTGATTGAAAGTGATTGTAAAACCCACCGGCAGTTAACCCAGCACCTTGCATGACGGCGTCAATGCCGGTCGCGGCATAGCCGTTCTTTTTAAAAAGGGTAATCGCTGTTTCAATTATCTTTTTTCGAGATTGAGTTTTCTGAAGTTCACGGTTTGTTTTCATGACCCTTGAATGATTGTTCGAATCAGTTTACGGCTTTCGTCATTCAGTGTGTGACCCAGGTCGGGGATTAGGTGATAGTCGGCTCCGTACCCCATTTTCTTGATGACTTCGAAACTGGATTGGCTGAGTTGCAACGGGACCACTTCGTCTTTTGCACCATGAATCGCATAGACTTTTGTCGGTGGCAGGCCTTCGTAAGCTTCGGCGCGATAAGCCGCGCCTGCGGCGATGATTGTTTTAGCGCGCAGTCCCTGGCGAATCAGATGGGGCGCAAAAAAACCACCTTGTGAAAATCCCAGGATGGTCCACTGGATCGAATCAAGTTTGAGTTCATGGATCAATTGAATTAGCGCCTTTGCTGCGAAATCTGGTGAAATCATTTGTTTGCCAGAATGCGGGTCGCGGAAATACCAAGCGTATGCTTCTTTGTAATGATCCTGGATTTTCGCGGGCGCAGGAAAAATTGCATTTGGTGCTAAAACCACATGGCTTGGAACAGATTCCGTGCCCAGCAAACGTTTTCGTGCAGAACTTGCGCGGTCTGAATATCCGTGCAAAACCAGTAGTCCATGTTTTGAGTCTGGGGCTTGTTCCAGTTCGTAAGTCATCGGAAAGGGTAAATTCAAGGTGTGCGTGTGAGAGTTCTTGATGGACATAGATCTATTTTAATATTACGATCGTAATATGAATTCAACAGAAAAGTCGTCGACTGAACCGAAATTGCAACGACCTGGTGCGGGGCTACCATTCATTCAAATGTTTTTGATCAAAACCTGGGTTGAACCAGTCGTCTCAAAACGTGAATCGGCGGCAGAATGCCGTACACGTTATGAACGCACGATTGATAAAATCATCCAGTTGGTATCGACCGTGCCTGAAAGTGCGCGGATCAAAAAAGTTTTGATTAAACCGGCGCGAGGGCTAGAAGATTCGTCTCGGTTTTGGTCGTTGAACGAAGTCCTTGAACACTTGCTGATCACCAGCCGCGGAACCGAGGCGATTATTTTAAGTTTAAGCAGTGGTGTCGCTCCAGATGCTGTTGTTGAAATCGCCAACGTCAAGCCTGGAAAAGTAAAAAATGATTTGTTGGCGGAATTCAAGGAATATGCACCGGGACTGATGGCGCGCATTGATCAAAAGACAAGCGAACCCGGAATGAATTTGAATCGGAATCTAAAATTTAGGCACCCTTGGTTTGGTCGCATTACCGCGCGTCAGTGGTACTGGTTACTCAGCACGCATCAGGGATTGCACTACCGTCAGGCGAAAGAAATTGTCAAAGGGCTGTAGTTTGCAATGCGTGGGTAAATGCTATTTCTGTTGTTGTGTCTGCGAAGCCGCGTCGTCACCCGATAACCAACTAGGCAATTGACTTGGAAATTTCATTACGGAGCCGCTGTTCACGCTCATATTTGGATGAATTCCTGCATCGTTCGTTGACGTATTCAGGGCATCCTTCTGACACTTATACGGCAAATTTGGATTTGTAACGGGCTGATTGCGAAGGGCTGCAAGCGTTGGGTCTTTCATCGCTGCTTCCCGTGCGGTTAGCTGTTTGTCTAGATTGTTTTTGATCGTTTGTTTCCAATCGGGATGAAGTGTTGCAATAAAATCAGTGTAAATATTTTTTTCTTTACCTTTGTTTCTTGCCAGCTCTTCCGGCGTTTCGACCGCTTGAACGGCGGCCACCGGGTCGCCAGCATATTCAGGATGAATCTTTAGAAAATCAAGGAGGTGATTCAGGCCGCTGTCTTCCAACGTCGGTGCAAAAATGTTTTCAAGACTGAAAATGTTTTTGGCAAGGGACGTGATGCTTCCGATCAATCGCCCTTTTGTCACAAGCTGTTCTAATTCTTCAAGCCTGGAACTTGCTTTAGCCGCGTCTGCTGCGTAAGTTGCTTCTTTTCCTATTGCATAAAGGCCCTTAAAGAAAGCACTGCATTCGTCGATTGCACCCGTGGCCGCCTGTTTTAAGTCCGCGGCATATTGTTTCCATTCTTGCAGCAATTGCTTGGCGTCTTCTAATTCAGATGCTGTCGTTTTTATACTTTTTTCGGTGCTTGCGATATCTTGCCGAAGGTTTTTCAGCAGGCCTTCTTTTGTTTCGATCGTTGATTTAATTTTTGATTTATCGCGATTCAGGGCAGTAAGATCGCTTTCCAGTTTATTGATAATTGCTTCACCATCGATTCCTAAGCCACTATTGTGGGCAGATTCGATCTCGGCCAATTTATTTCTAATTTCCTCTTCTTTTGCGACAAGGTCTTTGTTCCAGTCTTGAAGATCGTTTTCGACTTGGTATTCCTTGATGTCTAGCTCGTTCTGCTTTTTCTTTGCCGCATCCAATGCCTGCTGTGCAAGCAAGACGTGGCCGCCAGTGTTCGTGACTTCTTGATCAATCTTTGCAGCGTGGTCCAAATAAACCGATTCAATCTGGTGAATAAAATCTTCGGCCGCGTGAGTTTGTTCAGCACTGTAGTTATCTAGGAATTTTTGAAGGTTGGGCAACTGTGCATGCGCGCACAATGGGACAAGGCAAAGCAGAAACATATGAAAAAGCGGTTTGAATTTCACCGTGTCGCGGGCCCCTTCTTAGGGCCTATCGGTCGAAACTGCAGTGAAATGAATAGGGAAATCAGGCGCTTACTGTCTGTCAATTTTTTGTTAAGTATTCTGGGGCCCAACCGAAAAGGTAACTATATGGAGCAAACGTCAAGTTTTCATCGCAAATTCTTAGCCAGCACCACCGACTATTTCTTGGAATTTGCAGGTGGGTTCTTAGGCGCATATTTCGGGGCATTGATAGCAGCACTATGGACTACGCTTCACGAACCAAGCTCGGACATGATTGCATTTGCCGTACGCAGCGGTGTCGGATTTGGCTTCTTGTTTTGGTTTACCGCAATTTCGTTCATGAATCGCGTTGTTTACCAGGGCATCACGCGTGCGTCGATCGGTAAAGAATTGTTCGGACTTGAAATCGTCAAAGTCCGTGGCCAATTCACTTGGCCTTCACTGATTCAGCGTTGGGTTTTTGGATATGCATCGTTTACCTTTTTCGGAATCGGATACGTTTACGCTATTTTTTCGAAATCTAAATCTTCACTTCATGATGACCTGTGTGGTTATCAAACGCGACATCGAAACGCTGCGCCCGCGCAGACCCAAGTGGCAGCCACTATTCCATTTCCGCTTTATATAACGGTTGCGACCCATAACGGCGAAAAGCCAACTGAATTGGGTCACAAAACCAGCATTTCACCAGTGCAAGATGAAAAAGTTGCCAAGGTAGCGTAAGCTTGCTTCATGCGAATCGCAATAGATGCACGGTCTATTGGGGCAGGCCGGCACGGCATTGGTCGTTACGTCCTTGATCTATTGACCGGTCTTACCAACGTCGAATCCAGCTGGAAAAATGATTTCCAATTTGTTGTTATCCAGAACGATAAAACCCCGTTGCTTCATACGGCAGTTT
>Ga0206824_10244_pt1 | contig 16564 bp, 15 predicted proteins | sample Alteio_BWOrgCont_82_FD_152874 | JGI IMG/M metagenome (GOLD analysis project Ga0206824, IMG submission 152874) | Enriched cells from forest soil in Barre Woods Harvard Forest LTER site, Petersham, Massachusetts, United States -... | ecosystem: Environmental > Terrestrial > Soil > Temperate forest >...
AAGTTCTTCCGGCGGCTCGGTGGGGTCAACCAAATTCAGCTGGCGACGCATCGACTTTTGCCTTCGGAAATAGGCTCATTGAGGCTTCCCAAAGTTTTATAAGACTTTCATAAAAATTTTTCTGGACAGAGCATTCAAACTGGGAGTAATCTGCCAGCCACATTGAAGTTTATGCATTTTTGAGAAGTGAGAAAAATAAAACAGACCGCGCCGTGCGTTTAATCGACGCTACGGTCGGCATGGAACGAATGCGGGATTGATACGGTTCACCAAGCGCCTTCACTATCTGCAGAAGAAGTGAAAGGAAAGCGGAACAGGCGCGAGAGCACTTTGTATCGGTTTCTCTAGCTTGCAAATCCGTCTACAAATTGGTTCCTACGCATTCGCTGATGCGCGATGAGGGGATGTTCTCTGCTAATGCTTGCAACCTGTTCTGAAGCAAATGCAGCAGCATCGCGAAAATTTGCTGTCTGCTTCCATTCGGCTGTCGTTGATGCGCCTTGACTGCAACATCATTGAGAGAAATTGTGACCGTTCGAGCGTTGTAAAGGTCGCTTCTTCCTGATCTCGATCCCACGAGCAAACCTGGCTCGCAGGGAAGTGCGGGGTCGCGTCGGTTCGACTTTGCTGGCTCGGCTCACAACCTCTCTCATGTTCCTGGGCCTACTCAGACAAGGAGGGACGCACTATGTCCGCATTTACCTACCCCGGCGTCTATATTCAAGAGCTGCCGAGCGCAGTGCACACCATTACCGGGGTTGCTACTTCGGTTGCCGCGTTTGTGGGCTGGGCCGACCAGGGGCCTACCACGCAGGCCACACTTGTAGAGAGCTGGTCTGACTTCCAGACGCAATTCGGCGGGCTGGATTCGCGCAGCTTGCTTGGCTATGCGGTGAATCAGTTCTTTGCCAATGGCGGTGCACAAGCGTACATTGTGCGGCTCACCTATACAGACGCCAAGACGGCTTCTTCTTCAGGATCAGGAGGGTTCAAGATCGGCGGCCTTCCGGTCTATGCTGCGAATGCGGGCGGCTGGGGCAGCAACATTGCCCTTACGGTCACGTTGAACCCCGCGGACAATACGCGTTTCAGCATCCTGGTGCAGCAGGTTTCTACAACCGGCGGGCCAACTGTCACGCTGGAGAACTTCGTCAATCTCTCTCTCAGTTCCTCGGACCCGCAGGGCAACTATTTTGTCACGGTGATCGATAGCGAATCGAACTACATTACGTTCATCGATCCATCCAATCCCGGCGCGACCCTGACCCCAGGCACCACAATCGCCGCTATGGCCTTGACGCAGTTAAAAAATGGCAATGACGGGACACCGCTAACGCCGAGCACCGCGAACTTTGAAACTGCGCTGACGGCAACGGGTGCGGGCGTAAACCTGCTGAGCAACGTCTTCTTCAATCTACTTTGTGTACCCGGTGAAACCACGCCGTCTGTTGTGACAACGCTGCAGGGGTTCTGCGCGGACGCTTCCAATCGAGCGTTCTACATTGTAGATCCGCCTTCTACGGCGACTTACTCTTCGCTCAACACTGCTGGGCCGGGTGCGATTGTCACTGCGCCGAACGCAGCCAACTCCGCACTGTATTTTCCGTGGATCTCGGCGCCTGATCCGCTTGCGGGCAACAGGCCGAATATGTTTCCGCCGTGCGGTTTTGTGGCGGGTATTTATGCGGCGACAGATGCGGCTCGCGGAGTATGGAAGGCCCCGGCTGGCATTGATGCGGGCCTGACGGGTATTAACGGCCTGCAGTACACGCTGACGGACCAACAGAATGGCGATTTGAACAAGCAGGCGATCAACTGTCTGCGGTCGTTTCCGGTGTATGGGAACATTGTGTGGGGCTCGCGCACGTTGGTTGGCAATGATCAGGTGGGATCGCAGTGGAAGTATGTTCCGATTCGTCGCTTCGCGCTGTTTCTGGAATCGAGCCTATATCAGGGCACGCAATGGGCGGTCTTTGAACCGAACGACGACACATTGTGGGGCCAACTGCGACTGAACGTTGGCGCGTTTATGCAGGGTCTCTTCCAGCAAGGCGCATTTCAGGGGACAACGCCGCAGCAGGCGTACTTTGTGAAGTGCGATTCCGAGAACAATCCTCAGCCGACCATCGATCAGGGGATTGTGAATGTGACAGTCGGATTTGCGCCGTTGTATCCGGCAGAGTTTGTTGTGATTCAGATTCAGCAGATGGCTGGCCAGTCGTCGTAGCGGCTAAGCCTAAGACACCTGAGACATAAGAAAAGAGGATTTACGGTATGCCTCCATTCTCTGTAAACACGACGCGCCTGGACCCCTACAAGAATTTCAAGTGGCGGGTGAAATGGGACGGCAAGTATTGCTACGGCGGCAGCAAGCTGACCGGGCTAAAACGCTCCACGGAGGTTGTGGAACATCGCGCAGGCGGCGATCCATCGACCGCGCACAAGTCGCCGGGTAGAACCAAGTATGAAGCGATCACACTCGAGCGTGGCCTTACACAGGATCTTGCCTTTCATGACTGGGCTGGGTTGGTGTGGAATTTTGGCGCGGCACTTGGCTCTGAGGTTTCGCTGGCAAACTTTCGCAAAAATCTTTACCTGGAGCTTTATAACGAAGCCGGCCAGCTGGTAATTGCTTACAAGATTTACCGCTGCTGGGTCTCCGAGTACCAGGCGATGCCGGATCTCGATGCGAATGCGAACGCTGTCGCCATTGAGCACATCAAGATTGAGAACGAGGGCTGGGAGCGCGACACGAGCGTCACCGAGCAGCAAGAGCCAACGCTGACAACGGTGAACACGTAAAGCCGAAAGAAGGCTGAATGAGAACGCTCTCCAATCTCGATTTTCTCGAACTTTGGGAGCGCGGAGCGGTGTTGCATCCGCTGGACCGCGCGCTGCTTACCATTTCCATGGCGGTACCACGCGAGGACTACGACACACTGGCCGCGTGGCCGCTGGGCAGACGCAACGCGACGCTGAGCCAACTGCGCCGGGCCTGCTTTGGCCAATTGCTTACAGGCTGGATCGCTTGCCCAGAATGTGGCGAGCGGCTGGAGTTTTCCCTGGATGCTGAGAAGCTGCACAGTGATGCGCAGGAGGTTGCAGGTGAGATCGTCATCGATGGGCGAAGGTTTCGTCCGCTTACCAGCAGAGACCTTGCGGGAATTGTGAACGAGAGAAATGAACAGACTGCTGCGCTGAAGCTGTTGCGCCAGTGCTGCCTGGATCGCAACGAGTTTGATGGCAGCACGTTTTCGCTGGAAGAGATCGATGCAATCAGCGAGCAGTTAGCGCAGGCTGATCCGCTTGCGGAGACATTGCTGGAGCTGCAGTGCGTGGAATGCGGCCATTGCTGGAGTGAGCCGCTGGATATGGCTGCGTGGCTATGGACAGAGATTGAAGCGCGCTCGCGCCGGCTATTGCTGGACGTACATGCATTGGCGAGCGCATATGGCTGGTCAGAGATTGAAATTCTCTCGCTGAGCGAACAGCGCCGTGCTCTGTACATCGAGATGGTGCAGGCATGAAGAGCTATCTACAACGCATGGCGACGAGCGCGTTATTGCGGGAACGCGCGATTCATCCGGTTCTTGGCTCGCTTTGGGCTCCAGCGCGCCATGCAGACTCATTCGAGATGTCCAGTGAGACTCTTGGGACTAGCACAAGGCCCGAACGAGTAAAGAATGCAGAGCGCATGAGGAATCCGTTTCAGGATCAATTTCAGGATGAGTCTCCTCGGATGGAATCAATGCAAGACGAGAAGGGGCAACGTTTTGTTGAACAGAGTTCTGCATTCAAGCCACTGATCGGAGCGGAAACGGTGAAGCCGGTACAGCATTCACCGGGGGCGCAGTCGGCTCGTACGATCAGAGGACTTCCACACGTTTTCACTCAAGATGAAGGCGGTAGTGGATTCGAGGGAGCGCGACTCGAGCCTAAGCAGCGAAGTTTTACGCCGCTTGTAGCGCAGTCCGCGCAGCGGGACGATGCATCCCACAGAGTCGCAGCGCCGATGGTCACTTCTCGGAATGATTTATCTCGGCGTCAATCATCCGCACAGCATGTGTACGAGCCGGATGCAATTGAGATTCATATCGGCCGCATCGAAGTGCTTGCCACGCAGCCGCAGCAGGTGCAGCGTCCGCAGGCGCAATCAGCGCGCAAATCGCTTGACTTGGGTGAGTATCTTCGCCGCGGTGGGAGGACACGATGAGCAGCGCGCTGGCTCTGTCCGCTGTTACCTCTGTGCTGCAGACGAGCCTGGGACTTGTCTTCAACAGTTCCGTATTAGGGACAATCACCGTTTCAGCAGTAGCGCCCGATGTTGTGGAGGCGAAGTATGGAATTGGGCCTGATTCAGGGCCGCTGGTGAACCTCTTTCTACACCAGGTGACGCCAAACGCCGCATGGCGCAACGTCGATCTGCCTTCATTGGCTGCGGATGGCACGACGAGGCTCAAGAATCCGCCACTGGCGCTGGATTTGCACTACCTGCTCACGGCGTACGCTTCTGAGGACACTGAGGCAGAGGCGCTGCTGGGTTATGCCATTCTCATGCTGCATGAGAATCCGATTCTGCCGCGTGCGCTGATCACAAGCATTCTCGGTTCGCTTTCTCCAGGCACATATAACGATGCGCTGCAGGCCGCCGGGCTGGATGCACAGATTGAAATGATCAAGCTGTCGCCTGCGACGCTGGGCCGCGAAGAGATGGCATGGTTGTGGACGGCCCTGAAGGCTGACTATCGGCCGACATTTCCGTTTCAGGCTTCGGTAGTGCTGATGCGGAATGATAATCCAACGGCGTTTTCGTTGCCCGTACTGACACGCAACATCGTGGTGCAGCCTGGTGTTTCAGCGCAGCTTTTTGGTCTGCAGCCGCCGAACGATCAATCCCCCGCGCTGGTCGGGGATACGGTAAAGATCAATGGCTCTGGGCTGAGCACGGCGAGCGAGATTTCGCTCGCGAACCCGACAACGCACATGACCTATGAGTTTGCGCCGGGACTTGGCAGCGCGCAGGATATGAGCGTGAGCTTCCAAATTCCGGAGGATCCCGCGAACTTGCCTTCGGGCGTGTGCGAGATCAGCCTGATCTTTGAGAATTCCAGCGGGACCGTCACACAGCATACGACGAATGTAGTGCTGGGCATTGGGTTGAAGGTTGCCGCTGCGCCCGTGCCGACTGCCGCCGCTAGCGGCGGAGGGACGCTGATATCGCTCACCTGTGATCCGCAGGTGCGGCCTGGTCAAAATGTTTATCTGATTCTTAGTTCGCAAACAGGTGGTGGCTCGCAGGTCGTCGCCGCACAGTCCTTCACTGCGCAGACAGCTTCGCTCAGCTTCCAGTTTGCGCCTGCCTTGGCGGCGGACACATACGCCGCAAGGTTGCAGGTGGATGGCGTGCTTGCGCCCGTTTCCTCTAACTGGAAATTTACTCCTCCCAATACGCTGGCGGTGCTGCCATGAATGCGACGGCTACAGCCAGCGTCATGCCGAGTCCGGCGAGCACAGAGCGGTCCTGGGCGGAAGCTAATCAGGCCTATCTTGTGGCGGAGTTCGCTCGCCTGCGAAAGATGATTGAAGGCGGACTACAGATTCCGAGCAGAGAAAACAGCTTCGAGATACAGCCGGCGCCTGCGATTGATCAGCTGACAGATATCTTCAGTCTGACTGCATTTGAGCGCGATTTACTTCTGCTCTGCGCGGGTGTGGAGATGGACTCAGCGCTTGCGGTTCAGTGCGCGGAAGCGCATGGCGGGCAGCAGCTAGGCGCGCTTACATTTGGCCTGGCACTGGCATCCCTTGTGGAGCCGCATTGGAGCGCGCTTACGCCTGCTGGTTCGCTGCGCCGCTTTCGTCTCATTCATCTCGACACAACATATGGACTGACAGCTGCGCCGATTCGCATTGATGAGCGGGTATTGCATTTTCTGGCAGGAATCAATCAGCTCGATTCACGGCTTGCATCGATTTTAACAATTGCAAAGATACCGGATGCGGCAACGGAAGAGCACCAGTTGCTCGCGGCGAAGCTTGCGTCGATGCTCGCAGCTATCCAGACGCCTCCGCCACTACTGCATCTTTGCGGAGATGATTCTCATGGCCAGCAGGATGTGGCAGCACTTGCAGCGTATATCGCGCATCGTCCGCTCTTTATCCTTCGCGCGGAAGATATTCCTGCAGATGCGTCTGCACTTGATCTACTGGTCGATTTGTGGACGCGTGAGGTTGTGCTGCTAAATGCGGTTCTGCTGATTGAGGCGGGCACATCCGAGCTTTCCGCATTCGCGAAGCGTTTTTTTGACAGAGTTCCTGGGCACGTTTTTCTTGCGAGCCGCGATTCGTTACTGCTAAGCCGCGAGCTTTTGCGATATGAAGTGAACAAGCCACGTCCGGCTGAGCAGAAGCGACTTTGGCAGGAGTCGATTGGGCCAGAAGCCGCGAGTCTCAATGGATTGACTGACGGCCTTGCGGGCCAGTTCCGCTTGAGTGCGCGCACGATTCAGGCCACCGGAGCAATGCTACAAGAGCATGGACCGGACGAGCTGTGGAATGCATGCCGTTCGCTGGCACGCACGCAACTCGGGGATCTGGCGCAGCGTATCGCGCCTGACGCGGAGTGGGGCGACTTGATTTTGCCGGAGCCACAGACACTGGTGCTGCGACAGATTGCAGCCCAGGTTCGCTGTCGGATGAAGGTGAACGAAGTATGGGGTTTTGCAGCCAAGGGACGGCGCGGTCTGGGCGTAAGTGCGCTCTTCGCCGGCGAAAGCGGAACGGGCAAGACGCTTGCGGCAGAGGTTCTGGCGCATGAGCTACGGGTTGATCTCTACCGGATAGATCTCTCCGCCGTGGTGAGCAAGTACATCGGTGAGACAGAGAAGAATCTGCGGCAGGTTTTTGATGTAGCAGAAGAGGGTGGAGCGTTGTTGCTCTTTGATGAGGCGGATGCGCTCTTTGGCAAGCGCACTGATGCGAAGGACCACCGTGACCGCTACGCGAATATGGAGGTGGGTTATCTTTTGCAGCGCATGGAGGCGTATCAGGGATTAGCCATTCTAACTACGAATCTCAAGTCCTCGCTGGATCGTGCATTCCAGCGCAGGCTGCGCTTTGTGGTGGAGTTTCCATTTCCGGACCTAGCGCAGCGCGAAGCTATCTGGCGCTGTGTTTTTCCGGCAACGACGCCGACGCACGGCATTGACACAGCTACACTGGCTCAGCTCAAGCTGCCGGGCGGTAGCATTCGCAATATTGCGCTCAATGCCGCCTTCTTTGCAGCGGATGCAAATGAACCGGTGACCATGGCGCATCTTCTGCAAGCAGCGCGATTGGAAGCACAGAAGACAGATCGCCCGTTATCGGAAGCCGAGGTCCGGGGGTGGATATGAGCCGCATCCGCATTACGATCGATCGCCTGGCTCTGCAGGGCTTTGACCCGGCGGAGCGCGCCGCGCTTGTGGAGGGACTCAAAGGCGAACTGGTGCGCACGCTGGCAGATCCAGCGTCGCGTGCCGCGCTTAAATCGCGCCGTACGCCGGTATTGCAGCTTGGAAATCTTGAGCGTCAGTCAGGCACTGCGGGCGGAAGGAAGTTTGGTAGTGCAATGGCTCGCGCTATCGGAAAGAGCGTGAAGCCATGAAGCAGAGAGTTTCTACGCTCAAGCGTGCGAACGCTCCGACCGAGACGCGTCGCACTTCCGGCAGCAACGCAGGCGGGCAATGTGCTGACAGTCCTGTTCCTTCCGCTGTGCATGATGTGTTGAGTTCACCGGGGATTCCTTTAAATGCTGAGACACGCTCCTTCTTTGAGCCGCGTTTCGGATTCGACCTTAGCCGCGTACGAGTGCATGCGGATCCCGTTGCGGCGGCAACTGCGCGGACGATGGATGCCTCAGCCTATACGGTTGGCCAACATATTGCGTTTGATTCAGGCAAGTACGAGACTCACAGTCAGCATGGTTTGCAGCTTATCGCACATGAACTGGCGCATACGGTGCAACAGGATGGCGCTTCCCGTGCAGGCGAACTCCGGATGGGATCCCCAACGGACGCAAGCGAAAAGGAAGCCGATCGCGCGGCTTCCACGTCCCTGAGCCACGGACAAGTTGTGATTCATGCGCAGAGACCTCTCGTTGTGCAACGCCAGCCGAGCCAGGCAGCACTGCCGGAACTCGATCCAACGGCGGGAATATCTCCCATCATAGCCGCGGCCATTGGATCGACAATGATAGATCAATTCGAAACCGGCAAATCGGATATTCCTGCTTCCCGCAAAGGAGAGTTGTCGAGAGCCGCAAAATACATTGTGAGTTTGCTGGGGAAGTATCCCGGTTCGACGATCCAGGTTACCGGTCATACAGACTCCGTAGGGAAAGACGCCGACAACCAGAGCTTAGGACAATCCCGCGCGGATTCTGTACTACAGGCGCTGGTCGAGGCGGGTGTTCCAGCGGAGGCGATTCAGACAGAGAGTCGTGGAGCTTCCAATCTTCTGGTGAAGACCAAAGCTGGAGATGGGCGCAACAGGCGCGTTCAGGTGCAATTCCGGCCAGCGCGACAATTCCCCGGAATCATGTCATCCCATCTGAGCTTAGGCTCGGGATCTGGAGACTTCTCCTCTCAAGTGCATGTGCCGACGGACGTCTCGAAACTGCCTCCTGAAATCACCCAGCGCCAGGGACCGCCCTACGGTCCTCAAAGAGAACCAGGCGCGCCTCCAGATGCCTTTAAGTCTTTGCCCTCAGACATCCCGTGGGAGCTCATGGATATTTCGGGATACAACGATGCTTTCACGAGTCATGGCAGCCGTTCGGACATGGATGATGCTACGCGCGCTACGTGGGCCGCGCTGTACAGGAAATATTTCGCTTTGCTGCACGACAAGAAGAAAGCTGCTGCCGCGGCAAATTGGGAGATGAACAAAACAGCAGGGCAGGATCAAAGCCGAGACAATCCGAACACACAGGATCAATTCAACCAGGATTGGAAGAACTCAAATCCAAATGACAAGAGCATTGGACCTTTCAATATTCCGTTTCTCAAGAAGACGTTTTGACAAGGTGAAGCAATGAAACGAGGACGACTGTGAGCACATCTCCAATTTCTCCGCGATTAGTGAAGGGAGGCATCGTCACGATGGATCCCGATACCGCCGCGGTACAAAGTGTGATTGCTCTGCAATACAACCCGGACTCGCTCTCACGCACATTGCAGATTCAGGCTGTGCAGGGTGGGCAGGACGGTGTGCGTGTGGACGCATTACGGCTACGCGGGCCGGCAATTGAAACCATCAAGGTGGAGGCGGAACTCGATGCGACTGATCAATTGGAGTTCCCGACGCAATTTCCTAATGCCGTGCAATATGGACTGCAACCGCAACTGGCGCAGCTAGAGATGCTGGTGAATCCAACGGTAGAGACGCTCAACGCGGACAACGCGATGGCAAGTGCGGGAACGTTGGAGATTATCCCGCTGGAGCAGCCGCTTACGCTTTTCGTCTGGAGCAGCAGCCGCGTGGTGCCTGTGCGCCTGACTGATTTTTCGATTACCGAAGAAGCCTTCGACACATCTCTGAATCCAATCCGCGCCAAGGTGAGCCTTGGCATGCGAGTGCTGAATGTGGACGATCTCGGCTTCGATCATCCCGGTGGCCACATCTTCATGACGTATCTGAGCAACAAGGAACAGCTGGCCGCAAAAGCAGGCAGCGTTGCACTTACCGTTCTCGGACTTGGAGGTATTCCATGAGTTCTCCTCTTACGGCATTTCTTCAGCTTGGGCTTGTTCCACCCGTGAGCTTTCCAACGGACAGCCGCTACTACAGTTTTTCCACGCTTACCTTCACTACGCCGGCTGGCGAGAGTGTGAGTTATCTTGCGCGGCGCATTGTTCCGCAGCCGGGCGCGCCGAACTATGCCACCGTGGCGAGGCATACCGTGATGCAAGGAGACAGACTGGACCTCATTGCTGCAAAGTATCTTGGCGATCCGTTGCTCTTCTGGCTGCTGTGTGATGCCAATGGTGCGCTGCGTCCGGAAGATCTTATTTCCACTCCAGGGACGACGATTGCCATTACCATGCCGCAGGGCGTGCCCGGAGGTACGAGTGTCTAGTGCCACTCTCAGCAGCGTTCAGTTATCGCTACTGATGGGGCCTATTGCGCCCATTCCAGTGTCGAGCGACGTCATTGAGTCGCTGGCTTCGGCGGAGGTGCGCATTGACGACGTAGGCCAGAGCGGCTTTCAGCTTGTCTTCAGCATCAACAAGCAGTCGCCGCTGCAGACGCTCTTTATTCTTTCTGGCGCGGTTCCTCTGCTATTTATGCGCGTAGTGCTGGTGGCCACCGTCAATGGAACAGCGAGTGTGCTGATCGATGGCGTGATCACGAACAACCAGCTTGCGCCCGGCGATAAAGGATCGAATTCCACGCTCACCATTACCGGCAAAGATCTGACCGCACTAATGGATCAGTCAGATTGGAGCGGCTTTCCGTATCCTGCATGTCCACCAGAGGCGCGAGTGGCCATCATCTGCGCCAAATACTCCATGTTCGGTGTTATACCGTTCATTATTCCCAGCATCATGATCGATGTGCAATTGCCTATCGAGCAGATTCCTGTCCATCAAGGAACCGATTATCAATACGCGCGTCAGCTTGCGGCAGATGTGGGCTACGTCTTCTACATCGATCCCGGCCCAGCTCCGGGCATGAGTAAAGCTTACTGGGGACCGCAGATGAAGGTGGGACCTGTTCAGCCCGCGTTGAGCATCGATATGGATGCATACACGAATGTGGAGAATATGAACTTCACCTTTGATCAAGAGAAGAACAAGATACCGCTGCTCTACATCTACAACCAGGAGACAGGCGTCAGCATTCCGATTCCGATCCCGCCGATTACGCCGCTGAACCCACCGCTGGGAGCGGTGATGGGACTGCCCACGAATCTGCTTCCTCCGGACCTGAAGCCGTGGCGCGATGACGTGCCGAAGCTGCCGATCCCGCAGGCCATCATGCAAGGCCTTGCACAGGCAGCGGAGAACGCGGAAGGCGTGACCTGTGAAGGGTCACTGGATGTGACGCGCTACGGTGGCGTATTGAAGGCGCGGCAGCTGGTGGGTGTGCGCGGTGCAGGGCCGGCGTTTGATGGCTTGTACTACGTTAAGAGCGTTACGCACAAGATTAAGCGCGGCGAATATAAGCAGAGTTTTACGCTGACGCGCAACGGCCTTGTCTCCACTGTCACTAACGTGAACGTATGAGGAATCGCGAATGAGCCCGGATCCGGCACAGAAGAAGCGCTATTACGGCAAATACCGCGGCCTGGTGATCGACAACCTCGATCCGCTGCAGACGGGCCGTATCATGGCGCAGATTCCTGCGGTGGCTGGAGAAATTCCTTCTACGTGGGCGTTGCCTTGCGTGCCTGCTGCCGGCATTCAGTCGGGCATCTTCATTGTGCCGGCCATTGGTGCACAGGTCTGGATTGAATTCGAGCAAGGTGATCCCGACTATCCGGTGTGGACCGGGGGATTCTGGGGCACAGCTGCAGAGGTTCCAGTTTTTGCGACTGCTCCGCCAGCGATTCCTCCAGGGCAGAATATCGTTCTGCAAACCACAGGTCAGAACATGATTCTCATCAGCGATGCTGCGCCCACACCCGTTACCGGCGGCATCATCCTTAAATCCACCACCGGAGCCATGCTCGTGGTTAACGACACGGGCATTTACATCAGCAATGGCCAGGGAGCGACGATCACGCTCATTGGCCCAACCACCGATGTGAACATCGGTGCACTGACGGTGATTTAATGCCAGCGCCTGTACTTCATCAGGGAGCCACGGTGCTCTGCTCGCATGGCGGCCAGGCAATGCCCACTGTGCCGGACCCGCGCGTGATGGTGAGTGGAATGCCTGCGGCAACATTGTCCGCGCCATGGGTTGTTGCCGGATGCCCGTTTCCGCCGCCGGTCGCAGGCAACGGTCCATGTGTTACAGCGCAGTGGGTGATGGGAGCGGTGCGGGTTACATCGCTGGGGCAGCCGCTGCTCATCATGACTGGCATGGCTATATGCGTGCCCACCGGCACACCACTGATACCTGTAGTGGCGCAGACGAGAGTGATTGCAACGTAAGAGAGGCCGCTATGAGCACGATGAACATTGCGTTTCCTTACCAATTTGACGGACGCGGCCGCACACAGGAGGCGGTGATTGCGGATTATGTCAACCAGCTTGTTGAGCAGGTGCTGTTTACCTCGCCCGGTGAGCGCGTGAATCTGCCGGACTTTGGCAGCGGGCTGCTGCAGCTTCCCTTTGCGCCCAACAGCATGGAGATGGCTGCGGCCACGCAGTTTGCCGTACAGGGAGCACTGCAAAAGTGGCTTAGCGGTTACATCAAAGTCAAGTCTGTGGTTGCATCCGCGCAGGAGTCCACACTCACTGTCACTGTTAGCTATGCGCTTCTGTCAAGTGATGTGACACAGGTGCAGACCTTTGTATACGGAGGCCCGACGGGGAGCTAGCGATGATCTACGCCTGCTGCAACACAAACCGCAAAGCCGCCGTGCTGGGCAATCCCACGCTCAATGGCCTGGACTTTCTTGAAGTCCTCGACCTTGAAGCCATTCCGCTGGGTCTGCCGCGACAGCAGACGCTGGTGCTGCATTGCCTGAAGGCTGTGCCCGCCACGATCACGACGGACAACATACTCATCACCGGCGGTGAAAGCATTACCGGCATCACGGCGGCGTGGGTGGCAACGCCCTCCACTCTGCTCAACCCGCTGCCATTCGCTCCGCCTGTTCCGCTTACGTCTGAAGCGACGGCCTACTTCGCCGGTCTGGAGGATGCGTCAAACGTTCTTATCGTGGGCACCAGCGAAGCCGGAGATTTCTCTACTTACACTCTGCAACTGGTGAATGACGCAAGCACGGCTCCGCAGGACATATTCGACCTTTCTGCCGCGCTGGCCGGCTTCGATCCACAGCTCACGGAGGTATGCTTCTCCTTCAAGATTGAATGCGGACCAGACTTCGACTGTCAGCCGAATAATGCGTCTTGTCCGCCTGATCTTCCTACGCCTCCGCCCATCAACTATCTGGCCAAGGATTACGGCAGCTTCCGTACCATTCTGCTAGATCGCATGAATCAGCTTCTGCCCAACTGGGGCGCAACGAGTGAGGCTGACTTCGGCATCGCTCTCGCCGAGCTGGTTGCATACGTTGGTGACCGTCTGAGCTACTTTCAGGACGCGGTAGCCACCGAGGCCTACATCGAAACTGCGCGTCGTCGCATTTCGCTGCGCCGTCATGCACTGCTGGTGGACTATCACGTTCACGACGGCTGCAATGCGCGCGCATGGATTGTGGTCAGCGTGAATTCAAACCCAGGCACGCCGGTTTTTCTGGATCGTACGCTGACTCGCTTCTACACCTTTGCACCGGGAATGCCGAGTTCACTTGCCGTGGGAGCAAACAACGAAGAAGCTGCGCTGATTGCGGGCGTGCAGGTGTTTGAGCCAATTAGTGATGCGTTGCTCTTCGCGGAAAACGCGCAGATGAACTTCTACACATGGAGCGATAGCAACTGCTGTTTGCCAACCGGGGCAACAGAGGCCACGCTTATAGGAACGTTCGGCAACCTGGAGCCGGGCGATGTGCTGATCTTCGAAGAGGTAAAAGGCCCACTCACGGGCAATCCGGCCGATGCCGATATTCGCCACCGATGCGCAGTGCGCCTCACCGCCGTGCTGGCGAAAGACAGCAGCGGCAATCCTCTTATCGATCCGCTTTTTGACGTCAAGGGTATCGCCATCACCAGCGCTGCGCAGACTCCGCAACCCATTACGGAGATTCAGTGGATGCCGGAAGATGCGCTGCCATTTCCGGTCTGTATTTCCTCGCAGTATCTCGATGAAAACTCCGACGAGCAGACCGTTACCAATGTCAGCATCGCTCTCGGCAACATTGTTCTTGCGGATCACGGCCTCACGCTCACCGGCAAAAGCCTGGGATCCGTTCCCGCGCCATCGATTTACTACCCCAACACATCGGATCGCTGTGCGCCTGCCGCAGCCACGCCGGTTCCCGCGCGTTACAATCCACTGATTCCTGACAGTCCGCTCACACAGGTTATTCCGGTAGCTGTTGTGGCATTGGCCGGAGCCGGAAATCCGGTGACAGCAAGCCCGGTTCCACTGACGGGCGCCAGCATTCCGCTCCCCAATGCAAGCGGCTTTATCGCGCTTACGCTTGAGATCAACAATCCTGGCGCATGGCCGGCGCTCTTTGGCGTCCTGGTCAAACCAAATACCGGCACTCCAACCAACATCGATCTCTCGGTTGTCTACAATCCGCCCGGAGGAGCGGCGGGCTTCAACAAGCAGATCACGGTTGAAAGTTTTACTAACCTCTCGCTCTCTTCAGCCGATCCCGCTTACGTTGTCACAAAGGTCAACACCGCATCTCAGTTCATCCGGCTTACCGCTCCGGCGAGTGCGCCTACACCTTCGGGATTTCCCGCATCGCCAACGATGCTCTCTGCCAGCGGCTCCGTCACCCTGCAGGACACCAGCGCCACTCCCGTAACGTATCTGACCGTGCAGCCCACTGCTCCGGATGCATGGCTTGCGCTCTTCGCTGTAACAGCCCAGCCCAACGCAAACCCCGCGTACTTCGATCTTGATATCCTCTACAATCCTGCTGCTGCAATCGGTGTGACTCTACCCGTTCCGGTGGAACAGTTCACGAATCTCTCGCCTGCCACCGCGGCAGATGAGATCGATTCAGAATCTGCGCTTGTTCTGATGCAGAGCTTCGCGCAATCGCTTGATTTGTCGTTCTCGGCGTCCGAACTGCTGAATCTCAATCCGTCCAACGCCATCCCTGCGATTACGCTCTCCAGCACGCTCAACAGCGCAACGCAAACCTGGACGCCTGAGCAGAACCTGCTTTCAAGCAGTTCCGCCGACACCAACTTTGTGGTGGAAGTGGAATCGGATTTAAGCGCGACGCTGCGCTTCGGCGATGATACAAACGGGAAGTTCCCCGCGACAGGCACAGTCTTTACAGCCACCTATCGCATTGGCAACGGCACAGCCGGCAATGTAGGCGCAGAGAGTCTGACAAAACTTGCAGCGGGCGACGCTCGCATTGCGGGCTGCACAAATCCGCTGCCTGCAAGTGGAGGAACTGATCCGGAGACTGTGGATCAAATTCGCCGCCGCGCACCGCAGGCATTCTTTACACAGGAACGCGCCATAACGATGCCTGACTACGAAGCGGCAGCGGAATCAAATCCGCTCGTCGAGCAAGCCGTAGCTTCGCTTCGCTGGACGGGAAGCTGGTACACGGTCTTCATTGCAGCCGAGCCCCAAACCACTGGTCAGACAAGCGGCAAGCAGACCGGGGGACAGCTTACAACCGCCCAGATAAAGAGTGTTACCTCTACCGTCAATGCGCTGCGCCTTGCCGGAGAAGACCTGCAACTCGATGGCCCGCAGTATGTCTCGCTTCAAATCATTCTCGAAGTCTGCGTAGATCCCGACTACTTTATGCGTGACGTGGAGACTGCGCTCTCGACAGTGCTCGGCAGCCAGCAGGGTGGTTTCTTCTACGCGGGCAACTTCACCTTCGGCCAGTCGGTGTATCTCAGTCCCATCTATGCAGCGGCACGCTCAGTCCCGGGAGTCAACGCGGTCACGGCCACCACATTTCAGATGCAGGGAGTGACTGACACCTCCTATCTGCAATCGGGAGAAATCGAACTCGGTCCGCTGCAGATCGCGCGGCTTGAGAACAATCCGAGCTTTCCGAGCCACGGCCAACTCAGCTTTGTAATGGAGGGTGGAAAATGAGTTGCACTTGCTCTTTTGGTTCCACCTGTGGCTGCTGCGCAGGCACAAGCATCCAGACTCCGCAGTTAGTAACGAATACGCAGGGTCAACCGACGATCACATATCGCACGGGTACGTGGGCTGCATTCAAGGAATCCATGCTCGCGCGGCTCTCGTCTGCCGCTTATCCCGCGCTGGCTTCTTTGAAGACGCGTGACGATAACGACTTCACAATTGCATTCCTAGATGCCTCTGCGGTGATGCTCGATATTCTCTCCTTCTATCAGGAGCGGCTGGCCAATGAGAGCTATCTCCGCACTGCTCAGCAGTTGCAATCGCTCACCTCGCTGTCGCAGCTCATCGGCTATCAGCCCGCGCCAGGAATCTCGGCATCGGTGTATCTCGCATTTACGCTGAAAACAGCTCCGGGAATGCCGAGTGATCCCACTGCGCCCCCAATCACCATTCCCGCTGCCACACAGGTGCAGAGCGTTCCAGGACAGGGGCAGACCCCGCAGACCTTTGAAACCTCTGCTCCTATTCCTGCCAAGGCTGACTGGAATGCTCTTCCTGTGCTTGCTGCTTTGCCGTGGACACCTGGCTCTGCGAACGGCATGTATCTCGCGGGAACGGCCACGCAGCTGAATCCCGGCGATATGATTCTGATGCTCGGCGCGCGCGCGACGAACTCCTCCAGCAGCGATTGGATGGTGCTGTCGCTGAC
>Ga0206824_10245_pt1 | contig 16538 bp, 14 predicted proteins | sample Alteio_BWOrgCont_82_FD_152874 | JGI IMG/M metagenome (GOLD analysis project Ga0206824, IMG submission 152874) | Enriched cells from forest soil in Barre Woods Harvard Forest LTER site, Petersham, Massachusetts, United States -... | ecosystem: Environmental > Terrestrial > Soil > Temperate forest >...
TGATTTCCACGAGGGTGAAGCCCCCGCGATTCTTGTTCAATTTCTGCAACATAGGATTATGGATGATTTCGGTTGTTTGAGATGATGTTGATCACGGCGGGAGCCGCAGTTTGACAGGGTTAAGAAGCAGCCGTGATGCCACGTACTGTCGACATTTCCGGAATTCTGCTGATAAAAGATTGAACGAGGCTGTTTAAAACAGTGGCAGGGAAGCCGATTCCTCGCCCAGCGGCCAAAATTTTCCCGCATTTAGCCGTGGCATACCTTTGAAAAGCATTCAGCCGCCAGGCCCTAGAGCCCGGCGGCTGAAAAAGTGAGTCTAGGTTAAACTGATCGAGGATCAGGGATAGTAGGGCGACCAGAAGGCGGCCGGGGCCACATCGGAGAGCTTGACGTAGGTGGTCGAGCTGAGTTTTGGAATGTTGTCTACGGAGAAGGTGCCGCTACTGCCGTAGAAGTTACCGAAGAGGTCGGTGCCATTGGAGGAATAGATCACGGAGCCATTCTTGAGGTAGCTCTGCACGTCGGTCCAGTTGACGGTAGCACCGCTGGACTTGTTGTTTTCGATCGCGTACTGATCGCAGGCGGAGTCGATAATGCGGAGGTCTTCCAGGCAGCGGGTGGCTTGCGAACGCTTGCGAGCGCGGAGGAAATTTGGGACGGCGATCGCCGCGAGGAGCGCGATGATGGCCACGACGATCATGATTTCCACGAGGGTGAAGCCCCCGCGATTTTTGTTCAGTTTCTGCAACATAGGATTATTTTATAATTTCGATTGTTTGGAGTTATGTGTTGAGTGCGGGAGCGCCGCAGGCACGAGTTCTATATAGCAACCGTAATGCCACGTAATTGCCATTCTGATTAAAATTTCTATAACTAGAATGGTCTGAGTCTTTCACTCTGCCAGGCATTCGCTTTCCTCCCGACTCCTTCATGTCCGCCCCCATTTCGCCCCGCCGTCCCTCCATATTTTCCTCTCCGGGGTTGTGGTTGTTCGTCGTCACGTTTGTCGTGCGGTTGCTGGTGCTCATCCGCTTTTCCAACTCGCTCGATTTCCTCCCGGAAGGCGACGACATGAAATTCTACAGCGACTGGGCGCTGCGGATCGCGCACGGTCAATGGACCGACCATATGGCCTTTTACGGCTTACCCGGATATGCCTACCTGCTTGCGCTGATTTTCACGCTCGCCGGTCAATTCGATCCGTTTTCGGTGGGAATCTTGCAAGCACTGCTCGACGCCGGGATTGCCTGGCTCATTTGGAAAATTTCGCGCGAGGTTTTCCGCGGGGCGGCGGCCGCCCCCGACGAGGGTACATCGACGCGGATGCCTGATTTCATCGGCATCGGTGCGGCATTGGCCTGGACGTTTTTCACGCCGGAACAGGCGTTTTCCACGATCCTCATGCCCACGGTGTGGCTGGTCTTCGCCTACCACTTCTGCCTGTGGTACGCGGTGAAAACGCAGGAGGCATCGTGGTGGCGACCGTGGCTGGGTCTCGGCATTTTTTCCGGCGTTATTGCCATGATGGTGGCCACGATTCTCTTTGCGGTTCCGTTGCTCGTGACGGTCATCTTCCGAAGTGTCGCCCGGGGGCAGTCGTGGGCCGTCCGCTGGCCGCGGATTGCGGGGGCCATCGCGGTACTCGTCGCCGGAGTCTATCTCGGTGCGTCACCCGCGTGGATTCACAACTATTTCATCGCCCACGAGCCCGTGATGCTCTCCGCCCATAGTGGTATCAACTTCTGGATCGGGAATAATCCAGCCGCTACGGGCTATCCACGAATGCCGCCCGGCATCCGCGCGACCCAGGAGGGGCTACTAAAGGACTCCGTCACCCTGGCGCAGGCGGCTGCGGGCCGAAAACTGACCCGCGCCGAGGTTTCAAAATATTGGGCGGCCAAGGCTAACGACTACAGATCGACCCATTTTTCCGCATGGTTGAGACTGATGTGCGTCAAATTTGGGAATTTTTGGAACGCCTACCAATACGACGACCTGAGTATCATCAAGCTTCTGCGGGATGAAGGGGTGCTGCCGCCGGGGTTGACGTTCGGCTTCGTCGCCGCGCTGGGGTTGGCCGGGTTGTTCCCGGTCCTCTGGCGCTTTCCCAAGTCCGGGTGGGTCGTCGCGGCGGTCCTGCTGCACATGTGCGCGCTCATGCCGGTCTTCGTTACCGAACGCTACCGACTCGCCGCGGTACCGGGTCTCATGATCCTCGGCGCGGCGGGCCTCTGGGTCTTTTGGGAAAATCTCGTCGCCGCGCGATGGTCGCGCGCCGTCGTCTACATCGCTCTGTGCGCAGGCGCCGCGTGGTTTGTTTCCATTCCCCAAGGCGACATCGGGCTATGGTCCCTCGACCACTACAAAGCCGGCATTCGAGCCACGAAAGCCGCCCAGATCGAGTTGGCCGCGAAGCACTTCGACGTCGCGGAGGGCGCCCTCGATCGCGCGCAGCAAAATCTCGAAACCGCTTACCGCTATGTCCCGACCAATGCCGACATCGACTTCGCTCTCGGCAACGTCTGGCTGACCCGCTCGGAGGAACCCTCCAACGACGAGCACACGAAGGTATCAGATCGCACACGGGCCAAATTGTTTTACCGACGCGCGATCGAACTGAACCCGCGCCACGCGAGCACCCTCAATAATCTCGGGGTCCTCGCCATGCAGGAAAACCTTTTGCCGGCCGCGGAGAAATTCTTCGCCAAGGCCATTGAAGCGGAACCCGACGATGCCAAGACGCATTTCCTCCTCGCGCGGGTTCTCAAGGACGACGGTCAGATCGAAGCCGCGCGCGCCGAATTGCAAAAAGCGCTGCTCCTCCGGCCAAACCAGAAGGAATTCCTCGAACTGCGTGACGAACTCGCCGCTCCTTCGGCGAAGCCGCCGACAAAATAAACTCAAGCGGTCGCGAATTCCGTGGGAGGGGCGAACTTCCAAGTCGCCCATCGTTTCACGCCCGCGAAGCGCAATCTTCTATCCTCGGCGACTTGGAAGTCGCCGCTCCCAGGGACTCTGCCATGCGAGAGATTTTGCCGGCGCTCAGCGGACGCGACATGTGCTCTACTGGGTTGCCGCCAAACGGGGACGCAGATTCTTGAATCACTGCCGAAATAGAAAGCGGCATCGCGGCGAATCCCGCAATGCCGCAATCGAGAATCGAAAATCCTTTTACGCTGCCCGCCGCATCGCCATCACCGGTTCGGCGACTGGCTGCGGTTCAGTAGCCAGCGTGAACCCGGCCGCCTTGGCGTCGCGATCGAACATCTGCACGGTGTCCAGCGAAAGCGCGTCGAGGTCGCGCCCGCACATGCTGATCGCCTTGTGCAGGATGTCGTGCGGCACGGTCACGATGTGTACGCGGGCCTCATCGGCCTGGAAGATATTGTAAACCTCGCGCACGCTCGCCCAGAGCAGTTCAGCCTTCGGCTGGCCACGGAGAATTTCGTGGGCCTTGCGCATGACTGGCATCGGATCGCGACCGGTGTCGGCGATGCGCCCGGCAAACACCGAGACGACCGAAGCGACGCTCGGCTCCAGCGCTGCGGCGACCTGTTCGATCTGCTGTTCCGCAAGGATCGCCGTCACATTCAGCTTCACGCCCTCGCCCGCCAGGTCCCGAATCAATTCCATTGAAGATTCGCCCGCCGGATTCAGTACCGGGATTTTGACGTAAACATTTTCCTGCCAGTCGCGGATGCGCAGCGCCTGCCGGCGCATTTCGCGGAAGTCGTCGGCGAAGACCTCGAAGGAAATCGGCTTGGACTTGACCGTCTCGAGCACGTCCCTGGCAAAGGCTTCGTAGCCCGTGATCCCCGCCTTTTTCATCAGCGTCGGATTTGTGGTCATCCCCTGGATGAGAGGGTTGCGATAAAGATCGAGCATGCCGGCCTTGTCGGCGCCATCGGCGTAGATTTTGACAGTCAGGGCGGAAAGGGTGTCCATGGTGCCCCGCTTTGAAGCTTCATTCGTGCCAATGGCCGGCACGACGCGCGGAGCCGCTTTTTGGCTGAGGCTGCGTCGCTTCTCAGCGACAGACTGCGGCAGCGACCCGCCCAAGAGAGCGTACCAACCTATTGGATAGGCGCCCCCTTAAACTTGAACCGGCTAAACCGCACCATACCCTGCGGTGATGCTCGATATGAGACTTCGGAAAAACTTCGCCTTCGCCGGTCGGATCATTGCTCTTGGTTTGTCGTTGGTGCTGTTCTCGTGCGCGCCGTTCACCGTGAGGAAGCGGTACCGCGTTCCCGATGCGCTGCTGGGGGAATGGCTGGAAATGAATGAACGGGATTTCCGCGACAGCCTCACGATTACGAAAGAGAAAATCGCGTGGACGAGGAGAGACCCGCTGAATGCGGGCGAAGTCGATTCCACACCCGACGAGCAGGCTACGGACAAAGTTAAAACCGTGTGGACAGGGGATAGGTGGCTGGAGATTTATTCCCCATTCAATTACCAGCATCCCGACTGGTTTCACGTCGCATCGCTCGGCAAGGGAGAGGCAGTGATTTTCCGGATTATTAATCGGAGACAGATCGAGGGGTCCGGAAAATTGTCCTCCCTGATGCAGGTTAAATTATCGATGGAAGAAGGTAAGATTAAGATGGAGAGCGTGCAAAAGATCAAAGACGGTCCATTGACCCCTAAACTCCAAGTCGCAGGTCCGATCCACGAGACGCAATGGTTTGAGAAGGTCGGAAATTAAAGGAAGAGCCGGGCGCGCGCCAATCCCCGCGAGTTGCGGACCGCCGCCGCCGAGCCGCCGCCAAGACATCATGCCGGCTGGCGATTTGCGCTGCCACCACGGAGTGGGCGGTGTCTTCGGATTCCAGGTTTTAGGGAGCCGACGCGGAATCTCACAAAGATTCTGTGTGAGTTCGGGAATAGGAGGATGACTATGCACCATGTCCCCCAGCCCCGCAGCGTCGTGAGCTGCCTCGCAGCCATTCTCCGAGCCGCCTTTCTGTCCTCCTTGTTCCTGATCTCTGGGTTATCGGCCCATTCCGCCGCGGAAGAAACGGCATCGGCGACAGCGCCGGTCCTCACCGAGGCCGAAAAGGCCGACGGATGGAAGCTGCTCTTCGATGGCCTCACGACCACTGGCTGGCGCGGCCTGGGCATGGAGGGATTTCCTGACGTCTGGGTCGTGCAGGATGGGTGCTTGCGCTGTCTGGGCGGTGGCAAAAATGCCAACGACCTGGTGACGGTGGATGAATACGAAAACTTCGAACTCACTTTCGAATGGCTCATTCCCAAGCTCAAAGGAAATAGCGGCGTGAAATACCGCGTGCAGGAGCAACCCGGGAAGGGCTACGCCTTCGGCTGTGAATACCAGTGCATGAACGACCCCGACGCGTTTGATATTCACGCTTCTGGGGCGCTTTACGATGTCTTTGCACCGCAAGGCAAGAAGCTCGTGCCGCCGCCGGGGTTCAATCAATCGCGTATCGTGGTCCGCGGGAATCACGTCGAGCACTGGCTCAACGGAGTGAAAGTCGTCGAGGCCGAGTTTGGCAGCGATGCCATGAATCAAGCGCTGGCCACCAGCCATTTCCGCAATACCGATTGGGGGAAGAAACCGCGGGGTCACATCATTCTTCAGGATCATCATAGCGAAGTATCCTTCCGAAACCTTAAGATTCGCGTCTTGCCCCGGGTCGCGGCCAATCCGTGAGTTAGATCGCAGAGGTGCAGAGAATGCAGAGGGAGAGAAGCAAATATCCCTTTGCGGGCCTCTCCAACTTCTCTGCACCTCTGCGGTAAAACGACACGAGTTTACTCAGACCGCCCTAACGCCCTCCTAACCAATGAAACTACTCCGCTATAGCCGTCGAAAATTCCTGTACCGTATCTCCTTGGCCGCCGGAGGCGTTTCGGCGGTGCAAATTATTCCGTCTCTGGGCCGCGTCGCCGAATCGGCCAACAAGCTCAATTGCGTGGTGATCGGCTGTGGCGCCAAGGGCAAGACGCACGTGGCCACCGCCGCGGAGCAGAATCTGGTCGCCTTGGTGGATGCCGACGAGAGCAGGCTCGATCAAGCGCGCGCGCTGGCCGCGTCCAAGCACGCCGATGCGGAGCGCATCCAGACCTTCACCGACTATCGCGAGATGTTCGATAAGATAGGCAAGCAGATCGATGCCGTCTTCATCGCCACGCCCAACCATCAGCACGCCCTCCCGGCGATGATCGCCATGCAATTGGGCAAAGGCGTCTATTGCGAAAAGCCGCTCAGTCATAACATCGCTGAAGCGCGACTGCTCGCGGAGATGGCGGCGCGTTACAAGGTGCCGACGCAGATGGGGAACCAGGGGCACTGCGCGGAAGGTTATCGGCGGCTCTGCGAATATATCTGGGCCGGGGCCATCGGGCCCATTCGCGAGACGCATAGTTGGACTGGTCGTGCGAACGGCGGGATCGGCCCCAGGCCCGCTCCGGAACCAGTGCCCAAGGGCGTCCATTGGGACAACTGGATCGGGCCGGCGACTTATCGGGACTACCATGCCGATCTGCACCCCCACCAGTGGCACGGGTGGTTTGACTTCGGCAACGGGTCGCTGGGAAACATGGGATGTCACGTCCTCGATGGTGTCTATTGGGCGCTGAAACTCGAACATCCCACGCAGATGGAGGTCGAGGAGATGTTTGGGGGCAGCGACGAACGCTATCCCACGGGCACACGCATCCGCTGGGATTTCCCGGCGCGCGGCGAACTCCCGGCGGTGAAGGTTTATTGGTACGAAGGGCGCAACGGCGCCGGAGACACGGGCGACGACAACAAAGCTTCTCCCAAAGGGCCAAGAGGCACGCCCAATCTGCCGCCCTTGCTGGTTGAATTGCGGAAGCAATATCCCGACGAGAAGTTTGACGCCGACGGCACCCTTTATATCGGCGAAAAGGGAATTCTCTACACAGGCACGTACGGCAATAACATGCACTTCGTGCCAACCAAGCATGCCTTGGACATTCCCGAGCCTCCGAAGACCCTGTCGCGCCCGTCGGGTGCAGCCGGCGACTTCCTGCGTGCCTGTCGCGAGGGTAAGGCCGACACCGCGGCCGGCTTCGACTACTCTGCGCGGCTCACGGAGTTTACCCTGCTGGGAAATCTGGCCCAACACGCGGGAGTGGGCCGAGCGGTCGAGTGGCATGGGCAGGATATGCGAGTGGTCAATCTCCCGGAGCTGAATCAATGGGTGAAACGAGAGTATCGAAAAGGATGGCAGTTGTTCTGACACACCTTTCGTACCCATGCCGGGCCAAAGGCCGCTTCTACTTCCAGTCCCCGCGATACCCGCAGCCCCCACCAAAACGCAGTTCGCTCATCTGGGGGGGCAATTTCATCCGGACACTCTGAAGTCGTCCGCTTATTGGTAGATTAGTGCATGAGTACGTAATGTTACGCACACTCTCAGTGTCGACGTCCTGTATCTTGCATCCTGCGACCTGCATCCTGCATTCATCATTTCTAATAACTTCCGCGAGCGACTTTGCGCATGTGGCGGTAATCGCGACGTGCAATGTCTTTTGTCCCCGGGGACGAAATTCCCTTCACTGTTCGGACTCGCGTCCCACCATGTATCTCGCCGAACGCTCCCGCCCTGACAGCGCCTCGCTCATCGAGGCGACCACGATGACTCCCTTTCAACGCGTGATCCCCGATGCCACCACGGCGATGGATCTGCGTAACGCCTTTCTCGCGCAGCCGCCGGAATTTTTCAACGAACTCTTTGGCGGCCGTCCTCCGACGCTCGTCGAGAAGTTATACTGGATCGAAGAGCGAGTTCGACAGACCGCCACGTGGCAGATCTTTCAAAACAATATCTACCGCGTGGTCGTGGAGATGACCTCGCCGCTCATTCACTTGTGCATTCGCCGTCACGATGGACGGCCGTGCAAGGATTGGAACCACATGCAGCAGATCAAGACAGAGATTGTCGGCGCGGAGCACGAAGGCGTGGAGCTTTTCCCCGCGGAGAGCCGTCTCATCAACGTCAGCAACGAGTTTCACCTCTGGGTCCATCCGAAGTCGGGTTACCGCTTTCCATTCGGCTTTTCCTGGACGCGGTTCGTCATGGACCAGATGCAGATCGATCGTACGTCGTCCGGATGTGGGACGCCGAGGGAATTGGAAAGCTCCGCAGCGTAAACAGGTCTCCTGATTTTCCTCCGCCTGATTGGCGAGGTGGATGAATTTTCCGCGTTTCATCGCGCGAAAAAATCGCACCCGATCATGCCGGTCATTGCGCACCGGCTCTCGCGCACCCGCGGTAGCGCATCGGGATTTCGCGTGCCCTATAGGATCGATTTCCTGCAACCCGGCGCGCCGGGGCTGGGTTATACGGTTTTACTCCTCTCCGCCCATGTCTCGCCTCATGCCCTTGCCTCGTCTCGCTTTATTCCTTTGCTTGGTTCTGCTCGGCCGCGTCGTAGAAGCGCAAAACACACCAGCGCCCAAAGGCAACCGCTTTACTTATCCCCCTTCCATCGAGGGCGCCACGGTTGAGACTTACAAGGAAGTGAATGGCACTGCGCTCAAGCTGTGGATCTTTCAGCCGGCGGAAAAAGCCGCCCCCGGTGTGAAACGTCCGGCAATCGTTTTCTTTTTCGGCGGCGGCTGGACCAATGGAACACCGACTCAGTTTGAACGCCAGTGCCGCCACCTCGCGGAGCGCGGGATGGTCGCGATGGCCGCCGATTACCGCGTCGCTTCGCGGCATCAGGTGAAACCCGCCACGTGTGTGGCCGACGCGAAATCGTGCATGCGTTGGATTCGCCAGAACGCGGACAAACTCGGCATCGACCCGAATCGCCTCGTCGCCGCCGGCGGTTCGGCCGGTGGCCATCTCGCCGCCGCCGTGGCGACGGTGCCCGGACTCGACGAACCCGGCGAAGAGACCAGCGTCAGCGCCATTCCGAATGCGCTCATCCTGTTCAATCCCGTCGTCGTCTTTGGGACTTTCCCGGGTCTCGAAGAGCCGAAATTTTCAAAGGGCTTCAGTGCGGAACGCCTCGGCTGCGAACCCGAAGCGATCTCACCGATTCATCATGTCACGGAGCATCTTCCGCCGACCCTGATCCTCCACGGCCGCGCCGACACCACTGTGCCGTACGCCACCGTCGAAGCCTTCGCCGCAGAAATGCAAAAGAAAGGCAACCGCTGCGAACTCGTCGGCTACGACGGCCAGGCGCACGGCTTCTTCAACAACGCGCGCTACGACGAGACCCTGGCCGAGGCCGACAGATTTCTCGTTTCACTCGGTTATCTCCCACCCGAGAAAGCAAACCCGTAACCGGCGGCCATCGGCGGCGACGGACCTCGGAGTTGTGCCATAATCGTGAATCTCACCGAATTAAAATGCCTCCTGGGCGTCGCCTGCGTCCAGTCGTCGAAGCAAGGTCAGTATCGCTGGCAGTGATGCGCTTCGCTCGCCGGTCGCACGCATGAAACCGCATATCCTGCCGGTCATCGCCTTCGTCCTGATTCTGACCAATCTTTTCATCTCGGCGCGTTTCGTCATGAGCATCATGGCGATCATGCACCTCCAGTATCACTCCCGTGTACAACTTCCCGTGCAGAAATCCCATCGAAGCCCGGTCGACCTTGCAAACACCTTCAAAGTGGTGCTGAAGTCAGACGGAGTCGCGTACGTGGACGACCTGCCCGAATCGGACACGGCGGTTCTCTATGACATTCAGCAGCGCAAACCGGAGCGCATCCGTCTGATGGCTGACCGGCGGGTCCGCTACGAACGGCTTAAATTACTCCTGGGGAAACTCAGCGCTTCGGGCGCGCAGGTTGTCGTCGCAGTTGCGGATGACGTCCCGGCATCGCCCCACAGCGAAGCCCAATATCCCGTCCCGTTTTTACCGAGACCTTAAATGCCCTCTTAGGCAGACGCGAGATTCACCACGCCGAGCTGTTGGTAAAAGGTTAGGAAATCCCAAGTATTCCAGACCTCAACCAATTGGTTATTGCGGACGCGGGCAATGACGATGCCATCAAAACGCACGTTCTTTTGCGTCGGTGCCAGATTGATGCCTTCGCCTTGATGCGTGCCGCGCGCGACGCAACGCACCACGACCTTGTCACCTTCGACGATGGCGTCGTGGACATCCACGCGAAGATCTGGAAAAGCGGTGCGAAATTGGTGCCAGAAGGCGCGGAACTTATCGCGATTTGAAACCGTCTGTCCTTGCGCATCAATCAGCCCATGTGCGACCACATCCGGTGCGGCCATTTCATCGATGGCCGATTCCCGGCCTTGATTCCAAACCTCCTCGAACCAGCGTTCCAGTAGATTAATTCTCGGGTCAGGCATCTTTTCCTCCAGTGTTTGAAGTTACGGAAATCCAAGGGTCTAGCTTCGTCACGATTTTCCAGTTTCGTTTCGAAAAGACAAGCCTGCCTCCCATGATCGCCTTCCAATTGTCTCCAATGGCGGCGCTTGCAGTGTTAACGTTCATCGTCCCAGCGCTTGCAATTCCGCGCGAGCGAACTCGGATGGCTTCAGGTGATTTTGCTTTTCTGTTTCCAGGCACTTCTCGAAATCGTCCGCGGCCGTGGAGTTGTCTCCGCTCAGCAATTTCTTCATCCCGGCGTAGTACCAGGCTTGAGAAAGCCGGCTACCTGCCTTCGCCACATCCCCGGATTTGGTCGCTGCGAAAAGTTCGGTTTCGGAAACGCGATCGAGAAGAAACTGCGCGAGAGCCGAGGTCCATTCATCTGTTTGCGTGGAGTCGCGTTTCTCGAGATAGGCGGTGAGTTCTTTGTCTGCTTCCTCCCGTTGGTTGGAGCGCGCCTTGGTGAGCCAGAGCAATAGCTGCATCCAATCCCGGTTTCGTTTCGTCAAATCGCAGTAGCGTTGCAAATCCTTCAGGGCATCCGCCCAGTTGCGATTCAGGTATTCGATTCTACCGCGCCACCCATAAACGTCCGCCAGTTTCGGGTTGAGTTCCAATGCTTGGTTGAGATCGGCCAGGGCGCCGTCTCGATCACCGGCGCCTGATTTCAAGAGCCCGCGCCCCAACCATGCCTCGGCCATTTTTGGGTTCGTTTCGAAGGCATGAGTAAAGTCCGCCGCGGCACCGTCCCGATCGTGCAATTCGAATTTCGTCCAGGCGCGATCGATGTAGGCCACGGCCGATTTCGGGTTGAGTTCCAGACTATGATTGAAGTCGGCCAGCGCGCCGACATGATCTTTTTTCGATGCCTTGATCTGTCCGCGCGCATCGTAGGCATAGGCCAGTTTCGGATCGAGTTCGATCGCCCGATTGCAGTCGGCCTGGGCGCCATCGAGATCACCCCTCGACTTTTCGGCGAGCCCGCGCTGGTAAAAGCCGGCGGCCATCTTCGGTGCAAGTTCCAGGGCGCGGGTAAAATCGGTGATGGCCCCGGCGAAGTCACCCGCGGAATTTTTCGCTTCCGCGCGACTGTACCAGGCGTCCGTCGAATTTGGACTCAGCACGAGAGCGCGGGTGTAATCCGCCGTGGCGCCGGTGAAATCTCCCGACGCTGCCTTGGCCAGCCCACGGCCGATCAAGGCATTGGTCATTCGCGGATTTAATTCGAGGGCGCGACTGTAGTCGGCGATACCTCGGTCCGCGACCCCCTTGGCGCGTTTGGCCCGGGCGCGGCTAAAATAAGCGTCGGTCATATCCGGCTTGAGTTCGATGGCGCGACTGAAGTCATCGATCGCCCCGGCATCATCGTGTTTGGCCCATTTCGCAAGGCCGCGACCGTACCAGGCATTGGTCGTCTTCGGATTCAATTCGAGCGCGCGGCTATAATCCGCGATCGAGCCCTCCAGATCGTGCAACGACCATTTCGCATTGCCGCGATTGGAATATGCCGTAAACGACGTCGGGTCGATTTCCAGGCAATGATTGTAGTCCACGATCGCTTCGCGCCAACGCCCGAGAGAAGCCTTTGCCAGGCCGCGATTGTTATAGGCTTTGGCCAGTTGTGGATCGAGTTCGAGCGCGCGATCGTAGTCGGCGATGGCTCCTTTATAGTCGCCTCCGTGCTGCTTGTTCGCGCCTTTCCCGTATTCATAAAGTGAGAGCGCGGGTGCGGCCAAACGCCGGCCGACCGCAATTCCCAGCGCGATCACCGCAACCGCTGCGAGCAAGACTGCGACCAATCCGAGGATGGCAAATTTGGATTTCACCGAAGGTTCCCAGTTACTTGAGGTAAGTATTTCTATAGCCGTTCATCCTTCATCCTTTCCTTCCAAGCTATCTAAATTAGAATCATTGTCTCATCAACGGCGGAAGGAACTGATCTGCCTGATCCCTCAATGCCGGATCGGGCCATTCGACTTGCAACTCCTTGGCAAGCTTGAGCAAATTCGCCAGGGCACCCGGCGTGAGCTCGCGAAGTTGTTTCAGATCTGCGGTTCGCAGGACTTCCGCCAATTGCTCCCTGGCGAGGGAGGTTCGCCGCCCGAAAGACAAAACCGAAACCACATGCACTCGATCCTGCATCGGCAACCCGTTCGCCTGGCCCAATAACGCAACCACCTTCTCGAGCGCCTGCAAAAACGCCGGGACGTCACCCTCACGGGCCCTGATTCGGGCCAGCAGCGCGGCGCACGCCAGGTCTCCGTCATCGCTGGCGATGGCTGGCATCAAACGCGAAACCACGTCCTTATTGCCAAGTTCCAGGAAAAAATCTGCCGCACGAATCGTCGCCTCCTTCACACTCTGATCCGGGACGACCTCCCAGATGGAAACCGGCTGATGAGCCGATGGATACGGAATCCGTCGCAGCCAGGCCGGCGGAATCGGTGAGGAGAGAAGCTGACCGATAAATACATCTTTCGGCAACGCATCCTGCGGACTCAATTTGAGGGCCAGCCTCACGTAGGCCGCGGCGAACCCGTCCCATGAAAAGAGAACGACATGGGTGATCTGGCGCCGGCGGGCGATTTCATAGGCCGCTTCCGCCGAAGGCGCGGCGTAAAGGTCAGCGGCTGCTTTGAGGCCATCCAGGTTTTCCCAATACAAAGTCCCCAATCCGCCAAGATGACCGTGGAAGGCTAAATTGGTGGTGACGCCCGGCGCCGTGGCTACGATTGCGCGTTCTCCACCGGCCCTTTTTTGGAGCCAATGCGCCACGTCCCGCTCGATCACAAGCTTGTCCTCATCGCCGGTAAACTGCCCAGTCATCGGGATGCGTCGAATTGCGCCGACCATCCCCGGGGTGAACACCGCGAGGCAGAGGATTAGACACACGCTGGGCCAAAGGCTTTGCCCTTCCACCGACTTCGGACGTCCGAAACTGGCCGCCCCAACCAGCGGAACCAGGAGCAGAGTGGCCAGATTCATCCATCGAAGCTGGAGAAACGCCAGTGCCAGCACCACCGCCGCCGGTCCCAAAGCGAGCGCGATGGCACCCTTCACGGCGGGGGCGGAATCTCTGGCCGCAAGGCGCCACAAGGCCGGAATGAACAGAAGAAACGGAGGGATGACCTCGAGCCACAAACCGGAAGCCACAGCGGTTTTCAGGAAAGTGACCAAAGGATGAAACTCCGAAATATAGTCGTGGTGGAGCCGCCACATCAACGGATCGGCGACCAGAAAGGTCGACCGCCACCGCAGAATCACCAGGAGGGGGCTTCCGACGAGGACGGCGGCGCCAGCGGCAATGATCAAACGTTGCCGAATCTTGTCGGCGTCATTTCCCCCGCGCCAGACGTAGGCCCATTGGGTAAGCAATTCGCCACCCGCCAACCAGGCAAGCGAATACAACGGATGATTCACCTCCAGGCGCATTCCCATGTGGTTGGGAAAATACTCGATGGCGTAAGCCGCCAGGGTAGCGGCGGCGCCGATTATCCCCCAGAACCGAAACAGCGGAGGCTCGCGGAGCCAAATGACCGCGTGCACCTTTCCCCGATTGAGCCAGCAGGCCAGCACAACGCCCACTCCCACGCCGACCAAAGCTGGAACTGACGCCGCGGCGCTGATCCAAATGGCGGATGCCCCGGCCAACGCGGAAACGGCAAACCACCGGCGGGCCGCTCGCAAATCGTCTTCCACATCTTCGCGGCTGGCGTCCACGAACGTCCCCCCCACCAGCCCCAAGACCATGACTAGACTACTGAGAATGCCAATTCCATTATGCCCGGCGCCACCTGCCTGAAAGTCCGAAAAAAAAACAAACAGCCAGTGGAGACCAGCGCCAGGCAAACGGCCGCTGGTTGTCCGAAGCGCATCGCGATGAACGGCACCAACACCAACAAGACGAGAGCCAGGTGCAGCGGACCCATCACCAGAGCGGCATGTTCTACTCCGATGCCAATCGGCTCCCCACTCCATGCGCGATCAAGCCAGGCAATCAACGCCAGCCACCAGTGCACCGGTGCGGCCCAGTGCACTTCACGGCCAAACGGAGCATTGTCGTAATCGACCCATCGCACGCGCAGATCGGAACCGGCAATCATCGCCTGGGTCTGCATGACCCAGTGGTAGGCATCGGCCCCTTCATACGGGAGCAGGAGCGACCTGAGCCCTCCCGCATATCCAGTCGGCGACTTGGGATCGACGGCTGGCGCCTCGACTGCACCGCCATACTTGCGGCCGAGATCGAGAAGATGCCGCAGGCGCAGAGCAGTGTCACTGGCGGCAATTCCCAAAACCAGGACGAGCACGATCCACCATATATGGCGGCCCCACACCACTCGCAGGAAAGTTCCTCCGGGGATTTTGCTTTTCACTTCGCCACCCCGGAAACGAGCGCCGCCTCGCGAGGGGCGGAGACTGAAGAGGGACGAAATGGGCCGATGATCCCGCTCCGCACGGAGGGTTTCCAAGGCTGAAGTTTCATCGGCGAGTGCTTCATGTGCGCGTTTCGTTGTTCGTGAGGATGCGATTCCCTTTTGCGTTGCCAAGCAGATTTTTTGCGCGGCTGTATTACGTCATCAAGCGGAAGGGGTGCCTCCCTGAGGGGGCTGCCCAGAAGGTTACGTGTCCGGTCTTTCTCACGCGGCTCGCGACAAAGTATAAGCTACGTACCAGCGCACCAATTCCGGCCCGGAGAAAAACCAAATGAGCGCGCCGAGGGCGAGATAGGGGCCGAAGGGAATCCGTGCGGACCATTCGCGGCGGCCCAGCGCAATGGTCACGAGGCCAATGACGGCGCCAATGCTCGAGGCGGCCATGACGGTAAAGATGACGGCTTTCCAGCCGAGAAACGCGCCGATACAAGCGATGAATTTCACGTCGCCGAGGCCCATGGCTTCGCGCGGCACGTGAAGATGCTCCACCAGTCCTTTGATAACATCGATTTTCTCGAGTTCCCAGGTCCGGTCGCCGATGGTAAGTTGCGAATGGCTAAAGGTGAGCGTCGCGTCGGTGAACTTCTCGCCGTCCACCTCGGCCTCCGGACACTTCATGACCAGCCGGTCCGAATCCCGGCTGAAGATTTCGCTCCAGACCCACGATTCGCCATGCTGCTGCGATTTCGGTTTCAGAATCTTGAACGCCTCGAGCATCGATCGAAACAGATCGATGATTCCGTGCCAGAAAGGCGGCGGAGGAAGCTGCTTCCAATTCACGTCGCCGACCATCAGGTCCGCATCAGATTCCATTTTCCCATCCGGACCCGCGATGGGCCGGCGAGTCCAGGTGAATACCATGGCCGCCAATGGCTTGAATTGCTTTTTGCCAAAGACCTTTTTCCCGAGTTCGACGACCAGCCACAGCACCGCGTAGCCCACGGCTGCGCCGATGAGCGACCACAGGCCACCGGCCAGATTCGATTCCTGATTCTGCAGCGCCGGAATCGCCAGGCTGAAAATGACCCCAGCCACCGTCCCGCCGATGGTGATTTCATCCGGGATGATGAAGTACTCGAAATCGATGAATGTGGCGACGACGAACAGCGCGGCCATGATCCAGTAGGGCAGGGCGAGAATCCAATCCTGGCCCGGCCAGCCGGGCCGGCCCCAAGTCCAAACTTTTAACCACACGGCGAGAAACAGAAGCCCGCTGAGCAGTTCCACCCCGAAGTAGCGAAACGAGATGCGAGCGCCGCAATTCGCGCATTTGCCGCGCAGGACCAGCCAGGTGACGAGCGGAATATTGTGGTAGAGCGGGATTTGGTATTTGCAGCTCGGGCAGAACGACCGCTTCGGTTCATTCACGGATAGGCCCAGCGGCATCCGGTAGATGCACACGTTCAGAAACGAGCCAATCGAGGCGCCGAGCACAAAGGCAAAAGCGGCGAAGACGTAATCGTAAGTAGACGAGAGCACCGCGCGCAGTCAAAGCAGCGTCTGTGCCCCCGTCAATGCGGAAGCCCAGCGGGGCGGGTGCCTGGAGAACTGGCGAGGGGACCCTCCGGTTCATGAAGTCTTTGTCAGAATCGCCCTCCCGGCTTGCGCTCGCCTGCCGCTTGTGACAGAGCAGATGGTATGCAAAAGCTCCTCTCCCCCCTCACTGCCGCGGTCGCTCTTTTCCTCGGCATCGCCGCGGTCCACGCCGCTCCCAGCGCCATCAGTCTCCGCGTTGAACAGAAAAACACGAGCGACATG
>Ga0206824_10246_pt1 | contig 16492 bp, 14 predicted proteins | sample Alteio_BWOrgCont_82_FD_152874 | JGI IMG/M metagenome (GOLD analysis project Ga0206824, IMG submission 152874) | Enriched cells from forest soil in Barre Woods Harvard Forest LTER site, Petersham, Massachusetts, United States -... | ecosystem: Environmental > Terrestrial > Soil > Temperate forest >...
AGTAGCAATTTTGTTTCCTGTCCAAGCAACAAAAGATCTTCCTACCGTAACGCAGAATCTCGATGTTGCCATTGTGTATGAGCATCCTGATTTTTTAATTCTTAATAAACCTGCCGGACTGATTGTTCATGCGCCTTCAAAAGATAGCACAGAAACTACCCTTGTTGATTGGCTTATCAACAAATTTGTTGATATTGCCAAAGTGGGTGTTATTGATAGGCCGGGCATTGTGCATCGTCTTGATATGAACACCTCGGGACTCATTGTCATTCCTCGCAATAATTATGCGCATATGACTTTTGGCAACATGTTTAAAGATCGTAAAATTCAAAAAACTTATCTAGCTCTAGTACAGGGCCATCCCAAGCCAGAAGGGACTATTGATTTTGCTATTATTCGTCACCCTGTCCATCGTAGCAAAATGACCCATATAGCCGCTCGCTCAAGAAAATTTGATGAAGCGTCTGATGGTTCTCGTTACGCTATAACCCATTACAAGGTACTTGAGCAGTTTGCCGATGCAGCATTGGTAGAGGTTAAGCCGGTGACCGGCCGTACGCATCAGATTCGTGTCCATTTTAACGCTATAGGGCACCCGTTGCTTGGTGACACAACCTATGGCAAAGCGTCAGCCCTTATTGGCCGCCATGCGTTGCATGCTGCAGGCTTAGAGTTTGATTATGAAAATGAACACTATATGTTTAGGCAGGAGCCTCCAGAAGATTTTAAGCAAGCATTGGATGCGTTGCGCAAAGCTCGTTAATCTTACCTGCGTCCACGTGATTGCGGTTGTATAATCGGATAGCTGATCGGTGGCATTCTATTGGCCGGTGTTTTATAAATCATTTTACCATTAGTAAAGCGTGCTTGAGAGCAGCGTTCTTGGCACCATGTGGGTGTAGACCAAAATCCTATGCTTCCAGGCCCGTTTTGTTTGTTACCTTGCCAATCCAAGAAGGCTTCATACGTGCACATTGCGGGTACGGCAAAAGTGTCAGTTTTATTTGACATGTTTTTACATACAACAGCTCCGGTGATACTCCGTTTCCATGTTGCACGATTCTTTGCTCTATAGACCCATCCGCTAACAATGTTTTCATCGTTAGGACGTTCCACCATATGCATTTCTTGATCATACCCTTCAGGGCATTGAACATTTTTATCAGTTCTTGCCTCTAGGCAGACATCTGACGGTAACCATTTGTCCACATCTGGTTCAGTCGCATTTTCTATCAGTGGATAAATACAGCAGTCATCATCCACGAGGGTAACGCAATCACTGGGCGCCGGTGTTGGAATTGGTACAGGAGTTGGTGTTGGTGTAATTATTGGATATGGTGTCACCACAGGCGTGGGTGTAGCCAATGGTTGTGGGTTAGTGTTGTTGCTTGCAAAGTAATGAGCTAGAGCATACACGGTTGCTATGAGTCCAATAGGTGTTATAACGGCTAACGCTTTTTGCTTTACTGTCCAGGCTCTTGGATCTTTGCAGGGACAAGGTTTTCTTCTACACTGTGGAGCACCTTCAATATCAAATTGTTCTATATCTTCTTTTTTATAACCGGTCGTTGTAGATTTTACTTTACCTTTTGCGTCTATAAGGGGTTGATGCACTAATAGTATAAGACCGAAAAAAATAATAGGTTTTCTGGATAACCGTAGATGGCGCATAGAAGCTTTCTTAATGATGTTGATAAATAAAAATGCTTTCTAAACATACTATTTTTACGGTTTTTTTCCATTAAAATTAAGATTCTTACTTGAGAATGTAACTACTTCTGAACGACAGCAAAACCGGCCTGTGGATTATTTGGTAGTTTTGTTGTTGCCGCTCGCCAATTTTTACCGGCTGTTTTTGGACAACCAGCGCAGATGATATAACGAGGATTTGACGCTTGGTTGGTGCCGAATTTTAATAGAATGCCATCTTTTTGTACATCGGGTGCTGCAAATTGAAACAAATCTTTATATTGGTTGACTGGCAGATTAGTCTCAATACCAGTTATATAGATGCCGCTAACAACCCCTTCGTCAGGTACGGGGATGGTTCGTGTAGGCTGGTCGTCGCGCAATTCAATAAGTCCAGAACTGATGCGAGTTCTGCCATCACGTGGATGTAGCCATTCTGCTTGTATGCGAACCGCGGTAATTTCTGGTAAACCTGCTTGTAATTGAAAGGTTACGTGCCGATCTGCATAACAGATAGCAGCAGTGCTACCAATAAGCATAAACAATAATTTATTCATAACCCTCCCTTTCCCCATTCAATAAAATTGGAAAATTATTCCCAATTTCACTATCAATTCTATATAATTTTTTATTAAAAATTCAATTGTTTATTAAAATGTGCGCAAAAAATAAGACAGGTAATGAAAAATTACCTGTCTAAAAAGATGAAAATTACTAAATAATTACGTATCGAAAGACATGCTCAATGCTTATTCTTTACTATCGCCAAACATCAGCTTTTGAGGAAAATTAACAAGTTTCTTCTTATGAAAATCTAATATTTCAGTACGATCATACACATCGTCTGGCCAAGGATTCATAGCTTTTGGCAGTTCAAAATTAGTTTTGAATGTGTTGTTAATTGCTTTTATAAGATTAGGGATTTGATGATGTTCCCAACAGATAAGAACAACCTTACCATCATAATCTCTATGTTTTTGTATGTCTTTGGCAAGTTCTTCTACCTTAAAATCATCATATACGGCGTTAATAGGCATATCAAATGCTGCAGCTGTTGGCGCTATTGTTTGAATTGGCCGAATAGAAGGGCTTTTTTTGCTTGGTTTTTTTGCAAAAATTGCTGCCGGTTTTTCTGGCATGTAGTCTTTTATTTCTGGCCTGCCTTTAAAATAAGGGGCTAACGCTGCTGCTCGTTCTCTGCCGGGTTGTGATAAAACATCTTTGGTAACTTTGTAATGAGCTGCGTGAATATCTTTAGCTATGCCGTGAACATCATGAGCAGAGATAGTACCTTGATATAATGTATGCACAGATGGTACATCTTTGCGTGAAACTTTTGCTTCACCACCCTGTTTTTCACCATGTCTAATAATAATAATGGTAGCGGGGTGGCCGGTAATGCTGTTATTCTGGTCTGATCGCGAGCTTGTTACATCGTTACTTGCTTGGCAAGCTTGCGTTGAACCGTGTGCATACCATGCAACAGTAACAAGCAATACTATAGATAGTTTTTTTAGCATAAAAAATCCTCCTTTTAATACTAAAAATAGCAAAAATCCTGGTATTCAAGCAATAAAAAAATAGTTATATAGGTAATTTTTTAGGATTTAACCTTGAATATCTAATTCTTTTGCTTGTGCCAACGTGATCGTATTTATATGAGTAGTAAAATCGATCTTTAGACTTGCTGCGTGTGCTTCTAATGTTTCAAAAACTTTTGCGCGTCGTTTACAGCAGCGTGCCCATCGTTGTACAGAAAAAGGTTTTTGAGGTGCGTATCTTAATAGAGCATGGGTATTAAATAGAATAATATTGTTCTCACGTTGTTGTCGTTGGTGAAGTGCTTCCATAGCGTAGCAGTGTTGTAGTATCTGCAGCGATAGCAGGCAGATGAACCAGTTCATAACGTTAACCTTCCATAGGGGTAAGGTAGTTTTGTTATTACCATGATTATTTTAAAATAAAACAATTGGTCAAGCAAGAGTAGCGTTAAAAGCGCCAGCGCATTTCAATTTCACCAGCAACATCACCGTGTTCATCTTTTATGCCACGAATATTAATGTCGTCGGTAACCACATAATCAACCTCTACTTTAGGGTCATCTGCAGTATTAAGATTTTTTTGAATAATGGCATGTAATCTATCATTAATATCAATTTCAATACCGCCATGCATTCCCGTGCTTTTATCATCATGCAGACTTGGAACAATTTTGATATTTTTAAATGGCTGGAATAAACGATCGAAGGGATTATTTTTTACCGAGCTTAATAGCTGTTGAATATTTTGCATCAATAACGTTTGTGCTGCCACGGTTAGTGAAGCATGTTCTGAACCTGCAAGTAATAATGAACAAATTTGCTCTTCTGATAAAGAAGGAGACGATTCTAACATAATATGCGGATTGGATGCAGATCCGGTAATATGCATTGTGATTGCGTATCGTTTTATACTGTTTTTTGCTGTTATATCAAGTAACGGGTCATAGGTATCTGGCGATACAAAATGCAATTTTGCATGGCTGATACTTAAAGGTTTATAGGGTAGTTGTATGCTACCCTCGTGTAAGTCTATAGTACCTGTTAACGCAGGTTTAAGCAGATTGCCTTGGACAGAAAGAGAACATGTTGCTTGGCTTTCTAAGGTGCCTGTTTTTATTTTTATAGGATGTTTGGTTGTGATGCAAGCATGTATTTTTGCTTGTGTACTCCACGATGGAAATGTTCTGTTAGATGCTATAGAATTTAAAAGTTGTTCAGAAACAGCGGTGATAGTACCACGTTCTAGTACCAATGCCCCCCACAAGAAGGGAGGTTCTAATGGGCTATGTTGTTCTACAACAATAGATCCAGAAAAAGAGCCAATAATCTCTTTTTGGTAACGTACAAAACATTTTTTTATAGTGACAGGGCAATGAATAAAGGTAGCGTGAGACAAATCTTGCAGATAAAAGACAGCTTTAGAGCAGTTCATTTCTCCTTTTGCTAAAATAATATGTACATCACGTAAGGTTAATATGCCATTACGTTCAATAGTGATAGATCCTTTAATATCTTGAAGCGTGTTATAGATATACGGCAGTACAATATCTCCTTTTGATAAACACAATGTGCCATGCAATGTGCCGTTATCATCTATATCCCCTTCAATGGTAAGGTTGCCTTTGCCCGCAAATAAATCGCACAATGGTGGTGGTAATAGTGCATGAATAAATTGATAATCAATAACTGCTTGTAATGCTGCTCCATTCTGGGAGGTTGGTTTTATGCAGATATATTCTGCCCCCTCTTGATCAGTGCAGGTAAAATTATTTAACATGAGCCATGGTTTAAGAAGGCAGGTTGCGTTGTATACATAAGCGCCCACATTGCCGTCTAGTTGTAGAGTATGCCCATCACTGATCAATGTACCGCTTGTTTGCAATACATCTTCGTGCTTAGCGTATTGTGCTGCACATGTATATGAAGCTTCTACATTCTGGTGGCTCAAGGTAGCTTTTACGTGTAAGGCGTCTGGTTGAACTGTCCATGCATCATGGCCTATGGTGAGTGGCATTGTATTGCTACATGCAAGCAGGCCATTATTGGCTGCCTCATTAAATTCCCAGTTTCCTTGTAAGCTCAAAAAATTTTTTTTATGTATATCTACTATGCCAGACCAGATACCCTGGGAATTTCGTTCAAATGAGCTTGTTAATGCATCAATTTTATAGAGTGAACTTTGTGGTATACCAATAGTATTGATTGTTACCGTTCCTTGCGTATGTACGCCTTGTGTATTTATCGTAGTTGCTAGCCTGAATGTGCATTGGCTTTCGGTGATAAAATTTTGATACAGCTGAGGAGCCAACTGCGCTACATACCGTAAAGGCAAGCTGCCTTGTACAGATGTTTTTATGCCTGAATTATCAACACTAATGGTACAAGGGTCTATAACGATAAGACCATCTAATTGCGTGATTTTAAAATTACCTTCATTAGCCCGCCAATTACCTGTTAAAAAACATTCTTTATTATCTGTTTCCAACCAAGGAATAGTTAAGGTGCTATTAATATCCATGCTATAAGGACATGGGGCTATATATGGCAATGTGCAGTGCATCGTACCATTAAAATGTTCTATATAGGTGGTTGAGTCTTGCTTGATAGAGCCATCAATAAAATGCAGCGTAGATTTTAAGATTCCTTGCATCTGTTTTGAATGGCTATCCCATGCAACTGCGTAATCTATGTTAGTTGATACCTGGTGAATTGCTAAAGAACTATGGATAAAAATAATCTCATAGAGCTCAATGGGCAGTGAGGATTGTTGATCTTCTAATAACTTTTTTATATGCGCCAGCAGAGGAAAATCCTGATCAACCGCACAACAGGCTTGAGCTTGGTTAATAACAATGGTAACTCTTATTTTTTTTGTCAGCAAAAAATCTAACCAAGAAAATGTTAAGGTTATGTTTTCTGCTTGCCAATGCCAATCATTATGCTTACAAGCAGCGTTGATGGTCCCGAGCTCTATACGAGGAAAGAAAAAATTTATCTTCTCAACATTGCAGTCTATATAAGCATGCTCAAAGGCTGGTAATGAGCAAAGACGGTTTTTGATGAGCTGTTGTATGGCTGGGTGTTGCTGTGCCCAATAAATGGTAATACCCAAACCGAGCAAAATACTCAAAATAATTTTTATGAACGTGCGCATATTACTGTATATAATCAGTTATATTAATGCTATCTAGTCCTTGTTGTTTATGAATATCCCAAAGACGAATTTTTGCATCAGAAGCACCAGAAGCAATCATAAGAGGATTAACAGATGTAACTGCAGTGACGGCATACTCATGATTTATAACACCCGTCTTTAAATTAGTAGCCAAATCCCATGTGCATAGCGTAGCATCATCAGAAGCAGAGGCAAGAGTTGTATCATTAATATAAGCCACTGCGCCAGTGCTTGCTGTATGACCTTCTAAGGTGGCTGAACATTCCATATTGCTCGGATTCCATACAGATATCGTGCCATCATCTGTAGCTGAGACAAAAGTCGTACTTGCAACTGCAAGAGCATTAACCCATCTGCCTTTAAGCGGCGTTTCTGAGTTACCAGAGATTATATCCCAAATTTTTAATTTTGAGGATAACCCTGCAGCCAGCTTATTTCCAGATAACCATGTTAATGCATTAATATCATGTTGCCCTGTAAAAAAGTTTCGTATAAAACTGCTGGTTCGTATATCAAAACAGGTTATTGACCGATCATTGTAACCAACAGCAATATTATTTGTATGGCAAGAAAAAGTGTCAATATTTGTAGCTGTACTTTGTGTAGGTGGACATAAGAGTGGAACAATTGTTTTCATGCGCAAATCTTTTACTTTAATCTTGGTATTCTTAGCAAGCATAATACAATGTTCATTGAAAAAATGTATATTATTACTTGGTTTGTTAGATTGTACTATATGAGTTGTTCTTTGTGTTGCAAGATCCCATATACGTATGGTTTTGTCATATGAGGTGGATGCAAGTTGTCCTGCTGCATACGCGAGAGTAATGATTGTACTTTGATGTCCTTCTAGCTCTCCAGACATTCTTTTTTCTTTGGAATCAGCATTGTAAGGAATTTTTAGCGATGATGGTTGCTTAAGATATGGACGTTTTGTAAAGAATTTGCAGATATCCCGAGCTCGCTTTTTTGAAGGGGATTCCACTGCTTTAATGGGGATATGCAGCAGTATAAAAAAAAGTAAGAATAGATGTTTCATAAGGTGTATACATGTATAAAAAATTGTTTGCTTATTAATGTATAGTATACATAAAATAGTTGGATTTGCTATTAAAAATGGCTTTAAATAAAGCTTTAAATACGTTTATTCATCCTACTGCATTTGATCTAACTTAGCTTGAAAATCACGTTGTACATGGATAGTTGTATCCTTTGAGGCGGAAATGAGGCTGTCCGTTGCGGGTATATAGTGTACGCTTGCAATGAGATCTGTGTGATCTGTTGTAACCGGTTGCTGAGCACTGGTACCTGTATTTATTACGCATAGGACAGGTTGCCGATCTTTTTCTCCAGCGAATATAAGAGTCTGTTCATTTAAAAAATCTAACGCATAGGTATGATGCACTTCTTTAATTGACAATGGTGTAGATGTGCTCTTTTTTATATCAACTATATGCAGATTGGTCCCTTCGGTGCCTGCGGCTGCATAGGGATAAGAACCTGCTAAACCATAGATTTCTCTTTGTACTTTATAAACATGTATAGGTGGTTTTTTATATTGGCGTATATCCCATTCGCGTAGGGTTCCGTCTAGAGAGCCTGAAATAAGTGTGGTAGAGGTTGGATGCCATAAACAGGTAACGGTACGGGCATGTTGCAAGTGACCAATATTGGAGCTTGGGTTGCGTGGATCACATAGATATATAATATTATCTGCACCAATAGCCAGTTTGGATTCCTTATATGCCAAACTTCTAACATACGCGGCAGCCCCTAACACCTGCTCACACTGACCTGTTTCTATATCCCATATGCGCACCGTAGTATCACTTGAAGCGGATGCTATGGTGTGATCCATTGCTTGTATTACTTGATTAACAGGTGCTGTATGTGCGTTTAAAATATGGTTTGTTTGGCCAGATGTTGCATCCCATATACGTACAGTTTTATCCCACGAAGAAGAGCAGATGGTAGTAGGATTTGGCATTATAGCGCAAGAAACGACGCTGGTATGCCCGCTCAGTATCTGCCTGCGTTGCTTAGACCGCGCTATATGCGCTGAAATGCTTCGTGTTAGTTTTTCTGCACCTGTTGCGAGTTGATCGGTACCCTGCGTTAACATTGTATAGGTGCATAAAAAAAGAATGTATAATTTTTGCATATCTGTTTACCTAATTAAACATGGCAGAGTGTGAGATTATGTATATAAAAAACATATATGAAAAGCAGACATTAATCCACTTTAGGGCAAGGTGCTGAGTGTGTTGCCCTAAACTAACGAATTGGCATCCATGTATTACCTGCATGACGATATAAGCGTACATAAGGCATCTGCGCTACACCAATACTGATGGCGTACATAAAGGCCTTGGAAGTATCTGTTAGATAAACGGTGCCGCTGCTTATAGTTCCATTTGGGTAAAATAGTATCTGATCATTGGCAAATGTGCTTGGCCTTGTAAGCAATGTTGTTGGCTTAGAAGGGGGTCCATAGGTATTGGGCTTTATACCAAATTGTATTGGGGGATTGAGGATTTCAGTAAATTTGTCATCCATATAGCGTGCATGTGCTGTATCCAATGTTAACGTATGCGTCTCATGTTCAATAATTGCTTTGTGTTGCACATATGTAACCATGCTAACAATTTTTTCAGCTTGTGCGAGCAATGCAAATCTGTTAAAGAAGGTTAAAAGCGGCAGTGTTAAACAGGCTATCAGGCTAACCAATGCAAGAATGATTGTTAATTCAATTAAAGAAAAGCCAGGCCTGCTTTTCCTCATTCAAATCCCTCAATCCCAGTTGCTACAGAAAGAACCTCATCTATGCTGGTAAGACCTTCTTTAATTTTGGCTATACCATCTTGCACCAACAGCGTCATGCCTTCTTTTATCCCTTGTGTGCGCAATACTTTTGCATCTGCTTTTTCAATGGTAAGTTTGGCAATTTCGGCTGACATTGGTAGCATCTCAAAAATAGCTAAACGTCCTTTATAACCAGTCTCATTACATTCATGACAACCAACCGCTTTATAGAAGGTTATTTTCTCGGCTTCTTTACTTGTTAAACCAATACTTTTTATAAGCTCTGCAGAAGGGGTATACGCCTGTTTGCAGAAAGGACAGAGTTTTCTGACAAGCCGTTGTGCAATAATTAAGGTCACGCTCGATGCTATTAAAAATGGTTCTATGCCCATATCGATTAAGCGGGTAATCGTCACCGGTGCGCTATTGGTGTGAATTGTTGTTAATACTAAGTGACCGGTCAAGGAAGATTGAATAGCAATCTGGGCTGTTTCTTGGTCACGTGTTTCACCGATCATGATAATATCGGGGTCTTGACGCAAAATAGCACGCAATGCTGCTGCAAAGGTAAGGCCGACTTTTTCATAGACCTGAACCTGAGAAACACCCTTCATTTGATATTCAATAGGGTCTTCTACCGTAACAATACTTACTTGCGGTGAATTTAATCTATTTAAAATCGCGTAGAGCGTAGATGTTTTACCTGAGCCGGTTGGACCGGAAACTAAAATGATGCCATTCGGTTGTGAGATTGCATTAAGAAGAATTTTATAATCACGTTCACTAAAGCCAATATCTTGCAACGCGCTAAAACTTTTTGATTTATCAAGCAGACGCATAACAACTTTTTCGCCAAATGCTGACGGCAGAATAGAGACACGAATATCGATTGCTTTATCAGCCATCTTAATCTGAATACGCCCATCTTGGGGAATACGTTTTTCGGCGATATTAAGGTTTGACATAATTTTTATACGAGAAACCAGCGCCGCTTGTAGCCGTTTAGGTGGGGTAAATGCTTCGTGCAATACGCCGTCAACACGGTAGCGTACACGAACTTCTTTTTCGAATGGTTCAATATGAATATCAGAAGCACCTCTTTTAAAGGCCTGAAATATAATATGATTCACTAATTTAATAATAGGGGCCTCTTGAGCCATGCCCAAGATATCTTTTTCTGCAATCTCTGCAAATTCAAATGTCTCTTCCCCTACCTTTTCTTCATCCAATTCCTCCATCATCTGCTTGGTGCCCTCAAGCGGGTAAAAGCGGTTTATAGCATCAATGATAGTTGTTTCGGCGGCTATGGCTAAACGGGTTTTACCTTCAAAAATGAGGGTAAGTTCATCAATGGCAGGAAAATCGGTAGGGTTTGCTGTTACTAACGTGATGGCGTCTTGATAATAAACAGGGATAATGGCGTGTTCTTTGAGAAATCTAAAAGGAATCCTGCCAAGCAGGGCTGGGTCTGCCATAACATCGGTAATACGCTCCAAATAGGGCACATTGAGCTGATTGGCGTATCCTTGAGCAATAACGTCTGCAGGGATTAATTGATGTTTTTTTATGTATTGATCAAAAGTAAGGTTTTCTTGTTGCGCTTGTACGCTGTATTCTTTTTGCTGATTTGGTGTAATGGCTTTTAATACCACCAGCGTATCGGCTAAATTTTTAATCATAAAACCTACTCCTTTGTATCATACAACCATGCAGCTATCATAACTTGTATTGCTTATCATGCCATGGTATTATTATCTATACTAGCATTTTTTACGAAGCAATTAAATTAGTTGTAGCAAACCTTTTTGAGAGCGGCTGCAATAGCTTTTGGCACGGAGAATAATTATGCAAGCACGCAGCATTATACCATTAAGTCTTATAGCTCTTATCGTCTTAGGCGTACCAATGCGTTGTACTGCTGGTCTTGCTAATGCCGGACCGCGGGATGTTGAAGGTCGTTTTAAAAAAGAAAAAAAACGGACTGCCAAATTAAAATTTGGTGACGAGATTGACGAAGAAAAAAAACTGAAAAAAAATATTGTTGGAAAAGATACCAAAGAAGCTACGCCAATACATAAACGGCGCAAACAGGCCCTCGAGGCCAGAAAAGCTTTTGAATCCTTGACGGTAGAAGAGCTTGGACAACGAAAAAAGGTGCTGCTCGAGCAGGGAGAAAATGATGTAGCCATTCGTTATATAGAACGGATGATGACATTGACACAAGATAAGTCTATGTTGCAACATTTGCGCTTTGAGTTGGCAGGGATACATTTTGCCTTAGAAAATTATGAAAAAGCGGCTAAGGCATATGAAGAATACACCAAGTCTTATCCAGGTAGCCCTGAATGCCAAGAAGCGGCTTTTAAAGAGATCCAGTCATTATATAAACAGCAATTAGATCCTGATCGAGATCAGGCAATGACAGTACAGACCATAGAAAAAGCAAAGCATTTTTTAGCAAACGGGAATTATCGCACCTACAGACAGCACGTTGAAAAGCTGTTACATGAGAGCTACCAGCTCTGGTATGAAGCTGAAAAAAAGATATTCCATTTTTATATCAGTAGATCACGAGCTACGTGTGCGCAAAAACGATTGGATTTTATTAAAAAAGACCTCCTTCCTTTTCTGCCACTTATTAAAGAAGAATTACCAGAACTTGAAGAAGAGCTTAAAGCATTAAAAGAAGGCAAGAACTATGTTCCTTCTGTTAAAAAGACTGTTTCAGGGGCGAATGGCAACCAAAAGCCAAAACGTACATCATTTGGGCAGCGGTTCTAGACAACAGCTTGGTGAATTTGGTGAGCGTCTTGTAGCAGATTATCTTCTGCAGCAAGGGTTTACCATTCGTAACCATAATTATAGACAGCGCACTGGTGAAATTGATCTTATAGCTCAAAAAAAAGATCTATTAATTTTTGTTGAAGTAAAACTTCGCCGTGCACGTTATTTTACGTTATCTGACGTTGTTAATGGTGCAAAGCAAAAAAAAATCATGGCAACAGCGCAGCGATACATTATGCTCACAAAATCTTTTGGGTGCACAATACGATTTGATGTTGCCTGTATAGAGCCTGATGAGCAGGGACAATTAACTATCAACTATAAAGAAAATGCATTTACCAATGAAAGTGGCTCCTATGTTTGGTAAACTGACCTCCTTGCAACAGCGAATTATTACCGGTGCTGGTATAGGGCTTGTATTTGTTGGGGTGTTTTTTTTATTGCCTACCTTCATGTTTACGTTGTTACTAACGATTATTTTTAGTGTTATTGCTTGGTATGAATGGCCGCCGCTGTTTTATTGGAACAACCAATTTAAACAAAAACTTTTTTGGCTTATAACACCAGTCTATTTGCTGCTACCGTTTTTCTGTTTAACACTGATGAATTATAGCAATTATAGACCATTATTAATTGTATTATTTCTTTTAGTTTTTGTGTTTGATATGGCAGCATATTTTACGGGGACTTTTCTTGGCAAGCATAAAATAGCGCCAACTATTAGCCCCAAAAAAACGTGGGAGGGTGTGCTTGGCGGTTATCTTGCAATTTATGCTGCAGTTGTTTGTTGGCTTATCTGGCAGGGTAAAGATTTAAATGCTGATTATATTCTGATCTTGTGTGCCTTTGTGGCGGTACTTGCGACACTCGGCGATCTTTTTGAATCGTGGTTAAAACGTAAGGCTGCTGTTAAAGATAGTGGCACATTCTTGCCTGGTCATGGCGGCTTATTAGATCGTTTTGACGCTCTTATGTTTATTGCACCGGTATTTTATGTATGCCGAGTTTTTTTAATGCATTTCTTTTTTTAATTACGATTTTCTATCAGGTCGTGGTGCTAAATCACGGCGAAGGCGGCGTAATAAATTCTCATGGCTTATACAATTGCTAAGACCACTTCCTCTGCTACTCCAGCTACTGCGCCAATCAACAGGTTGATTTTTTTCATCTTCGGGCCTACAGCAATAATAATGTTCTCCATGATGTTCTTTTAAGCTGACTGGTACTTTGCCGGCAGGGCACTGTAGAACACGCTCTACATCATCATCAGTCATCTCAGTTTCAGTAAAGATAGCGTATAAAGAAATTATATGAAAACATGCCAATAGTGCGAGCAGTTTTTTTGTCATACTACACCTATATATCTATATAAAAATCTATAATTAGTTCAATTATAGAATAATCAAAAGAGATAAAGCAATAGTTTTTAACGCAAAAATAGTTTATACTAAAGCTAAAAAAGCCCCTCTGTTCTAGCATTTTTAAGAGGATTCATGATCAGTTCTGTACGATTTTTGATTATTCTAACATTGTTGAGCAGCTTCTCATTATCTGGCGTTATGTTGGTGGTAAAAGATAGCACTATTGATTTGGAGGCAGCTGGTTATAAAGGCCTTAAAGAAGCGTCTATAGTGTTGCGTGATATGGCAGCATCGGTAAAAACAAGCAAAAAACAGAGAGTCTGTTTAACTCAGTTTACGCTCCATACCTTGTTGTGTCTGGCGCAGATGATACAGGGTAAAGAGCATATTGAAGGATCATTAACAGCCGCACAATGCATCGCAATAATAGAGGCTCACCACTATTTAAATATTGATGAAGCAAAACTTTCTAAAACATTATTGTTTGATTATTTAGATAATCTACTGCTTGATGAGAATGTGTATGCAGCAATAGTACATATGCCAACTGAACTGCAAAAGGAATTTTTCTTATATTCTTATGCTAAACATAACGATATTTTCTCTCGCAAATGGAAACAAGGGGCAGTAAATGTTTTGATAACTGCGGATGGCAAGAAGCTAGTTGACTGTGGTACTTCATCAGCACAATTATCTGCCAACGGCGCTATGACCGTTTATTTGGAAGCAAGTCGGCCTCATCACATAACTATTGGTAATCAGGAACAGCATTGTTTGGGATTGGCATTTCCATGTTATAATCGATCAACGGTAGCTTTATCTGCTGATGGCAAAAAAATAGTTGCTGGAGCAAAAAAAAGATTACATATATTTGATGTAATCTCCATGGACGGTACATGTGGTACCCGATATGGAACCCGAGAATGTTTTAATGAATGTTTTGCCCATGAAATATGTGCAGTAGCGATATCAAATGACGGCCACCTAGTAGCCATGGGATGCGATAAATGGGTTGGTATAATCAATGATGGTAAGGTGCTGGATACGTATTTAGCATTTCAGTCGCCCGTACGTAAAATAGCAGTTTCTGCCGATGGCACTATGGTAATGGCGACTAATGGTACCACGGTAAAGCTATTTGATTTACGTTGTAAGCACGAGATTCATCATGCAATTAATGGATTAATAACCTCTATTGCATTATCAGCAGATGGTGCAATGGCTGTTATAGGCTCTACCGATAAAAAAATGTATATGTTGAATACAAGAACTGGTAGATGTACGCAAAAAGACTTTGCCGATGCTGTTACTAGTGTGGCGGTCTCTACTAATGGACGTATAGCCATTGGTGGTTCAAATGATACAACAGTGCATAGCATAGATGTTGCTACGGGAAAATTATTAAACACCTTGCATTTTGATGCGCCTGTATGTTCAGTTGCTTGTTCAGCTGATGGTCATAGAATAATTGCAGGTTCACAGGACGGAACGGTACAATGGTACAATATACCTTCCAGAGAAGCCCTGGCTACATTATCTATACAACGTTATTTAAGAAACAAAAATATCTATATAGATACGGAAGCATTAAATAAAATAAGAAAAAAAGTAGCTGCGGCCAAACGATTGAAGTTGCATTAGATAAGCAAAAGTATTATCAAATAGAAAGTTTCCGCGATGTTTTTTTTACGATCGATTCTAATTATTCTGTTTAGCATTCATATCATTTTTGTAATGCAGTGACACTCAAATTACAAGATAGAACTACTATAGATTTGGACGATCCATACTATCAGCCATTAAAAAAAGCATCCATGGTGATTCAACATATGGTAGATGCACCGACAGGCGCAAAAAAAAATGAATTACCTTGTACAGCAAAAACGTTTACTCATCTTATGCAGGCATTGCACACTATAAACCATCTCGATACTTTATCTGCTGCTGATCTTGTCGACATAATTGAGATACATCATTTTTTAAATATTGATGAAACAGAGCTCTCTAAAACGTTATTATTTGCCTGTCTTGAAAATAAATCAACCGTTGATTTGCAAACTCAAATAACTATAGCGGAATGGCCCAGCGATCTGTTAGATGAATATGATGGGTATCGAGCAAAAGCTGTACAAGCAGTGCAGTTTGATAATAGCGTATATAAAGTTGCAATGTCAGCAGATGGTCTGCGAATCTGTGTGCAGGATGGCGAATCAGGTATTAATATCATTCGTGAATGCTCTCCCATGATTAGAAAGAAGAATGAGGGGCATATAGACCAAATTCTCATGACTAACAAGGGTAAATGTATAGTGAGTGTACATTTGCATAAATCGGTACGTGATCATGGTAGGTATATTCAACAGCATGGTCTTAGTTATGTTGATGAAGCGTGTACTATGAAAGAATTTACCTATACATCTGATGATTATGGTCATAAGTGTGCATTTTCCAATGATAATGTTTTGGCTCTTGCAGGAGGTTCACGTGAGGAGGAATTGTATTTTTTTACTATAACGCAAGAAGGTACAATGCATGCTTTTCCAAAAAAAACTGTATTTACGAAAAATGCACGCGTGCTTTGTATTAAGTTTTGTTCTGACGGCGTTATTGTTACTACAGATAAGCAAGAGGCTTGGAAATACAATCCATTTACCTATAGAGAGCAACAAATACCTTTTAGCGCAAGTAGGGATAAATACAGATCTATTTATGCAGATGTTTCTACCGATGGAACATTGGTTATGCTCAGCAATGGCCATGCGGTGGAACTCCATGATCTTGCAAAAAATGTTTACTATCCAATTTCTTTTGGATATGGAGCTATACATACATCAGCAATGTCTGCAGATGGCACGGTAATGGGCGTTGGACTAGGGGATGGACGAGCATTGTTTTATAAGCTTGTACAGGATACATATACTTGTACTTGTAAACATACATTGAAGTTTCATAATAGAGTTCAATCTTTGGCGATAGCGGCCAATGGGAGCACAGCAATAGCAGGCTCTTTTGGTAATACGGCGCAAGTACTAGATTTGACGACAGGTCAAGTATTACACAAACTTTCTTTTCACGGTTGTGTTTGGTCGGTGGCATTATCGGCTAATGGTTTATATGCAGTAGCAGGATCTGCAGATAAA
>Ga0206824_10218_pt2 | contig 16302 bp, 20 predicted proteins | sample Alteio_BWOrgCont_82_FD_152874 | JGI IMG/M metagenome (GOLD analysis project Ga0206824, IMG submission 152874) | Enriched cells from forest soil in Barre Woods Harvard Forest LTER site, Petersham, Massachusetts, United States -... | ecosystem: Environmental > Terrestrial > Soil > Temperate forest >...
GTCTCAGTTGAAAGCTTGATGGAAGAAGCATGCACGTTGCTCGGCGAGCGGGCTGCCGACACGCAGCTGGAGTTGCCTAAAGAAAAGCTGGCACTCCTTTGCGACCGTCAGATGATCTCACTGCTGCTCGCACAGTACGTGGAGAATGCCTGCAAATACTCAGACATGGGTACACCGATTGTAATGCGCGCCGAGCGCGTGGGTGACGAGGCGGTTTTTTCCATCCGAAATTTCGGCCCACTCATTCCACAGGCAGACCGCGAGCGCATCTTCGATCGTTTTTATCGCTCAGCCTCCGGAGTCGCGCACGCAGCTGGTACAGGCATTGGGCTTTCCGTAGCCAAGCGCGTAGCGCTGGCGCATGGCGGATCGGTATGGGCTGCAAGCGGCGCGGAAGAAGGAACCACCTTCTTTGCTGCCATACCATTGATGCCTGCAACTGCAACAGATCCGGCTCCAAAGGCTGCGAATCGGATCGCGAATCAAACCAGGAGTACAGTTCTATGACCCAGACCCAGGCGGCTTTGCGCGTTTTGATTGTGGATGATGAACCGGCGATTCGCCGCGCGCTTCGGCCTCCGCTGGCGGAATTGGGGTTTGAAGTAGCCGAGGCCTCACGCGGTGAAATCGCGTTGGAGATGCTGCGCGCCGAGCCCTATGACGTGGTTCTCCTCGATGTAAACATGCCCGGCATCGGTGGCCTTGAAACGCTCCGCCGCATCCGCGCAGCTTCGCCTCGCTTGCCTGTGCTCATGCTCACCGTTCGCGATACGGAAGACGAAAAGGTACATGCCCTTGAGGCCGGCGCGGATGACTACGTGACCAAACCCTTCAGCGTGCGTGAGCTCGTAGCTCGCATTCGCGCTACGGTGCGCCGTGTGCAGCAGCCACCGCGGCAGGACGATGCCCCGATAGAGATCGGCGAGATCAAGTTGAATCCCCCTCGGCGCCTCGTCACAAGACGCGGTCAACCGATTCACCTCACGCGCAAGGAGTTCGACATCCTGCACTGCCTCATGAGCCGCGCCGGCCGCGTTGTCACCTACGCACGGTTGCTCACCGCGGTCTGGGGCGCGGATTGCCGCGAAGAAGTGGAGTATCTGCGGACCTTTGTGCGCCAGCTTCGCAAGAAGATCGAAGATGATCCGGCGCATCCCGCCTATCTGCTCACGGATATTTACGTCGGCTACCGCTTTGCCGATCAGCAGATGCTGGAAGAAGCCCAGGCTGCGAGAGAAGCGGGCTCGACGGATGGCATAGAAGCTACTGCAACAGCTCAGGACTGAATCACAATTGAAACCGTCCCAATCGCGTCGTGGTTTCCATCTGTCGCGCTGCTAACATGATGCTGCAACCCTATGCGCGAGCATCTAGCCACAATCGTTGAAGATTTTCATCGCTACGGACATGAGATTGCCGTGGTGCGTACGGAGGGCAATCGCCGCCGCGCCGCCACCTATGGCGAAATCGCAAGCCTCGCCGGCCGCTTTGCCGCGCTTCTTGCTTCGCATCATGTAGAACCCGGCGACCGCGTTCTCATCTGGGGCGAAAATTCCGCTGAGTGGGTGGCCGCATTTCACGGCTGCATTCTGCGTGGCGCGCTTGCAGTGCCTCTCGATGCCTTCGGCAACGCCGAATTTGCAGGCCGCATAGCCGCTGATGTCCAACCCAAAATTGCCATCGGCGATGCAAATCTCCTGAAGCAGCTCCCCTCAGACGCGGATCATCATTTCCCCCACATCGCCTTTGAAGACTGGCCCACACTTCTGCCACAAGACGAACTCGGCCCCATCGAAGGACTCAATCGCGACACTCCGCTGCAGATTCTCTTCACCTCCGGCACCACCGGCGATCCCAAAGGCATCGTCCATACCCACGGCAACGTGCTCGCCAGCATCGGCCCCATTGAGCAAGCCTCGCAGCGTTACATGAGGTATGAAAAATACGTGCACCCGCTGCGCTTCCTGCACACGCTGCCGCTCAGCCATGTCTTCGGCCAGACAATGGGCCTCTGGATTCCGCCCATCTTTCGCGCAGAAGTTCACTTCGAAAGCCGCCTCGTCGCCCCTCGTCTGATCGAAACCATCCAGCGCGAACGCATCTCCGTCCTCGCCGCCGTACCCCGCGTCTTTGCGCTGCTCAAAACGCATCTTGAAGCCACCATCCCCAATCTCGCCACACGCGTCGCAGAATCCCGCGGCAAACCCGCAGGCAAATTCGGCTGGAAGCGTTGGTGGTGGAACCGCGACGTGCATCGCGCCTTCGGCTTCAAGTTCTGGGCGCTCATTTCAGGCGGCGGTGCGCTTTCTCCCAGCGTCGAAGAATTCTGGAACACTCTCGGATTCGTGCTCGTGCAAGGCTACGGCATGACCGAAACAACCGCGCTCATCACGCTCAACCATCCCTTCCGTGTTGCCAAGGGAACCATCGGCAAGCCGCTCCCCGGACGCGAAGTGAAAATCGGCGCGGATGGCGAAGTGCTCGTCCGTGGTCCCATGATCTCCAGCGCAACATGGTCCGGCGGCGAGCTGCATCAGCGAGCAGATGAATGGCTTGCCACAGGCGATCTCGCAGAAGCGCAGGAAACCGGCGAGCTAAAATTTCTCGGCCGCAAGAGCGAAGTCATCGTCACCGCATCCGGTGTCAATATTCACCCCGAGGATCTCGAAGCCGTCATAGAGCAGCAGCCAAACGTAGCAGCCTGCGCAGTCGTCGCACTTGAAACCCCATCCGGCCCCGAGCCATGCGCAGTGCTAGCCATGCGTAGTTCAAACGAAGCCGCTGCCGAAGCAGCCATCAAAGCAATAGACCAGGCCAACACCCGCCTCGCAGACTTCCAGCGCATTCGCCGCTGGCTGCTATGGCCAGAGCCGGATCTGCCACGCACCACCACCGGAAAAGTGCGCCGCAAAGCCGTCTCGGAGTGGGTTCACAGTGTGGAAGCCGCACGTCTCGGCCTTCGCTCCAACACAGCCTTCGCCCCATCATCAGACTGGCTGCTGCACTTGATCTCTGGAATCACCGGCGAGACGCCGCACAACGTCGGAGACGAGCTGCGCCTCGATGAAGACCTGCATCTCGATAGCCTGGGCCGCGTGCAGCTCGCCGCCGCAATCGAGCAGAAGCTCGGCATGTCGCCGGAATCTGGCTTCCTCGAAGAGATTCGCACCCTTGGCGAACTGCGCGCGCTCGCCGGTGGCAGCGGATCGCCCACGGATACAGCTTTAACAAACGCCTCACACACCAACCAATCGTCGGCCACAAGCGAAACCACCGCTCCAATTCCATTAGCAACTCCGCCCGCAGCACGGAATTACATCTATCCCCTTTGGCCGTGGAGCTGGACTGCGCAAGTGCTGCGTGCCGTATTTCAAGAACTGATAGCGCAGCCTCTAACCTGGTTCCTCGCCGCCCCGCGCGTCTCAAAGCAGAAGAACCTCGGCACTTCCACCGGCCCCATGCTCATCATCGCCAACCACATCTCCAGCTATGACGGGCCGCTCGTACAATACGCACTCCCCGGCCAGCTTCGACGGCACATCGCAGCAGCCATGTCCGGCGAGATGCTCGACGACATGCTCCACTTCCGCAATCCCGAGCGAGGCCCGCGATACGGCAAGTTTTCTCCCTTCGGTCCCATCGCATGGTTTCTCATCACGGCGCTTTATAACGTCTTCCCGCTCCCTCGCACCCGCGACTTTCAGCGCAGCTTCACCCACGCGGGCCATGCCCTCGATCATGGCTACAATGTGCTCGTTTTTCCAGAGGGCACACGTTCTGATACAGGCAAACTCGCAGCATTCCGGCAGGGAATTGGATTACTGGTAAAGCAGTCCAACGTGCCCGTTCTTCCCGTGGCACTCCTCGGCCTCGGCGATCTAAAACAAAAAGGCCGCGGCTGGTTCCGCTCCGGCAAAATCGAAGTCCGCGTCGGCGAACCGATTCGCTTCGACCGCGACGTCACCGAGGCGCAGATTACCCAACAGCTACACACGGAAATTATGAGGTTGCTTGCAGAATGACAACTATAGAGCGACTACAGCATTGGTATTCAAATCATTGCAATGGGGAGTGGGAGCACGGATTCGGCGTAAATATCGAAACGATAGATAATCCTGGCTGGTCATGCACTCTTTCGTTAGCAGGTACGCCGTTTGAAAGCCATGACTTCGCACCAGTTAATATTGAGCGTTCCGAAAACGACTGGTTAATGCTTTCAGCAACTCCGATGGAGTTCAAGATTCATTGTGGGCCAAAGAACCTCGAAGAAAGTCTGACGATCTTCTGTGATTGGGCTCAAATTTAGTGGAGTGAAACAATGGTTCGCGATAAAGGCTTGGAAACACTCATCGCTGAAGACCTCGAAGGACAATCAGATCTATCGGAAAAGGCCATGTTCGGCGGCTGGGCGTGGCTGCTCGATGGCAAGCTGTTGATTGGTGCGCGCGACAAAGGCATGCTGTCGCGGATCGGCGAAAAGAACGAATCCTGGGCCCTCAAGATTCCCGGCATAGTTCCCCTGATGATGCGCGAAAGAAGAATGCGTGGTTGGGTGCGCGCAGACATGGCCATATGCAGCAATGATGCGCTACGCCGCAAGCTCATCACCGCAGCAATTGAATTCGTAGCCACACTGCCCGAAAAATAAAAGACAGCCTCAGTTGTTGCACAGCACCTTCGGTGTGTAATGGCACGTGCCTCCAGCCAGCACTGGATTCCAGAGCGCCATATCCGCAGGCTGTTCGCTCGACCCAAGAAAAAGCACCCCATCCGGCGCCAGCAATCGATGCGCCTCAGCCAGCACCTTCCTGCGTGACTCATTAGAGAAGTACAGCATCACATTGCGAAGAAAAATCACATCGAATCGCTCGCCGAAGGACAGCGGCGTCTGGCAAAGATCAGCCTGCCGAAAGCTGCACATCTGCCGAAGCTCAGGTTTCGCCGCCCATTCCTCACCCTCATGTTCAAAGAAGCGAACGATCCATCGCGCTGGCAGTCCGCGGTTTATCTCAATACGGTGATAGCGGCCCGCACTGGCGCGTGCAACCATCTCCTCGGCAAAATCCGTGCCCTCAATGCGAATATCCCACGTAGCAAGCAGCGGAAAGTACTCGCGCATCAACATCCCCACTGAGTAAGCCTCCTGCCCGGTTGAACAGGCCGCAGACCAGAACCGCAGCTTGCGTGTTTTCACCCGTCTTTCAATCAAGCTCGGCAATAGTTTCGTTCGCAGCAACTCAAATGGCCGTCCATCGCGAAAAAAACTCGTCTCGTTAATCGTCATGGCCTCCGCCACAGCGCGTTCCAGCGTCGCATCCCGCCGCTCGCGAAGCCGCTCCACCAGTTCACCGATATGGCTTATCTCGTGGTTTCGCAGCAGCCGTGCCAGCCGCGTTTCAAAGAGATAATCGCGCGATGGGTCCAGAACGTTATGCGAAAGGGAATTCACAACCTCGCGCAAATAATTGAAATCGGCCTGCATATCTACACCGCCGATTCTCGAAGCATCATCGCTTCACTTTCCGGTTTAGCGCAAACGCGTAGTATCTCCGCCGCAATCTGCTGAAGAGGCAGCACGGCATGCGCAAGGTTCTCGTGAACAATCGCTCCCGGCATGCCCCACACAGCACTCGTTGCCTCATCCTGGGCAAGAATTGTTGCACCAAACTCATAGAGAGTGCGCGTGCCGGCCAGTCCGTCATGGCCCATGCCTGTCAGCATCACTGCGAGAAGATTTCCTCCATAGACCCGCACTGCGGAACGAAAGAGCACATCAACAGAAGGCCGGCAATGATTCTCGAGCGGTGCCTGATCCAGGAGCAGCGTGTGCGGCTGTCCCGGTGCAGTCACAAGCTTCATATGCCAGTCGCCACGGGCAATGTACACGCGTCCAGCGTGCACCGCCATCCCATCCGCAGCCTCGCACACACCAAGAGCGCAGCGCGTATTCAACCGCTCCGCCAGTTGCCGCGTAAAAAGATCGGGCATGTGCTGCACCACAAACACTGGAAGGGGGAATGAAGCAGGCAGCGCCGACAGAGTCACATCGAGCGCCGCAGGTCCGCCAGTAGAAACACCAATCAACACAGCGGCTGGCGCACCGGTGGGCACATGGCGCGCGGAAACATGTTGCGCAGCAGCAGAAGGAAAGAGGCTCACACCACGCGTGGCAAACAGCTCGCCACGGCGCATAGTCAGCGCACGAATCTTCGGAATCAGTTCCGTCGCCAGCGCCTGCCTAGCCGCCTCGCGGGTGCTCTGCCCGGCTGGCTTAGCCACATAGTCTGAAGCTCCGCTGGCAAGCGACTCAATCGTGACCTGCGCGCCTCGCTGCGTAAGCGCGCTGCACATGATGATCGGTAGCCTGGGCGCGCGTTCGCGCATCAGCTTCAGCGTCTCCAGGCCATTCATCACAGGCATCTCCACGTCCAGCAGAACAAGATCGGGCCGCATTACAGACAGTGCATTCAACGCCGAAAGTCCATCCGATGCTGTCCCCGCAACCTCCAGCGCAGCGTCTGTTGAGACCACCGATCGCAGCAGGCTGCGCATCACCGCGGAGTCATCCACGATGAGGACACGTACACGAGACGCTGCGCGAGCGTCTGACTGTAACTCCAGCATCGCTACGCCTCCACCAGGCCCATCATCGCCAGTTTGCCGCAGAGCGCTTCCGGTTCAAACGGCTTCATCAGATACTCGTCGGCGCCAGCCTCAAGTGCGCGCACAATGTTGTCATTTTCAGATCTCGTAGTCACCATTAAAACCTTGACAGACGTAAACCCGTCAGCACGCATCTGGCACAGCATCTCCAGGCCGTCCATCGTCGGCATATTCCAGTCCAGCAGCGCCAGATCAAATGGCGCGGATGCATGAAGGGCCGCCAATCCATCCGCGCCGTCGGCAGCTTCCTCGCACTCAATGCCCAGCGGCGTGAGCAGGCCGCGCAGATGGTTACGGATAAAGCGTGAGTCATCGACAATAAGTGCTCGCATGGTGTCTCCGTTCGGGTAACGCGTTCAGTTTGTTTTGGCCAGTTCAAGCGGATCGATGCGTGCCGGGTCCAGCATCACCATGAGCTTGTCCTTCAGTTTGTAAGTGCCGGCAAAGAAGGCCTTCGACCGTTCGTGGATCGTAGAAGGGTTCGGCTCAAAGTCATCCTGCAATACAGTGAGCACATCGCGGACTGAATCCACAATCAGACCGAAGCAACCGTGGACGCTCTCCACCACCAGCAGATTCGACGACTTGCTCTCATGCGGCGGCATGCCCAGAAGCTGGCGCGCATTCACTGTAGTCAACACTTCGCCGCGGTAATGCACCAGCCCACCTACGAATGCAGGTGCCAGCGGCACACTCTCAGGTTTTGCGTATCCCACAATCTCCAGAATCTGCGAGATCGGCAGACCGTAGAGACCATCTCCAAGATGAATCGAGCAGACTTCAGTCATCTCGGCAGTCGCTTCTTTCTTCGGGGAACGGAAACTGTCCGGTGCTATGCTCATTGCGCATCCTCCACGCACGCTGTTTCAGGCATCGGCACCACCGCCACTCCGCTCAGATCGACAATCCCCGTGACGCGATCTTTGAGCAGCGCCACGCCACTCGCCGTCTGCGCCGTACCCGCCTCAAGCAAATCACTTCCCGCCGTCACATCCAGGACATGTGAAACAGCCACACCCACCTGCCGCCCCGCCTCACGGCAAACCACAATAATCACCTGCGTTTGCGCCTCCGCCAGCAGTCCCCCCGCATCTTCTATCGCCAGTAGCTGTCCATCAAAGTGCAGCACAGGCCGCACGCCAATGTACTCAATCCGCGACACTGGCACCTGCTCAATGCGAATCACATCCGCAAGCCGCACCGCCGCATGGCGTCCAGCCACCTCCACAAGCAGATACTCGTTGGCCTGCGCTTCCTCAACTTCGACCGCCGTTTCTTCCATCTTGATCTGCTCTTCCACGCGCATGGAAACACCAGCTCTCGCTCCAATCGCGCCCGGGTCAAGAATCAGCGCCAGGTCGCCATTGCCCAGCACAGTTGCGCCGGAGTACAGGCCAATATCTTTGAGCACATGGCTCAGCGGCTTCACCACAATCTCTTCCGGATCAGCCAGCCCATCCACCACCAAACCGTATCGCCGTCCATCTGCATCCAGAACAGCGATAAATAAATCACGATCCTCACGCAGCCGCTCGCTCTTGTGCTGTGTCAACATCCGGTCCAGAAAAACAAGCTGCAACAGTTGCCCACGCAGCCGGTATAACGGCGCGTCTTCAATCCATTCAATCTTCTCAGCGGCCTGCTCGCGAGTCAGATGCACCAGCTCTAAGAGCGCACCCTGCGGCACAGCGAAGCTCTTTTCCAAACTGCGGACGATCAGCGCGGGAATGATCGCCAGCGTCAAAGGAATCCGCATGCGCAGCGTTGTGCCTTTGCCAAGCCGCGATTCAATCTCCACCTTGCCGCCAATCTTCTCCACATTCGTCTTCACCACATCCATGCCCACGCCGCGTCCGCTGACGCTGGTCACGGCGGCAGCCGTCGAGAAGCCAGGCAGAAAGATCAAATTCAGCAATTCGCGCTCAGGCACCTGCGCGGCAGCCTCCACAGTAATCAGGCCGCGCTCAATCGCCTTTTTGCGAACCTTCTCAGCTGAGATGCCGGCGCCGTCATCGCCAACCTCCACAACAACGTGGCTGCCCTCCTGCGCAGCGCGCAGCATCAGCGTCCCTTGAGCATTCTTCCCCGCAGCCACGCGAATTTCGGGCGGCTCAATGCCATGATCGAGCGAGTTCCGCACCGCATGTGTCAGCGGATCTTTGATGGCCTCGATCAGGCTCTTATCCAGTTCCGTCTCCTGGCCTTCTATTTCAAGGCGCACCTTGCGCCCCAGCAGTTGCGAAACATCGCGCACAATACGCGGCATCTTCGAGAAGATATTCGAGACCGGTTGCATGCGAGCCTTCATCACGCTCTCGCGCAGATCCGCCGTCACCATGTCCAGCCGCCGCGTAAGCAGCGTCATCTTTGGATCGGATGCAGTGGCCTGCAGCACCTGGTTGCGCGTCAACACCAGCTCGCCTACAAGGTTCATCATCTTGTTCAGCAGAGTTATGTCTACGCGCAACGTACTCTCCGCGGCAGATGCCACGCCCGTCATCGCAGCCACGGCCTTCGCCGATTCGCTGGTCTTCGTTGTGGCAGTCTGTACAACAGGCTGTGGCTTCACAGCGGGTTCAGCCGTAACTTGCTTCTGCTCCTGCGCCAACGCCATCAGGAGCGGATTCTGCACCTGCATCGAGGTCAGCGCGACATCAGGTTCTTCATCCTGCTGTACGGCATCCGGCTCCCGCAGTTCCTCCAGCTTTGCAATCAGCTCCGCATCCTCGCCGCAGCCTTCGTCACCATCACTCTCAATCTTGCCGAGAATGGAGCGCAAGCCATCCAGAAGCTCCAGCAGCCCCGTAATAATGCGCGGCTTCGCGGCCAGCTTGCCGTCACGCAGCAGACCCAACAGATTCTCGCCCGCGTGAGCCAGCTTCTCCAGCCTCTTAAAGCCCAGAAAACCGGTCGTGCCCTTGATCGTATGCACTGAGCGGAAGATGTCGGCCAGCAGCGCAGTATCCCCCGGCCGACTTTCCAGGTCGGTAAGGCACCGCTCCATGCGGTCCAATCCCTCCTGGCTCTCGATCACAAACTCCCGCGTCAGCTCATCCATGATCTCGTCTTCTGCCTTTGCACAACAGTGGGCCTTATAGCTATATATCGGTTAAGTCACTGGGCAACTTGAGCGAAGGCAAATCATGGTATGAGAAAGGCAAAGATCCAGGTTGAGAACGCTAATTTAAAGCGCCCACTGTGCTAGCCTCAAATTCTCATGAGTAGCGCAGAGAACATACAAGCGATGGAAGCAGAGTTGGAATTACTGATGAAAGCCGCGCGCCGCGTAGCGAAAAATTCCTACTCGCCTTACTCAAACTTCAAGGTAGGCGCAGCGCTCCTGCTCTCAAGTGGCGCCATCATAACCGGAACCAACGTCGAAAACGTCAGCTACGGTCTCACCTTCTGCGCGGAGCGCTCAGCTCTCGTCCGCGCCATAGCAGAGCACGGCCCCGCCATCCGCATCAAAGCTGTAGCCGTCGCCAATCTGAATGATTCCGCCAGCCCACCCTGCGGCGCATGCCGCCAAATGCTCGCCGAATTTGCTGAGCCCGACGCACCCGTCATCTTTCCCTCCATCAACGGCCCGCGCACCATGACCTTCTCTGAACTGCTTCCCGCAGCATTCGAGATGAAACTGAAGTGAGGCGCGGGTTCGAATGAGCAGTGTCCAAACTCCCCTTCACACCGTAGACCTCATCCGCAAAAAGCGCGATGGCGAAACCCTCACCGCAAGCGAAATCGAATTCATCGCAACCGGCGCAGCAACCGGCTCCATCCCATCGGACCAGCTAGCCGCATGGCTCATGGCCGCATGGCTTCGCGGTCTCTCGCTCGATGAAGTACGAGCTCTAACGCTATCCATGCGCGACTCCGGAGAAAAATTCAATCCGCATTCGCTCGGCAAAGTTGCCGTCGACAAGCACTCCACCGGCGGCGTAGGCGACAAAACCAGCTTCCTCGTAGCGCCCCTCGCCGCGGCCTGCGGCGTAGCCGTGCCCATGATCAGCGGCCGCGCCCTCGGCCACACCGGCGGCACGCTCGATAAGCTTGAATCCATCCCCGGCTTCCGCACAGTACTCTCACTCGCCGAATTCGAATCTGTCCTGATGAAATGCGGTGCATCCATCGTCAGCCAGACCCCCAAGCTCGTTCCCGCTGACCGCGTCCTCTACGCCCTGCGAGACCGCACCGCAACGGTCGAAAACCCCGGCCTCATCTGTGCTTCGATCCTCAGCAAGAAACTCGCCGCCGGCCTCAACGCGCTCGTCCTCGATGTCAAAACCGGGTCCGGCGCATTCCTACGCAAGTACGAAGATGCAGAATTCCTCGCCGCGCTCATGGTAGCCACCGCAGAAGCCGCTGGCACACGCACCGTAGCTCTGCTCACCGATATGAGCCAGCCACTCGGCTACACCGCAGGCAACTGGATCGAAATTGCCGAATGCCTCACGCTCCTCCACGGCGAGCGTCCCTCCGCCAGCGAAGACCTTCGCGAACTCTCGCTCATCCTCGCCGGATGGATGATCCATCTAGGCGGCCAGGCTCCCTCAGCTGAAGCTGGCTACAAATCCGCAGAACGCGCCCTCTCCGACGGCTCCGCGCTCAGCATCTTTTTCAAAATGATCGAAGCCCAGGGTGGCGATCTCAGCGTCTTCAACAATCTCAAAGCCTCACACAAACCCGCCGCAACCACCATCCTCTCATCATGGGAATCCGGCTACATCGCAGAAATGGACACCACAGCCATAGGCTGGGCCGTGCAGCGCACCGGCGCAGGCCGCGAGAAAGCAGGCGAGCCCGTCGATCCCCACGCCGGCATCGAGTTCCACGCCAAGCGCGGCGCGCACATCGAAAAGGGCCAGCCACTAGCCACCCTCTACGGCACAAGCAAAGCGCATCTCGAAGAAGCCACCATCCTGCTACGTTCCGCAATTCAAATCTCCAAAGAGCCGCCCCACGCAGCGCCGCCGCTCGTGAGCCGCATCTTTACGCATGAAAATGCCAAGGAGTTTCTCGCCAAGGGCTGATAAGGTATCAAAAACAGCCTCAAAGCTAACAGCTAAAAGCTAATAGCTAGCGGCTGCTCCACAGGAGCTATCTTGGACAGATTCACAGGCATTCTAGGCATCATCGCCGTCTTACTCGCAGCCTGGCTCGGCTCTACGAATCGCAGCAGGATTCGCTGGCGCACCGTAATCTGGGGCCTTGGCCTGCAAGTGCTCTTCGCCTTCTTCGTGCTCAAGTTCAGCTTCGGCCAGCAGTTCATGACCTGGGCTGGCGGAGTAGTCAACAACATGCTCTCCGCCACAACAGCAGGCACGCGTATCCTCTTCGGTGAACTCGGCCTCCCCAACAGCGGAGCCTTCGGCAAGCTCATCGCGCCCGCGTCGGGCTCCATCTTCGCTTTTCAGGTCCTGCCCACCATCATCTTCATCTCGGCCTTCTTCGCAGTCCTCTATCACATCGGCCTCATGCAGCTCATCATCCGCGCCCTCGCATGGATCATGCTCAAAACCATGCGCATCTCCGGCGCGGAAAGCATGAACGTCGCCGCCTCCATCTTCATGGGCCAGACCGAAGCTCCGCTCACCATCCGCCCGTTTCTCTCCAAGGCCACGCGCTCGGAGCTCATGACCATCATGACCAGCGGCATGGCGCACGTCTCCGGCGGCATCATGGCCATGTACATCTCGCAGGGCGTTGAAGCACGCCATCTGCTCTCCGCCGTTATCATGACCTCGCCCGGAACCATCCTCATGGCCAAGATGCTCGTTCCGGAAACCGAAATCCCCGCCACGGAAGGCAAAGTCGTCATCCCCAAAGACGAGCAGCACAAAGACGAGAACCTCATCGGAGCCATCGCCCGCGGCACCATCGACGGCGGCAAGCTGGCCCTGAACGTGGCCATCATGCTCATCAGCTTCCTCGCGCTCGTCGCCCTGCTTGACATGCTGCTTGCATGGGTCCACACGCACATCGGCTGGTTCCCATCGAGCCTCGGCCAGATCCTCGGCTTCGTCTTCGCCCCCGTTGCCTGGCTCATCGGAGTCCCCTGGCACGACTGCCTCGCCATCGGCAACCTCCTCGGCACGCGCATGGCGCTCAATGAAGTCATCGCCTACATCCAGCTCGGCGCACAGAGAGCCACGCTCTCACCCCGCGCCTTCACCATAGCCACCTTCGCCCTCTGCGGCTTCGCCAACCTCGGCTCCATCGGCATGCAGATCGGCGGCATAGGCGCATTAGTCCCCGAACGCCGCAACGACCTCGCCAAACTAGGCATCCGCGCCATGCTAGCCGGCACTATGGCCAACCTGATCTCCGCATCCATCGCAGGAATTTTTCTGGGGTAATGAGTGTATGACTACGTCTATCAACTCGTATTGGGATTTACTCGAACCAGAGTTTGAGAAGGTCAATATTTATGAAGGACCGGACGTATACTTCGCCTCATGTAATGCAGTTTCACCTTTAATCGTTCACTTATATGCAACACATATGTGTGCCTCAGAGGTACACAATGGCGGATTTCTACAGCTCTTCTGGAACAACACAGGAATCGCTGTCCCTGAAGCGATTGAAGGCTACGCATTGTTCGGTATGACAAAACTGTCCGCTAGCCTCGACTCAGCGGCACGCCTTTTAGGTACGACATATCCGCGCGACAGGGACGAACGATGGGATGCGTTGCTTGTTGCATCAGGTTTGGATGCAGAGCAATTAGAGTCCATCTTTAAAAAGCATGACGACTTGTACCATTGCTTCACTGAAGCCACTCAGCCTTTGAATTTCGATTCTCTCGAACGCGAATTTTGGAAACTGGCCGAGGAAGAAAATGGCGGTTATGGTGTAGCAGCAACTTTGTATGCGCAAAAGGTAAGCAGTCAATCATGAGTTTGAAATCAGCCCTCAATATCGACGAGCAAGAGCAGTCAACAGTCATACGCCGTGCGACGGAAGTGATCGGCCATCAGTCAGACGCAATGCGTTGGCTAGGTACTCCAGTTCGTGCACTTAACTACGCAACGCCAATCTCTCTTTTGCACGACTCCAAAGGCCGCGAAGAAGTCCTTGCAGTCCTAGGCCGCATCGAACACGGCGTTCTCTAACCACTCAATCCCCAAACCGCGCCATCCCCCGCGCCTTAGCCTTCGCAGCTTCCTCTTCCCGATTCCGATGCGGCGCATTTGTCTCCAGCGCCCCAAGCAGCCGCGCAGAAGCCGCAGCAATCTCCTCCACTGCCGCATCAAACGCAGCCTCATTAGCCTTCGAAGGCTTAGCAAACCCGCTAATCTTCCGCACATACTGAATAGAAGCCGCGCGAATCTCACCCTCCGTCACCGGCGGATCAAAATTGAACAGCATCTTGATATTCCTGCACATCTCTCAGTCCTCGTTTCGCCGCTTGCAGTACATTGAATCGTTTTGAAAGGGCACGGCTTTAGCCGTGCCATAACTACTGCGCATAAACCTGGGGCTTTAGCCCCTGAGGGATGTATTTATCCTTTCCCTTCGCGCCTTAGCCGCTTCATCCGGTAAAACGCCGTCAACAGCGTAACCGTCCCGCAACTCAACAAACTCGCGCTCATCCCCAGAATCAGCGACCAGTCATGCTCAAACACTCCATGCACAATCCCAATCACCTGCAGCAGGCTGAAGCCGCCAAACGTGATCAGCGAAACTCCCTCATCCGTCTTCTTCCGCCACACCGCAATCACCTGCGGCACAAACAGCAGCGCATTGCACACCAGCCCCAGTCCAAAGATGACCGTAATAATCTCTCGCACGCGTACCTCTCGCTCCTATTGTCAATAATCCCGCCCCTAGAACCAACTAAACAAAATGCGGCGCATCCATGTACCTGTGTGGCGCACGACTTATTACGCAGTGATTCCAGTGGCTGTAGCCGCAATACTCTCCACCCGGCCAACATTCCACGCGCAATCTCCCCCCGCGCAGACATCGCAGCCCGGAGCCCCCGGAAAAAAAGACGCCGCCACGCAGCCTGCCGTGCCCGTGCCTTCGGGCAGCCCCGTGCCTGCAAAGCAGATCAAGCCTGCGCCCCCCACGCCCATTGCCGAACAAAAAACCAGCCTCAATCAGGACAACAACTGGAATCCCCAATGGGACGTTCTTATTGAAGAAAACCTTCCCCCTGAGATGTTATCCGCCAACATAAGCAAAGCCGTTAGAGCCTACTGTCCGCGCTTTTCCTCACTATCTGACCCCGACAAGCGCGCCTTTTGGGCATATTTCTTCCAGGCTCTCTCTGGTGCAGAGGCCGGCCTCAAGCCCACCACCAACGTTCGCCACACCCAGCCTGAAGTAGCCGTGCCCGATAAAGTCAGCCATCGCATGGTCCGCAGTGAAGGCCTCCTTCAGCTCACCTATGAGGACTCCGAGCGCTATGGCTGCGATTTCGACTGGAATCACGACAAATCCCTCCCCGTGCACGACCCCGCCAAAACCATCTTGCAGCCAAAAAACAATCTGAGCTGCGGAATCCGCATCATGAAAAACCAGCTCGTCGATCTCCACGAGCCACTACTTACCCCTAAGAGCTACTGGTCCACCCTCCGGCCCGGCACTGTCAGCCATCGCGTCTTCATCAAGCAGATGGCCAACGCTCCCGCAGCCTGCGGAGCAAACGCCCCACAAAGCCCACGCCGCACGGATCAAAACCTCCGCACAGCCAAAGCCGCGGTGCCTGCCGGCCACCACCTTACGCCTGCGCAAGTCCCCGACTCCCAGTAGCCCCGCCCGCTTTTCCACCCCACCATCACGCCCGGCACAGTTAAAGTATTCACAATGAGTTCTGTTTACTTCGATCAAGTCTCCGAAGCCGCAGCCCATCTGCAATCCAAACTCGGCGCACTTACTCCAAGTGTCGCCATCGTCCTCGGCTCCGGCCTCGGCACCGTCGCCGATGCCGTTGAGAACCCCATCTTCATCCCCTACGCCGAAATCCCGCACTTCCCGCAGTCCACCGTGCAGGGCCACTCCGGCCGCATCGTCGCAGGCACGCTGAACGCCATACCTGTAGTAGTCATGCAGGGCCGCGTTCATTTCTACGAGGGCTACTCCCCGCAACAAGTCACTTTCCCCATGCGAGTCCTGGGTCGCACCGGCATCCGCGCTGTCGTACTTACCAACGCCGCCGGAGGCATCGCACCCGGCCTCAGTATCGGTCAGCTCGTCGCCCTCTCCGATCACATCAACATGCTGGGTTTCAACCCAGTCAACGGCCCCAACGAGCCCCGCTTCGCCCGTACGCCAAAATTCGGCCTGCGCTTCTTCGACATGACTGAAGCGTATTCAAAACCCCTCCGCACACTCGCCCAGCAAGCCGCCCAACAGGAAGGCTGGACCCTCGAAGAAGGCATCTACCTCGCCACACCCGGCCCCAGCTTTGAAACCCCCGCGGAAATCCGCGCCTTCCGCACCCTCGGCGCCACGCTCGTCGGCATGTCTACCGTGCCTGAGACCATCGTCGCCCCGCCACATGGGAATCGATGTCCTCGGCATCTCCTGCGTCACCAACCTCGCCGCCGGCATTAGCGCCACTCAGCTCAGTCATGAAGAAGTCTTTGAAGCCGGCCGCCGAGTCGAGCACCGCCTCGCCGGTCTCCTCAAGCG
>Ga0206824_10248_pt1 | contig 16094 bp, 10 predicted proteins | sample Alteio_BWOrgCont_82_FD_152874 | JGI IMG/M metagenome (GOLD analysis project Ga0206824, IMG submission 152874) | Enriched cells from forest soil in Barre Woods Harvard Forest LTER site, Petersham, Massachusetts, United States -... | ecosystem: Environmental > Terrestrial > Soil > Temperate forest >...
CAATAGAAAGGGATATTATCCTTATGGCGCATTAACACTTGTGAATGGCGACAGCTTGTTCGGCATGACATCTCAGGGAGGAACAGGTGCATACGACGGAACTATTTTCTCCATTAAAACCAATGGAACCGGATTTGCAGACATCCTTGATTTTAACGGCACAAATGGAGGATATTCAAATGGGTTCGCTAACCTATGGAGGCGGACGCTTATATGGCATGACAGATGAAGGAGGGAACAATTACTTTGGCTGTATTTTCAATGTTCAAACCAATGGAAATGGATATACCGACCTGCTTGATTTTGATGGACAAACATATCCTCAAGGGGAAACCATGGAAGGTTCATTAACCTATTCAAACGGCATAGCTTATGGAACCTCATTCGAGGGAGGAATCGCACAGGAAGGAAATGTGTTTGGTTTTAAAATTAATTGCACCTTAACTGCCACGGCAAGCTTAACCGCCGCTACTTGCAGCGGAGGCAGCAATGGCGTTGCTACAGCAAACCCGGGCGAGGGCATTCCGCCTTATACCTATTTGTGGAACAACAATCAAGCAAATGCTTCGGCAATAGGGCTTTCTGCAGGGACTTATTCGGTAACTGTAACTGATTTTTATGGATGCACCGCCACAGCGCAAACAACTATTACCAATGCCGCCGCGGTAGGTATTACAGCTAACGTAACAGCCAATAACAATTGCTATGGAATAAATACAGGAAGTGCGTCAACCACTACAACCCATGGCGTACCACCATTCACGTATACATGGAACCCTTCAGTTAGTACTAACGATACAGCTGTTAATTTAAGTGCAGGTACGTATACGGTAACTGTTAACGATGCATGCAGTAATTCAGCTACCGCGCCTATAACAATAACAGCCCCTTCAGCTTTAGGCGGTGGCGCAACTCCTACTGCCAATGACCTTTGCTATGGCGCTGCCGTGGGTAAATGCACAGCTTTACCAACCAACGGAACAACACCTTATACCTATCTTTGGACTGACCCGAATTCACAAACAACCGTTGAAGCTACAGGCCTAACAGCGGGAACATATACCGTAACTATTACGGATGCATGCGGAGCTACTGCAACTGCAAACACTTCAATAACTCAACCAAGTGCTGCCTTATCGGCTAATACCAGCTTTACACCTGCCGGTTGCAATGGCTATAACGGCAGCGCCACAGTGACTTCTGTAAACGGGGGATTGGGTGCAATACCTTATACCTACTCATGGAATGATGCTTCATCACAAACCACAGCCACTGCCTCCAATCTTTCTGCAAGTACATATACAGTAACCGTTCAGGATAACAATGGATGCTCTGCTACGGCAAGTGTTGCAGTTACACAGCCTCCTCCTCCTACGGCATATCCAACAAGCACAGGCATAGTATGTAATGGCTATCATACAGGCACTGCAAGCACAAACCCAACCGGGGGAACTACGCCTTATACTTATTTATGGTCGCCAAATGCAAGCTCTCAAACAACTCCTACTGCAACAGGTCTAAGTGCGGGAACATATACTATATCACTGAGTGATCTTACCGGATGTACTACCTCCGCTCCTATTATTGTTACTCAGCCTAACGCCATTTCTGCATCACCCACAAGTCCGGGCGTAATATGTCATGGTGGCACAACTACTGCTACAGCAAACCCAAGCGGTGGAACTACGCCTTACACCTATCAATGGTCTGTCAATGCAGGCGCACAAACAACTGCTACAGCAACAGGGCTAAGCGCAGGAACATATACGGTGGGTGTTGGCGATGCATGTTATAGCGGTACAACAGCTGCAGTTATCGTTACCCAGCCTAATACTCTGGACGCTTCAGCCAACGCATCATTTAATGTAAGTTGTAATGCAGGTACTAACGGAAGTGCATTGTCTAATGCCAGCGGTGGCACTTCTCCTTATACTTATGCATGGTCAACCAATTCAGGCTCTCAAACAACCGCTATGGCTTCTGTCTTAATGGCAGGAACATATACAATAACTATTTCCGATGCTTGTAGTAATTCAGCAACAGCTACTGCTACCATTACACAACCATTGGCATTAAGTACCACTACGTACGCAGGAACCAGTGTTGCAGCAGTAACTCCAAGTGGAGGAGTTACTCCATACACATATGACTGGACGCCGGTCAGCGGAACAACTGATACTATTAAAGGATTGTCTTTGGGAACATATTCTGTAACCGTTACCGATGCCAATGGGTGCATTAAAACTGCTTCTGTTGACGTTACCAGCGCTACAGGAACAAACAAGATTACATCCAATTCAGGTGCAATAACTGTTTATCCAAATCCAAACAATGGAATGTTTACAATACAGTCATCAGTCATCAATGGTCAATGGTCAGTTGAAGTATACAATGTTTTGGGACAACAGGTTTATTCAACATCCAACATTCAGCATTCAACATTCGATATTGACTTGAGTTCTCAACCGGACGGAGTTTACCTATATAGGGTACTCACGTCAACAGGTAGTTTGCTCGGTCAAGGAAAAATTGTAATACAGAAGTAAGAAAAGCTAATAGCCATTGGCTGATAGCTAAAAAAATCCCGGGGTAGCGATACTTCGGGATTCTTTGTTTTTAAAAAATGTTATTTTTACCTTCCTAATGAACAAATCCCGTGTAAAATATTCTTTGTTTTTATTTCTTGGAGCTATTTCCTTTATTTCCTACGCTCAAAGTTCAAAGGATTCCATTTCAATAAATTTGGTTCAGGAAAAAACTTCGGACATCTACCCTCGAGAAAATCAAATAGAACCTAATCCGTTAATAGACTCCCTTAAAAATGTTTTAAAAACAGCGCCTGAGGATACTAATAAAATAAGGCTTTTTTTAAAAATAAGCTATCAGTTTGAAATACGCGGAGGGCTTGATACCGCCGTATCGTATGCTGAAAAAGGAGGAGTCCTGGCAGAAAAAATTGGATTTAAAAAAGGTATAGTCTATGCTTTAGAGACAATAGGAGGTAATTTGTTTTATAAAGGTAATTACGGCAAAGCGCTTGATTATGAAATGAAGTCTCTTGCAATAAGCACGCAGATAAGATATAAAGAGGGTATGGCAACAAGTATGAGAGGCATAGGAGATATTTATTTTACTCAAAGTAATTATTCAGGAGCGCTGGAATATTTTACAAAGTCGCTTAGCTTAGCACAGAAAGTGGAAGATACAGCTAATATTTATTCTGATTACGGGGGTATAGGAAGCGTTTATTCTTCACTGGGTAATTACTCCAAAGCGCTGGAATACCAGTTTAAAGCATTGGCTATAGAAGAGAAAAAAGGAAATACATATTATATTGCTTCCACTTTTGGAGATATTGCAACAGTTTACGATGCACAAGGCAATTACTCCAAAGCATTGGAATATAATTTTAAAGGGCTGAGCATAATTCAAAAAGGTGGCGATACATATGCGCTTGCCTATTATTATCTCAACATAGGAAATATTTATAATGAACAAAAAAATTATACTCAGGCACTGGAATATGAGTTTAAAGCATTAACCCTTGAAAACGGAGACGCTATAGTTATTTCTCGCAGCCTTAATGTAATTGGACTTGTTTATTGCGGACAAGGTAATTATGCCGATGCGCTTACATATTATTCCAGGGCTTTGAGTACGGCAAGAGAGTTTAAAGATAAAGACATGATTGGGACTATATACTCAAACTTAGGAGGGGTATATACTAAACTAAAAAAATATAAAGAAGCAAAAGCATTACTTGACTCTGCTTTAATTATATCTAAAATCGTAGGAGATAAAAAAAATATTGAAGGTACATATAGCAACTTGAGCGTATTAGACAGCGCCATGGGCAATTCTAAAAACTCATATGAAGATTATAAGCAATATATTATATACCGCGACAGTATAAATAGCCAGGAAAGCATAAAAAAAATTGCTCAAATGGAAATTAGCCGTGAATTTGAAAGAAGAGAAGATTCAGCGAAAGTGGAACAGGAAAAGGCAAGCATTATTAAAACAGCCGAAACCAACAGAAAACGCATTGCTACTAATAGTGTAATAGTGATATTACTACTGCTTGTATTGTTGGCGGTTTTATTGATAAACAGACAACAAATAAAACGTAAAAAAGATAAGCTGGTTTATGAAAATGAAACCAATCTTTTATTACTGAAAAAACAGCAAATGGAGGTTGAACTGGCAAAAGCCCAAACCATGCTCGATAAGTACATAAAAAGCATGGTGGAGAAAAATAACCGGCTTGAACAAATTACAACAGATTTGGAAGAACTAAAAAACTTGAAAACCAAAGAAATAGATGAAAACAGAATTGAACAGATAGAGCATTTGAATAAAAAAACTATTCTTACTGAAGAGGATTGGGATAAATTCAAAGAACTTTTTGAGCAAGTTCATAAGGGATTTCTTATTAGATTGAAAGAAAAACTACCCGACCTTACACCTGCCGAAGTAAGATTACTTTGTTTAACCAAACTGCAGTTAGACACTAAACAAATGGCAGGAATTTTAGGTGTATCCTTAGATACTGTAAAAAAAACACGGCAAAGATTGCGGAAAAAACTGAGTTTAACGGAAGAAGATTCAATTAATGATATTTTAAAAGGACTCTGATTATAAGGCTCTTAAGCCTCTAATTTGCGATTGTCCCCATTATTGTCCCCCATGTTTATTAGGTATTTCAGTGTTATGGAGCATAGCTTTGCGCCATAAACAAAAAACACATATTTATGAAAAAGACATTCTTAATTTTAGCAGCTGTCGGTTCTTTTATCTTAGTTAATGGCCATGCCAATGCCCAATATCATAACATAGTTAACTTTTGGGGAACCACCAGCCCTATGGGTACTTGGCCCGAAGGTTCGGTAATTGTTATCGGCGATAAATTATATGGAACTGTAGATAGCGGAGGAACTTCTAATGAGGGAGTTATTTTCTCTGTTAATAAAGATGGAAGCGGATATACCGACCTGCATGATTTTAGCGGTACAGATGGTAAAAACCCATCAGGTACTTTAACACTTGTAGGAAAAACATTGTATGGGCTGACCACTTATGGAGGAGCTTCCAATGAAGGTGTTCTTTTCTCTATGGATACTGCGGGTAGTAACTTTAACACATTATATTCCTTTACGGCGCCCCCTAATCCGGAGTATGGAGCACTAGCATTTTATAAAGATAAACTGTACGGCACTAATTCTAATGGAGGTATCAATACGGACGGGGCTGTTTTTTCCTATAATATAGTTACAAATACATATACGAACATATATAGCTTTACGGGGAACAACCTTGTAAATGGTGAAACACCATTATCGCAAGTAATTATTTCAGGTAGCAAATTATATGGTACTACATTTTTTGGTGGTATACATAATGCCGGTGTTGTATATACTGTAGATACCAATGGAAATAATTATAAAGATTTGGTTAATGGCGACAGCCTCTCGGCAACCTTAGGTTATAACCTGGCAGCAGGGGTAATCCTTTCGGGAAATAAGTTGTATGGAATGATGAATGCCGGAGGCTATTATGCCGGATTAGTATTCTCAGTTGATACAGATGGCACCAATTATCACGATTTACTTACTTTCAATGGTTCCTCCAATGGAGGATTTCCAAATGGTTCATTAATACGTTCTGGAAACTTGCTATATGGACTAACATCCTTGGGAGGCTCATCTAATGCAGGAACTATATTTTCAATTGATACCAATGGAAGTGAATTTACCCAAATCCAGCAATTCACAGGTACTTCAACCAGTGCCTATTACCCAAATGGGGACTTAACACTCTCTAATGGTGTGTTGTATGGAACTTCCATATTCGCAGGTACCTTTAATGATGGTGTTGTATTTAGCGATGGTATTTGCAATTTACTTAAAGCTACTCACGACTCGACAAGTGATGACGGAAATAATGACGGAGCTGCGACAGTAACTCCACATGGAGGGCCAACACCCTATACCTATTTATGGTCACCGGGCAACCAAACTACTAATACAATAACAGGATTAAGCGCAGGAACCTACACCTGCACTATTAGTGATTACAATGGTTGCTCAATAACTACGGATGTTACTGTTAAAACTACTACCGGAATAAACAACATTTCCAGTAGCATGGGGAGCATAAGCATTTACCCAAATCCAAGCAAAGGGATGTTCAGTATTTCAATAATGAATAATGAACAAGGAATAATAAATGTGGAAGTATATAATATGTTGGGTGAACAAGTGTATTCACAATTTATTCCAATGGAATCCATTCGGACAATTCACAATTCACAATTTTCAATTGATTTGTCTTCTCAACCTTCAGGAGTTTACCTTTACAGGGTAATCACGTCAAATGGTGATTTGTTGGGACAAGGGAAACTTGTAATACAGAAATAAGTTAAAATAATTTAATTCGCAGCCGGCGTCCGGCAATCCCGCGGTAGAAATGCTGCGGGATTTTTTTATTAATTTACCAGTAATATAAAATCAATATCTTTGAAGACTATTAACGCCCTTACTAATTAAAAAAACTCATATGAAAAAACTACTTACTATATCACTTTTAATCCCGATAGCAATCGGGATTAGCTTTTCAGTTTCCACTCCCTGTAAAGCCCAAAACCCCACACTATATGGAATGACATATGATGGAGGACAATACGGATTTGGCAACCTGTTTGAAGTTACCCCCAACCCGGTTACTTATACCAACACGCTAAGTTTTGAAGGTGCCGGAAGCCCTGATTCCGCTCGAAACCCTTATTTTAGCCACCTTATTGAAGCCTTTGATGGAAACCTGTATGGGATGACCATGTATGGAGGAGTTCCAAGCGAATATGGTAACATTTACAAATACAATCCCAATACCAGTGCATATACTAATCTGGTTAGCTTTACAGGACAAGCAGGATCTTTCAACGGTTATTATCCTTTTGGTAGCCTGATTCAGGCATTGGACAGCAACCTGTATGGAATGACTGAATCAGGAGGAAACGGAGATGGCAACATATTTAAATATAATCCTTATACGGGTGTTTATACCGACTTAGTTGATTTTACAGGTACATCGGGTGCTTATGTGGGCATGGAGCCAAGAGGCAACCTCATTCAAGCCTACGACTCATGCTTATATGGAATGACCTTGAGTGGAGGAATAAATGGAATAAACGGTGGTGTCATGTTCAAATACGACCCTTACACCAACGTTTATGACACTTTACTAAGCTTTACCGGACCGCATGGCGCTCACCCCGGTAGAGACCCGGAAGGCGGCTTGGTTGAAGCAAGCGACAGCACCCTATACGGAATGACTACACAAGGAGGCACACTCTTTGGCGGCTCTCTTTTTAAATACGTTATAAAAACCAAGACCTTTACCAGCCTGTTTAATTTTAGCGGCACATCAGGCGCTTACCGGGGCTTTGGTCCGGAAGGCAGCCTGATTCAAGCCTCCGACGGAAAACTGTATGGAATGACTAATAACGGCACTACAACTGACCTCGATTATGGCAACCTGTTTAGCTATGACCCCGGCACTAACACATACGACACCTTATTCTCTTTCACCGACCAAGCAGGCGCCTATGAAGGCGCTATCCCAACAGGTACTTTAATGCAGGCATCCGACGGAAAACTTTATGGAATGACAGAAGAAGGTGGTAAGTTTAATTATGGCAACATTTTTCAATTCGATATAAACACGCTTACCTACGACACGCTGCTATCTTTTACTGGAGCCGGATTTGGACCTTATGTCGGGGCTAATCCGTATGGAGATTTAGTGGAATACATTCCTCATTTATCGGCAACAGCCAGCGTTGTTTCCAATGTAAGTTGTAATGGAGGCAGTAACGGTAATGCCCAGGCATATCCAAGTGGAGGTACAACGCCTTATACATACTCATGGTCTCCGGGAGGAAATATTGTCGTTTCTACTTCCAACCCCACAGGTTCTGTGCTTTCTGCAACTTCGTATACTGTAACCATATCCGATAACAAAGGTAAAACAGCAACCGCATTGGTAAATATTACACAACCGGCCATGCTTAGGGACAGTATAGCCGATTCAGTAAATGTGCTATGTTATGGAAACAATACGGGCAGTGCAACGGTTGGAGTAAAAGGCGGAACAACACCTTATACCTATTTATGGAATGACGCTTTATCACAAACCACAGCAGTGGCTTCAGGGCTAAGCTCAGGAACTTATACAGTAACTGTTTATGATGCTAATAACTGTTCTACTACTACCCCCGCTACTATCACCACACCTGCAGCTCTTACAGCAGGAGCCAATGCAACAGCTAATACAACTGAATGTACCAGTGTGGGTATTGCCGGCTCAGCGCCTACAGGAGGAACAACTCCTTACACCTATTTATGGACTGATGGTTCTTCCCAAACCACAGCAGTAGCTTCAGGGCTAAGCGCAGGAACATATACAGTAACTGTTTATGATGTTAATAACTGCTCCGCTACTGCACCCATTATTATTACCGCGCCTGCCGCTCTTGTTGCAAATGCCAACACAACTGCCAATACAACAGAATGTTCCAATGTGGGTATTGCTGGCTCAGTGCCTACAGGAGGAACAAGTCCGTATACTTATTTATGGACTCCATCGGCTGAAACCACATCAGTAATTACAGACCTTTCAGCAGGAACTTATACCGTAACTGTGCATGATGCTAACAACTGCTCTACTACTGCGCCCGCTATTATTACCGCACCTGCAGCATTAAACGCCACTACCTATGTGGTAGATTCAACCGCAGGTAACAGCGTTGCCGCTACAACTCCAAGCGGAGGTATAACTCCATATACATACGTATGGGCACCCGGAGCTGCAACAACAGACACTATTAAAGGACTGTCAGCAGGAACTTATACTTGTGCCATTACTGATGCTAATGACTGCCCAAAGACTGTCTCGATTACTATTGTTCCTACGGGAATAAACAGTATTCCATCTAATTCAGGCGTAATAACCATTTATCCCAACCCAAATAATGGAATGTTTATTTTAGTGTTCAGTCATGCTGAACTCGTTTCAGCATCCCAACCAATCATTGAGGTTTATAATGTACTTGGACAAAGTGTGTATAATGCGACCCTGAAACAAGTTCAGGGTGACAATGCGATTGACCTTACAAGTCAACCAAGCGGGCTATATCTATATCGTGTAATTATCCAAGATGGAAATTTACTTGGACAAGGAAAGATTATAATTCAGAAGTAAGTTATAATTATTTAATTCGCAAGTCCCGGGGTAGCGATACTTCGGGATTCTTTATTTTTAAGAAATGCTATTTTTACCTTCCTGATGAACATATTCCGTATAAAATATTTTTTGCTTTTATTTCTTGGAGCGATATCTTTTATTGCTTACGCTCAAAGCTCATTAAAAAGAACCAAAACTAAAGATACCATTTCAATAAATTTATTAGCCGGGAAAAACGCGGAGATTTATTCTAACAAGGTTCAGTTAAAGCCCTATCGGGTAATCGACTCTCTGGAAAATATTCTGAAAAAACAAAAGGACGATACCAACAAAGTAAAACTTCTTAATAAAGTGAGTTACAAGCTTAGTATCCTTGGCAAGTACGACAGTTCAATAGCTTATGCTCAAAGAGCAGAAACATTAGCTATAAAAATTAGATTTAAAAAAGGTATTACACATGCTTTAACAAATCTCGGAAAATCTTATTATGACAAGAACAATTACCTGAAGGCCATAGAATATAATTTCAAATCTCTTGCTTTAAGTCAGGAAACAGATAGCAACGAAGAAATTACGGCTGACTATGGGCAGATTGGACTTATTTATTGGAAGCAGGGCAATTACCCTAAAGCGCTTGAATACGAGTTTAAATCATTAAATACAGCTCAAGAAAATGGCAATAAAAACGATATAGCCTTATGTTTCTGCTCCATTGGAATTATATATAGTGACCAAGGCAATAATGTCAAAGCACTGGAATATTATTTAAAGGCTCTAACTATATTACAGCAAACAAATGACAAAGATGCTATTGCAATTGATCTGGGTAATATAGGAGACCTCTATTATGATATGAACAATTATCCCAAAGCGTTGGAATATAATTTTAAGGCATTAACCTTGGCTAAGGAAATTGGAAATAAAGATGTCATTGCCAGTGACCTTGACAACATTGGAACTGTTTATAGTAAACAAGGTGATTTCTCTAAAGCACTTGAATATGAATTTAGAGCATTGAGTATAGTTCAAGAAATTGAAGACAAGGATGCAATTACTGACTTGTATATAAACGCGGGAGGGATATATACCAAACTAAAGAAATATAAACAGGCAAAAACTTTACTTGATTCTGCCCTTGTTCTTTCAATAAATACAGGGAACAAAAAAAATACAGAAAACACATACAGTAGCCTTGTTAAATTAGACAGTGTCATGGGTAATTACAAAACCTCCTATAAAGATTATAAACAATATATCGTTTACCACGATAGCTTAATTAATCAGGAAAGTATAAGGAAAATCACCCAAATGGAATTAAATAAGGAGTTTCAAAAAGTGGAAGATTCTATAAAAAGAGAACAGGAAAAAATAACAAGTATACAAGAAGCCGGAATTAAACGAAAACATCTTATTACCAACAGCGTACTTGTGATAATACTGCTCGCAATCCTTTTAACAATTTTATTAGTAGCCAGACTGCAAATAAGGCGAAAAAAGGATAAAATGCTTTTTGAGAAAACCATCGTTTTATCTACGCAGGAAAAAAAACGGCTGAAATTGGAAAGGCAAAAGATGGAACAGGAATTGGCAAATGCTAAAGCCCTGCTCAACGACTATATAAAAAGCATGGTAGAAAAGAATACACTGCTGGAACAATATACAATTGACATAGAAGAAATTAAAAGTTTGAAGACTCCAGAAATAAATGATGAGAATAGTGCAGAGCATCTGGAACATTTGAATAAATCTACTATACTCACCGAAGAAGATTGGAATAAATTCAAGGAACTTTTTGAACAAGTGCATAAAGGATTTTTTATACGGCTAAAAGAAAAACTACCCAACCTTACACAGGGAGAAATAAGATTTTTTTGTTTACTTAAACTAAAACTTGATACTAAAAAAATGAGCGGAATTCTTGGAGTGTCAATTTCTACCATAAGACAATCACGCTACCTCCTAAGGAAAAAATTAGCCGTCCCTGAAAAGGATGATCTGAATGACATTGCCAATTCTATTTGATTTTTAAACAGATACGAACTGTATACCATTTTATAGATGCTATTTATTAGGTAATTGCCCCATTGCGAGCATACTTTTGTGCCATGGTTAACGTCTTCTACCAGTTAAAATAATTAATTCGCAGCCGGAGTCCGGCAAAGAATCCCGCTACTGAAAAGGTGGGATTTTTTTGTTTTTATGTCCACCTCTTTTCACTTTCGCCTTTTACCTTTTACCTCACTTTCCCCCTATTCCAAAAAAATGATATTTTTGCATTCCCAAATCAAAAAACAAGTAAACAATGTCTCTAAAAAAAATCACCGAACTGCTTGGTAAAGATGCTGATAGCCTCCTAAACCACAAAAGTAAAACCATATCGAAAGATATGCTTCACATCCCCGGTCCTAATTTTATTGACCAGACTTTTGCCTACAGCAACCGTAACGCCCACGTAATGAGGAATCTTCAAGCTATATACAGCAATGGAAGATTGGCAAATACAGGCTATGTATCTATATTGCCTGTAGACCAAGGCGTAGAACACTCCGCTGGAGCATCTTTCGCGCCTAACCCCATTTATTTTGATTCTGAAAACATTGTAAAACTTGCCATAGAAGGCGGTTGTAATGCGGTAGCATCTACCTACGGCGTGCTTGCTTCCGTACCCCGAAAATATGCCCACAAAATACCTTTTATAGTAAAGATTAACCATAACGAAATGCTCACCTATCCCAATAAATTCGACCAAGTGCTTTATGGCACCGTTGAAAGCGCTTGGGAAATGGGCGCTGTTGCTGTGGGAGCCACCATTTATTTTGGTTCGGAAGAATCTACCCGCCAACTACGTGAAATAGCAGAAGCCTTTGAATTGGCTCACGAATTAGGTATGGCTACTGTACTTTGGTGCTACCTGCGTAACAATGGCTTTAAAAAAGATGGTGTTGATTATAGCGCCGCAGCCGACCTTACCGGACAAGCAAACCATTTAGGCGTTACCATTCAGGCAGATATTATTAAGCAAAAACTGCCTACCAATAACGGCGGATACAATGCCTTAAAATATAGCAAAACAAGCCCATTGGTTTATGAAAAACTTACCACCGACCACCCTATTGACCTTTGCCGTTATCAGGTAGCTAACTGCTATATGGGGCGCATAGGCTTAATTAATTCAGGCGGAGAATCCAAAGGAGAAAAAAAGGATTTGGAAGAAGCAGTGGCAACAGCCGTAATTAACAAACGTGCCGGAGGACAAGGGCTTATTTCAGGAAGAAAAGCCTTCCAAAAACCTATGAAAGACGGAATAGAACTTTTGAATATGATACAAGATGTGTATCTTGCAAAAGAAATAGACCTCGCATAAAACAATTATGAATTATGAGTTATGAATTATTCCCGAATTAGTGGTACAAAAACTCATAACTCATAATTCATAACCCATAATTAAAGAAAGATGGCAGATAGCTGGTTTCAACGTATAAAAGAGGGAATCACTACTTCTACAAGAGAAAAGAAAGAGACTCCCGAAGGGCTTTGGCATAAATGCTCGTCCTGCAAGCATATCATACCCTCTGAGGAGCTTATGACTAACTTCTTCGTGTGTCCCGCTTGCGGCTATCATGAAAGGATAGGCTCTGCCGAATATTTTTATATCCTGTTCGATGAGAATAAATTCACCGAAATAAATGCCAACCTTTTCCCTTCCGACCCCCTGCATTTTGTAGACACTAAAAATTATAAAGACAGGTTAAAAGCCACACAAAAAAGCACCGGATTAACTGATGCCATGCGCACAGCAGCAGGCCCCATTAATGGACGGGATACCGTTATTGCCTGCATGGATTTTGCCTTTATCGGAGGCTCTATGGGCTCGGTGGTAGGTGAAAAAATTGCACGTGCTATTGACTATGCCATTGAACATAAAATGCCTTTCATACTTATCTCCAAGTCAGGCGGGGCACGTATGATGGAGGCTGCCTTTTCACTCATGCAAATGGCTAAAACATCGGCTAAGCTTACATTGCTGTCTGATGCCAAACTGCCTTACATATCCCTATTAACTGACCCCACCACAGGCGGAGTTACAGCATCCTATTCTATGCTCGGCGATTTTAATATTGCCGAACCCGGTGCACTTATCGGCTTTGCCGGTCCACGGGTAATAAAAGAAACCATCAAGAAAGACCTGCCTAAAGGCTTTCAGACATCAGAGTTTTTGCTGGAACATGGCTTCCTCGATGCAATTGTAAATCGCAAAGAGATGAAAGATAAGCTAAGCCAGCTTTTTGGAATGCTTATTCACGAAAAGAAAGAAAAGGCGTAATATATTTCCAATAACCCCATGGGGGTCGACTGTTTGTAGCACAAATACCAACATCAATTACAGAGCGCCTCCCTGCTTAACTTATCGTCGTCTACTATTACGCAACTTATCCTGTCCATTTTAATAACTAATTGTTTTTACCAATTTCTTTTCATCTCTTTTATATTTCCTACCTTATATTTCAGATATTCTTTCATAACCTATTTGAAATTTTATTATTTTTCGTGCTTTCTATATCTTATGCTAAACAATGATTCCTTCTTTACCTTGGTTGCAAATACATCAGCATTTTTTTTCGGAGTAAGCTATTTACTCCTCTATCTTCTTGGCCGGCAAAAGAAAATAATGGAGATGTTGTATTCTCACTATATAAAGAATATGAATATAAATATCCCACCTATCTATATAAGATTTAATGATTTAACCATATTATTTGTAGCTTTTAAAAAGATTCCACATAAACAAACTAACAGTGAATTTTATTCTTTTGAGAGGGTAAATACTTTATACATCTATATCCGGTTGTTGTCTGCTTTATCAATACTTTCATTACTATCAATGTTTACGAGCATTCTGACACTAATATTTTATTATATACATAAGACCTTATAAATCATGGCGTAAAACTCTTTATAATATTTTGAAAAACTTCTTTATAAAAAGGAAATTCATTCATTGGTGTAATACATGTAATAGTGTAGATAGCTTTTTCGTTTAGAATACAGTACACTGCTACCTCGGCATCTCTATCAGAATACTTGCTCGCAAATATTAGTTTGGCTACTTCTCTATTATTTAATAAGTATGTATTTTTTTCAATAACTTTAACTACTCTACCATCTTTTTGAAGCCCTGAAAGATTTTCATTCATATACATATCAAGTGTTTCTCCTTTCAATGTATCAATATTTGATAATGTAACATCAACAGGAATGCTATTTTTTCCTCCAGTCCCTGGCTTACCTGCAACTAATAAAGCTCCCTTATAATTATAATTAATACTCCATTTAATTGGCAAGAGGAGATGTATAGACTTATAGTCTACGTATTGCATTCTAAAATCTGATGTATCGCCAGTTTGAAGCATCTTTCCTGATTCAAAATATCCAATATTTATAAGCTGTCCTATCGAATCGTACATATTCCAATATCCTGTTCTTTCTCCATTTATGACACTTCCTTGTAATTATCAAATTTATTTCCTATATTTGGGTAACCAAAGCCGGTGCCTATGAAAAGACTACTAATTTATGCTTTGCCTTTTTTACTTTTTGCTTGTGATAACGGCAAAGAAGAAATCGCCAAAAAACAACGTCAGGATGACAGTTTATTTTGTATTGCACAAAAAAAGATTGACAGTTTAAAATCTGCTGAAAACAACAAAACTGCTCAGAAAAACCCCAATTCTGCTAAGAAAAGCAAACTAGCCTTTTGGAAAAAACAAGCCACCCTTATGGCTGTAAGCCTTGATGCAGATAAAGCCATGCTTAATAATGCACAGCAAGTACATCATGGCAAAGTTTCAGATAGAAGCAAGAAAGAAATAAAAGAGGCAAATACCCTTTATGCTCAGGATAAATTACGTAGCCGGGAAATTAAAGACTCTATTAAAAAGTATCAGCAGTATTGCGGGAATTTGTAATGAAGCAACTAATTCCTTTCGTCACTGCGAGAGACGAGGCAGTCTTGCTTAATATGGTTGTCAATTTTTGCAGTAAGATTGCTTCACTGCGTTCGCAATGACGGGTTTCACCGCTGAATTACCAGCTTCCCTTCCCCTATCAGTTCTGCATTTGCTCCAATAACACGGTACAAATAAATGCCATTTGGCTGAGAAGACAAATCCACCACATTGCCACCCTGAGCAGAGCGAAGAGTCTCGGTTAGTACTTCTTCTCCAAGCATATTATAAACCTCTATATTTTTCATCCCGATAGCTATCGGGATTAATTTTTCACTTTTCATTTCAATGGTGAATACACCATTGGACGGATTGGGGTAAACATTAAAAACAGAAGAATTATTTATTTCATTGATGCTTTCAGGATTTTCCCACACTGCAATATTTCTTGCCAATATTCCTCCGGCTGTGTCAAATTGCCCGCCCACATAAAGGATTGTATTATCACTATTATATAAATAATCAACTTCAAGACCCAAAATACCGGTACCTAATGCCGACCAGGAAGAGCCATTCCACTGGGCAATGTTATTTACAGGATTGCCTCCGGCTGTGTCAAAGCCTCCTCCTGCAACTAAATCGTTTCCATATACTGCCAATGCATAAACACCGTAATTCCATTCGTTTCCCGAAATTCCAGAGGCAAGCGGACTCCAAGTTGCACCATTCCAACTGGCTATGCCATTTATTTTTTCTGTACCTGAACTATCAAAATATCCTCCGGCAATCAACTCATTGTTGTAAATACAAAGAGCAGCAACTCCGGCATTATTAAAACCATCACAAACAGCCGCCCAGTTTGTCCCATTCCATACAGCAATATTTTTAGCTGCTATGCCCCCTATTGTA
>Ga0206824_10250_pt1 | contig 15990 bp, 14 predicted proteins | sample Alteio_BWOrgCont_82_FD_152874 | JGI IMG/M metagenome (GOLD analysis project Ga0206824, IMG submission 152874) | Enriched cells from forest soil in Barre Woods Harvard Forest LTER site, Petersham, Massachusetts, United States -... | ecosystem: Environmental > Terrestrial > Soil > Temperate forest >...
ACAGATGAATACATGACTATTACCTGCCTTGAAATGACTTTACATGGCGATCCTTCTATTGCAATTAATGCACAAGATTCACTACCGGACTATGCTGTTACCAACCATAGCATTTATTTCACTCCCTCCAATGTTACTGTTCTGCTCGATTCTTTTTATGTGCATGTTATAGTTTCTAATTATGGGGAAGCTGTAGATTCAAATGTAGGAGGAACTTTAACCCGGACTTTTCCAAATGGCATAACACAGAAATATAGTTTCGTTGCAGATCACTTAAATTACCAAGACACTATCACTATAAAGATACCCGTTAATCAATCACCCTCTACACTTGGTTCAGGCTTAAATTATTTTACAGTTTCGGTTGACTATCCTACAGAAACTGATAAGGAACTTACCTATTCCAATAACTATTTAGGTAGTCCGGGTGTGCCGCTTTTAATAAGTTCGGAAGATGTTACACCTGTATGGCCTTACGATTACGCCATAATACCACATGATACAGCTACGCTGAAAGCAAGTACCGATGATCCTTTTGCGCCTCAAAGAACTTATATTTTTGAGATAGATACTTCACATGGTTTTAACAGTCCGCTCTTCAGGTCAGATACAGTAACTAAAAGTGGCGGTGTAATAATGGCATCTCCTTATGATGATTGGAGCACCATACATTATAAAGGGGCCGAAAAAAGGATGGCAGTTAATAGTAAAGCTCCTATAAAGAAAACAGGAAGTAAGGAGGATATTATTGCCACAAAAAATCAAGCAAACGGAACATTAAAAGCCGAACCAAATAGTTTTATTGATAAACCAACAACGGCGCAACAAATTAATCCTCTTAATAGTAAATCGGTAATAGAACAAAATTCTTCCGGTAATAATCAAGTAACAATAAAAGGGAAAGAACTTTCACAACTAAAAGGTGTTTTGGAACAAAAAAACAATATTGCTTTTGAAAAATCACATTCCGTTCATCATGGGCCAATAAATGAAGCATTCCTTAATAATTCAGTTTATTACTGGAGGATAAGGCGTGATACCGCAGATACTGTCCTTTATCCTTGGGTAACAAGTTCATTTCAGTACATCAAAAATAAAAATGGCTGGGGGCAGTCTGATTTTTTCCAATTTAATAATGATGAAGTATACAACGATAATTACAATTTCATTAGTTTCAACAATACTCCGAGAGACTGGACATTTAACACAAATGGTTCTACGCTGGGATGCTATACGTATGGTATGTATCCTAATACAAATACTACCGGAGAGTATGGAACACAATATACTATAAATAATTTTGTTCAGGCTTCCGCAGGATGCCAACTTATTTGGGGCATATATGTGGCAGTGATAGACCCGCTAACTCTTCAACCTTGGAATACCTGTGATTCCGGTCGTACTGATTTTGGCAACTATAATAGTTGTGCTAACGGTCCTTGCGGGAATAATGGGGATGCTAAGTTTATATTTTTAGAGAATGATTCAACAGAAATGCAAAGTTTGTGTAATATGTTGAAAAGTGTTCCAACAGGAGACTACATTCTTGCTTATACATGGCTAGATGGTGCATTCAAATATCCGGCACTTAAGGATGCCGACTCTGTTATTGCAGAATTCCAACGATTAGGTGCAAGTGCCATGCCTACATATACTAACGATACTGTTCCGTGGATATTCTTTGTGCAAAAGGGTGTTGGTTCAGCTCAACAGATTTACGGTGAAAATGCCAATGACTCTTTGCACTTAACCGCGACTATGAAGAGTAATGGTACTTTTGGGGCTATTACAACCCCGCTTATTGGGCCTTCAGCTAAGTACGATTCCCTTTCATGGTACCAGCATCCCTATTTAAAACCTCCGCTTACTGATAGTACCCGCCTGAATATTATTGGCGTTGACCCCAGCGGAAATACAAAAACACTTTTGAGTGACATTACGCCTATGGTTGCAAACATGTATATCTCTTCCATTAATGCGAAATCGTACCCCTACATTCAATTGCTTATGTATACCAAGGATGCCGCGAGACATAATCCCGCGCAAATGAATTTCTGGAGAGTATTTTATCAGCCTGTGGCGGAAATAGCCATGAATCCTAATATTTTTACCTACTATCATGCCGATACTTTGCCCTATGGCGATATTCTCCGTTTTCAAACAGTGGTGCAAAATATAAGCGACTGGCCTATAGATAGCACCCTTTTACTTACTTGGACAACAGACGCCTATAATAATGTTAAATATTTATTCCCTAAGAGGTATGTTAAACCATTAAGTCCGGGAGATACAGCTAAAGTATCTATGTATTTATATAATACCAATTCCAATGCGAATTCATTAAAAAGCGTTTGGTTTGAAGTAAATCCGGTAGACTCTTTTACGACAAGGCTTGAACAGTACCATTTCAATAATTACGCTTATAAGAATTTCTATTCTTATGGAGATAAAATAAACCCAGTATTGGATGTAACCTTCAATGGAATTCATATTCTCAATAACGACATTGTTTCGCCTCAGCCAAGCATACTTGTAACTTTTATGGATGAAAATAAGTTTTTGGCGCTCAATAATCCCAATAATGTCCAAGTATATATACGGAATATTACCAATCCTAATCCAGTGCAGATTTCTTATGGGCCAACCCTTTTATTCACCCCTGCTGTATTGCCACAGAACAAAGCCAGTGTATTGTATACACCCACTTTGACCGATGGTACCTATGAACTTACAGTTCAGGGAACGGATATTTCGGGTAACCTATCTGCCAACAATAATTATAAAATAGATTTTCAGGTAATAACTAAATCCATGATTAGCGAGGTGCTGAATTATCCTAATCCATTTTCCACTTCCACACGATTTGTGTTTATACTCACCGGAGAAGAAATACCGACGGTTTTCAAAATTCAAATAATGACTGTAACAGGGAAGATAGTGAGAGAGATAACGGAAGATGAAGTAGGCCCCATTCACATTGGCAGAAACATAACCCAATATGCCTGGGATGGTACCGACAGGTTTGGCAGCAAACTTGCCAACGGTGTATACTTATACAGGGTTGTAACCTCTATTAACGGACAAAGTATTGATGATTATCAAACCGGAGCCGACCAATATTTTACCAAAGGTTGGGGCAAGATGTATTTAATGCGATAGGTAAATATTGAATAAAGAATATTGAACAAGGAATAACGAAGTAAAACAAATTCATAACTCATAATTCATCACTCATAATTAAAAAGGAATCTGTACAGAAAGAAATTCATATAAAAAACCGCAAAGCCTCTTTTGAGTTTGCTTTGATGGATAAATATATTGCGGGGCTTGTGCTGAAAGGGACAGAAATAAAATCTGTTAGGGAAGGAAAAGCTTCTATTACGGAGGCTTTTTGTTTTTTTGAAAAAGGAGAATTGTGGGTTAAAGGACTACAGATTACAGAATATACCAATGCCAGTTATTATAACCACGAACCCCTGCGGAACCGCAAACTATTATTGCATAACCGCGAGTTAAAAAAAATTGGCAATGCCATGGACGATAATATTACCATTGTCCCTTTGACTTTATTTATAAATAAAGGCGGCTGGGCTAAATTAGAAATTGCAGTAGCCAAAGGCAAAAAGCTATACGATAAACGCGATACCATTAAAAAGCGGGAACTCCAAAGAACTTTAGGAAGGAAGATAAAGTAAGTTTAAATAAAAAACCCTGACTATATAGCCAGGGTTTTTTTTAGAATATTAGCAGCTTCTACTAGAAGTGGAAGTTGATATATAAGTTACCGGAACCCATAGCGCTATTGCCCCAGAAAGAGTTTAAGCCGGTATCGAAACCAAAGCCTGAACTTCCTCCTGTTTTATAGGTATCGGTTTGATCTTTACCGTTGGTAGGGTTAATTTCTTCAACAGAATAAGAACCTTGGCTGGTTGATTGGAACCCTATGCCCCAGGTATATTCGCCTCCAATAGATATTTTAGGCATGAAGAAATATTCAAATCCAATGAACCCAACTACATTGATTCCAAATCTTGAACCTGCAGAATATTGGGTAACTCTTGGCAAGCCGCTTTCAACAGTTCCAGTGGTAGGATTATACCATGCTGGCATAGGATTAGCGCCTGCGCTATAAGAATTTCCATAGGTAAAGGTGGTGTCGTTTCCGGCACTGGAAATAGAAAGCATAACTTCCGCGCCATAATATCCTTGTAAGCGGGTGCTGCCTCTTCTCTTTTCCATTCCAACACCAAGGCCAATAAAGTGGCTGGTGATACTTTGTTTGTCTTCAACTTGTGCTCTTGGAAAAGCGGTGCTGGTGTCACTGTTGGCAATCTCCTCATTATTAGAGGCAGAAGTAAATCCAATTCTTACCAACGCTCTGTAGGCAGTGTTGTTGTCTACAAAGTACTTACCCATAATGGTTTGATTACCATTCAAAAAGGCAGCATAAGGGGCAACATTACCATGGCTTGAAAGCATGTTGCCAAAGTAATTAAGCCAAGGGGTAGCATCCATACTGATGGACCAGTCTCCTGCTTGTGGAAGATACATTTCTCCTTTTTTAGACATGATATTAGAAGTAGTGGAAGTTGTTGTGGTAGTGCTACTAGTGGTGGTAGTAGTTCCTCCCTGCGCAAACATTCCCGACGCACTTAAGGTCATGCCGAGTGCAATTAGAACTTTTTTCATTTTCATGTGAAATTGTGTTTTGGTTAATAAGACAAATATAAAGTGATTTATGAGTTAAGTATATGATTTTAGCCTCATTACTTATTGACTTGAAATTGTTAATAAATCAATTACCTGTAAATCAGGATGTTTCTTTTAAAAGAGGAACAAAAGAGAAGTTTCCATAATCTTTCATATCATACTCATTATCACCAATTTTTCGCATTTTTTTCATGGTCTGGCTATTTTCGGTACCTACCGGTATTACTAGTATACCTTTGGGTTTTAATTGTTGAAGCAAATTTTCAGGAATATAGGGTGCCGCTGCTGTTACAATTATACGATCGTATGGCGCAAATTCAGAGAGCCCCTTATATCCGTCTCCATAAAAGCATTTTACATTGCATTTTAGCTTTTCAAGCATAACTTTTGCTTTTTCATGTAGTTTTTTGTTTCGTTCTACCGAAAAAACATCTGCTCCTAATGTGCTAAGTATAGCAGACTGATAACCCGAACCGGTTCCTATTTCAAGAATTTTATCTCCCTTTCTTACTTCTAACAGTTCGGTTTGGTGGGCAACAGTATATGGCTGGGAAATGGTTTGTCCTTCGCCTATCTGGAAAGCCACGTCGTCGTATGCAAATTGCAGAAATGCACTATTAAAGAAGAAGTGTCTCGGAATTTTTTCCATAGCCTGCAATACTTTAAAGTCCTTTATTCCGCTTTTTTTTAAATGCAGTATAAGTTTTTTACGCAGTGCCTGATGTTTAAAAGAATCTTCCATGGGGCAAAGTTATTTAAAGAAGCGAGGGGATTCTTATTAATTTTGTCAAACTTTTGAAAATACAATCAATGCTTAAAATAGGAGTAATAGGAGCAGGGCATTTAGGAAAAATTCACCTGAAGCAAATAAAGGAAATACCTGAATATAACCTTGTCGGATTTTTTGACTCTGACCCCATTACGGTCAAAAAGGTGAGTGAAGAGATGGATATTACTTCATTTCCTTCTGCTGTTGAACTCATAAAAAATGTGGATGTGGTTGATATAGTTGTACCTACTGTGGCGCACTTTGAATATGCTACCATTGCTCTGAAGCAGTTTAAGCATGTTTTTATTGAAAAACCCTTAGCCGGAACTATAGAAGAAGCAAAAGCATTGGTTTCACTTGCCAGGGAAGCTAATGTGAAAACACAAGTAGGGCATGTAGAACGGTTTAATCCGGCTTTTCTTGCTGTTAAAAACAGGTGTGACAGTCCTATGTTTATCGAAGCTCACAGGTTGGCTCAATTTAATCCAAGGGGAACTGATGTATCTGTGATATTAGACCTTATGATTCACGATATTGACATTATTCTTAGCCTTGTTAAGTCAGATGTAAAACGGATTAGCGCCAGTGGGGTGGCTGTTGTTAGTGATACACCGGACATTGCCAATGCCAGAATTGAATTTGACAACGGATGCGTAGCCAACCTCACAGCCAGCCGCATTAGCCTGAAAAATATGCGAAAAATAAGAATGTTCCAAAAGGATGCCTATATTTCAGTAGATTTACTTTCGCATAAAACCGAAGTGGTGAAAATTAAGGAAATGGGACAGGATGAAGAGGAAGGTATGTTTTCAATGGTAATAGACCAGGGAGCCGGAAAACCTAAAAAGCAGATTCACTTGGAAAATCCACCTATAACCCCTAATAATGCCATTCGAATGGAATTGTTTGAATTTGCCCAATCTATTATTCATAATAAGCCTGTCATAGTAACCATTGAAGATGGTGCCAAAGCCCTTGAAACTGCTGCCAGGATTATTGAAAGAATAAATTTCATTCAACCTGAATAATTTTTCATTTTTACCTTTAATACAATAATGTAATTCGCATTCCGTTTCAATCTAATGTTAAAATCAATCAGGCATACATTTTTAATATTGGTATTATTAATCCCCTTTGTCATATCTTCCTGTAGTACATTTGACCCGCCTGTTGTTATTCCCATATACGGGCATATAGATAGTATACATTTTACTATACCGCCTGATAGTGTAAATAAACAAGGTTCAGCTTCCTCCAAAATTCCCTACACATGGGTCTATTTGGATGATAATCCTGTAGGGGCTTTTCAAATGCCCTGTACCTTTCCTATGGTTGCAGGTAATGGAACACATAACATTAAAATTTATTCAGGGGTTGCTGCTGCCGGCGGAACTTCTCCCGTAAGCATCAATCCTTTTTATCAATATTATTCTATCAATATAAATATGCAGCAGGGTTCTACCTATAAGTTTCAACCTGTCTCCATGTATTACAGCTGGGTAACTTTTCCATTTATGGAAAATTTTGATGAATCTTCGAACGTACCAACACACATTGTTAATTATCATGGTGGCGGTAATGCCGCCACCGCTAGCACTACTAGTATGCTTATTACCAATAAAAGGGGCTTGGTGTTCCAAGGCAAAGGTTCAGGAATGACTGTCGTTAATTCTGCTCATCCCTATTATATTGGTATAACTAATCCGGGTAATTCACTTCCTAATAGTGGTTCTCCTGTATACATGGAGTTAAACTATAGAGCAACAACTATTTTTACAATAGGAATGTTTGATGCAGATACAACCAACCAATCAAACCCTATTCTTGTTTATCCGGCTCCTACTTGGACTAAAATGTATGTTACTCTTAATAGTACAATTTCAACATTCAATATTCAACCGCAAAATATTTATTTTACCATAGGGCTGGATAGTGTTGATGATCATACTTCCGATACTTTGCTTTTAGATAATATTAAAATATTAGACTAATCCCTTGAACCGCCGTAAAGAAATAGCAAAGTATGTTATTGCAGATTATTTATGCTCTGCCCTCACATGGACTGCCTTTTGGATTTTTAGAAAGCATTATATAGAATCAGAAAAATTCGGCATACAGGTAGCATTAGAGTTTGATGCAAAGTTTTTTATCGCCCTTATTATTATTCCCGCCTTTTGGGTTTTTCTTAATTTACTCTCCGGATTATATGCCAACGTATACCGCAAATCCCGGATTGCAGAAATAAGGCAATTATTCTTAACAGACGGAGTTGGTGTGATAATATTATTCTTTTCCATTCTACTGAATGATGTTATCCTGAACTATAAAACCTATTATTTTTCTATTTCTGTTCTCTTTTGCATGCAGTTTGTTTTATCCTCTATTGCTCACCTATTTATTACAACCAATACCAACCGGAAAATTCATCAGCGGAAAATAGGCTTCAATACTATTTTAATTGGAAGCAACAGCAAGGCACTCCAATTATATAATGACCTGCAAAGCCAGCATTCTTCATCAGGAAATAAATTTATAGGCTTTGTTCATATAGAGCCAGGCAATGGCTTCTCGTCTGAACTCAGCGGTAAATTAAAGCACCTAGGGGAATTTGAAAATATCCATGATATTATTCTGAAAGAAAAAGTGGCTGAGATAATAATTGCCCTTGAATCTTCAGAGCATAAGCATATAGAGAATATCATAAATAAGGTAAGCGGCACGGAGGCAGTGATAAAAATTATACCTGATATGTATAATATCCTTACCGGTTCGGTAAAGTTTACTTCCCTTTTAGATGCTCCGCTAATGGTTATTTCAAATGATGTTTTGGAACCCAAGCAGGTAATTCTTAAACGTACTTTTGATATTGCTGTCTCCCTGTTTTTTTTAATTCTTCTTTCCCCCGTATATCTGATAATAGCTATTATTATAAAGCTTACATCAAAAGGTCCGGTATTTTATTCCCAGGAAAGAATTGGAAAGTACAGTAAGCCATTCACCATTCACAAATTCCGTTCTATGTATGATGGTGCAGAAAAAGATGGTCCGGCTCTTTCCAGCAAGAACGATAACCGCATTACTAAAGTCGGCCGGTTTCTCCGTAAGACACGCTTAGATGAATTGCCGCAGTTTATTAATGTGTTAATGGGTGATATGTCACTCGTAGGTCCTCGCCCCGAACGTCGTTTCTTTATAGACCAGATAGTTCAAAAAGCCCCACAGTACACACATCTCCACAAAATAAAACCCGGCATTACTTCCTGGGGGCAGGTGAGGTATGGCTATGCCGAGAATATTGAACAAATGGTAAAAAGGATGAAGTATGATATCCTTTATCTTGAGAACATGTCTTTCTTACTTGACATGCGTATTATCATACATACTGTACTTATTGTAGTACAAGGAAGGGGAAAATAGCTATGAATTATGAGCTATAAGCTATGATTCTTTTTGCCAATACGTAAATAACTCATAATTCATAACTCATAACTGCTTTTTCGGCTATTTTTGCATCCAAAAGACGTTAAGTATGAGTTCAATAAAATTTGGCACCGACGGATGGCGAGCCATTATTGGAAAAGATTACACAGTAGATAATGTAGTAAGAGTATCACAAGCGACTGCTGAGTGGCTGCTCAAAAATCACAAAAAGCCTGTTGCTGTTATAGGTTACGATTGTCGCTTTGGAGGCAAAATGTTTACCGAAACAGTTGCCAATGTTTTTGCAAGCAGTGGAATTAAAACCCTGTTATCTACCGGAATTGTTTCTACCCCTATGGTTTCGTTGGGTACGGTAAAACATAAGGCAAATATTGGTATTGTTATAACAGCAAGCCATAACCCACCCGATTACAATGGATTCAAATTAAAAGGAAGTTACGGCGGGCCATTATTGGAAAAAAACGTAAAAGAAATTGAAGCCCTTATCCCCGAAAAAGCCAATAGCTATGAGCTATCAGCCAGTAGCCAAAAGCTAATTGAGTTCACGGACCTTGAAACGCTTTACTGCAAACATGTTGAAAATAATTTCGATTTAAAACTAATTAAGAAATCAGGTATTCATATAGCATACGATTCAATGTATGGAGCAGGGCAGAATGTAATGAAGAGGCTGTTTCCCGAAGCAACCCTATTGCATTGCATTCATAATCCCGGATTTGGAGGCACTGCCCCTGAGCCTATCGACCGCAATCTTGGTGAATTGCGTGCTTATATTAAGAAAAATAAAACCGTTGATGTTGGCCTTGCAACAGATGGTGATGCTGATAGGATAGGGCTATACAATGGTAAAGGCGACTTTGTTGATTCTCATTTAATTATTCTTATTCTTATAAACTACCTCGTACAATATAAGAAGATGAAAGGCAAAGTGTGCGTGGCCTTTTCTGTTACTGAGAAAGTGAAAAAGATGTGTGCGCATTACAAATTACCGTTGCAAGTGGTGAAGGTTGGCTTTAAATATGTGTGCGATGTAATGATAAACGATGATGTTTTATTGGGGGGGGAAGAATCCGGTGGTATTGCTATCAAGGGTCACATTCCTGAAAGAGACGGCATTTGGATTGGACTAACCATTATAGAATATATGGCAAGGACAGGCAAAACCCTTGATGAATTAGTAAAAGAAGCATTGAAGATTACGGGCAAGTTTGTTTATAGAAGAGTTGACCTGCATCTCACCGAAGCTTTGAAACAAGCTGCATTGAAAAACTGCAATGAAAATAAATATACCTCATTTGGAAAATATAAGGTAAAGCGAATTGAAACTATTGACGGCTTCAAATTCTTTTTCAGTGATGACCAATGGCTGATGATACGTGCTTCGGGCACCGAGCCTGTTTTAAGAACTTATGCTGAAGCGCCCACTGCTTCTATTGCCGATGATATCCTTGCCTCGGCAGGAAAATTAATAATGAAAACTAAAAATTAAAAGCGTAAAATTAAAAACTGATATAAGTGTTTTTCACTTTTCACTCTCTATTATGGCTGATTCGAACTTTGTAGACTACGTAAAAATTTGTTGCCGTACCGGTAAGGGCGGTTCAGGTTCGGTTCACTTTTACCGCGATAAGAAAGTTGCCAAAGGCGGTCCCGATGGAGGTGATGGTGGCAGGGGTGGCGATATTATTTTGCGTGGCAACAAGCAGCTATGGACGTTAATCCATTTGAAATACCGCAAGCATATTATAGCAACTGACGGTGGCAATGGTTCTTATCAAAATATGAAAGGTGCTGACGGTATAGATGAAATTCTAGAAGTTCCTATTGGTACTATTGTGCGTGATGATATAACAGGCGAGCAGGAACATGAAATAACACAAGACGGCGAAGAAATTATAATTGTGAAAGGTGGCAGAGGAGGCTTGGGCAACAGCCATTTTAAAAGCCCTACACATCAGTCACCGCGACATGCACAGCCCGGCGAGCCCCGCAAAGAAGAATGGAAAATATTAGAACTGAAACTATTGGCAGATGTGGGACTTGTAGGCTTTCCCAATGCAGGTAAATCTACGTTGCTATCGGTGGTCTCGGCTGCTAAACCTGAGATTGCCAACTATCCTTTTACCACACTGGTACCTAACCTCGGCATTGTAAAGTATCGCGACAATCAGTCATTTGTTATGGCTGACATACCCGGTATTATTGAAGGTGCAGCAGAAGGAAAAGGTTTAGGGTTGCGCTTTCTACGGCATATTGAGCGTAACTCTGTATTGCTTTTTATTGTCCCTGCCGATGCTAAAGATATTACCGCTGAATACCTTATCCTTCTGTCAGAACTGGAGAAATTCAATCCTACGTTAATAGATAAATCCCGAATAGTGGCTATCTCCAAGTGCGATATGGCAGATGATGAACTATTAGGTGAACTGAAAAAAGAGGTGAAAGCAAACAGCAAGAAACTGAAAAAAGTACCTGTGGTTTTCTTTTCCTCGGCTAACGGCAAAGGTATCTCCGAACTTCTTGATGTTATCTGGAAAACTATAAATGGGTAGCACCAGATATAAGCTATAAACTATGAGTAAAGGGTTCTTGGCTTATACCTCATATCTTATAGCTCATAGCTAGTTTTTTGTATCTTCGTACTATGAAAAAGCCCAAAGCACAACGCAGAGCCCTTAGGGCAAAAAAGTACGAAGAGAAGCTTATCAGCACTTTTACCTTCAGTGATTTAACCGATGCCACCTCTCTATATGCTCAAAAACTGCAGAAAATTAAAGCTAGTAAAAAGAGCCGCACTTGGAGAGAGAATCCTTTGCCAGGTAAAAGTTTATAAAGGTCATTCTCCTTATCCCATACTCCTACTCCTTACCCCTTTTTTCCCTTATCCCTTATTACTCGCTCCTTTCTCCTAAATTACCCCGTAGGGGTTATCTGTTTGTAAGGAATAAAAGATATTTTAAACAATCCCGAAAAAAGTCTAATTTTGAAGTTTGCAATAAATAAGGATATGAGCATACTAGTAAATAAGAAATCGAAAGTAATAGTACAAGGGTTTACGGGCAGCGAAGGCACCTTTCATGCCCAGCAAATGATAGAATACGGAACCAACGTGGTAGGTGGAGTTACTCCCGGCAAAGGCGGCACCCAGCACCTTGACCGTCCTGTATTCAACACGGTAGCCGATGCGGTTAAACTGGCAGGTGCCGATGTATCTATCATATTTGTACCTCCTGCTTTTGCAGCCGATGCCATCATGGAAGCAGCCGAAGCGGGCATTAAGCTTATAGTCTGCATTACGGAAGGGATTCCTGTACAAGACATGATAGAAGTAAAATCATATTTATCTGATAAAGGCAGCCGTTTAATAGGTCCTAACTGCCCCGGAGTTATTACCCCCGGAGAGGCTAAAGTGGGTATTATGCCCGGCTTTATTCATAACCCCGGCACCATTGGAATTGTTTCCCGTTCAGGCACCCTCACATATGAGGCGGTAGACCAAGTAACCAAAGCAGGTTTGGGACAATCTACCTGTATTGGTATTGGCGGCGATCCTATAATAGGCACCACCACCAAAGAAGCTGTTGAACTTTTAATGAATGACCCCGGCACCGAGGGTATCATTATGATAGGTGAAATTGGAGGAACTATGGAGGCTGAAGCAGCTTACTATGTAAAACAATACGGAACCAAGCCTGTTGTAGGTTTTATTGCCGGACAAACAGCCCCTCCGGGCCGCACTATGGGACATGCGGGTGCTATTGTAGGCGGAGCAGAAGACACGGCAGCAGCCAAAATGAAAATATTGCGCGAGTGTGGAATCACAGTAGTAGATTCTCCGGCTGTAATAGGCAAGACTATGGCAGGGTTGGTGAAGACTAAAGCCAAGGTTTTAAATTGATATAGCTTCTGAAAAAGGAAGGACACAAAATAAAAGCCCCGGACTTCCGTTTATTGAGCATTATTTTTCCCATGCCCTTTAATAGAATTTTACTTGTTCCCTTAATCTTACTCGTGTGTGCAGCAACCTCTTTTTCACAGATAGGAGGGAGCAGTACTTACAGCTTTTTGGAACTTCCGGTTTCTGCCAGAGCCGCAGCTTTAGGGGGTACTTACATTGGAGTTAACGACCACGATCTCGGACTTGCAGCTACCAATCCATCCTTTTTAGATAGCAGTGATAACAGGCATTTCATAATGAGTTATACTCCCTTATTTGCAGGGATTAATTATGGTTATGTTGCCTACGCCCACAGCTATGCTAATATCGGGACGTTTGACCTTGGTATGAAATACATTAACTACGGAACCTTCACTCAGGCTGATGATGCAGGTAATATTACAGGTACTTTCTCCGCAGGAGAATACATGATGAACTTGGGCTATGGGCGTTCACTGAAGGATTCTATTTTATCTGCGGGGGCTAATGTGAAGCTTGTTTATTCCTCGCTTGCACAGTACTATTCTGTTGGCGCTATGGTTGATATCGGAGTTTCTTATGTAAGCCCAAGCAGGTTATTTTATCTCGGGGCTGTAATTCAAAATGTGGGAGGGGTGATTAAAAACTATACTCCCGGTGACCCTGAGCCAGTGCCTTTGGATGCCCATTTGGGTATATCATACAAGCTGCCACATGCTCCATTCAGGTTTAATCTTGTATTGCAACATCTTCAAATCTGGAACCTTACCTATGCCGATCCGACAGATACTCAAACGGTCAATCCGCTGACACAACAACCTATTACAAACAACAGCTCCAATACATTTTTAAATAACTTAGGAAGGCACTGCATACTTAGCGCTGAATTGATTGCAAGTAAAAATTTTGCCATCAGGTATGGTTATAATTATGAAATGAGGCAGGAACTTGCACTCACATCCAAACCCAGCTTAGACGGGATGTCCATAGGTTTTGAAATGAAAATTTATAAGTTTCATTTAAGTTATGCCTTGGCGAAATATAGCATAGGTGCTTTATCTAACTCGGTTACGTTTATCTTTGACTTAGCACAATTTCGTTAATGATGCGTAAAATCACTATTGCTGTTGACGGTTATTCTTCCTGCGGAAAAAGTACGCTTTCAAATGACCTTGCTCATAAACTTGGGTATTCCTATATTGATACCGGCGCTATGTACAGGGCTGTTACCTTACATTGCATGGAAGAAAAAATTATCAGCGAGCATAAATTTTCTGAAGAAGGAATCATAGCTGAACTTCCGCACATTAAACTTGACTTTGTTGTTTCAGAAATATCAGGTAAAGCGGAGATATACATACACGGAAGAAATATAGAGCAGGCAATACGAACATTGGAAGTAGCTTCTTTAGTGAGCCATGTTAGTGCCATTCATGAAGTGAGGGTACAAATGGTGCATCTGCAACGAGAGATGGGTAAAAAAGGTGGCGTTGTTATGGATGGGCGGGATATTGGAACCACTGTATTCCCGCACGCTGAACTAAAAATATTTATGACTGCTAACGAAGATATACGCATACAAAGGAGGAAATTGGAAATGGAAGAGAAAGGCATTAAAGTCACGGCGGAAGAAGTGCGGAAAAATATTCATCAGCGCGATATGGATGATACAACTCGTAAAGAAAGCCCCTTACGTCAGGCAGAAGATGCAGTGGTGCTTGACAATTCTAATTTAACAAGGGAGGAACAACTGGATTTGGCTTTACGCTGGTCGGTTGAGAGAGGTGCGAAACTTCTCTAATTTTTCTTTTTTGTCTTTTTCCAGCAGTGTTCAACATGGTCATCAACCATGCCTGTTGCCTGCATAAAAGCATAGCATATTGTTGAGCCGCGAAACTTAAAGCCACGCTTGCCCATATCCTTACTCATGGCATCGCTTTCAGGTGTTTTGCCCGGAATATCCCTTAATGATTTCCTCTTATTGACAATGGTTTTTCCACCTGTAAAGCTCCATACATATTTGTCAAATGAACCAAACTCCTTTTGAATTTGCAGATAACACTTGGCATTATTAATGGCTGCTTCTATTTTCAAACGGTTGCGAATGATGCCTTCATCTTTCATCAACTGCTCTGCTTTTTTTGTATCGAACTTTGCCATTTTCTTAGCATCAAAGTTGACAAAGGCTTTGCGAAAATTATCCCTCTTTTTAAGTACAATATACCAACTCAATCCTGCCTGAAAGCTTTCAAGCACTAAGAATTCAAAAAGCTTTTGGTCATCATGTAGAGGTGTGCCCCATTCTTTGTCATGGTACTCTCTATATAGGTCATCTTTTTCGCTCCACTCACAGCGTTGTTTTTCTTTCATAAGCTAATTCGTTTGTGAAGAAAATCCTCTTTTCCTGCCTAACCATTCTAGCAGGTGAATACAGGGGCCTGTCATAAGAGTTGTTGCAAGCGCCATAAGTACCATCATGGCAAATATTTGAGGAGACAGAATGCCCAAGTCGTATCCAATATTTAATACAATAAGTTCCATGAGTCCCCTTGTGTTCATTAGGGCTCCCATCATAAGGGAGTTTTTCCAACTTTGTCCTGCAAGCTTTGCTGCAAAGGTACTTCCTCCGAATTTTCCCACTACGGCAACAACTAAAATAAATCCGAATGTAATCCATGCATGGCTATCATTCAACAGGCCTATTTGTGTTCTCAATCCGGTGAAAGCGAAAAATATAGGAAGCAATATGAGTACGCTTACATCTTCTAATTTTTCGGTTATTTTTTGTTTGAAGGTGATATTTTGAGGCATAATTACTCCTGCAAGAAAGGAACCGAATAGAGCATGGATGCCTATTAACTCAGCAATATAGGCAGAGCAAAGCAGAGTGAGAAATGAAAACGCGACTGTCAATTTGTCAGGGTCTTCTTTTTTGAATTGCTTGATGGAAATTTTTACCAGAAAAGGTTTCACGACAAGAAGCATAACAGTAACAAACAATATGGCAAGAATTATGGTGAATAAGGAGCTGGCGATAGCTCCTGCTTTGGCTATGGCTATTACTGCAGCAAGAATGCACCATCCGATTATATCATTGGTGGCTGCACATAGCAGAGCCATTGAACCTATGGGGGTTTTAGTCATCCCTCTTTCT
>Ga0206824_10232_pt2 | contig 15907 bp, 16 predicted proteins | sample Alteio_BWOrgCont_82_FD_152874 | JGI IMG/M metagenome (GOLD analysis project Ga0206824, IMG submission 152874) | Enriched cells from forest soil in Barre Woods Harvard Forest LTER site, Petersham, Massachusetts, United States -... | ecosystem: Environmental > Terrestrial > Soil > Temperate forest >...
CCTCAAAATTTTCGCTGCGAAGTCGTTCATTTTCTTGCTGAAGCAAGTTGATAGTAAAATCCTTTGCACGGAGAACAAATCTTTGATATACCGCTGAATGCTCGTGAAAAAATAAAAATTCGAAGCAAATGTTTGGGTGGTATAATAAAGAATTTTTTGGTACAAAGGAATAATAGGAGCATAGAACTTTTAGGCCAGACCAATGATAAGGTAACGCTGCTGCTTAATATGCCACCATTGACCGGACTTATTATAGAAAATAAAATTCAGGGCAGTGTAGACTTATATGTCGCTCCGTCCTGATATTTCTTAAATTACCTAATAGGAGTGTAGTGAAAGAAATAGTGTTAATGTGTCTGTTTTTATCTTCTTCCATTATACATTCTATGGATCCTGAAGATAACCATATGGAAATCAATCCTTACCAAGTTATAACCCCGCCGGATAATTCTTATTTAATGCCACTTGAAGAACTATTGCCTAAAATATATACAGATCAAGAGGTTAGGCAAATGTTGCGCAAGCAACATGAGCAGGTAGATGCACTCACAAAAACAATTTTAGACATGCGCTCTGCTTTGAATCGATTACAGCAGCAGGTGGGGGTAGCATCGATACATCCTATTGTTACGATTGAAGAAAACACGCTAACGCATGAAGAAAAAACATTTATTATAGATACATCTTCAATGCGATGTAGATGTGTGGGGGGTGGAATAAAGAATTTTAAAATAACAAAAAAATATAATCGAGTGCGAAGCTCATTGACATTGACTGGTGTGCCTGACACTTGTAACCCGATTATATTGCTCATTAGCGGATCATACGGAGCATGTACAGTAATAAATAGAATTGGTTCTAATGTAAGGTTGTATAGAGAGCGAGAGTTTCAATTTAAATAACAATTTTCTCATGAATGAGCATCTTTTCTGCAATTTTTTCAAACAACGGTGCCGTTGTATTTGCTGCATATAAATGTTTCAGCGGTGAATCTTTAATAAAGGTAATAATGATTCGTTTATAATTATCTTTTTCGATGATCCCTTCAAACGTGTAAACGTTGTGTTCTTTGGAATATTTGCCATCAATAACCATGTTAGCAGTCCCGGTTTTGCCCATAATAGTATATCCCTTAATACGGGCTCGTTTTGCCGTACCGGCATCTACTGTTTCTTTCATAATAGCTTTAATCTGCTGAATAACTTCTTCGGGGTATAAACGTTCTTGCTCGGCTTTAGGCTCTGCATTAAGTAAAAGTCGTGGTGTTAGCTTGCAACCGTTATTTGCTATGATACCGGCTGCAGCAGCTAACTGTAGTAAGGTAGCCGTAATCTCATAGCCAAAGGAGAGGGAGATGATAGAACGCTTAGACCATTTATGAGCTGGGTTAACATAGCCAGCCTGTTCACCAGGGAATTCGATGCCTGTTTTTTTGCCAAAGCCCATCCGTTTATAATGATCAATTAATTTTGGTCCAAGGCGTTTAGTAACTTTTACCATTCCTATATTATTAGAATCAACGAGAACTTTAGAAAAGGGGATAATGCCATCTGGGTGTACGGTAGTAAAATGCATGCCATCGATGACGGTCTCTTTGCTGTTTTCACAGTCAATAAGTTCATCAATAGTAACAACACCTTCAGATAATAATGCTAATGCTACATGGATCTTCATCACTGAGCCAAGCTCATAACTTTCGGTAATAAGCTTATTTTTAGTCTGCTCCATATTGAGGTTGGTTACGTCATTAGGATTAAAATCAGGGTAACTTGTCATTGCAAGAATGTCGCCATTAACGCCATCCATAATGAGAACAGATCCTTCTTTTGCCTGTAGTTTATGCACAAACTCTACAAGCTCTTCATGGGCAAGAAATTGTAAATCGCTATCAATGGTTAATGTTAATGATTGTCCAGCTTTGCCTTCTTTAGCGACTTCTTTTTGAAAATAAAAAAGACTGGAGCGCGCATCTTTTTCTAAAATATAGGTAGAAGCTGCGCCAGACAGCAGCTCATTATGATGTAATTCCAGGCCAGAAATACCTTTATTATCTATATCGGTAATACCAAGCATGGTTCCTAAACAGGGTAAAGGATAAAACCTATTAGGCTCTTTTATAAATTTTATGTCAGTGATATTACTTTGTTCTATTAAGTTTATCTCATGCTGCGTTAATTTGCGCTTAACATACATAAAATATTTAGCATCTTTTTTTTGTAAACGCTCATACGCTTGAGGAAAATTAGTCTGTAAGAATTTTTTAAGGGCAATTGGATTTTCAATTTTGTGCGGTAATATAAACGCTGCAATACTATCTTTATTCAGCGCGATTGGTTTTTTGTGACGATCATAGATAATACCACGAGGTGGCTGTTGAACAATGGTAACCTTATATTGCCGTTGTGCCAGTTTTTGAAAATGCTCTCGTTGGACAATCTGAGTAAAATAGAGATTCACGGTGATAATGCCGTACACAAGACAAAATATAAAGAAAATAAATGTACTCTTTATTTTCCCGTTATGGACTAACATTATTAACCTTTTTAATCTGTTGTAAGGTAATTTTCTGCATTCCCAGTTTATTAAGAGCGATATCTTTAATGCTATTTTTATCTTGGCAACTATAGAAAACTTGCGTTAATTGTTGTTTTTTTTGTCTGACCTGTTCTAATTCTTGTTCTAACGTTTGTTGCGTATAAAAGAGACGGCTCATGTTCGTTTGTTTATGAATTAATAGAAAAACAAAAAAAATATTGGTACTTATAAATAATGTGATAAATAAATTTTTTTTAACTACCTTAGCCATTTTTGCCCCCCATGCCTACTTATGGTATATTTACCGTACAAAAAATGGGCAATTATTTGCAACTATATTATTATTTAATGATACTTAAGAAGGAAGTTAACGTGAAAAAAGTAGTCCTTTTATTCTTACTGAGCGGAGTATCGATGCACGCTGATACATTTATGATGCCAAAAGCGCCTGAAACTACCCAACAGTTTCATGAAATTATTACAGGCCATGATCAGGGAATTGTAGATTTATTTAATGGATTGTCGCTGCAAGAGCGAACCTTTATAGCATTAATGTATCAAGCTATGTTACCTGGTCATAAAATCTTCATAGATCAGGTGCATCGGCATGGGTTAGAGATTATGCATCTATTCAATGAGCTCTGTACGCATAAAAATCGTTTAGCTCAACGGGTTGATGTCGCCTTTCCTTATCAACAGTTTATGCACGAGGTAGAGATTTTTTTAACGTACCTTATTGCTAACCACGGTCAATATTTTTTAAAGGAGCATGAGCATGCAAAACGCACGCCTGCCCGTTTAGGGTTAACAACGCTGACGCCTGCCAACGTAGTTATAGCATTAACTGCTATCGGCATTGATAACGCGCAAGAGCGCATTACGCTATTAGAGCAATTTATTTTTAATGCAGAGTTTGGACATACGTTAATGGTAGCAGGTCATCCAGAGCAAAGTGCTGTTAATATCATTACTCGTAATGTGCAAGAGTTATATTCTCTTGCAGGTCCGTACAAGGCAGAATTAACACTCATCATAGAAAGGCTTGAGCGAGCATATGAGTATGCAAAGAAATTTCCGCTCTATTTTGATGCACCCTTGGTTGAAAGTCTGCGTTACCTTATAGAATTTTTTAAAACGGGTGATCAGCATATTTTTAATAAACATTCCATAGCATGGCTTACCAGCACTTCTCCTGTTAACTATCTGCTCGGTTTTATTGAATCATATAATGATCCATTAGAACAGATCTGTTATTTTGCCGGGGATATTACCATAAAACATCCAAGTGCTGATTTAGCAACCTTGGTGGCAGAATTTCCAGCGATGGAAAGGCGTTTGCCAGTTAATTCCGCTTTTATACGAGATGGTTTAGGCACAACAGCAAAACTGCCTAATGCTGCTGTCTTGGCTAAGGTAAATGCGGTTGGTGAACTTGGGCCAGCTGATATTACTGCAGCTTATTGTTTGCCAAATGACCAAGAGATTAAAGCTTTATATGGATCTAAACAAAATATCTATTATCGAAGCAGTAACTTGGCAAGCCGCATTAATCCTACATTGACGCGTCAATTATTTTATCTACAGGATCGTTCACAATGGTTTGAGCAGCATGATCCTGCCATGTCTATTATGAGTGATTTATGGAATTTGCAGGTTATTTTGCATGAAACATTGGGCCATGGCAGTGGTAAGTTGGCACAACATACCTTTAAAGAAGGTGAGAATCTTACTATTGAAGGCATAACGTATAACATTGGTGATACCATCGCCGTGACACCAAAAAATTTAAAAGAGTTTTTAGTTGGCTATAGTGCAACGATTGAAGAATTACGTGCAGAGATTTTGGCGCTTTACTTTTGTGTGCATGATCTTGCTATTTTTTTAAACAAAGGCTATTTAAGTAAATGGGTGCAATTGCTTACTAAAGATGAGCTGAAAGAATGGATGATTTTTGAAATGTCTAATCATCTGTTAAGCCGTTTACTATCTCAAAGTAAGGATGCTACGTCGGTTTCAGGCGCCCATGCACAAGCAAATACTACTCTTACGAATTTCTTGATTTCTCGCAATATCATTAAAATCGCTCAAGAGAAAATAACCGTAGAGGCCAAAGAATATACTGTATTAGGTGTTGCATTATTAGCAACTATCCAAGAAGCAGAAGAAGCTATTGCTGATTTAGTTCGTATTGTGCAGACCATAGTATCTACTGGCGATGGTCTTGCCGCTAAAGAACTTGTAGAAACATATGGTACAAAACTTAATGCTGAATATCGCGATATAATGCGAACTAATCAAGAAGCGGTTGTTGGTAATATATTAATGCAAGCATTTATTTTCCCACACTTTACTATTGAACAAGATAAAGAAACGGGAGACTATGTTGGTGGCGTACATTGGCCACAAACACTCATAGAAGCTGCGCAATATTGGGGAATTTAAAAATAAGAGGCCTTGTAAAAAGGCCTCTTTTAATTATTGGCTAATAATCTATCTATTTCTTGAGCTGTCGGCTGGCAATGCTGTTTAAAGAAGGATTCACCTTTACATGCAAATTTTGCGTTATACGGTAAATTGTATTCCTTATAAAAAGCATGCACTGTTTGTTTATAACGTAAACCTACGGTTGGATGTTCTAATAAATTAGCATGGGAACCATCATCCAAAATAAGAAGATGCACATTTTGCCGCTTATCTTTTAATAATTCTCTATAAAGCTTTACCGTACTGTGATATGGTATGAGTTCATCTCTTGTTGTACAAATTAAAAGTATCGGTGTTCGTTTGCAAATGCGACGCACATAATGGATAGGGTGTTCACCTTCTGTTGAATATTGCCCAAAAGCTAAACATGGTAACCCGGTAATAACAAAAGATGGTAACCAATTCAGATAATATTCACGTGCTAAATGATGCAGAACATGCCCAACATAGGCAAAAGGTGATTCTAAAACAAGAGCTTTTACATCCTGAGGTTTTTTACTGCCCATAAAATTAATAATGGTTGAAGCACCACGAGAAACACCACAGATAATAATCTCTTGTTCAGTGACCGTTAGTTTTTGATATTCTGTATGCAAACACTCAATCTCATTTTTTTGCGCAAGAGAACTATAATGTCCATTATATTTATTATCTTGTGCATCAGGAAAATTAAATTTAACAAGATTGTTTTTATCAACAATACTCACGTAATAATCAGCAGAAAATTGATTGCCCCACAAACCATGCGCAAATAGATACGCCGTTTGCGCATTTCCATGCATAGAAGAGAAGAGATACAACAACAGTACAATATAACGAAATAGCATGGCTTTGGGCTTGGGAAAAAATTTTTAAATACATACAGAATAAGCAACTTATCTAAGAATAGGGCAATAATTAGAAATGATCAACAACATTTTGATAGATTTTTATAGATTTTCTTAAGCTTATGTTGAGTTGCGCTCTGTGGTTCGATACTATTTCTCACTTTGTTCGAAATCACTTCCAGCCTACGTTAAAACTTCGGCGGACAGGCACCATGAGCGTGCGTTCGACTCGATCTGCGATCTCGCTCAGCATGACCGAACCCCGCTCACCCTGAGCGAACAATAGTGAGTCGAAGGGTCATCCTGCGGTGCCCGCCGTAGCGTGCGTAGGCTGGGAGTGATCCCGTAGGGATTGTATCGAAGGATGAAGCGAACCATAAGTGAGTCGAAGGCTCATCCTGCTGCGCCCGGCGTAACTTTAGTGAAGCCTGGGAGCGAACCGTAGGTGAGTCGAAGGGTTAGAATTCTCTATAGCTGCTAAAATGAACCTCAAGGGCATTTTCCCCTTTGCGTTTGTCGAGCTTAAAGCCCACGTCGACCTTGATTGGTTGAGGTCTGAGCATTCTAAAGCCTATACCGATAGCATGGCGGAAATTAAATCTATTGTTTATTAACAACAAGCGATCTTTTTCAGGAATAAGATCTGTGCCAGGCGTATCCCAACCAGCACCACCGTCATAGAATAAAGCACCTTTTAAGGAGAAATCAGCAGTAATTGGGAATACCAATTCTGTGTTTACCCAGAATGCTTTTTTAGCACCGATGGAGTTGCCTAAGAACATTGGACCAATCTGTCCATACAAGAAACCACGTACGGTAGCTGGACCACCAATATGATACAGTTCGCGATATGGAATATCTTTATTCTGTAAAGCGCCTACAAAACCCGCGTGGCCTTTTATACCAAAGACAAGGCTGTTGTCACCAATTAATGGGGTAAACCAGCTTGCATCAAGATCGAATTTGGCAAAGCCTAACCCGTTATCAATGATAGGCGTAACTGGTATGCAGTCCTCTTCTCTGTTTCTATTACCACTCAGGCCTAAACGGCTGGTAAATGACCATTGATAACCACCGCTTGGATGCAAGGTATGATTTCTATAATCTTGAGCGATACCAAAGGAGAGGAAAGCAAAGCTACCGCTTTGAAACCGTCTATCAAGAATAACCTGTAAAACGGAAGCGCCAGGTACAAGACGATTTTCAACGCGCGGTCTGTTGCTGTGTTGAATACTTTCGCCACCTACCCGTATAGAGATGGCTGAATCTCGTAAGACAGAGCGACTTAAGGTAAAACCTGTACCAACAAAGCCAGCGGTAATACGTTCATCAAACGCGGTCACATCTTTGAGCTCTTGGTTATAATCAGCCTTGGTTATATGAAAATCAGCTTCTGCTAATATGGGTTTGTCTAGAAACCACTGATCTGCAACATTAGCACCAATCGTCCATTCTTCTTTAGACCATGAGCCACCAAGGCGAACCATAATACCGGAACCAAACAAGTTAGAATCAGAAATAGTACCACCAAATTTAAAGGATCTTGTCACCGAAGAAAGGTTAAATTGTGAACCACCAAAGCCAAGCTCTCCAACCATGCGGCCGGTTTTTACCTCTTTGAGCATTAAATCTAAATCAGCATTGTTTTCATCAAGCCGATTAATTTTCCAGTTAACACCATTACGTGGATCAAAATAACCAAGATTCTCGACACGCGCTTTAGAACGTTCCATATCATTGGTTGTTAATAAATCACCTTCATCAATGGTTAGGCGTCGGCGAATAACTTTGTTACGTGTTTTTTTATTGCCGATAATGTTAATGCGATTAATATAAACCTTACCACCCAATTCAGAGTTCAAGGTTATCGATACAGTCTTTGTCTGTTCATTAGGGATGATTTGTGGATCAACGTCAGCAAATACGTAGCCATAAATTCCCCATAGATTTCTTAAATCTTCAATGGCTTGGGTAACCTTTTTACCAGAATAACAATCGCCAGGTCTGATTGGTGACTTAGATAACAACCAAGCATCATCAACAATACCTTGCCCGGGAATGGTGATGTCACTTACGGTATAACAATCACCTTCAACAATCGTGAAGGTGATATTGTACTGTTTTGTGCAAGGGTCCATAATTACTTGTGTGTCAGTAACCTTGGCCATTAAATAACCATGGTCTTTGTAATAACTTTCAATCAAATGTTTATCAACTTCGAGCATTTCTGGTTGGTAACTACCCGCATTGTTAAAGAAGCCAAACAACCAGTCTTCGTGTGTTAATATGGCATTTCTTAAGTATTTGCTTTTAAAGTGATTGTTGCCGATAAAATTAATCCTTTTAACGAGTGATTTAACACCTTCATTGAGCGATATAACAACCGTTGCTTTATTATCATTGATCTCAACGGTTGGTACAATCTCAACCGTTTGATAGTTTTTTTCACGATACATTTTACGCAGATTGCGGACAATGCGTTGAATATCAATAGTGTTGATTGCTTCTATATCACCTAAATTTAATTTTTCATCGACATCTTCATTGTTAATTTTTGTATTGCCAATAACAATGATCTCTTCTAACTCAGGCTTTTCATAGGTAATGATATACAGATTAATACGGTTATTAGGCAGCCTTTCTTGAGCCACAATAATCTGTTCAAAGAAACCATAAGGTGCTTTGATAGCATAGAGTGTATGGATTATTGTACTTGTTTGTTTCGGATCAAAAATATCATGTTCTTTGTATGGGATACAGGTAAGAATGTTTTCATCGGTTAAATATTTGTTTTTATTATTACGTACCAGAATAATCTCATTAATTTCTCGTGGCGTAGAAGATTGGCCTTGTGATTCCGGTTCGTCTGCATCTTCTAACTGTTCATCCTCTTCTTCTTCGTTTATTTCATCAAGGGCAATAAGGTCAGAAGATTCATCATCCTCTTTTTTATTCTCCATGAGCTCATCATTGGTTATAGCTGTTTCACTCTGGCAATAAAAGGGATGAAGGGTTATAAAGAAAAAAAACAAAAAACGAAAGATTCTATTACGTTGTATGCTCATACCATTCATTATGCTAGCTTTCTAAAGGATCTTGAAGGTAAATTAATGCAAAATAATTACTCTGATGTTGCGTCAGAAATTTCTGTGCAAATAGAGGTTTTTTAACCTGAACTAGCATACTCTTTTTTTTGTTAGTTGGCCAATTTACACGCAGAAAAAAAATTATTTCTTTGCTCTATTATGTACAATGACTACGAACTTTATTATACTATAAATAGATTCTTTCATACGTAAGGGACCTTATTATGGTTTTTCTTCAAACAAGTATCTATACTATCCAAAACATATCTATAAATCTATTACTGCCCTGTTGTTAACCCCAACAGTGCTTTTTTGTTTTTACCTAGCTAAACTAAAATTCAATTTTTTTAAACATATTCTTTTGCTATTAAAGGAAGATATATCATGGTACTTGAACCTTCTATGCAGATAACTAATACCTTATTAGGGAAAAAAGAAGAATTTTTACCTCGTAATGCACCCGATGTAACCATGTATGTTTGTGGTATCACGCCCTATGATCGTCCGCATGTTGGTCATGGTAGGGTATACGTTACCTTTGATGTATTATATCGATTGTTAACATTTTTGGGGTATAAGGTTACGTATTGCAGAAACTTTACGGATATCGATGACAAACTGCTTAATAAAGCTGAACAGGAATTTGGTGACCTGCATCGTTATCAAGAGATTGCAGCTCGTTATATTGCGGTTTTTCATGAAGATATGAAAAAGCTTAACTGCTTGCCACCAACACATCAGCCATATGTTACGCAAACGATTCCTGAAATTATAAGCATCATAGAAGATCTTATTAAAGCGGGTAAGGCATATGTGGTTGATGGTGATGTTTATTATAGCGTGCGAAGTTTCCCGGATTATGGCAAACTCTCTAAGCGAAATTTAGATGACTTAAAATCAGGTGCCCGTGTTGAAGTGGATGAGCGCAAGCAGGACCCATTAGATTTTGCGCTATGGAAAAGTGAGTCCGCAGGAACCTTTTGGAAAAGTCCATGGGGTTATGGACGTCCAGGTTGGCATATTGAATGTTCAGCAATGGCATCCAAATATCTTGGCAACCATATAGATTTACATGCAGGTGGTATGGATCTGATATTTCCGCATCACGAAAATGAGATTGCACAATCAGAAGGTGCTCATGGATCGCCATTTGCTCGTTATTGGATGCACAATGCGTTTGTCCGTATTGATAAAGAAAAGATGTCCAAGTCATTGGGTAATTTTTTTACGTTAGATGAAGTGTTTGCCAAGATTGATCCGATGGTCGTCCGCTTTTATTTTTTAAATCATAATTACACATCGCCATTAGATTTTTCTTTTGAAGAATTAGAGCGTATCCAAAAAACCTATCAGCGTTTATGCAAGATGCTTACATCTCTTGATGCGCACTCCGTAACGCATCAAGAGATTTTAGAGATTCCATTAAGCAAAAGAATTTTGGAATTCTTAACCGATGATTTAAATACGGTTGGTGCGATTGGCGTTATTTTTGAACGGGCAACAGAGATAGAAAACAACCCACAATCAGGGGCAGCCGTTAAAGCAATTCTGCAGCAGATTATGGGTCTTACGTTACAGCCGTTACCAGAAAAGCAGGTCGCTATAACGCCAGAAATAGAAAAACTTCTTCAGCAGCGAGAAGCAGCGCGTGCAGCAAAAGATTGGGCTAAATCTGATGCCCTGCGTGATGAACTGCAAAAACTAGGTGTGGATGTGCAAGACAAGAAGGCATAAAAAATTATTGTGTAGCATCATACTAAGAAGGGCCTTATTAAGGCCCTTCAATGTTTAGCTAAACATATCTTCAATCAGATCGAGCATGTCATCCTTGCTCATGGAGCCGGTATGTTTGCCCACTATTTTACCATCTTTGTAAAAAATAAACGTTGGTACAGAGGTGACGCCTAATTGAATAGAGACTTCACGTGCGTCATCAACATTTAATTTTGCAAAGGTGTATTGGTTACCGAATTCTTTTTCTAATTCATGAAATATCGGTGTCATTTGTTGGCAAGGGCCACACCATACGGCATACGCATCGATGATGACCGGGTTTTTAGATTGTTCTATCGTTGTTTTAAAATTTTCATTGGTAAGTGCAATAGGCATACATTCCCTTTAATCTTTAGGAGTTTTTACTGTAGTTAAGGCTGTTTCAATAGAAGCGCAGCCATGGATGATTACTTCATTGAGTGTGTCAAAATGATACGTTGCTGTCCAGCCTGTATTTTGTACTTTTGCGATCAGAAGTGTATCTTTTGGGATGATACAGTCTACGGTAACATTACCAGCCCTATTGGTAATAGCGATGTTAATATAATCTCTTTTTTCATTTTTATCTTTATTTATATAGGTAAAAACGGGATCTTGTTGATGAACGGCAATTTTGCTTACATTTTCTAAATCAAAAATATATTCAATATAGTCTTGTGGCTTGAGATTTTGTTGATTGGGTTTTCTATAGACTTTTATTCCTTTATTGTCACTTGAACCAGCTGATGTTCCTATTTTAATATCTACCACTTTCTCTTCTGGTGCATTTTGGTTCAACAGCACAACTCCAGAACAATACTGTGGTGAAGATTCCTGTTTTGATAAATTACAGCAGAATAGACATACGATAAAAACAGAGGCTATCCTTTTGAACATTTTCTCTCTCCTAAAAATTTAGAATTTTTTACCGCTTCATCCTTCGATACACAGCTAGCACGGCACTCCCAGCCTTCGCCAGCTACGGCGGGCACGGCAGGATGAGCGGCTATAAAATCCGTTCATGGTGACCCGACTTCGCCAAAGGCTACGACGGGCAGGGTGATTTAAAATTGTATCGCCTGTCCGCCATAGTTCGAAGAACGACGGCTGGAAATCCATGAAACACAATAAAATTGAATTTTCCCGGGATCAACCTTACTAAAGGCAGACAATAAACGCAATAAAAAACATTATTCAGAGAATGTTGATTCTCGCAGGCCGCTTTTCGTATCTTTGGTTCTGATGTATACTATAAATAGATCAGGATTTGACCAAAAAACAGTTAATATATTTCGAAAGGAAAATTATGTCATATCTAGAGAGGCCTGCTACGGCAGCAAAATCGATGCTGTCTCGTGTATATGGCTGGATGACTGCTGGGTTATTAGTAACTGCAGCGACGGCATATTATGTTGCCCATACACCAGCGATTATTAAAACGTTATATACCCAGCCATTTTTAATTTTGGCATTGGTTCTTGTGCAACTTGGGCTTGTTATGTTTCTTTCATTCCGTATTCAACGTATGAGTTTTGCAGCAGCGGTTGCTTCATTTATAGCATATTCGCTCTTAACAGGTCTGACATTATCAGGAATCTTTTTAGTGTATACACAGCAATCTATAGCAATTACCTTTGTTGTCTGTGCTGGTATGTTCTTAGCCATGGCATTATATGGCTTTTTTACTAACGCAGATTTGAGTGGCATGGGAAGTTTCTTGTTTATGGGCTTAATAGGGTTAATGATTGCTTTGTTTGTTAATATGTTTCTCAAAAGTAGTCAGTTAGATTACGTAATTTCAGCATTTGGTGTTGTTGTTTTTGCGTTATTGACAGCCTATGATGTTCAACGAATAAAAGTAATGAGCCAACAGATGCAATCTGCAGGTGTTTCTGCTCCGAATATTGCTATTTATGGAGCTTTAACTCTCTACTTAGATTTCGTTAATCTTTTTATTTACTTATTGCGGTTTTTAGGACAAAGCAAAGATAGATAAAAAAATAGGAGAGGGGCAAATGAAGCATATTTTTATATGGCTGCTTCTTGTGAGCGGTGTGGCACTTGAAGCGCGTAGTTTATTGCATGTACAGGATCATGCAGCAATTAAAGAAAGTCTTGAGCAATTAAGCTTTGGAATCTCCGAGGTTATTAGTAAAAAAAGGGTAGTTGCGGGCGCGCATTCAATTATTGAAAGCGTCACGCAACTCGCGGCATTTTCTGCTGCAAGTAACACACTGTCACATCATGATATGGTTGAATTACAACAGGGCATACAGCATTTTGATGATGGGTTATTAGCGATTATTGAGCAGACAAAACAAAAAACAGGACATGATGGAGAGAAAAACCATGCGCTTCTTGCGCAAGGGCTTTCTGAATTGTTTTATAATGTTTATTCTTTAGTGGTGTTTACTGATAAGGTAGGTTATTACGTTAAGAACATTTTGGCAGCCTTACTTAAAATTATTGCTGCTACCTTAAATGAAACCAATATTAATCCTGACGATTTAGCAACGATACAAGAATCTGTCCACGGTGCATTAAATAAACGTGTATTTATTTTTGCTTCTCGAGCAGAATCAACAACAGATGCACCAGCATTTACCAATGCAGATCTTGTAGAACAACAACAGATGTACCAAGGCTTTTCTGCAATATTTAATGGTATATTACATGTGGCAAGGAACCCAAAGCAGTCTGCGCTTTATGTGCAACAACTTTTCACAGGATTGTGGGAAGTAATCAGTGCTGTTTTTGCTGACGGTAAGATTGATCAAGAAGATCTCACGAATGCAGAAGTAGCATTAAAAGAAGTTATACTGCAACCACAAGCAGCATTGGGATTAACGGGAAGTTAAAAGCTGGGCAGAAGTGTTATGTGCACTTCTGCCCATTCTATTTACTCTACTATCTCTTCAACATATCGTACGACGTGTTCTTCCTCTGGATATGAAGATTCAGCGGACGATGTTGTCTCTTGGCTTTCCCATTCTTCAACAGGAGGTGCAGAAATAGGTTCTCCTGACCAATAGGTTGGTTCTGCTGAATTTATGGTACTTGCAAGAACGAGTCCACCTAACGCAGCACTCCATAACCACCAGCCGCCAAGACCCCAGAAGCCCCATCCGGCTCCCCAGGCACCATTTCTCCAGCCCCAATTATGGCCGCCCCAATTATGGTTGCCACGGAAACCTCTTCCAGCGGCGCCACGTCCACGAGCACCAGCACGTGAAGCACTTCTGCCTCGGTTACCACTTCGAGAACGGCTTGCGCTTCGGCTACGACTAGTAGATCTGCTACGGCTCGCGCTGCGACCTCTGCTTGCACTTCTACCGCGGCTACCACCACGACTTCCACCGCGGCTACCGCCTCTGCTGCCACCGCCGCCACGACCGCGACCTTCGAGCTCGAGTGTCATGGGCAATGCAATAATAATTGCGAGCAAAATGCTCATTAATCTTTTAACCATTGTTTCCTCCATTTAAAAAATAATTGCGTAAAATTATATTTCATTAATCTGTTGCATACAGATCTTCTTCTTCATCTTCGTTATCACTTTCATGCTCTTCTAAGCGTGGATCTATATGGTTTGGTGCAGTTGCAGCCTGATTCCAATCATTGCTGGCATTAAAGCCAAAATTAGATAGACCCCATGCCGCTCGCCTTTGTGCTTCCCAAGCTGCAATAGGGGGTTCTGTGATATTATGTAATAGATAAATAACTTCTGCTGTATCATCGGCTGTTGATGGTTCTCTAGAAATTACCCTTCTAAGATTGTTATCCCAAACCCATCGTGTTCCCTCAGTATCGAATCCCCATTGCCCTTGTTTGAATGTCCATGTTTTATCATCAAATTGATGACTTGGTTCCCATGTAGAACCTCTGTTGCGTTGAGACCGTCCATGGCTGCGAACTGTTTTTTTACTTTTGGTATCTTTGGCTGTAGATTTGCTTTCGCCTCTACCGCCACCTCGCGCCTGTAAGAGCATCGGAGTAATCAATATAATCGTGAGTATTGTTATAATTTTTTTTGGCATCATAATGTTCTCCCTACAAAACATAAGGAGAGGGCGACGAATAGTCGCCCTCTCCTTAATATTAATAAGCTCGTACCATACGGGTTGTTGTTCTGACCGGTTGTGTTACACGTCTGGTTGTAATAGGTTCACATTGACCTGCATCATTGCAACGTTCATTTGTAGTACAATCATCATCAATTTCGCATATGAATTCTTTTACATCTTGTTCTATTTGTTGGACAAGAGTAGGTTCTGAGTAGGTTGTCGTTGTGTAGGTTTCATCATAGTAACCACTCCACGCTGGCCACCAATAATTCCAACCCCATAATGGCCACCATAGTGTCCATGGTATCCAGAAGCCACCCCACCAGAATGCCCAACCAAGACCACCACCGAGCCAGAAGAAATTATGGCCTAAGAAGTTATGACCAAAGTTTTTGTTCCAGCCTAAATGACTTGGGTTAGTGTTTTTACCAATATTATGTGGGTTTACGTGAGCGGGTTTGACGCCGTGTGTTTTACTACGTACCGCTGATAAAGAATTTTTACCAGTGGCTTTTTGACCACCAATTTTTTGAATACCAGCTTTATCAGTTTTGCTTGGGAATGCATGACCTGCTTTTGCTGCGTTTTGATTTGCTGTTGTATTTCGTTGAGCATTAGCTTGTTTGGTTGCAGATCTATGTGTCGCACCAGCTGTTCTTGTTTGGGCAGTTTTGCGCATACCCGTTCGTGGTTGTGTTGATCTTCCACGCATTGTTGTTCTTGTTGGAGAGACTGATCGTGAAGGTGTCATGGTGTGACCAGTTGTTCGAGTTGGAGTTACACTGTGTACTTGTGAAACATTGCTATAATGGGATGGTGAACTATAACTATGCCCACTACTAAAGCTGCCCCCACCACCATGGAAACTACCGCCACCACCGTGACCGCTACCACCATGAGAAGCCCCAATGGCAGTATCTGCTATTAACAGACAGCTGAGTAGAATACTTAACATTTTCATGTTTTTCATAAGAATCTCCTTATTTAGGTGAAATAAACGTATATTTTTCTAATTTTCATAATATAAAAAAATACTAATTGAAATCAATAAAAAAGCTAAAAAATCTTGTTTTAAACCTGTTTTGCTAATCTGGTTTATGGCTTTGTAGAGCTTAAATTCTTAGATTTTAACCTAAAATATTTAAATTCAAATATAAAT
>Ga0206824_10251_pt1 | contig 15825 bp, 12 predicted proteins | sample Alteio_BWOrgCont_82_FD_152874 | JGI IMG/M metagenome (GOLD analysis project Ga0206824, IMG submission 152874) | Enriched cells from forest soil in Barre Woods Harvard Forest LTER site, Petersham, Massachusetts, United States -... | ecosystem: Environmental > Terrestrial > Soil > Temperate forest >...
TGACCCCCGATGAGTTCACTGCGTTCCCGCTTCGCAAGGATTACCCCATTAAGGGACGCGGCGAGCGTCATAACTTCCCCATCATCACGAGAGCAGATAGCTGAGCGTAAGGTCAGGCATCGATCCATGAGTTCCAAAGACCTTGTAAGACGCCCCCCTGCGAGAATTGTCATCAGACATGATTGAAGTTTGTCGAAGAGGCCGCCATGCCGTTTGAAGTTTCCGATCTCGCCGAAATGGATGCTCCGGAGAAGGAATATCTCTGGACGCTGAATTTCGGTCCACAACATCCCGCCACGCACACCACGTTACGGCTGATCCTGACGCTGGATGGGGAAACCGTCGTCAATGCGGTGCCGCACATCGGCTATCTGCATTCCGGTTTTGAAAAGCTGGGCGAGCATCTCGACTTCAACCAGTATGTCACCATCGTCGATCGGATGAACTACATTTCACCGCTGGCCAACGAAATCTCGTGGCATCATGCGGTCGAAAAACTGCTTGGCATCGAACTGACGCCGCGCTGCAAATACTTGCGTACGATCCTGGCCGAATTGATGCGGCTGCACGATCACCTGCTGAACGTCGGAACCACCGGCTTGGACCTGGGCGCATTTACGGCGTTCCTGTATGCCTTTTATCAGCGAGAAAAAATCTACGACATCGTCGAATCCGCCTCCGGTCAGCGGTTTCATACCAGCTATACGCGTGTCGGCGGCGTTCTGTTCGACGTGACCAATGCGTGGGTCGACAAGATTCGCGACTTCCTGAAAGGATTCATGCCGGTCCATGCCGAAGTGCATCGCCTGTTGACTCGCAATCGGATCTTCATCGAGCGAATCAAGGGAATCGGATACCTGAGCGGCGAAGACTGCATCAACATGGGCGTCACGGGTCCGCTGGCACGGGCCAGCGGCGTGTTGCGCGATCTGCGCAAGGACGAACCCTATCTGGCCTACCCGGATCTCGATTTCAAAATCGTCGCTTCGAAGGATGGCGACTGCTATGCACGCTATCTGGTGCGCATGCAAGAGATGCTTGAAAGCGTGAAGATCATCGAGCAATGCCTGGACAATATTCCCGCGGGTCCCGTCAACATCGATGCGGAAACGCATATCGTCCCGCCGGCCAAGCCGTCAGTGTATCGCAGTATCGAAGGGCTGATTCAGCATTTTGAAGTGATGATGCCCAATCGCGGATACGCAACTCCCAAAGAAGAGATTTACGCGGCCACTGAATCGCCCAACGGCGAACTCGGATACTACATCGTCGGGGACGGTACTCCGCGCGCCTATCGCGCCAGAACTCGACCGCCAAGTTATATCCACTTCGCGGTCTTCCCGCAGATCATTAAGGGACACCAACTGAGCGACGTGGTGGCGGTGCTCGGAAGTTTGAACATCATTGCAGCAGAACTGGACCGCTAGAGTAATTCAGGAAAGACCAGCAATGGCCGTGTTGAGTGACGAACTGCGGAACGAGATTCGGGCGCAGTTCCCGAAATACCCGAACAAGCAAGCCGTGGTGCTGCCCGCACTGCACCTGGTGCAGGACTCGTTGCGGCACGTCTCGATTCAGGCGGTTCGCGAAATCGCGGAACTGCTGGAACTGCATCCCTCGGAAGTCCACGACACGATGTCGTTCTATCAGTTTTTCAAGGACGAAAAGCATCCGCTCGGCAAGCACCGGGTGTGGGTCTGTCGCAGCATCAGTTGCATGCTGCGGGGCGGCGAAGAACTGTTGCAGCATATGTGCGAACGGTTGCACGTTCATCCCGGCCAGACCTCGGCCGATGGAAAAGTGACGATGGAATTTGCCGAGTGCCTGGGTGCCTGCGAAGGAGCACCCTGTGTCCTGGTCGACGATGAAGCACACATGAACATCACGCCTGAAAAGGCCGACGAACTTTTGAAGAATCTGTAGCCATGCCTGAGTTTGAACCAGTCCTCCTGGCTCGCGTCGGCAAACCCGACAGCGCGTTATTGGAAACCTACCTCCGCGACGGTGGCTATGAGGGCTTTAAGAAAGCCCTGGCGATGCCGCCGGTCGATGTGATCAACGTCGTCAAGGGCTCGGGGCTGCGCGGTCGGGGGGGCGCCGGGTTCCCGACCGGTCTGAAGTGGACCTTTCTTCCCAAGGACCACCCTGGGCCGATCTATCTGGCCATCAACGCCGACGAAAGCGAACCGTCGACGTTCAACAATCGCATCCTGATGGAAGAGGACCCACATCAGGTCCTGGAAGGGATCGCGATCAGTTGCTATGCGATCAAGTCAAAGACGGCGTATCTGTATCTTCGATACGAATACGGCCGCAGCTACCGCGTCCTCAAAAAGGCGGTTGAAGACTGTTATGCCCAGGGGATCTTCGGCAAGAACATCTTCGGCAGCGGTTTCGATCTGGATGTCGTTCTGCACCGGGGTGCGGCTGCTTACATCTGCGGCGAAGAAACCGGATTGATAGAAAGTCTGGAGGGAAAGCGAGCCTGGCCGCGCATCAAGCCGCCGTTCCCTGCCATTGAGGGACTGTTCCGCAAGCCAACGATCGTCAATAACATCGAAACGATGGCTTGCGTCAAGCAGATCCTCGACAAGGGGGCGGACTGGTTCAAAAGCCTGGGAATTCCTCCCGATCCGAACAATCCACGCGACGCGGGCAGCTACGGCCCCAAGCTGTATTGCATCAGCGGACATGTCAACAAACCGGGTTGCGTGGAACTGCCCATGGGGATCACCGCGCGACGCCTGATCGACGATCATGGTGGGGGCGTCTGGAAGGGCCGCACGGCCAAGGCGGTCGTTCCCGGTGGAATCAGCATGGGCTTTCTGTCTGCCAGCGAACTCGATACGCCACTGGATTTCAATGGTCCCGGTAAGGTCGGATGTCTGGGCTTGGGAACAGCCGCGATTACAGTGATCGACGATCAGACCAGCATGGTCGACGTGCTCTTCAACTGTGCCAGGTTCTTCGCACATGAGTCGTGTGGTCAATGCACACCCTGCCGTGAAGGAACGGCGTGGATGCACAAGATTCTGCATCGCATTCGCATGGGTGAAGGTCAGATGCGAGATCTTGACTTGCTTACGGAAGTGGCGGCGTCGATGGGCATCATCCCGGGAACAACCATCTGCGGTCTGTCCGATGGCGCCGCATGGCCAATCAAGAATGCGATCAAGAAGTTTCGACCAGAATTTGAAGAGTACATCACGACGGGGAAAAAGACGGTTAAACCTTGTGAATCCCTGATGGGGGCTCACTAGGGGATCGCAACAATCACTGCAATCGAAGATGATTGAGGTTGGAAAAATGCTGACAGGTTTGCGTCGATCCCTAAAGCGTAAACTCCAATGAAGTGCTCATCGGTATTACCTACCCACTACCCACTATCCACTGATCCCCTATGCCTACCGTTATCGTTAACGACAAACCGGTCGAAATCGGCGCCAGCGAACGGCTGAACTGTATCCAGGTCGCCGAGCGCGCCGGGGTCGAAATTCCGCATTATTGTTACCATCACGACCTGTCGGTCGTCGCCAGTTGCCGCATGTGCCTGGTGGAGATGGGCGACAAAAAGCCGGACGGCACAGTGGCCATGCAGCCCAAGCTGTTCCCCGGCTGCCAGACGCCAGTCAAAGACGGCACCGTGATCATTTCCAACAGTGAGAAGGTGAAAGCGGCGCAAAAGGCGACCCTGGAATATCTGCTGTTGAATCATCCTCTCGATTGCCCGGTCTGCGATCAGGCCGGCGAATGCGGTTTGCAGGATTACAGCTACGAATACGGTCGTGGCTATAGCCGGCTGCAGGAACCGAAAAACCTCAAGCCCGATAAGGACTACATCGGCGATCAGGTGACGCTGTTCACAGACCGTTGCATCATGTGTACGCGCTGTGTTCGGTTCACTCGAGAAATCAGCGGAACGGCCGAATTGCAGGTGATCAGCCGCGGAACTCATGAAGAGATCGACATTTTCCCCGGCGATCCGTGCAACAACAAACTGGCAGGCAACGTCGTCGATCTGTGTCCGGTGGGGGCGCTCTGCAGCAAAGATTTCCTGTATGAACAGCGTGTCTGGTGGCTGAACTCGAAGAACAGCGTCTGTCCAGGGTGCAGTACAGGATGCAGCATTCGCGTCGATCAGAACAAGGATGTCCTCTATCGTCTGAAGCCCCGTGAAAATCCGCAGGCCCAGGGGAGCTTCATGTGTGATGAAGGACGATTTGGCTGGAAGTACATTCATTCCGACGCGCGACTGACGCTTCCCGAACAGCGATCCGGTGGAAAGCTCGTCAGCAAAGACTGGGATACAGTGCTGCCAGCCGTCCGAAGCGCGTTGAAAGACGCCGCTCTGCGTTCTCCGGGAAAATTTACGGTCGTGATCTCACCATGGGCCACCGTGGAAGAAGCCTATCTGCTGGCAAAACTGGCGAAGAAGCTTGCGCCAAACGCAAAGCTCGCAATGGGACCGGTCCGAACGATTGGCGAAGACGATCTGTATCCCAAGGACGTGCATGGCAAACCTGCCACCCCGACACGATTCACGATTCGTGCCGAAAAATGTCCGAATCGTCTGGGCGTCGAAGCAGTGTTGAAGCAGATTCAAGGTGAAGTCATCGAATTCACCAACGTCCTGGACCAGGTTTCTCGTGGGGAGATCGAAACCTTGTTCGTTCTGGGGGGCGACCCGGAAGGCTGGATCAGTGATGCCGACGTCGCCAAGCTCGACAAACTGAAGCTATTGGTTGTTCAGGACTTGCTCGCCTCGGCCGCCAGTGCGAAGGCGCAGTTCGTGCTCGCGGGTGCCGCCTGGGCCGAAAAGGATGGGACGTTTGTCAATCACAAAGGACTGGCACAAGCCATTCATCGCGGCTTACGAGGACCGGGGGAAGCCCGTCCCGATGCTCGAATTCTGTTGGAGCTCTCGGAACGTACGGCGATGTTCAACGCGCCGGCGCTCCGAAAGGAAATCGCCAGTGAAATTCCGGGACTGGCGGCATTGGGTGTCGGCGATTTAGGAGAGTTTGGAGTCTTACTGGGAACGGCCGATGCAAAGGCCGCCGAGCTGCAGCCAGCGTAAGACGAATTGGGTGAGACGAGCAGGGCCGACCGGCCAGTGGTAGTGTTCCCGGTGAGGGAACTACGGATGAGCAGGAGAAACTGAGCGAACCATGCTGGAAACTTTGGTCAATTACGTCCCTGAACCATTTCGGCCGTACGTGATGCCGGGCTTGGCCATATTCATCGTCTTGAACGTGAATCTGGGAGCCTGTTCCTATCTGATTCTGCTCGAACGAAAACTTTCGGCATGGATGCAGGATCGTCACGGCCCCAACCGCGTCGGGCCGTGGGGATTGCTGCAGCCGTTGGCAGATATGGGTAAATTGCTGTTGAAGGAAGATGTGATTCCAGGTCACGTCAATAAGGTTCTGTTCGTCCTGGCGCCTGGGATTTCGGTCTTCACGACGTTCCTTGCGTTCGCGGTCGTCCCTTTCGGACCCATCCCCCAATCGCCATCCGTCGGTGAATTTCCGTACATCATTGCACCTGGAATTGACTTGGGAATCGTGTTCATTTTTTCCATCGGCAGTCTGGCCGTGTATGGAATTATTCTTGGGGGCTGGGCCTCCAACAACAAATACAGCGCTCTTGGTTGCCTGCGAGCCAGTGCTCAGGTGGTGAGCTACGAGATTCCGCTCGGAATGTCCGTGGTCGGACTCGCGTTGCTCCATCACTCCATGAGCATCGAAAAGATCCTGACTAACCAGGCAGAGCAAGGGTTGCTGGGCTGGAATATCTGGTACCAGCCGCTCGCCTGTATCATCTTCTTCATCGCAGCGATGGCTGAAGCGCAACGACTTCCGTTCGACCTGGCGGAATGTGAACAGGAACTGATCGGCGGCTGGCATACGGAATACAGCGCCATGAAATGGGGTCTGTTTTTCCTGGCGGAATATACTCACGTGATCACGATCAGCTTTCTGACCAGCATCCTGTTCTTTGGCGGCTGGCATTTCCCGGTGATTGCCGAAGCAACAAGCAATTACACTCTTTCCACGGCAGTGAAGGTGGCGGTACTGCTCGGCAAGGTCTTCGCCGTAATCATTGTGATTCAGATGCTGCGGTGGACCATTCCACGATTCCGGTTCGACCAACTGATGACATTGGCGTGGAAAGGTTTGATTCCATTGGCCATGGTGAATGTGCTGATGGTCATGATCGTCAAAGAATTCGGCCTGAACACACTTTGGCTGTTTCCATTGTCGGTTGCGGTCTTCGTCGCAGGGGGGCTGATGGGAACGCAATCGACACGGCCATTTGCCAGGAAAATCGTCCTTGCCGTCGAAGCGGAAGGGGACGGCGGACATCACGGGCACGGGCATTGAAAAAAGGAATTGCAAGTTGCAAGTTGCAAGTTGCAAATTTGGAAGACGGAAAACATGTGGAACGAATCTGGCAGCCTGAACGACGACGAAATGTCACGTTCACCGCTGATCGCTGGTTGATAGGAAGATCTCATGCCGATCAATGCGAAAGACGTCGAGTGGGTCGAAGAGCCGCCCATGAACTTTTGGGAGGCGACATACCTGCCGGCGGTTGTCGATGGACTGTGTGCCACGGGACACCATGTCACGCACTTCAATCCCGTCACGCAAATGTATCCCGAAGTGCAGTCGGATTTGCCCAAGCATTATCGCGGGGTCCACCGGCTGAACCGGGACGATGCAGGCCGCGTCAAATGCGTCGCCTGCATGATGTGCGCCACCGCGTGTCCAGCACGCTGCATCGACATCGTCGCTCAGGAAGCTCCGAAGGACGACCCCCAGTGGGTCGATCGAGATAAGTTTCCGACTTCGTTTGTGATCGATGAACTGAAATGCATCTACTGCGGCATGTGCGAAGAAGCCTGTCCAGTTGATGCGATCGAACTGACGCACATCTACGACCTGACCGGGATGAGCCGGCAGGAAATGATGTTTGATAAGGAAAAACTGCTGAGTGTGTTCGATCAAACGAAGGATTCGGGTCTGGATCCGATCCGCACACACAAGGGACGATTGGGACCGGCAAGTGATTTCGAGAAATTGCCGACGCTCGGCCCGGCGACAACAGTTCTCGGTGACGATCGATCTGCCAGGGCCACAAGCCCCGGCGTGATTACGGATTAGCGGGTGGATTCGTGTTTTTTCGACAGTGGCATCGTTAGACTTCGCCCGACTCAGACTCGAAATCACGTAGGACGGATTTCCAATCCGTCCGGGATTCACAACAGCAACGGCGACCTTTACTCAAACTAAATGACAAACCGACGCGGACCGCAAATCCGCCGTATGAGGCGACTGGAAATTCGATGAAATGGTCATTGGAAAATAGCCTGGTGCTGCTGCCGCTCGTGCTGGGGTGGCTGGCAGTCTGGTGGTTGTTGCCGCAACAGCGGGCTAGGTCGCGCATTCTTGGCGGACTGCTGGCTGTCGGAGCGCTGTTGGCGCTTCAGGCGACGATGTTGCCTCCCGCTGGAAACCTGGTTCGTGACGGTCTGTTTTACTTGTTTGCCGCCACGGCCATCTTGTCAGCCGGACTGATGATCACCGATGGCAATCCCGTCTATGCGGCTCTTTGGTTTGCCGTCACGACGTTGTCCGTGTGCGGATTGTTCCTGCTGAATTCGGCGCCATTTCTTGCCGCCGCCACGATCATCGTCTACGCCGGCGCCATCATCGTCACGTTCCTGTTTGTCATCATGCTGGCCCAGCAGACAGCAACCGCGAACTACGATCACCGGGCTGTCCAGCCGTTAGTGGCCAGTACGCTGTCCTTCATCCTGCTGGGGGCACTGCTGTTCGCTCTGCAGGAATGGGGCGGCATCGACGGCAAAGTGAACGGTCCTCTGCAGGAAGGCCCGTTCGTGGCACAGGACGACGGCGTTCGGGCCAATGTCTTCAGCCAGCCACCGATGTCGAACAAGACGGAAATCGGTTCCATGCGGGTTCTGGGCAGGTCGTTGTTTTCCGACTACCTGTACGCCGTTGAACTGGCAGGAACTGTGCTTCTGATCGCGACAATCGGCGCCATTGCGATTGCACCCCGCAGATCTCAGGGAACACTATGACAGCCTCTTCGCTTGAAAGTCAGTTGGTTGTTGGGGCGATCTTGTTCGCCCTGGGGATGATCGGCTTCCTGACGCGCCGTAACCTGATTCTGATCGTGCTGTCAACGGAGTTGATGTTGCACGGAGTGTCGCTGAACCTGACGGCGTTTGGCCGCTACCACGGCAATCCACAGGGACAGGTCTTCACCATTTTCGTGCTGACGATCGCCGCCTGTGAAGCGGGATTGGCGCTCTCATTGATCCTGACCCTGTATCAGCGACGGAAATCGCTGGATGTCTTCCTGTGGAGCAACCTGGGTGAAGACGATCTGCCGATCCTGTCCGGACAATCGACGGTGCCGCAAACGAAACTCGCGGATCCGAATGCGGACCTTCCGCATTTGACGCCGGCTGGCCGAGCCCCCAAGACCCCGTCGACCAAAACCTGATGTTTTACCGACTTGGATTGTCTGTGATTCGACGACCGAATTTGTTCCTGGACGTGACCAACTGACCGACCGAAGAAAGAGATTGATCCCGTGTTCGACTGGTTCAAACCGAACGACGTTCTCTGGCTGATCCCTGCAGCGCCATTGCTGGCTTGTCTGTGGATCGTAGTCGTCGGACACGTGGTCCGCCGACAGTATGCGCATCGCCCGGTCGTGCTGGCCTTGGCGGTCTCTTTTGTGGCATCGATCTATCTGGCGGTGAATGTCGTGCCGCCCGAAGAGCCAGCTCATTCAGAAGAGCACGGCGAACACGCCGCCCACGCGGAAGTTTGGAAAGCGCAAAAGACCACGATCTATCAATGGATTCATGTCGACTCGCAGCCGGCAATCGACATTCCCGTCATCTTGCGGGCGGACGCCATGTCCGCCCTGATGCTGCTCATGGTGACGTCGGTCAGTTTGTTGGTCGCGATTTTCGCCAGCGGTTACATGAAGGGGGATCCCGGATACCCTCGGTTTTTCGCATCGATCGCCCTGTTCGTATTTTCAATGTGCATGCTGGTGCTGGCAGGCAACTTCCTGTTGATGTTCGTTTTCTGGGAAGCAGTCGGTTTGTGCAGCTATCTGCTGATTGGTTTCTGGTTCAAGAAACCGAGTGCTGCGGCCGCTGCCAAGAAAGCATTCGTCGTCAACCGGATCGGCGATTTCGGGTTCATTCTTGGAGTATTTCTGGTCTGGACGACGTTTGGCACGCTCGACTTCGAAACCTTGTTCGGCAACCCGGCTGCGATTCGCGAAGTGGCCAGCCAGGGAACCGAAATCTTCACCTGTATTTCGCTGTTGCTGTTTGTCGGGGCGGTTGGAAAATCGGCGCAGTTCCCGCTGCACATCTGGTTGCCGGACGCAATGGAAGGTCCGACTCCGGTCTCCGCACTGATTCACGCGGCAACGATGGTCACTGCCGGCGTCTACCTGGTCGCACGTTGCACGCCCTTCTTCGTTCATTCGCCGAAGGCTCAAATGATCGTCGCGGGAATCGGAGCGACGACGGCGCTGATTGCTGCACTGACCGCACTGACCCAATATGATTTGAAACGCGTCTTGGCGTATTCGACTGTCAGCCAACTGGGTTACATGTTCATGGCGCTGGGTGCCGCTGGCGCCGGAAAGGAATTGGCGACATTGGCCGTGACGTTCGCCATGTTTCACATGTTCACACACGCCTTCTTCAAAGCAGTCCTGTTCCTGTCTGCCGGCTCAGTGATGCACTCAATGGGGGACGTGATCGACATGCGGCGCTTCAGTGGTCTGCGAAAGGCTTTGCCGATCACACACTATACATTCCTGTGCGGGGCTCTCGCGTTGGCGGGGGTTCCACTCCTCTCGGGTTTCTGGAGCAAGGACGAAATTCTGGCGATTCTGCATACAGCCAGCAACACGCCGGAGCACGGCGGCTTCTATCGAATCATTCTCGGTGTCGCGCTGCTGGCTTCGTTGTTGACCGCGTTCTATACATTCAGGGCGTACTTCATGACGTTCTGGGGTGAAGAGAAATTCCCGGAAGAAGCAGGTCATCATCCGCATGATGCTCCGCCAGCCATGGCGATCCCGCTGTTCGTGCTGGGGGCTGCGGCCCTTGCGATAGGAGGCCTTGCGGGACCCACACATCTTTATGGCAACTATCTGGCGCATACGCCCGGTCTTCCTGAAGCTCACCATCTTGAACCGAACCTGTTGATGATGGGTGTCAGTTCTGTGCTGGCGCTGGCGGGAATCGGCGTGGCCTATCTGTTCTACGTACAATCTCCGGCCATTTCCCGGAATCTCAAGAGTAGTCTTGCCCTGGGTCACCGAGTCTCGCAGGAAGGACTGGGGCTCGACTGGTTTGGGACTCGACTGGTGACCAACGGGCTGCGTCCTTTCGCCACGATTTGTGAGTTCTTCGATCGCTGGGTGATCGATGTGATTGTCGACTGCTTCGGATTTATACCGGGACTGTTCGGCGCCGTATTGCGGCCGATTCACAATGGTTATGTGCAAAGCTATGCAGTCGTCATGCTGATCGGTTTGGTCGTCTGTCTGATTTCGGTTCTAAGAACGCTGGCAGTGGCCGGTCCAATGTGACGACCTGCCGTTGTCAGTCATTTTGAGTTTTCCAGTGATTTCGGTTGCTGATGTTTGTTTTCGGGTTTCGAACTGCGGGTCGGGTGATTGAATTGCCGGCCTGTAAGACGGAGTTGAGATGCCCAGTTTGTTAGTCATTCTGATTTTCCTTCCCGCTGTCGGCGCGGCAATGCTGCTGTTGCTCGACCCGAAGGCCCCACCGGTGCGCGCGCGCTGGGTTGCGCTGTTAACCACGATTGTCACGTTTCTGGTATCGCTGGGCGTGGCATCGCAGTTCCTGGCAATCGATCGTACGCCAAGAGGGGGCACGGCGCCCGTCCATCCCGTGATGGAACTGAAGCACGCGTGGTTGAATCTGGCGCCAGCCACACCGGACGCACCCGCGATCAGTTTTGAATTCTTTCTGGGATTGGATGGAATCAGTTTGTCGCTGGTTCTGCTCACGACACTGCTGACGATTTCCTCGGTCCTGGTTTCCTGGACTGCGATTTCTCAGCGTTCCGCCGAGTTCTATGCTGCTCTATTGATCCTGGAAACTGGATTGATCGGAGTCTTTTGCGCATTCGATCTGTTGCTGTTCTATGTGTTCTTCGAATTCACCTTGATTCCACTGTTCTTTCTGGTCGGAATCTGGGGCGGTCCGTTGCGACGCTACGCGGCGGGCAAGTTCTTCATCTACACGCTGGCAGGTAGCATGATCACCCTGTTGGGGTTGATCTGGTTGGTGACCGAAGCGTATCAAGTCGGCCTGAAGGCGAATGAAGTGTTCGCAACGCCGTTCTCGATTCCGGCAATCTCGGCACTGCTCAAGATCCATCCGCTCTCGGCGGAAACGCAGTTCGCGTTGTTTCTGATGATCGCCGCCGGTTTCATGGTCAAGGTACCACTGTTCCCGTTCCACACGTGGTTGCCGTTAGCACACGTCGAAGCTCCCACGGCCGGTTCGGTCCTGCTGGCAGGAGTGCTGTTAAAATTGGGGGCCTACGGCTTCCTGCGCCTGTGCCTGCCGATGTTCCGCGATGCGTGCCTGGAATGCGGCTTACCGCTTGTGGGCGCCATGTCCGTGATTGGTATTATTTACGGCTCGCTGTGTGCACTATCGCAAAACGACATCAAAAAGCTGGTGGCCTACAGTTCGGTGGCTCACCTGGGTTTTTGCATGCTGGGGTTATTCGCATTGAACAGTGCCGGGATCAGTGGCGGCGTCCTGCAGATGATCAATCACGGGCTGTCAACTGGGGCGTTGTTTTGCATCGTCGGCATGTTCTACGAACGCTATCACACTCGACAATTGAGCGAATTAGGCGGATTAGCCAGTCGATTGCCGCTGCTGGCCGTGGCCATGGTGTTCACTTCGTTCTCCAGTATCGGCCTGCCCGGCCTGAACGGATTCGTCGGTGAAGTACTCGCCTTAATGGGCATGTTCAAACGAGATCCCATCCTGGCGATTCTTGGAGCATCTGGCGTGGTGCTTGGCGCCTGGTATCTGCTTGGCGTCCTGCAAAAGGCGTTCTTCGGGCCGTTGCAGGAACCGCATCAGCACGGCCACGAACCGATCGAGGATCTGAACTTCCGCGAAGTCATGGCGCTCGCCCCGCTATTAATCATGTGCCTGTGGTTGGGATTATTCCCCCAACCTTTACTGGATCTGATTCGTCCGGACGTCGAATCCGTGGCGTCGCTTTATGGTGAAGTACATAGTCGCAAGGTCCCCGCAGTCGTCGGTACGCCCACCGTTGTCGAACTCGCGGCAACCACGGTCACTGAATCTAACTCAACATTGCAAGAACGGGCCATGCCACAGGCTCAGGAATCGGAAGTTCGCAAGTGAACCTAACTGAAAATGCCCTTAAGAATCTGAACGGCGCCGTACATCTGGTTCTGCCAGAGGCTGTATTGTTGGCCACCGTGTGCGTCATCTTCTTCGCAGCACCATTTCTGGTCAGCGAACGCGGGGAAGCTCCTGCTGGACTGCGACACCGCTGGGGTTGGCTGTCATTGCTGGCCCTTTTGACGGCCGGATGGCTTTGCTGGAATACGGGTGTCGCTCCGCGAACCACCGGGCCGTTCGTGGCCGACGGATTGACGGTTTTCGTTCGTGGGTTGACGCTCGTGACAGGCGCTATCCTTGTCTTGCTGCACTGGAACCAGGCCGACGATTCCCGTTCTGCGGAAAGTCATGCCTGCCTGCTGGCCATTCTGGCGGGTGTGGATCTGGTCGCGGCCGCCAATGACATGGTTGGACTGTTTGTCGCCCTGGAACTGATCAGTATTCCAACGTACCTGTTTCTGTTACTTCCTCGGCGGGACGCTCCGGCACAAGAAGCGACTTTGAAGTACTTCCTTCTCAGTATCTTCTCGTCCGCGATCGTGTTGTTTGGGTTGAGTTACCTTTATGGGGCGACGGGAACAACCAACCTGACTGCGATGCATCAAGCCTTCGCTTCCGGCAAGAACCTGCCACACAACATTCTGGTCGCAGTTGCAACGGTGATGTTAATCGCAGGTTTGGGTTTCCGGCTGACGGCCGTCCCGTTCCATTTCTATGCTCCGGACGTGTTCCAGGGGGCTCCAACATCGGCAGCGGCAATGCTATCGTTCGTGCCGAAGGTCGCCGGGTTTGTTGCTTTGCTGCGATTGATGCTTCCGGCCGCAGCAGGCGAAGCGTCGATGCACTCGTGGATGATGCTCCCCGCTGCGACGACCGTCTTGTGGTGGTTGGCCGTCATCACAATGTTTACGGGCAATCTCATGGCACTCTTGCAGACGGATGTCCGCCGACTGCTCGCGTTTTCCAGCGTCTCGCATGCAGGATATATGATGGTCGGACTGGTGGTCGGCATGCAGGCGAGCGGGCAGGTGAATGGCATCAACGCGTTGTTATTCTACCTGGCAGTCTACGGAATCATGACGCTCGGCGCGTTTGCTGTCTTGACCGCGGCAGCTCGATCGGATCGCCGGATCCAAACACAGGACGATCTGGCGGGACTGAGTCAGACGAAGCCGGTGATGGCTCTGATCCTGGCTATCTTTCTGTTCAGCTTGACGGGTTTGCCACCAACAGCCGGCTTCCTGGGCAAGTTCAACCTGTTTTTCGCCGCCTGGTCGCAAGGTTCGGAAGCGAGCCGATCGCTTGCTTGCCTGCTGGCAGCGAACGCGGCACTGGGAGCATGGTATTACTTGAGGTTGATAGGCGTAATGTATCTGCGCGATCCTGTCGATCGTAGCAATGATACCGGTTCTATCGAGGCGCCTTCTCTGGTTGCCGCCGTCCTTTGCACAATCGGAACGATTGGCCTGTTTCTGGCCCCCGGTCCCCTATGGCATCAAATCGAGTCGCTGGTTGGAACGGTCGTGAGCGTAGGATGATCCTTTTTCGGCTCGTCATCGTTTGAGTTGGCGGGTACGATAAAAGTTCGATGGTGACCGACCGATATCATTCGGCGGCTTCCTGGACATTGACGCCATATCCGAGACCTCGCGCACCATGTCTTCGTGTTCAACACCGACTCCGCTGCACCGCAATCGGTGGGTCCACATGGCGTTTGGACTGACGGTATCCGCCGTTTGTCTGTGGTTTGCTGCGCGCGGATTGCTGGAGGACCCCGAGGCGTTTTCGAAGGCTGGAACGGCATTCTCGCACGCAGATTACCGAACGCTGGTTCCCATCATGGTGGCGACGGCGGTCTTCTACTGGTTCAAGGCGCTGCGATGGCGTCTGCTCCTCAAACCAATCGGCAGGTTTCGAACTGCCCGAGATCTGTTTCCGTTCGTCATGATTGGATTTGGATTCAACAACATCCTGCCAGTTCACATGGGTGAGGTCGTCCGGGTGTTGCTGTTCACTCGGCATGCACGTATCAGAATGTCTGCAGTTGCGGCGTCGGTCGTGCTGGAACGTATTTTCGACTCGATCTCGGTCCTGACCCTTCTGAGCTTTGGACTGGTTTTTGTACACGGACTAAGTCCTGTGATTCGAAGAAACACGCTGATGGTCGCCGCCTGCGTTGCAGTTCTGGTTTTGGGGATGTTGTTATATGTCTTCTGTACTCAGAAGTTCATCGCTACGGTCAATTTCTTGTTCTCACGCATCCTTCCCGCACCACTGCTCGCGAAACTGACGGGCACGCTTGCGAGCGGTGCGACCGGATTGGCCGCATTGAAGGAGCCGCGACTTGTGGCAGGAATCTTGTCCCTATCACTGGGAAGCTGGCTGGTAAACGGGATGGTGATTTATCTGGCCCTGTGGAGTTTTCACCTGCCGCACAGTATGCTGATTTCCTGCATCGTCCTGGGATTGACAGCGGTCGGAGCCGCCGTACCTTCCGCCCCCGGATACCTGGGTGTGATCCAGCTTTGTTTTATGACGGTGCTTTGCCTGTTCACGAATGACGAGGCGAGCGTGTTCGCCGCTTCGATCTATTATCACCTGACGGAATACATCATGGTGACTCTGGCTGGGTTGTACTTCTTCAATACGACCGGCGTCAGTCTGGCTGAAGTTGAGGCTGAAGCGGCACGCGTTGAAGTCCAGGAAATCGACCGCATGGAAGCCGTAGAAGTCAGTAGCCAGAACGCGTAGTCGACGCGGTGTCACTGCCGTGCGGGATCGGGTATAATCTCGGCCTCGGGCACTTGGACAAATCCACTTGATTGCACACCATTAGGGTCAATTCCACCGCCGAAAGGCGGATCATCGAGCATGGCAGATACATCGTCGTCGACTGCAAGCGTTTCTGCAGAAGAACACGAGCGGATGCTGGCGTCGTTCCTGGAGTTCGAAAAGAACTTCTACAGGAACTACTTCCCGCTGTGGATCGGCACGTTGATCGGTCCGTGGCTGCTGACGTTTGTAGTGCTGGTCGCGGTTTACCAGATCTCCGGTTGGGACTATTGGTGGAAGCTGGCCGGGGCGGCAGTTTACTCGTTCGCCTTCGCAGGACGATTTACCATCATCACGCCGCTCAAGGGCTTGACCGCGACGGAATTGTTCTGGATGGTCACTTACCAGGACGTCATGGTGGCTCTGTTCTTCGCCTTTCATGTCGGGTTCATGTACCGTCTTCCGTGGGTGGGACCGAAAATCGCGGAATTGTCTGCTGACAGCGAGTTCATTCTTGCGCATCAACCCTGGATGAAGCGGCTGACGTTCCTGGGATTGCTCGC
>Ga0206824_10252_pt1 | contig 15730 bp, 9 predicted proteins | sample Alteio_BWOrgCont_82_FD_152874 | JGI IMG/M metagenome (GOLD analysis project Ga0206824, IMG submission 152874) | Enriched cells from forest soil in Barre Woods Harvard Forest LTER site, Petersham, Massachusetts, United States -... | ecosystem: Environmental > Terrestrial > Soil > Temperate forest >...
TTATCGAGATATGCCTTTTCGGCGGCCTGGATCAGCGGCTTGATGCGCGGGGTGATCTCCTCGACGAAATGCTGGAAGGCGGCCTCGCGGACCGGGTCGTCGGTCTGCGTGGTCATGGCGATGTAGAGGCGGGCCTCTTCCTCGGACAGCGCGGCGAAAAGTTCGTCACGGTCGAGGAGCCACTGCTCGAGTTCGCCGGGGGATGAGGGGTTTCTTGCGAGCAATTTTGTGAAGAGGGGCTCGACATCTTCCCACTTGGCCATGTCGGCGGTGGGGCCGACGAATTTGCGGGGGAATTCGCGCTGCAGGTCTACCTGGATCGTGTTTGGCAAAGGGCTCCTCTGTGTTTCGTGCGCGATTGGCGCGCATCGTTCGAAACATAGATTGTGGAAGGCGGCGGGGGAAAAGGGAAGCTTCAAAAATCGACCTGTGCATTTGCGGCGGACTGTGGGCGAGAAGCTTCAGGGGCTAAAGCCCCGATGCGGAGCCTTTTTAATGTCGGGGCTGAAGCTGAAGCCCCGACCCGCTAAGGACGGTGTTGGGCGACTAGCTGCGTCGTGATGTTCGCGGTGCACTACGGCTAGTCGGCTTTGCGCCAGGTGGGGTCGCGGTCGTAGCGGGGCATGGCTTTGGCGATTTCGGCGGTGCGGGCGCCGAGGTTTTTTTCGTAGACGATGCCGTTCTGGTCCACGATGAACGTCATTACGCCGGAGGAGCGATACTCGGCGGGATAGGCGATAAACGCGAATCCGCGGGTCATCTTGCCATCTGCCAGATAATTGCGACGGCCGCCGAGCGCGCCGGCGCCTTGCGATGTCAGGACCCGGAAATAGTAGCCCATGAACGGCTGCGGCTGGGAATCCGGGCTGGGAGGAACGTAGCCCTCGACGGCGGCCGAGGCGACCAAGGGACCGATGGGCGATTCATGGTCGCCGGGACTCATCAGCCAGTACAGACCGTTGTGCTTGCCGGGATCGCTGAAAAATTTCCGGGCGTATTGTTTTGTTGTATCCCCGTCATGCGGCTGCGAAAAATACTCCTTTTCGGCGTCCACGAGTTCACGGCACGTCTGGATGACCGCCAGTTCGTTCATGCCCACCCTGCGATAGAGAATTTCCATCTTGCCGGCGGGAGTGTCGAAGTACCACGCTGCGCCCTTGTGGACCAAAGGAATGGGTGTGGGCCAGTTTTCGGCTCCGACGTAGAGAGTGGTCTTGCCATCGGGCTCCATGACCATGCGGTGCATCTGCTGATACTTCTGGACGAACTGGTCGCGATCGTTTTTGTCTTCGACGGCATCGCCGGAAGAAAGAATATCGTTGGCGTCGGGGCCGAGGATGCTCGCCAGGGCGGGCTGGTCATCCATCTGCAGGGCCGCGATCAGGGCCTTGGTGGCCTCCGACGCGGATGCGAAGGTTTTTTGGCCCGTTTGCTGGGCGGGGGCGGGCGGCGTGAAATACGCCATGCCGGCAGCGAGAATCGCGAGGGCGACGAGCCCGGAAAATCCGCCGCTTGTCTGAGATCGCTCGATGGTGCGCTTCGCGGAGAACATTTTCATAGCCTCCTGATCCTCAAATCCGTGAACTAACGGCGACCGCCGCCATGGAAGCCGCCTCCACCACCGAAGCCGCCGCGCGCGCCGCCGAACCCGCGGCCAATCCAGCTTTGGCCGCGGGACGAAAAGCCGCGTGCATCGCCGCCGCCGCGGAAACCGCCGAATGCGCCGGAGCGCGTTCCGCCGCGAGCCGACGGGGCGAAGCCGCCCCGGCCTTCTGCTCCGAAGCCGCGCACGCCGCGATCGCCGCGGGCGAAAGGCGCGGCGCCGTGGTAACCGCCATGGAAGTAAGCGTTGCGATCGTAAAACGCATGGCTTTGAAAGTGGTAAGGCGCCCGGCCGTAGAGAATGCCGCGGTGATACCAGTCAAATCCCCAACCACCCCATCCCCAGCCAAAACCCAAAAAGGGGCCGACGCCGAAGCCGATGCCAAACCCAATGTAAGGACCGGTGACGCCCCACCACGGGTAGAAGCCGGGCCAGAGACCGATGGGATAACCGTAGACCAGCTCGGGGTCGTAGTCGGGCACGTAAACGACCTGAGGATCGGCGGGCGCGATGGTGACGTTGCCTCCCTGGTCGCCGACAACCTGTTGGGGCGTGGTTTTCAGGTTGCCGGCCTTCTTGGCCTGGGCCCGAAGCACCTGCACGGCGCTCATCACGTCGGTCGCCTGGTTGTAATTCACATCACCCAACTCGGAGGTCCAGGAAAGATTTTTGTCCATGTCGGCGAGCACGGTGGGAAACGCCGTGAGAGCCTTCACGCTGGGGTCCCAATCCTGCTTATCCACTTCAGAGGCCAGCGCGGCGTCTTTCAGGTCGGGATGGTCCTGGAGGAAACGTTCGGCTTCGACAATCTGCGTGGGATAGGCGGAAGCCGCAAGAATCTGCGCGAGGAGCGCATCGGGGTAAAGAGCTATGGGCGCGACGAGCTGCTGCACCTGGTCGGGCGCGAGGCGGGCGGACTGCGGCTGCTCTTCCGCAGGTGGCGCATCTTGCGGCGTGGGGCCGGCCGGCAGCGACGCGGGACTGAAGGCAAGCGCGACGACGCACGAGACGACACAGGCGAGGACTCTTTTTCTTGAAAGATTCACTTCCATGGCAATTCCTCCTGCTGGCGCCGGTTCGTTCGACCCGCGAGACCGCCGGAGCGCACCCCAACACGCGCACTCTCCACATTCGCTAAGATGCCGATACGGCACCGATGGCGTCAGATACTTTCGGCAGCGCGAGCTGGGCGGTGGAGCGCCTCAGGCCCAGCCGCTTCCCACGGAATTTTTACTTTACCTTAAGGTACTGCGACAGGCTGTCGGCAGCCTGGCCCATGGCGCGGGCCAGGTTGAGCTTGGCCACGTTGTGGGCGAAGACGCTGTTGATGTAGTCGAGTTCGGCGTCCACCACGGATTCCTGCGCCTGCACCAGCTCGACATTGTTGCTCACGCCGGCTTCGAGGCGCTGGCGGGTCTGATCGAGAGTCTGCTGGGTAACGTCAAGATTTTGTTGCGCCACGTCCACCTGGCTGGCGGCGGCCTGCAAGTCGGAAAAAGCGTCGCGAATGTCGCCGGCTATTTGATTTTTCAGGTCGTCAAGCTCGGCCTGGCGCTGCGCGAGCACGGCATTGGCCTCTTCGATGTCTCCGCCTACGCGGCCGCCCGCCCAGATGGGAATGTTGAGCGTGCCGACGACGCCAAACGTGCCATGAGAATCGGAAGGGCTGGTGCCGATGTCCCCGTAATTGGCGCTCGCGGCGATGGAGGGCAGACGCTCGGCGCGGGCAGCATCGCGTTCGTGCTGAGCGGCGCTCACCTGCGCTTCGGCAGCCTTCAAGTCGGCGCGCTGCGACATGGCCATTTTCACGGCATCCTCGAAAACCACGGGCGGAGGCGCGCTGTAAGGAATGTCGTCTGACAGATCGTACTGCTCAGTGGGCGGCAGACCGGTCAGGCGCGCGAGATTGATCTTCTGCTTGTTCACGTCGTTCTGCAGAGAGGACAGGCGTTGCTGCTGGGTGAGGACCTCGACCTTGCTGCGATTTACGTCGAGCTGTGGAACTTTGCCGAACTGAAATTGCTGCAGGGTCTGCTGGTAAAGCGCGTTGGCAGTGTCCAACTGCGCTTTGCCGGACACCACCCGAGCCTCGGCGGCGATGACCTGCAAGTAAGCGCCGCCGACGGCAAGCACGACCAGGTCGCGCGCGTCCTGCGCGGAGAGTTGGCCGGCGCGCAGAGTGTCTTGCGAGGCGCGGTAATTGTCGCGCGCGGTGAAGTTGAGGACGGACTGCGTCAACTCGGCGCGCAGGTCGAAATAGTTGAACGGACCGACCACAGTGGGAATGGAAAAGGCTCCAAACCCCGGGGGCAGATTGAAGTGCAGACCGAAGGCGGCGAGGTTGACCTGCTCCTCGGTGTCCTGCGCGTAGGCGCTCAGATTGGGAAGCAGCGCGCTGCGCGCGATTCTGCTCTGGCCGGAGGCCTGGCGCGCGGCCTGGTTGATGCCCACGGCGCCGAGATTGAACCGGAGGCCGCGCTGCACTGCGTCCTGCAGCGAAAGCCTGCCATTGAATGGAAGATCGGCGGTGCTGCTTACACTGCCGGTGTAGGACCCTTGCACCTGAATGGTGGGATTCAGCGTATTGACGCTGGTGGTCGTACCCGGGATCGGCGATTGCGTCGCGGTCACGCCGCCGCTGGAGGTTCGCCCCGAGAGCGGAAGCGGAGTCGCCACCGGCTCAGGCGAGGAGCCGCCGCCGCTGGATCCGACTTGTGCGAAGGCCGCGGGAGCCGGCGTACACACCAGGGCGCCAAACAATAAAACTGCTGCGGCGGCGATCTGTGAGGCAAATTTCATGGTTCTCCTCATGTAGGTGGACCGTACCTTTCGTGTTCACGCAACAAAGCCTGACAAATTTACTACGGTGCCGCGCCGGTATGCACACGAAGGTTACGGGGCTTTGCCCCATAGCGAGGGTGGGGAAGCGGAGTTATGAATCGGCAACAGCAGGTTAAGTTTTGCGCGACGGCAATTCCGGCCCGGTTTAGAGTTGTTGCCGAAGCACGCTGTACACATTTGTGAAGAGCACGCGCCGGCCGGCGATGCAGTTTCCTTTCGCCGAGAACGGCGCCCCCTCCTGCCCTTCACTCAATTACACGGAACTGTGCAGCGAAACCGTGAGGTGACGTTTGCCCAATTCCAAGACTCCCATGAAGACCGTTCTGCATGAGCACGAAACGAACAGTACGCGCGACTCCGACCTGAACCATGCCATACGACCCGAAGCGAAGTTTCGCGGACTGCTGGAAGCGGCGCCGGATGCCATTGTGATTGTCAACCGGCAAGGCAAGATCGCTCTGGTGAATGCGCAAACCGAGAAGCTTTTCGGCTACCAGCGGGAAGAGTTGCTGGGTCAATCCATCGAAATTCTCATCCCGGAGCGGTTCCGGGGAAAGCACGTGAGTCATCGCGGAGGGTTCTTCGCGGATGCGCGGACGCGTCCGATGGGCGCGGGTTTGGAGCTGCTTGGCCTGAGGAAGGATGGGAGCGAGTTTTCGATTGAGATCAGTCTAAGCCCGCTGGAGACCGAGGAAGGCATGCTGGTGTACAGCGCCATCCGCGATGTCACACAGCGCAAACAGGCCGTGGAGGCCATACGGCTGAGCGAAGAGAAGCTGCGGTTGCTGACTTCGAACGTCAAGGACTACGCAATCATCATGCTGGACACTGAAGGGCACGTGATCAGTTGGAGTGCCGGGGCGGAACGCGTCAAAGGATACAGCAGCGACGAGATGCTGGGACAACATTTCTCGCGATTCTATCCGCCAGAGGACATCGCGGGGGGCAAGCCGACCCGGGGACTGGCGATCGCGGCGGAGCAGGGGCAATTCGAGGATGAAGGCTGGCGCGTGCGCAAGGACGGCTCGCGATTCTGGGCCAGCGTGGTCATCACGGCGCTGAGGGACGAGGCCGGCCGGCTGCGCGGGTTCGGCAAGGTGACGCGCGACATTACGGAACGCCGGAGGAACCAGCAGGCCCTGGAGCGAGCGAACACCGAGCTCAGCGCCGCCAACAAGGAACTGGAGGCGTTCGCCTATTCGGTGGCCCACGATCTTCGCGCGCCTTTGCGACACATTGACGGTTTTTCAAAGCTGCTTACCGAGCACCTGGGCGCTTCCGCCGATGAGGCGGCCCGGCACTATCTGGAAACCATTCAGGTCAGCACACGCAACATGGGTGAGATGGTGGACGACCTGCTCAATCTCTCGCGTGTGGCGCGCAAGGAACTGACCCTGCAGGTGACCGGCCTGAGTTCTCTGGTGGAGGAGGTGCTGCAGGATCTCCGGAACGATACGCGGGAACGCCAGATCGAATGGAAGATCGCTCCGCTTCCTTTTGTGGAGTGCGATCCGGTGCTCGTGAAACAGGTATTTGTCAATTTACTAAGTAACGCGGTGAAGTTTACGCGCACGCGGCCGCAGGCGGTGATCGAGGTAGATCAGACAACTGTAGAAGGGCAGACGGCTACGCGGGTACGCGACAACGGCGTGGGCTTCAGCATGAAGTACAGCAACAAGCTCTTCGGCGTCTTCCAACGCCTGCATCGTCAGGAGGATTTTGAGGGCACCGGGGTGGGGCTGGCCACCGTGCAGCGCATCGTGCACAAACACGGAGGCCGGATTTGGGCGGAAGCGGAACTCAATAAGGGCGCCACGTTCTATTTCACCCTGGGGGCACCGACTCACGCGGCAGCGCCATGTGAAGGAGACTGACATGAACACGGACAAGGTGGAAATTCTGCTGGTGGAAGACAACGTCATGGACATCGAACTGACGCTACATGCGCTGCGCAAAGAAAACGTGAGCCATTGCATTCACGTAGTGCGCGACGGGGAGGAGGCGCTGGACTTCCTCTTCTGCCGCGGCGAATACAGGGAACGCTCCCTGGACAGACCTCCCAAGCTGGTCGTTTTGGACCTGAAAGTTCCCAAAATAGACGGGCTGGAGGTGTTGCGCATCATCAAGGGCGATGCGCGCACGCGAGCGATCCCGGTGGCCATACTCACGTCCTCGAAAGAGGAACGCGATCTCGTGGAGGGATACAACCTGGGCGCGAACAGTTATATCCGCAAGCCGGTGGATTTTGATGAGTTTCGAGAGATCGTCAAACAGTTGGGGCTGTACTGGATGATTGTCAACCAGCCGCCGCCGGCGAGAGCATTTTCGCAGCCATGAAGGAGGCGTTTCCGATGAACTCGCCGCCGCAGAGAATTGTCAGAAATGCCGGACCCAGCGACGCCGCATCGCCGCGACTGCGTTTGCTGATTCTGGAAGACACCCAACTGGATGCGGAGCTCCTGATTCGCGAATTGACAAAGGCCGGCTTCGTGCTGGACGCGGACGTGGTGGACAGCGAGGAAGCTTTTTCAGGCAAACTGAATTCCCAAGTCTACGATCTGATCCTCTCCGACTACGCTCTTCCCACCTGGAGCGGCGGGGAGGCCTTCCGGTTGGTCAAGCGAAGCGGCAAAGACATTCCCTTCATCCTGGTGACCGGCACGCTGGGGGAGGAAGCGGCCGTGGACGTTATCAAGGAGGGCGTGACCGATTATATTTTGAAGGATCGTTTGGTGCGCCTGCCGTCCGCGGTGCGGCGGGCACTAGAGGAGAAAACAGCGCGTGAGGATCGCGAGCGGGGCAGGCGGGCACTGCACGAGAGCCAGGAAAGGGTTCGACTGCTGCTGGATTCGACGGCCGAGGCGATCTGCGGCATTGACCTGCACGGCAACTGCACGTTCTGCAACCCGGCGTGCCTCCGGCTCCTGGGATATGACAGTTTGAGCGAAGTTTTAGGCAGGAACATGCACGCACTCACGCACCACACGCGAGCCGATGGCGCGGCGTACCCCGTTGCGGAATGCCCAATCTACCTGGCCCAGCGCGCGGGGCGTGGAATTCATTTCGATAGTGAGGTTATGTGGAGGAAGGACGGCTCCAGCTTTCCGGTGGAGTGCTGGTCGTATCCGATGCTGCGGGACGGGGAACCGATCGGATCGGTGGTGACCTTTCTGGACATCTCCGAACGGAAGCAATTCGAGGACAGCCTGCAGCGGGTGGCGGCGGTGGTGGAGTCATCGCAGGACGCAATCATCAGCGACACGCTGGACGGAATTATCCTGACGTGGAACTCCGCCGCCGAGCAAATCTACGGGTATGCGGCCGCGGAGGCCCTGGGGAAATCGCATTATCTGATCGTTCCGCCGGACCGGCGGGAAGAGTTCCAGGACATCCTTACGAAGATAGGCCGGGGGCAAAAAGTGGAACGACTGGAAACGGTTCGCGTCACGAAAAGCGGCAAGGCGGTTCGTGTTTCCCTGACGGTATCCGCGATCAAGGACGCGCGGGGGAGAATCGTGGGCGTTTCGGCAATCGCCCGCGATATTACGGAAAGCAAGCGCCTGGAAGAGATGTTTCGCCAGGCGCAGAAGATGGAAGCTGTCGGCCGCCTGGCGGGCGGCGTGGCGCATGACTTCAACAATCTGCTGGGCGTGATCATCGGCTACAGCGACATGGTAGAGGAGGGATTGGGCGAAGATGACCCGCTCCGCGCGAAAATCTCACAGATCAAGAAGGCCGGGCAACGTGCCGAGGCGCTCACGCGACAATTGCTGGCCTTCAGCCGGCAGCAGATCCTGGCGCCGACAATCCTGAACCTTAATGACGTGGTGGCGGATGTGCAGAAGATGCTGCAGCGACTGGTGGGAGCGGATATTGAGACGGTCACGACGCTGGGGCCGAATCTGGCACGCGTGAAGGCGGATCGAGGGCAGATCGAGCAGGTGATCATGAACCTGGCGATCAATTCGAGGGATGCGATGCCGGCGGGTGGAACCCTGACGATTGAGACTTCCAACATCGAGCTGGACGGTCCCTATGCGATGGATCACGCGGCAATCAGTCCGGGACCATTCGTCATGCTGGCGGTGAGCGACACCGGAACCGGCATCGAAGCGGAGGTTCAGAAGCACATCTTCGAGCCATTCTTCACCACCAAGGAGCAGGGAAAGGGCACCGGGCTGGGGCTCGCTACGGTGTACGGGGTTGTGAAACAGAGTGGCGGCTTTATCTCGGTGGGCAGCGAGCTAGGACACGGCACGACCTTCAAAATCTTCCTGCCCCAAAGCGACGCCGCACCGGAAACGCAACAAGAGAAAGTTGCGCCCAAGAAGCTGCAGGAGGGAACGGAAACGGTTTTGCTGGTGGAGGATGAAGAATCGTTGCGGAAACTAACCTGCGAGATGCTTTTGAAAAATCACTACACCGTACTGGAAGCGAGCAACGGATTTGAGGCGCACGAGATTGCGCGTTCGCATAATGGGCCGATTCACCTGCTGCTCACTGACGTGGTGATGCCCAGAATCAGCGGGCCGGCTCTGGCCAAATCGCTCCTGGGGCATCATCCAGACCTCAAGGTGCTGTACATGTCAGGCTACATGAACTCCGCAATCGTGCAGGAACTGGCGATCAGCGAGTCGGAATTTTTGCAAAAGCCATTTACCCAGGACACGCTGACCGCAAAGATGCGGGAGGTCCTGGCCGTTCCAGCTCTGCACCAAGCGGCGCCGCGTGCCGTCTAAATACATTCAGATGCTTCGCGTGATACCCAATGGCCTGTATTGTACGTGGTCTCCGCGTGTGTTCTTGTGCACTTACCTTCGTCCAACCCCGCTTCATTTTCTTTGAGGCTAAAAGCTAGGGCGAGGAGTGGAGAGTGACAATGCAAGTGCAACGAGCTTCTTTGGCCGCTGAATCTGAATTTCAGTTGCCGACTTCATCCGTCGTCGGGAATGAGGCTGTTTCCGGCGTGTCCTGGCCGGCGATCGTTGCCGGTGCTTTCGTGTCGGCTGCCTTTGCGCTCGTCCTTCTTGCGTTGGGCAGTGGGATCGGGCTGTCTTCCGTTTCGCCTTGGTCGAACGTCGGTGTATCAGGGGCAACCGCGCGAGGCGGCGCCATTGCCTGGTTGATCCTCGTGGAAATCATCGCTTCGGCGACCGGTGGCTATCTGGCAGGCCGGCTGCGCACAAAATGGGTCAACCTGCACACCGATGAAGTTTATTTTCGCGATACTGCGCACGGGCTTCTTGTTTGGGCCGTCGGTCTGGTAATCACAGCCGCGTTTCTCGCGTCAGCGGCTGCAACCATGGTTGGAGGTTCGCCTAGCTCGACGCCGACTACAGGAGACCGGGCCGCGAGCCGAAGCGTAGGTTCGAACGACTATTTCGTTGATTCGCTGCTGCGATCCGACCACGCGAACCTGGGTGCAGCGGATGCCGAGGTTCGAGACGAAGTAGGAGTCATTTTCGCAAACGCCCTGCGACAAGGCAGTCTTCCAGAGAGCGATAAATCCTATTTGGCTGGGTTGGTGGCTGCGCGGACGGGCCTGGGACCCGGCGAAGCCGGGGAACGCGTATCCACGGTTTTTGCCAACGATCAGCAAGCGGCCGACGCCGCCCGCAAGGCGATCGCTCATTCACTGTACTGGCTGTTCCTGGCTTTTCTGATTGGTGCTTTTTGCGCCAGTTTCGCAGCGACTATAGGCGGGAGGCAGCGAGATCACATGCCCGCTGTTTAGGCGAATTCGACGTAAATAAGGGAGGAATTCCATGCGTTCGATCTTGCTTTTGCTGTTAGGCGTTCCGATACCGATCATTATTATCGTCGGCCTCTTGAGCCACTTTTGAAGGTTTTAACCAATACCGTCCTGGATCAGGGTTAGTATGTATCGCTAAACGATACTTTTTCTGCTAAATAGACTCTGCAAGTGGTTGTAGATCTTGGAAGGGGGAGAACATGAAATTCAGCGGATTGGGTTTAACAGTTGCAATACTGGTGTTATCGGGTCTCGGTTTTGCCGCCGACAAAACGTATAGGGGAGAAATCATGGACAGTGCGTGTGCCGCAATGGGCTCGCACGACGGCATGATGAAACAGGACCCGAGCATCAAAACGGCTAAAGATTGTACGAACGGCTGCGTCGCCCACGGAGCGAAGTACGTTCTGTACGACTCGGCCACGAAGACTGTCTACCAGCTCGACGACCAGAAGAAGCCTATGCAATTCGCCGGAGCGAAGGTTGCTGTTACTGGAACTCTAGACGATTCCACTAAAACAATTCACGTTACCAAGATCAAAGCGTCCTAGTTTTGCTGGGCCGGATGGAAAGCGATTTTTCGTTCGGCCCTTTTCCGACAGTAGTCTGTTTCGAAGAATTTCCACGACCAGGTAGCCGCTCTATTGTCTTGGCTGGTTCAGATCCATTTGTGCCCGATCCGATCCAGAACTGTAAGACTTTTATGGCACTCAAGATTTTCGGCGTTCCGCACGGCCCCGCACAACTTCCTTAGCCTTCTGCAATCAGGTTATTATCTGTCGGGGGCCCGTAGCTCAGCGGTTAGAGCAGCGGACTCATAATCCGTTGGTCCTAGGTTCAAATCCTAGCGGGCCCACCAGGATTTTGCATCGATACGGTCAGCTTGCGCCAACGCCCATTACTCGCTGAGCAAATCGGCCGTAGGCAATACCAACCGTTGCTGCTCGCCCCTATTTTCACACGTCGGCAAAGAACTACTCGGATTGGGGTCTTCCGAGGGATAAATTTGGCCGTGCCAGATGTGTTTCCCGCTCAGGCTGATTTCCTCCAGCCAATATTGCGATGGCGGACTGCCTGCTGGGAGCGTGTCCAGCCAGGCGTAGCCCTTTTCCAACCGTAAGCGTGGTGTTTTCACCCGCAAAAAGCGCGGACCCCGCAAGCAAGGAGGGCATCACCTGCACTCGCTGGCCGCCGGTCTCGCGGTAGAGGCGGAAACCCAGGGTGTCGGTTTCGAACCCGGTGCGCCACTCGGCGAGGACCTGCCCACCGGGCCGCTCCGTAGCGGTAAAAGAGGAAAGTTTGATTTCTGTCGGGGTCTGAGCTTTGAAGGTTCCGCCGATTATGGCCCCGTCTAGCGTGGCCGATGTGTTTATCGCGTAGGTACCGGTGGTGGACACGGTTTTGTATTCCGCAGATTGCCATTGGCATTCAAAGCCTGGGTGTACCCGCTCCCAACATGGACAGTGTCGTCGTCGGCAAAACCAAAGAGGAGTTCGCTTGCGGCCGTTGTTGTTACGCTGCAAGTGGGCGTGCCAGCGTTACTGATGTTCGTGCAGCGTCGGTCGACGGGAGTCTTGTAGCTCACGCCGGAAAATTCAAGAATGTATCCATAGACATTGCCGCTGGCGCTGATAGTCGCAGTTACCGTGGTGGCCCCGCCTTTGTTGGAACGCACAATGATTCGAAGCCATTGTCGGGAATCTTGCCAATTGCGCGGGAAAGTTTATCGACGCCGATGGGAGGAACAGGCAAGTTGGCACACACAATGCCGGAGAAAGTCTCATTTCAGGGTCTCATTTCTGGCACATGTATTATTGGGGGAGTTCAGCACCACACAGATTTCTTGAAGCGTTACTGCAGGCGGAACCGTTAAAGACCGCGTCATCGTCTCTATAGTTACTTCTGCGAGTGGTATTCCGCACGCGAATGACCGATCGCGGCATCAGGGGAATGCGCCGTCGAGGCGGGACGAAATATCCTCGCCATCACTCTGTCCCGGCGCCTGTAGAAGGTGCCTGTGCGTCGGCAGTCTGTAGCTTCTTCGTGGCTGCTGCTTTTCTCGCGATCGCTCGCCCCTTTTTCTTTGCTGTTTTCCTGCCGGCAGACTTCGTTTTCCGTCTCCGGATCGCCTTCATCGCCATCGAGCTTCGCTTTTGTGACATAGTTTTCCTCTGTCGGAGACGGGTTAGGGCATTGCCCATAACGCCGAGTACGGCTACCTGTTGCACCAACCCATCCACTCCTGTTTGGCTGCCCTCGTTGGGAGGGACTTCTTAACGGCTAGCCTTTCTTACTTTTACAACTCTGCGCCTGAAGAGGACTAATTTATGTTCAATAACGCACATACAGTATCGATAGGATTACGGCCAAGGCCGCGAGTCGGCTTCCCGGCAACCGGGATACAAGTGCTCATAATCCGTTGCTCCTAGGTTCAAATCCTGGCGGGCCCACCACTTTTCGGGTTGCTGGTTCCTACTTCAGAGAGGCGTGCAGGGCGAGGGCGTCGCGCAGTTTGCGAAGAAGGGCGTCGCGCGTGAAGGGCTTGGCGATAACGGAAACATCCTGATCGAGCAAACCGCGATCTTTATATCCGGTGTAACCGGACATGTAGATCACTTTGATCCCGGGACGCAGCGCCGTCAGCTTCTCCGCTACGATTTGGCCGCTCATCTCGGGCATGACCACGTCGGTCAGGAGCAAGTGAATCGTGCCGGGGTGGCTCTCCGCCACGCGGATCGCTTCACTGCCGTTGGCGGCGACCAAAACGTTGTAGCCGCTCTGGTGAAGAATATTTTCCACCAGGCCGCGAAGCGAGTCCTCGTCTTCGACCAGCAGGATGGTTTCCGACGCGGCAACATGGGCCTGGGATGACGGGAAGCCAGCCTGGTTCTGCTGCGTTTCGCCGACGAAACGCGGCAAGTAAACTTTGAACGTGGTTCCCTTTCCGAGCTCGCTTTCCAGCCAGACAAATCCGCCGTTCTGCTTCACCGCACCGTATACCGTGGACAGTCCCAGGCCGGTCCCTTTGCCTTTTTCCTTGGTGGTAAAGAACGGCTCAAAAACGCGCGCCTGCGTTTGGGCGTCCATGCCGCAGCCGGTATCGCGCACGATGAGCATGGCATAGTCGCCGGGAAGCGTGGGGGGATTACGGGAAGCGTAATCCGCGTCGAGATGAACGTTTCTCGTCTCCAACGTCAACTTGCCGCCCTCGGACATGGCATCTCGGGCGTTCACCACCAGATTCATGATCACCTGATCAATCTGCCCATGGTCCGCTTTGACTGCCCACAGATCCGAAGCAAAGGTGGTGCGAAGTTCGATATGCTCGCCGATCAGCCTGGGCAGCAGCTTGGCCATCTCCTCGACGGAGCTGTTCAGACTCAGAACTCTCTTTTCCACGACCTGCTGACGGCTGAAAGCCAGGAGTTGGCGCACCAGCGAGGCGGCGCGGTCCGCGGCGTTGCCGATCTTTTCGGCGTGCCCGTGCAGACGCGCGTTTCCGCCGGTTTCCTCGAGCATGATCTCGTTGTAGCCGATGATCACTCCCAGCAGATTGTTGAAGTCGTGCGCGATGCCGCCGGACAACTGGCCCACGACCTCCATTTTCTGCGACTGGCGCATGCGCTGTTCCAGCTCTTTGCTTTCGGTGATGTCCTTCATGATGGCCAGCATGCAGTCTTGTCCGCCCAGTTCAACGAGTTCGGCGGAATGCAATCCCATCCGCTGCACGCCAGACTTGGTAAGAAACGGCATCTCCAGATCGCGGACTCGCCCATCGTACTTCAGCATGCCGAGCAGTTGAAACAGGTCCGCGGGACGCCGCCAGAACCTCAACTCCTGCGAGGTTCGTCCGATCACCTCCCGGCGCTGGTAGCCGGTGGTGCGCAGGAAACTCTCATTTACGTCAATCAAGCGGCCTTCGGAGATCGTAGAGATGCTGATGGGTTCGGGATTGGCATCGAAGGCCTTGTAGAACCGGTCCTCGGCCTTTTTGCGCTCGGTAAAATCCATCACCGAACCGACATACTCCACCTTGGTCAGTTCGTCGCTCACCACGTGAGCGACGACCTGAACGTACTTGAATGAGCCGTCCGGCATCACCAGGCGGAAATCGATATCCCAATCCGCGCCCTTGCGCGAAGCGCGGTTGATCGAGTCCTGCACCCGGAGGGTGTCGTCGGGATGAATACGTTCGCTGATCAGCTCAAGCGTGGGCCTTGTCTTCGACGGATCAAATCCAAAGATGCGAAAGGTTTCCTCGGACCAGTAGATTTCTCCGCTGGTCACGTCCCATCCAAAGCTGCCCGTATGGCTCAATCTTTGCGCTTCGGCCAGGTAGGCCTTGCTGCGCCTCAGGGCATCTTCGGCGCGTTTGCGCTCGGTGACGTCGCGGAGAATGGCCAGCCCTCCGATGATTACACCTGAATCATCGAGCAGTGGCGAGAAGTGGCTTTCAACGATGACTTGCTCGCCCGTCGAGGGGACGACATACGCCCCGTCCCTTGCGACCACGGTCTTGCCGGCAAGCGCGTCGAGGTAAAACCTGTCTCCACCGTTTTCCTTAAGGAGCGGAAAAACGTCGAACGCGCTTTTTCCAAGGGTTTGCAATTTGTCAAGACCGAAGAGGCGCTCCAGGGCCGGATTCCAGACGGTGTAACGGCATTCCCGATCGAAAGCGAAGATTCCGTCGGTGCTGCTGTAGATCAGCCGTTCAAAAACGGCGCGCATCTCCGAATTGGTTCGCAGCAATTCCTGGGAAGTTAACTCGAGGGAGCGCTCCAGCATGCGACGGTCGGCGTCGAATTCAACATAAGCGCTGTTTACAGCCTCAATGAGGTCCTGGGCCTCTTTGGTAAGGGGGGCAAGCTCGACGTGGTGACGCCGGAGTTGGCGCTGCAGCAGGCTGTGCAATTGTTCCATACACACGCTACTCCGTCAGCGAGCTTGCGCAGTAACGACCCGAAACGAAATGCCGGGCCCGGGGAGCATGGATCGCTACCGCTCTGAAAAGGTAGTGATGGTCATGGTCTGGTTGTGTAGATCGCAGGGCGCTCCGGGAGCAAATGGCGCAATCTCCCCATACGAATAGAATCCGGTCATCACCGTGTGGCCGCCGAGGATCTCGCGAACTCCCTCAACTTCTTCTTCGGTTCGCTGCTTCAAAACGAGTTTCCGCCCAACGCAACTGACCAATATGGCCAAGTCCGGGGACACTTTGCCGGAAGCGTCAAAGCATGTCCTGGCCGCGCCCGTGGCGCCATCAATCAAGCGGTCAATATTGGCTTTCATGAAGCGCGCGTAGGCGCCCTCGGGGACGTCGCCGGCAAACGTCATGCTTTGCTCTGCCTCACTCACGGAGAGAATCGTGCGCACCACGGCGTTTTCGCCATTCCGCGTGCGAATGCTTAGCGGAAACAGGAGTCCTGTGGCCGGCAATCCCTTGGCATGTTCACCCAGATACGTCTTGTAAAGTTCGAGCGCCGACTTGCCGTCCAATTCGTAGAGCACGTTGCCGCTTGCGCGCGTAATCAGAC
>Ga0206824_10253_pt1 | contig 15680 bp, 12 predicted proteins | sample Alteio_BWOrgCont_82_FD_152874 | JGI IMG/M metagenome (GOLD analysis project Ga0206824, IMG submission 152874) | Enriched cells from forest soil in Barre Woods Harvard Forest LTER site, Petersham, Massachusetts, United States -... | ecosystem: Environmental > Terrestrial > Soil > Temperate forest >...
GGGAGGAATGGGACAGATGGGATGAATAGGATGCAAGCGCGATCGATTTGCCATAGCGGCGGATCGCGCATCGCCGCCGACGAGATAAGACCCCCGTAAGGCATCGGAGGATAGGCTTTTTTCAGATCTAAAATTGTTACCGTGAAAATGCTGCATTTTCGGAAAAATTACCATCGATCAGGTGGAAGAGGCCATCAACACTTTGTCCCCTAACCGAATTGTCGAGCCGTGAATTTGTTTACGGCTCAGTTCAAAGATCAGCGTTTACTCTTAAAGTGGGCGCTTTTCTTTAGCTGCGAGAGGCGGTTCGTTACAGAATGCCAGTCACCCACTTGTCAATATCGGTCCCTTCACGATAGAAACCTCGCACGATTGCAGCAGCCATGAAGGCCGTTAACATGCCACCCAACACGTCACCGCAATAGTGGGTGCCAAGATAGACGCGTGAAAAGGCGACGAGAAATGCGCCGATGGAAAAACACAACGCCAGGGGGAGACGCGAGTGAAGCAAGTAGCCGAAGACAATTGCAAAAGCCGCCGTAGAATGATCAGATGGGAACGATGGGTCGGCGCTGGGAGCAATCAAGAGGAGCGTTACACCACTATCGTATGGCCTAATGCGGTGAACAACAAGCAGGATTAGCTGATTGAGTGCCAACCCTAGAATGAACGACAGACCGCACGCAATCGTGACGTGCCTTTCAGAACGACTGCGGCCGCCAATCCACCATCGAAGTGCAACTACGAAAACCATTAGCTGCACTCCCACCTTTGTGACCAGAATCATCGGCCCATCCAGAAATGGAAACCTTACGGCAAGGCCATTAATCCAGGTCGTTAGTTGCGCATCCAACTGCGTCAAGGACATCTTGAGGAGACTTTGAACACGATTATGCGCATTTGTGAGTAAGTTTGTGCATCGCTAGCCTGCACACAGCAAGTATCGAGTTTGGAAGTACGCCCCACAACCGAGTCATCCGTAGCGTCGATGTTGGGGTGTGCTCCAACTCCTACATCCCCGATGTGCTCAAGGAATGGCGTCAACCCTGGCGTGATGCGTTTGAACCTCGCCAATGTATGGAGTCTCTTCAACGATTTCACCGCGAAGCTAAAAAAGCTTCGGTGGAGCAGTTGCCGAAGCGGAGGCAGGCGTTGCATGGGCTGCGGGATGTGGCGGGGCGTGAACTGAACTGAGGTTCGGCATCCGTTTAGCGCGCGGCGAAGGCAATCTTGGCGGTGACTAACTCGACGAAGGACTCGGCACACACCGCCCAAGACCGCGGCGGCAGCCACTAGCAGACCGCACCGCTGGAGGCTAGGACTTGGGACTGTGTCCGCAAGGTCAGCGGCCGCCGACGGGTGAAGTTTAGTTTTCGCAATTTGGCTGTGACCTCCATGTGTGAATGTGAACACTTCATCAACAGGGGCGCAATTTTATCACATCGGCCTGATACGCAAAACCCGGCGATGGGGCTGCGTTGTGCGTCATTTAAGACTTGTTCAACAACGTAGTAGTGCGTATTTCCCCTTAGGCATGTCCGACTGCACCTCTGCCCAAACGATGAAGGCGAAGGCCCGCCTCCTCCTCCATTGTGACGTCAGGCAATCAACGTTTTGCTTGGGAAAAGAGGGGGAAAAGGACTGGCGGCAATATTTCCCAGACTTGAGGGCCGCACTCGATTACGCCTCTAAAATCGTGACGGAGGAGACGCCCATCGCGATCTACAACGAGTTGGGGCGCATGCTGTTTGAAAGCCTCATCAGCCCAAGGCGGCCCGGATGAAACGGTCCATCCAAGCAGCAGCTTTCGTATGACGAATCCACTCGTCCATCCCTGTCTCTAGCCTTTCAGGCTGTTGTCGCATCGTTGTTGTAGGTCGGACAAAGATCGAAATACTGTTGAATATCGATTGTGGACAGGCTCGAATGGCACTAGGATAAGGATGTTTTAGGATGGGCGTTCCCGGCATTCACTCTGAAAAATGGTCTTAACTTAGTGCCATTCTGGACAGGCTCTATTCCTTTTTTGGAAATCCCACCTCCAAGCCCCGCTCTATCCGACTGTCCCATTGAACGGATAGAGCGGTTTTTTTGGCTGCGAAGGCATTGACCCAAATAATCGAAGATCACGGTTTTCTGGTCGAAGCTTTGAAGCCGCGCCACTTGATTCCCGCCCTGCTCTGCGCCGTGCGTATGGGGCTATCCTCTAGAATCCGACATCTGTGCGGCCATCGGACCTTCCTCCTGTTGCCGCCATCTGCCTTGCCGCTTGGATGTGAGCCCGATGAGGCTATAAAGGGGGCATGGCCGAGTCAGATCAGATCACGCAGGTTTTGCAGGCGATTGGCCGCAGCGAAGACGGTGCCGCAGCAGAATTGTTGCCGCTTGTCTACGGTGAACTGCGTGGCTTGGCGGCGGCGTGGATGGCCCGTGAGTCGTTCGCTCAAACGCTACAGCCAACAGCCCTGGTGCACGAAGCCTGGTTGCGCTTGGTCGCCGATAAGGACCGAACTTGGCAGAACCGCGCGCATTTTTTTGGCGCGGCAGCCGAGGCCATGCGCCGCATTTTGATTGAAAACGCCAGACGGAGATCCAGGCTGAAACATGGCGGCGGGCAGGCGCGGCTTGATATTGAGGATTTGGAATTGGCGGAGACGCCTCCCGACGACTACATTTTGGTAATCAACGAGGCGCTGGAGCATCTGGAGGCCGAGGATGCGGGTCTGGCCCGCATCGTTGTTCTGAAGTTTTTTGGCGGATTGACCACTCAAGAAGTCGCAGAGAACTTGCAACTTTCAGAACGGACTGCCGATCGCCAGTGGGCCTATGCTAAAGCCTGGCTGTTTCGCTACATAAAAGCGCAACGGTAACCGTCGGCTACCTACCTTGGAATCATGAGCGCCTCAGCAAAACGCGAAATGGCGGTGTTCGATGTGGCGTTGGAAATTGCTGACCCGGAGGAGCGTCGGAGGTTCCTCGAGCAAGCGTGTGATGGGGATGAGAAGTTGCGCGCGTCCATCGAGGATCTGCTGAAAATACAAGCGCATGCCGAGCAGTTTTTTTCCCAAGGCGCGTCATCCCTGAATTCGTTGGCTAGCCAGCTTGTGGAAGATGCCGTCGAAAGTCAGCAGATTTTTGAGGAGAAGCCCGGCGCCATTCTCGGGCCTTACAAGGTCGTCCAAAAGATCGGCGAAGGGGGGAGCGGAATTGTCTATATGGCGGAACAAGAACACCCAGTGCGGCGTCGAGTGGCGCTCAAGGTGATCAAGCTGGGGATGGACACCAAGAGCGTGATCGCACGGTTCGAGGCAGAGCGGCAGGTGCTGGCCATCATGGATCATCCAAATATCGCACGCGTGTTCGACGCTGGAGCCGCGACTATGGGGCGGCCTTACTTCGTCATGGAACTTGTGAATGGGGTGACGATCACGGAGTATTGCGATCAGAATCAGATTGGGATTGAACAACGACTGGAATTGTTCATTCAGATTTGCAAGGCGATCCAGCACGCGCACCAGAAGGGAATCATCCATCGCGACATCAAGCCATCGAATGTTCTCGTGACGGCGCACGATGGGGTGTCGGCGATCAAAGTGATCGACTTTGGTATCGCCAAGGCTACGGAAAATCGCCTGACGGACAAAACAACGATTACTGCATATGCGCAATTAATCGGCACTCCTGCCTACATGAGCCCTGAACAAGTGGACCTCAGCGGATTGGACTTGGACACCCGTAGTGACATCTACAGTCTTGGTGTGTTGCTGTATGAGTTGCTCACGGGGCAAACGCCATTCGATTCGAAGGAATTGACAAATTTGGGGGTGGAAGAGATGCGGCGCAGGTTGCGAGAATGCCAGCCCTGCATCCCGTCAGCCAGAATCCTTGCACTGAATGGCGAGGACCTGGTCAAAGCGGCGGCGCAACGAAATGCGGAGCCACCAAAACTAGCGTCTCAACTCCGCGGCGATCTAGACTGGATTGTGATGAAGGCGCTGGAGAAGGACCGGTCTCGTAGGTATGATACGGCCAACGGCCTGGCGATGGATGTTGGGCGATTTTTGAAAAACGAGCCGGTCCTGGCGCGTCCGCCGAACCGATGGTATCTTCTGCAAAAACTGGCCCGGAGAAACCGGGTTGCGGTTGCTTCCGGGGCTGCAATTGCCGCCACTTTGCTGATCGCAGCAGTAACATCGACATGGCTTCTCGTGAAAGAACGCGAAGCCCAGCGGCGGATCGCCGCCGTCGAACGGGAAGCGAAATCGCGGGGTGATGCGGAAATACTTGGAAGGGTCGCTCGAGCCTACCTATTGCTGGAGCAAAACAATTACGATCCTGCCGACAAGTTACTTGAGGGTGTCATGCTGGATAACCTCTCGGCTGAGGGTGCGGCCACGCTACGAAGGCTGGGTGATTGGCACGCCTCGAACAGACGGTGGCGGCAGGCCGCTGACCGGCTCGGGTTGCTAGTCCGGGCGGATCATATCGACAGCATGGACACCATGACGATCGAATATTTCAGACTGGGCCCGGCATTGATCGCATCGGGCGATCTCAATGGGTACGAGCGTTTTCGGCAAGAGGCCATCGCCCGCTATGCAGGCTCGAAAAATGCCTTTGTAGATCTGATTATCAAGTTTAGTCTGCTGCTGCCCGCAAATCAAGAGATGATGAAAGATCTCGCGCCGCAGGCGGAATTGGTGGAAAAAACCTTTCCGGCAGATGATGAGCGGCACAGTCACGATTCCGTTTCGGAGGCGTGGCACGCCGTTGCATTGGCCCTGTTCGAATATCGTCGTGGGGACTTTGCGAAAGCGACGGAATGGTGCAACCGCTGCCTCGGCAATCCCCAGTATGTGGCTCCTCGGAGCGCCGCTGCTGAGGCCATTTTGGCGATGTCGCGTTGGCAGATGAATCAACGTGAAGACGCATTGGCGGCATTAGTCCTGGCCGGGTCAATGGCCGCAGGAAAATATAATGCAGGGCCCGATGTCAAAGTCGGCCCTGAATACTTTTGGTTCGACTGGGAGTTCGCGCGCATTCTGGTCCGCGAATGTGAAGAGCACTTTTTGCAAGCAGATCATTCCCTGGCACAAGTCTCTTTATCAACACCGAGCCTGGACCATGCAGCAATGTTTCGCGTGCTCGGCGAATGGCACGTCGTGCGCAATGAATGGCAGGAAGCGGGCGACCGCTTTGGCGCTCTCGTCAAGGTCGATCAGGGAAGTTCTTGGGAAGAGGCGACGATGGATCTTACAGCTTGCGGAACCACCCTGGCAATATTGAACGACAATGACGGATACCACCGCTTCCGGAAGGAAGCCGTCGCACGCTTTCAGGGAACCGACAATAAGACGATCGCCGAGCGTATTGTCAAAATAAGCCTCCTCCGGCCTGCGGACGACGACCTTATGACTACATTGGCACCCTTGGTGGCGGTGGTGGTCCGCCCCTTCAGCGGCGCGGAAGCAGATCTCAAGGATTATCCTTCGTATCAAACCTGGAGCGCCTTGACGGTGGGCCTTCTGGAATATCGACGTGGCAATTGGGCCAAAGCCGCCGACTGTTGCCACCGCTCCATAGCGACATCCAGCCAACTGCCATTGCCCAACTCCGTTGGGCGCGTCATTCTGGCCATGTCTCTCCACCAGCTTGGGCAGGACGAAACCGCCCGTCTGGAGCTTCGCCAAGCGCGTGAGTTCATCGAATCCCCCTCCAATCACGGGGACCTGAGCAACTGGCGCGACGGGCTTTTCGGGAGTGTTCTGTTGCGCGAGGCGCTGGGCCTGCTGCCCGTTGCGGACCAGCCGATAGAATCCAAGGCTAAGGTAGCCAACAAAAAAAATCGCAGAATTCTTGGCGGATTCTGAAGGCGAACGGCGCATTGAGGGATGAATGGAATCATTGCCCCAATGTCCAGGTATGCCGCACTTACAACCGCCAGACCTGGCGGTAACGGAGGAACGAAACCGCTTGGCTCAGGGAATTCACCACACATTGGCGCAGACCTTTGTCGCCGCAGCCCTCCAAATGACTCTCCTGCTCCATAGACGAAGCAATAGCTTTCGGCGAGAAGTTGCCAACTGTCTGACCGGGGTAGTCGCCGTCGTGTTGATCACCTGGGTTTGCTTCCTAATCCACCGCAAGGCGCTGACGCCGATGTGTCTGTATCTGATAGTCGTTGTCCTTTTGTCCCTGCGCGGCCGCTTCCTTTCATCGATCGTTGTCTCGACCGTCGCCATGTTGTGTTTGGATTACTTCTTTGTGCCGCCGCTCTTCAGCCTGGTCGTGAGCGACCCCCTGCCGTTCATTACCTTTTTGATATCCTCCGCGGTCATCACTCGCTTGGTGTCAAGAGTGGGGAAGTTGCTGAACAAGAAATTGCAACAAAGTGAGGCGTACTTATCCGAAGCGCAGCGACTAAGCCACACGGGGAGTTTCGGCTGGCAGGCTTCCACCGGCGTGCTCGTGTGGTCCGAGGAAACGTTTCGAATCTTCGAGTACGAACCGACGATGAAACCGACCGTGCAGATGGTTATCCAGCGCACCCATCCCGAAGACCTGGCCCTTATCGAACGGACCATTCGCGGCGCGGCGCAGGATGGGAAGGGCTTCGATTGTGAACATCGCTTGCTGATGCCGGATGGCTCGGTCAAGCATCTCCACATCGCGGCTCATGCGAGGGGAAAGCAATCGGGCAAATTCGAGCTTATTGGTTCCGTGATGGACATTACCGAGAGCAAGCGCGCCCAGGAAGCGCTTCGACAGGCTCAGGCGGAACTCGCCCATATTACTCGCATCACGACGATGGGAGAGCTGGCGGCCTCCATCGCGCACGAAGTCAACCAGCCGCTGGCAGCGATCATCATGAATGGCAATGGAGGCCTGCGATGGCTAGCCGGCAAATCGCCAAACCTTGACGAGGCCCGCGAGGCGCTCCAGCGCATCATTCGCGACGGCAACCGGGCCGGAGAAATCATTTGCCACATTCGAGCGCTCTTCAAAAAGACCGAATCGGCCAAGGGGCCGTTGGATCTGAACGAATCCATCCGCGAGATCATCGTGTTGGCTAAGAGTGAAATGGAAAAGCAGCGGGTCACGCTGCGGTTGGAATTGCCGTCCGATCTCCCGCGCGTCGTCGGCGACCGGGTGCAATTGCAGCAGGTCATGCTAAACCTTATGTTGAACGCTATCGATGCGATGGCGACAGTCGAGGGCCGCGCTCGTGACCTCGTCATCCGCACGGAGAGCATCGAAGAGAGGAAAGTGTTTGTCACGGTCCGCGACTCCGGGATCGGGCTCGATTCCGCGAGCATGGAGCAGGCTTTCACCGCATTCCATACGACCAAACCAAGCGGCCTGGGCATGGGGCTTTCTATCAGCCGGTCCATTGTCGAAAATCATTCCGGGCGGCTTTGGGTCACGGCGCATGACGGCCCCGGAGCCAGCTTTCATTTTACGCTGCTCACGGCGTGGGACTCACCGGGTTGATCGGTTATTCCTCCGGTTATCACGCCATTATGGAATGCGACATGAAAATGATACGCGCAGTTCCCGTCTCTCCTGCGTTTGCCCTCCAATATGAAGCTCGGCGATTCCCCCATTCGTCTCCGGTGCAACCTTCGCTGCTCGCCGACACTTGGGTATGTCGAAATTGCGGGGAGTTTTTCGGATTTCTCAGACTGCAACCCGCTCCTGGTTCCTGCCGTTCGTGCTTGGGGACGCGATTCTCACCAGTGCTGGACCCAATCCACCACCGCCACATGGCCGAGGTCGAAGCGAACTTTCCATCGAGACCGCCACCGCACGCCGGTCTGCCTTTAGAGTCTATTGTGCAGAAAACCAAACCGCAACGAAACGAAAAAAGAAAGGATAATGCTATGCAAGCACATCAAGATGACTACTTCGCCGCCTATGGTAATCTGAAGCTGACGCGCGACGGCAAAGGGATACTTGTCGTTCAATTCCACAGCGACGGCGGGCCGTTCATAATGACCGCGCCAGCACACACGGAATTTGTCGATGCCTTCTACCGAATTGCGCAAGATCGAGCGAACAAGATCGTCATCCTCACGGGCGCGGGTGGGGAGTTCATTACTGATGTCGATTGGTCCTCTTTCGGCGATGCCTCGGATCCCGGCGTTTGGAGCCAGGTTCATGACGAAGGCGTTCAGGTTTTGGAAAATATAGCGAACATACGCGTGCCGGTCATCGCGGCAATCGAGGGACGCGCCCATGTTCACTCAGACTACGCGCTACTGGCCAGCGTCATTGTGGCGGCGGACGGTGCGACCTTCCAGGACGTGGCCCACTTCGCCGCGGGCATTGCGCCCGGTGACGGAGTCTTTACCACTTGGAGTTATCGCGCTGGACCAGGACGAGCGGAGGCATTCCTGCTTAACCCACAGCCGTTGACCGCGCAGATTGCGCACGAGTGGGGTGTGGTTGCTGAGGTTGTCCCGAACGGAAAGGCTCTCAGTCGGGCGCGGGAGTTAGGCGAAATATACTTGAAGGCTCCTGAAGTGACGCGCCGCAACACGCGTGTCCATTTCATTCAGCCTTTGAAAGAGCGCATCGTGCGAGAGGTGGGCTACGGGCTGTCGCTCGAAGGAGCGTCAGCAGCGGACCTTATCAAATCAAAAAAATAACAGCCAGAAGAAACATAGAAATGAAATATCAAGGTGCGGGCTACTGGGGAAACGTAGGTTTACTTCCCCTCGATCACCCTCACATCCTCCCATGAAGTCCGAACTGGCCGTCATCACTCACCGCATCCGCCGGACTCATCCCGTCCCCACCGGGCGGGCCACGAAAACACCAAGTCCATCGTCTCGTCGTCATCAAAACCTGCCCAACCCAAAACTATGAGCCATTACCACAAACTTTACACCGCTGAAGATAGCGCCATCGCATTCATCGACTTCCAGCCTCAGATGCTCTTCGGCGTCGCTAACGCCGACCGTGCCACGCTGATCAATAATGTTACTCTCCTCGCTAGAGTCGCGAAGGAATTCAAGGTGCCGACTGTGCTTTCGTCGGTGGAAACCGAGTCGTTCAGCGGTTACGTCTGGCCCCAGTTGTTGGATATATTTCCGGGCCAACCGGTAATTGAGCGTTCGTCGATGAACTCTTGGGACTCCCAGGAATTCCGCAAAGCTATTGAGGCCACTGGAAGGAAAAACATCATCCTGGCGGGACTTTGGACGGAAGTCTGTGTCACGTGGCCGACCATCGAGATGCTTGGGGCTGGTTACAATGTCTATGTGGTGGAGGATTGTTGTGGCGGCACTTCCGTGGCGGCGCACGAAGCAGCGCTGTCGCGCATGGTCCAGGCAGGCGCCATCCGCCTGACAACGATTCCCGCACTCCTAGAGTGGCAGCGCGATTGGGCCAGGAAGGACCATTACAACAATCTCATGGGTCTCATTAAAGGCCAGGGCGGCGCCTACGGTGTGGGTGTCGAGTATGCCTACACCATGGTCCATCACGCGCCGCAATCCGCGCAGAAGCCGCGGGTCGTCCCCGCCGAAAAGAAACACTGAGGCACGCCAATGAAAACTTCACTCATCCTTCTTGGCAGCCTCGCGCTGTGCGCTTTATACCCCGGCGGCGCAAATGCCGAAGCGACCGGTGCGCCCAAGGAAACTCCGGTCGGTTCCAAACCACTCGGTATCGCCTTTTCGGTGAAAATGACCGGACCCTACGCCCAGGACGCGGACTTGCAGATCATCTGCGCGTTCAAACATAAGGCCGCCGGAGACGCTTATCAGGGCGCGATGAAAGACTCCGACGCGAAACTGGGCGGACTCATCTCCAGTCTGCGCAACCGTGGCGAATTCGTGGCCGAACTCGGCGAAACGATTCTCTTCGTGCCTCCGAAGGAATCCATTCCGGCGAAACTGTTCCTGATCATCGGGCTCGGCGATGAATCGAGCCTTTCACTCGACACGTTGCGTGTGGTCGGCCGGGTGGCGGCCCGCGAAGCGGTGCGCCTGAAGGCGAAGCGGGTCGCGTGGGCACCCGTCATCCGCGACGAAGGCAACTCGACGATCGATGTTGGCGATGGGGATAGCGCCTTTGTCGAGAGCGTCCTCGCGGCCTATGACACGCAGCAGCGCCTCCAGGCGCAAGGCCTTGCAGAAAAATTTGCGATCTCCGAGTGGGTGATCGAAGCCGGGCCGACCTTCTTCGACGGCGCGGTGGAGAAAATCGGCAAAGGCATCCAGGCCACGCTGCCGGTCCTGCAACACCGCGAGACCGCGCCGTATAGCACGCTCACGAAATAGCCGACTCACGATGCGCTGGGCTACAGTCATTCTGTTGATCTCGGTCGTGGGAATGTCGGCGCAGGAGGAAGAAACACCCAAACCTCCGCCGATGTTCCAGCTGTTGCGCTTTAATGAGGACTATTCCCGTCTCGCCGATCCCAACGTCCACATCGACGCCTTCGATCCCCTGAAGTACCTGAGACTGCGAGCCGACGATCCAACATGGTACCTCTCCTTCGGTGGGGAGCTTCGGGAGCGGGTCGAGCTGATCAGCAACCCCAGTTTCGGCCTGAGCGGCCCTCGCGATGGCTATCTACTGCAAAGGATTACTCTCGAAGCGGACCTTCATCTGAGCGATCGACTGAGGTTCTACGTGGAAGGCATATCCGGCCTCATCTGGGGCGAAGAGGGCTCACCGCCGCCGGTCCAGGATGATCCTACGAATTTGCAATTTGCCTTCGTCGACGTGGTGCCGTGGCTTACCGAGGATCTGAAGCTCACGGTGCGCTTCGGCCGCTTTGGAATGAGTCTCGGTTCCGGACGGTTGGTGGCCACGCGCGCCGCCCCGAACATACCGTTCAAATTCGATGGCACGGAATTGCTTTACGAGTGGGAGGGTTGGCAAGCATTGGCCTTTCTTACTCGCCCCGACGAGGAACAGACTGATCGCTTCGATGGCGAGGATTATAATTCGATCTTTTGGGGCGCTTACCTCACACACTGGCTGGACTCCGGGAAGAAGGATGGTTTCGATCTCTATTATCTCGGTCTGGCTCGGAAGAATTCCGTATACGCTTCCGGCGAGGCGGACCAACATCGCCATTCCGTCGGCATCCGCTCGTTCGGTGAATTAGCCGGTTGGGATTGGAATGCGGAAGGAATCGTGCAATTCGGGAGCTTTGGCAATGACCAGATCTTCGCGTGGACGGGCAGTGTGGATGCGGGTTACTCATGGAAAGATAAGAAATGGAAGCCACGCCTCGGCGTCAAATTTGACGTCGCGAGTGGCGATCGCAATCCCGCTGATGGTCGGCAGGAAACTTTCGATCCCCTATTTTTCAAGAGTGGCTATTTCAATGATGCCAGCCTCTTGCGGCCGTCGAATATTATCGATATTCATCCTTCGCTATCATTCGAGCCGGCGAGCCGCATGGAGATGAGCGGCGGAGTCGATGTCTTCTGGCGCTACAGCTCGCAGGATGCTATTTACGATCCACCAGGCTCCATCGAGGTGCCGGTGACAAACAATCGGTCGCTTTATCTAGGTACGGCTTTGGATGTGAACGTGAGCTGGCGATTGCAACGGCACATGCTGCTGTCTTCCTCATACGTTTATTTTTTTACTGACAACTATGTTCATTCTGCCGGGGGCGGTGGAGTGGGCTTTTTCTCCACGACTTTGCAGTTGGAGTTTTAGCATGGATTCACAGAGCACCCTCTCATTGATATCCGGATGGCTGCGACCCAGCCCGGCGAGCGCTTCCGTTGAGTTCGCGAATGCGCTCTTTCGCGTCTGCCTCGGAGGTTTTATCTTCTTTGTTCACGGTCTTCACAAGCTGCGGGGCGCTCTCGCCTATCTTCGCAGCGGCAAGCCGTGGCCCCTGGAGAGGGAAGTAGCCGAGATCCACGTTCCGCTTCCGTTCGAATCGGCTTTAGCAGCCACCCTCATCCAATTTGTCGGTGGTGCCCTCCTCATACTGGGTCTAGCCACACGACCGGTAGCGCTCGTGCTCACCGTGACATTAGGCGTTGCTATCTATCAAAATATCGCCACGCGGCGCGACCCGCAGCTTGCCATGCTTTACGTGCTCGGGGTTGCTACGCTCGCCATTTGGGGTGGGGGCCACTATTCGCTGGACGCGCTGATCTGGCTGCCGCGAGGCGGAGGGCAGCCATGAGCGGCGTCTCCGGGCGCCGAGCCGCCGCGCGTACAGCACTTCATCGCCCACGAGGTGCGCATCCCGGGGCCTGCAATGTCATCGACTGAACCAATCACCTGATTTATGAAAACACCAGATCTCATTCTCCATAATGGCCGCATTGCCACGCTTGATCCGCAGCAGCCGCAAGTCCGTTCTCTCATTGTCGAGGATGGGCGGATCGTCGGCCTGGACAACGCAGGGTCTTACACTCCTAGGGCGAATACTGTGGAGATCGACCTCCATGGACGCACAGTCGTCCCGGGACTGAACGATTCGCATCTGCACCTCATCCGTGGCGGCCTGAACTACAATCTCGAGCTGCGCTGGGATGGCGTGCCTTCCCTGGCCGATGCGCTTCGCATGCTCAAACTGCAAGCCGCCCGTACCCCCGCCCCGCAATGGGTGCGCGTGGTAGGAAGCTGGAGTGAATTCCAATTTGCCGAACGCCGCATGCCGACGCTCGAAGAAATCAACGCGGCGGCGCCGGACACGCCGGTCTTCATCCTGCACCTCTATTGCCGCGCACTGCTCAATGGCGCGGCACTTCGGGCCTGCAGTTACACCCGCGATACGCCCAATCCTCCCGGTGGAGAAATCCAGCGCGACAAAAGCGGCGAGCCGACGGGTCTGGTGATCGCGCGGCCCAACGCGAATATCCTCTACGCCACGCTCGCGAAAGGACCGAAGCTGCCGCCCGAGGCCCAGTACAATTCGACGCGCCACTTCATGCGCGAACTCAACCGGCTCGGCATCACCAGTTGTATCGACGCTGGCGGCGGTTCTCAGAATTACCCCGAGGATTACGAAATCATCCGCCAGCTTCATCAGAACGATGAGCTTACCGTGCGTATCGCCTACAATCTCTTCACGCAAAAACCCAAGGGCGAGAAAGAGGATTTCGCGCGCTGGATGAAGATGACCAAGCCCAGCGAAGGCGACGATTTCTACAAGGTCAATGGCGCCGGCGAGATGCTCGTCTTCAGCGCCGCGGATTTTGAGGATTTCCTCGAGCCTCGCCCGGACCTACCACCGTCGCTGGAAGGCGAGTTGAAGGACGTGGTGACGATGCTCGCTTCCAATCGCTGGCCGTTCCGCATGCACGCCACGTACAATGAAAGCATCGAGCGCTTCCTGAACGTCTTCGAGGAGGTGCACCGCGAAGTCCCGATCGACGGGCTAGGTTGGTTTTTCGATCATGCCGAGACCATCACCGATCGTAACATCGAGCGCATTCGCGCGCTCGGCGGCGGCATTGCCATCCAGCATCGCATGGCTTTTCAAGGCGAGTATTTCGTCGACCGCTATGGTGCGGAGGCGGCCCGCCGCACGCCACCGATCCGACGGATGCTCGAGCTTGGTGTCCCCGTAGGCGCCGGCACCGACGCGACCCGCGTAGCCAACTACAATCCGTGGAATTCGCTCTATTGGCTGGTCAGCGGGCGCACCATCGGTGGCCTCGCGCTTTATCCGGATGAGAATCGCCTCAGCCGCGAGGAAGCGCTGCGTCTTTATACTCAGGGTAGCGCCTGGTTCTCGCACGATCAAGCGAGCAAAGGCGCGCTCAGCATCGGGCAACTCGCCGATTTCGCCGTTCTCAGCGACGACTTTTTCTCGGTCGAAGAGGAACGGATCAAAGGCATTGAATCGGTGCTCACCGTCATGAATGGCCGGATCGTGTATGCCACCGAGGAATTCTCGAGTCATGCGCCGCCGCTGCCTCCAGTCATGCCGGGTTGGTCGCCGGTGGCGAAGTTCGGGGGATACGGAGCTCCGGGCTACTATGCGCAAAACCGCGCTGCGCTAGCCCCGGGGCACATCCACACGGCGGCATGTGGAAGGCACACTTTACCACGCAGCGGGATCCTCCGCCGGCCAGCCCGCACGGGCATCTCGAGCCTCGGCGAACTCTGGGGCTCCGGGTGCGATTGCTTTGCTTTCTAAGCTCCGCGCATTCCCACTAACACCACGCCGATCCCAATGATTACCATTACAATGGAAGACGGTACGGAAATCTACTACAACGACTGGGGGACAGGGCGGCCCATAGTATTCAGCGACACCTGGCCGCTGAGCGCAGACTCGTTCGAGGATCAAATGTTCTTTCTGGTCAACCATGGCTACCGCTGCATCGCGTACGATCGTCAGGGACATGGCCGTTCCAAACAGACCTGCGAACCGCGTGGCGGAAGCCTATGAACAGATGCACAGCGGCAAAGCGCACTTCGCGCGGTTTTGACGATGTGAAGGATCAGGTGGCGTCGGTCAGGAATAAGTTCTAAGGACCTCGTGCACACCCTCGACAGCCATCCCGCCCTCGCCCACCGCGGCGGCGCAGCGTTTCACTGAACCGGAGCGCACGTCGCCCGCGGCAAAGATGCCGGGCCGGCTGGTCTCCAGAGTCCCAGGCGCGCGTGCGGCGTCTTTCCACGCGGGCGCGCCTGCTACTGCGTGGCCGGTCTTGATGAAGCCCTTTTCATCGCGCTCGATCTCGGGCGGCAGCCAGTCTGTGCACGGCTTTGCGCCGATCATTGAAAATACGGCCGGCGTCTGCACGGTGCGCCGTGCGTGCGCCTGAGTGTTCTCCAGCTCCACGGCTTCGAGAACTTTCCCGCCCATCATTTTGCGGATTTCGGTGTGCGGTAGAATTTCGATGTTCTCCTTCGTCTCGACGCGGCGCGAGAGATAGCTCGACATGCTTCTCGCCAAACCTTCGCCACGGATCACCAGCAGCACTTTCGCCGCGCCTTCGGAGAGAAACATCGCGGCCTGCCCTGCCGCATTACCACCGCCGGCAACAATCACCGTCGAACCGCGGCAGAGCCGGCCTTCCCGCGCCGTCGCCGCGTAGTAGACGCCGAAGCCCTCGAACTGCTCGCGCTCCTCGGCGTCCAGACGATGGTAATCCGCGCCGGTCGCGATGATGACGCACTTCGCGCGAAGGATCGCGATGGTCCCCTCGACTTGCAGGCTCGCGCGGCAATCGCCCTCGGTGAATGTGAGCATTAGCGCCTGCGAGGGCGTGGAAAATTTTGCACCGAAACGATAAGCTTGGAGTTGCGCGCTGTAAGTCAGGTCGCCGCCGCTGATGCCCGTGGGAAAGCCAAAAAAGTTCTCGATCAGCGAAGAGGCTCCGGCTTGACCGCCCGGCGCATAACTTTCCAAAACGATCGTCTTCAGCCCTTCGGATGCGGCATACACGGCCGCAGCCAATCCGGCTGGACCCGCGCCGACGATGGCGAGATCGCACATCACTTCGCTCTCGTCCTCGCCCGCCGGCGTCCGGAGCAACCCAGCCGTTCGCGCGACTTCACGCAATGACGGGCGTCGCAGCGGCATACCATTCGCCGTGATCAGCGCCGGCAGGTCGCGGCTCGCCAGGCGCAAGCGCTCGCAAAGAGCCCGCCCATCATCGGATTCAAAAAGAATCAAGCGGTGCGGGATATGATTCTTGTCCAGAAAATCATCGAGCTGGCGGCCTTCGCGCGAGTCG
>Ga0206824_10254_pt1 | contig 15674 bp, 16 predicted proteins | sample Alteio_BWOrgCont_82_FD_152874 | JGI IMG/M metagenome (GOLD analysis project Ga0206824, IMG submission 152874) | Enriched cells from forest soil in Barre Woods Harvard Forest LTER site, Petersham, Massachusetts, United States -... | ecosystem: Environmental > Terrestrial > Soil > Temperate forest >...
GACTGAGCAATAAGTGGACCCAGCCGCAAAGCGAACCAATGATACTTACTGACCGTTGGCCGGCGCGCCGTTGAAGACGAGCGTGGTCTTGCCAAGCTGCAGGGTCTGGAGCGTGTTCACATTGCCCTGGCGGTCAACGGTGAAGCCATTTTGGCTAACGGTAGCATCCACTGCCTTGGCGGCAACGGTGACCGGCTTGGGGGAGAACTTGTCCTTTTCGATGAGCGTGACCTGAACGTCCGAACCGGTGCCGGTCCAGGTGACCTTGTAGTCGCCGGCAGGCAGCACGGTGGAACCGACAGTGACGGCTTCAGGGAGGGTGACGGTCTTCGAGTTCGAGGCGGCGAAGGCGGGAACAGAAACGAGAGCAAGAATTGCGGCGGTATAGAGCAAGCGCTTCATGGAGAATCTCCTCAGCCTGCCGCTTTAATTGCCCCGTATGGGGTACGGCATTAGAGCTATACTGGATATTCGGCACGCTGTGGGCTGCGGCGTCTTATGCGCATGCGCCCGGTCTCAAGAAACGTGGTAGAGACTGCGCGGCGCGAAAAACCCACAGGATTTGGAGTCAAAGTCATGGCACAGGTATGTGATATTTGCGGCAAAGGCCCGCAGTTCGGCAATAACATCTCGCACGCGCACAACGTCAGCCGCCGCCGCTGGAACGTCAACCTCCAGGCAGTTAAGGCCGTCGTCAACGGCGCTTCCAAGCGCATTCGCGTCTGCACAAGCTGCATCAAGACCGGAAAGATCGTCAAGGGCTAACCGCCTTTCCTCAAATCTGCGTTTCCTTTGAAACCCCGCCCGTCGGACCAGATCCGGCAGGCGGGTTTTCGTGTCTCCGCTAATTTGAAATAGCATTGCGGTGCATGAATCGCCGCATCTTCGCCCAACTTCTGGCCTCCGCCACCGTCGGCGCATCCGCAGCGCCAAAACTGCTGGGTGCCCCTGGTCTCGATACCGGGGTCCCCAACGACAGGTCTTCGTCGTTGGGGTGGTTTGAGACTAGGGATAGCACTCCCCTCGACCGCATCTCTCAACCGCTCTTCTCGCTCTCCGTCATGCTCTGGACGGTCTTCCGCGGCCTGCCGTTTGAAGATCGCCTCGCCAAAGTAGCCGAAGCCGGCTACACCAATGTCGAACTGGTCGGCGAATACAGCCACTGGTCGCAAGCCGATTTCGACCGAGTCAACGCCGCCCGCAAGCGCCTCAGCATCCGCTTCGACGCCACCGCCGGCCTGCCGCACGGCATCGCCGATCCATCCAACCGTGACGCCTTCCTCGCCGATCTCCGCCAGGCGCTCACGCCCATGGAAACTCTCGGCTGCCCGGCCATGATCGTTCTCACCGGCAACGTCGTCCCCGGCCTATCCCGCGAAGCGCAGCACCAAAGCTGCATTGAAGCCCTCAAGCGCGCCGCCTCACTCATTGAAGGCCACCAGATCGACGGCCAGCCCATCCGCCTGCTCCTCGAGTGCATTGACCTCGAAGAAAATCCTCACTATTTCCTGCCCTCAGCCACAGAAGCCATCGAGATCGTGCGCGCCGTCAACCATCCCCAGGTACAGTTTCTCTACGATCTCTTCCACGAGCAGATCGCCGAAGGAAACCTCATCGAGAAACTCCAGAAGCACATCGACGTCATCGGCCTCATCCATGTCGCCGACGTTCCTGGCCGCCACCAGCCCGGCACCGGCGAAATCAACTACACCAATATCTTTCGCAAGCTCGTCGAGCTGAATTACCGCCATACAGTCGCGATGGAATTTTTGCCCAATGGCGATGAAGTCAGTGAGCTGCGCGAAGCACGGCGGCTAGCCGGTTTCTGATTACTGATGTGCTGGGGGAGGCATAGATTGAATGTCTGTTACATCAACATAAAGTGGAGTCATCTCGCCCGCCGTGTCTTGTCTTCGCAAGACACCTTTGACGATGGCCTTTCGGCCTGATAATGCTTTCGCTTGCGTCACAAGCTGATCGTTATTTTCGATAATGAGCCGAAGTCGCTTTGCGGACCGGCACTCGGTAGCTGCCCACTCCGGACGCTCCGGTTTGCATGGAGTGTTTATGGCCACGGGTAGATCAATCACCCAGTAAGTGATGCGCGCGTCGTGCTTTGGATCCTCGCCCCAGCCAGGAGGTCCATATCCGTGGAGAAATCTAATCTGCCCGGTCAAAGATACAGGCTGATCTTCAGGCTTCAATATTGCATGACTTCTCGTCTGAGGCTGAAAAGCCGTCATTGTAAACATGAGCACAGTTGCGAGCATGGCGTCACATTAGCACAAGGCACTTTAAGGTGATGCGCCTAACATGCCGAATACATATCCAATCGGATTGTAGTCAATTATCACGATAAGGATTAGGAGCCGTTTCATGGACTTCACTCTCAACAGCAAAAACCGGATCACCCTGACTAAGGAGATAGTTGAGCACTTAGGCGCAAAGCCGGGCGGCAAACTTGAGCTTGTGCTCGAGCCGAATCGCGGCGGCATTTTGGTGCGCCGTAAGGAATCAATTCCTGTAGTTAAAGACGACTCCTCTATCATCGACAAATAAGTCCGTCTCTCATACCGACTCTGTAACCTTTCATCTGCAACCTGTAACCTGTAGTCATGCCCACGCGGGTCCGTTCCCACGCAAAGATCAATCTTGGTCTGTATATCGGTGCGCCGCGTCCGGACGGCTTTCATGAGCTGGTTACTGTTTACCAGACCTTGGAAATGCACGATTTTGTAAAGATTTCTGCCCGTCCGGCAGCAAAAACCTCTATCCGGCTTACATCAAACGACTCCCGCGTTCCGACCGACAGCCGGAATACTGCGTGGAAGATGGCGGAGCTATGCCTCAAAGCCTTTGAAGTCAGCGCCGAAGTTGAAATCCATATAGAAAAGCATCTGCCCGTGCAGGGCGGTCTGGGCGCGGGCTCAGCAAATGCTGTAGCTGCCCTGATTGGCCTGGAAGCCGAGTTTGGCCCATCCTTTTTCGCCGCGGACGTGCCCGCCGGCCGGCTTGAGATTGCGGCGCAAGTGGGGTCGGATGTGCCTTTGTTTCTGGTGGGAGGCACCGTTCTCGGCCTGGACCGGGGGCAGGAAGTCTCTGCTCTGTCCGACATAGAGCCCACCTGGTGCGTAGTCGCCGTGCCCTCCATCGGCGTCTCGACCGCTCAGGCTTTCCGCGATTGGGATGCTCTCTGCGCCACTCAAGGGTTGACCCCCGAGGCAAGTGCCGATAAACTAAATGAGTTGAGCCGTGCCTATGCTAGCGCGTTTGCATCCGGCTCCTCCGGTGTTCTTTCCGCAGATGTAAACATGAGAGAGAACCTGGCCGGACCACAGGAGTCCGCGCTTGTCCGCACCGGGATCCATAGCTGGATCGCAAACGACTTTGAACAGGTCGTTTTTCCCCAGCATCCCTCCCTGCGTGAAATCAAGCGTCTTCTTGCGGCAGCCGGCACACCGGAGGCAGCCATCCATGCCTCGCTCTCGGGGTCCGGTTCGGCGCTTTTCGGGTTGTATACAACCCGCGAAGCGGCAGAATCAGCGGTAGCCAGATTAGAGCAGCTCCCGGACGTTGCGGCGCACATTACCCGCACCATCCCCCGCTCGATTTACTGGGCCGAAATGATTATGTGAAAGACTGTTGACAGCAGTCCGTTGGGCACGAAACAGTAATCAACGGCTGTAGGGCAAACCCCACGAACGAAACAAGTTCACCGGGTTTGAAGTGTTGGGCGATCGTCTAACGGTAGGACAGTGCCCTTTGGAGGCACTTGTCTAGGTTCGAATCCTAGTCGCCCAGCCAAAATTTGTGAGTTGTATCTGGAAATATCAGCCAAAGCAAACCAGCTTGGAGGGTACGAAACGATGGATCAGGGAACGTTGACGGTGGTATTGGAAGACAAGCGGCAAGGCGCACCGGGCGAAGAGCCCACTGGTAAAGACGGCGCGCAACCTGCTTCAGACGCCAAGGCAAAGGACCCAAAGGCCGCTCCCGAGCGCAAACGCTCGCGGAACCTGGCGGAGGATAAGCGCTTCAAGCTTTTCTCCGGCACCGCCAACCGGCCTCTTGCCGATGAAATCGCTCGCCATATAGGCGTGCCGCTCGGCGAAGCCAAGCTGCAGCGCTTTGCAGACGGCGAAGTCTACTTCCAGTTGCTCGAAAACGTTCGCGGAGTGGATGTATTCGTGGTGCAGCCTACCTGCTATCCGGTTGACCAGCACCTGTTGGAGTTGCTCATTATGATCGACGCGCTCAAGCGCGCTTCGGCGGCCCGCATCACGGTGGTTGTGCCCTACTACGGCTACGCCCGCCAGGATCGTAAAGATCGCCCCCGAGTCGCCATCAGTGCCAAGCTCATCGCAGATCTGCTCACCACGGCCGGCGCCAATCGCGCGCTCTTCGTGGACCTGCACGCGGCGCAGATTCAAGGCTTCTTCAACATCCCCGTCGACCATCTCTTCGCTTCGCCCGTGCTGGTCAGCTATTTTCAGAAGCTCAACCTGCCTAACCTCACCGTGGTTTCACCGGATGCGGGCGGCGTGGAGCGCGCGCGATTCTTCGCGCAGAAGATTGGTGCTCCCTTGGCCATCGTGGACAAACGGCGCACGGACATCAACGTCACTGAGGTAATGAACGTCATCGGCGATGTAAGCGGACGCACCTGCCTCATCATCGACGACATCATCGACACGGCGGGCACGCTCGTAAAGACCGTCGATGCCCTCTATGCCAACGGCGCAGCCAGCGTTCATGCCTGCGCCAGCCATGCAGTGCTCTCGGGACCGGCCATTGACCGCATCGCGGCCAGCCGCCTGGAGCAGCTCGTGGTAACCAACACCGTGCCTCTGCGGGAAGCCGCGCAGAAGCTCGACAAGATCAAGGTGCTCTCCATCGCCGGCCTGCTTGGCGCAGCCATTGAGAGCATCCACATGGAGACCAGCGTTTCAACGCTGTTTTCGTAACGGCAGCCTTCAGCTATTAGCTCTTGGCTTTTAGCTCGACTGCACAGAGATTGGCCTTCGTGATTAAGCGAAGGATGCAAGCTAGGCGCAAGTGGAAATGTAGCTAGCGCGCAACACAAGCTAACGGCTAATAGCTAAAAGCTAACAGCTGTTTTCAACAAAGGGAGCGGTGAGCGATCAAGCTCGCAGCAGAACGAACAGGCTAATAGCTAACAGCTAAAAGCTAATAGCTGCCTTCCGTGCCCGACAGAAACGAGAGAAGAATGCCTGAAGTAGTCATTGCAAAGCCCCGTGAGGGTAAGTTCAACAAGAACGCTGCGCGCCGTGTTCGCGTCGCCGGCAAGATTCCCGCCGTGCTCTATGGCGCAGGCCATGAAGCCGTCGCAATTGAAGTCGATCCCCGTCAGATCTCGCGCATCCTTTACTCCGAGTCCGGCCACAACACCATCTTCGACGTCGATCTCACCGGCAAAGGTACCGCCAAGGCCATGATCGTCGACTGGCAGCTCGATCCCATCAAGGATTCGCTCATTCACATCGACCTCAAACGCATCGCGCTCGACAAGACCCTCGAAGTCAGCGTGCCCATCCGGCTCGTCGGCACCGCCATCGGCGTTAAGGCCGAAGGCGGCATCCTCGACCAGGTGCTCCGCGAAGTCGAAATCGAGTGCCTCCCCGGCGACATTCCGAGCCACATCGATGTGGATGTGACCGATCTCAAGCTGCATGATGTGCTGCGCGTCAAGGACCTGCCGCACTCTGATAAGTACACCTTCCAGGCCGACGAAGAGACGACCGTGGCACACGTCATCTCCATCAAGGAAGAAGCTGCTCCGGCTGCGGATGCCGTCGCCGCCGCAGGCCCGGCTGAACCGGAAGTGGCCAAGAAGGGCAAGACCGACACCGCAGAAGGCGCGGCGAAGAAGTAGCACTTGCCTGATCCTATGGATTCAAGTACGAGAAGAGGCCCATTTCTTGTGGTGGGCCTCGGTAATCCGGGCCTTGAGTACATTTGGACCCCGCATAACGCAGGGTTCCTTGCAATTGACCGTATCGCGGAGCAAGAGCGCGTTACGGTAGACAACCGGCGTTGCCGGGCCATGACAGCTACCTGCCGCATCGCAGGACGCGAAGTCATCCTGGCCAAGCCGGACACATATATGAACCTGAGTGGGGCTTCGGTCTCCGCGCTGGTTCGGGAGTTCGAAGCGGACCCATCGCAGGACCTGCTCGTGATTTACGACGAGCTTGACCTTCCGATGGGGACCTTCAAGATCAAGGAGCGCGGTTCGCCCGCGGGTCACAACGGCGCCCGCAGCATAACCGGCGCTCTGGGAACGCAGGAATGGCTGCGGTTGCGCATCGGGGTAGGAGCAAACTTGCCTCCCGAAGCGCTCGCAGCAGGGGTAAGCATCCGCCGCGGAGGCAAAGATTACCTCCTCACGCCGATGCGAAAAGCCGACCTGACGGTCCTCGACGAGGTGCTCGACAAAGTGGCAACGGCCACTCGACGCATCCTCGAACAGGGGCCATCAACGGCAATGAACGAATTTAACCGCAAAGAACAGTGATCAGATGTCAGTGTTCAGAGATCAAAGCAAAACGGCTTTTGATCTCGAATTTGCGGTAGCAGGAACTGAGCAACACAGAACGCGGTCGGCTGGTTGTACTGATCTCTGACCACTGTTCTCTGACAACTGTAACCGCCGCGCAAGCGGCGGTGGAAATGAGAAACCGGATGTCCCGAGTATACGAAGTAATGTTCATCGTTCGGCCTGATTTGGCTGAAGAGGATGTCGACAAGTTGATCGCTGGCTATGAAGCCACCGTCACCAACGGCGGTGGAGCGATCAAGTCCATCGAAAAGATGGGCCGGCGCAAGCTCGCCTATGTCGTCCGCAAGTTTAACGACGGCAACTACATTCTGCTCACCGTTGAGGCCGAGGGCGGGCTCATCGCCGAGCTCGAACGCCGTCTTCGCGTCTCCGAGCAGGTGATCAAGTTCATCACCGTGCGCACGGATGAAGAAGATAAGCGCATCGCCAAGATCAAGGCCATCCGCGGCACGCGCGTCAAGCGCAGCGCCGAGGTCAGCCCCGCACCGGTCGCTTCAGTCCAGCCGGCAGCTCAGGCCGCTCCCGCTCAGCCCGTTGCGGCCGAGTCCGAGCCTGTCGAGTCCGCTCCGGCTGCCGAAGCCGCCGAGCCCGTCCAAGCCAGCGCCTAACTAATTTCGGGTGCCCGGAGATTCGGGTGCCCCACCCTGGCGGCGTTTCTGTTTTTGCCGCTAGGGTGGGATGCAAAGCCCACAACGTTCTCACAAGAGAAGAGGAAACATCATGGCAGAGGAAACACAATCCAGGGCGCCCGAGTCGGGCGCATCACCAGCACCCCAGGGTGGACAAGGCGGACACGGTGGTCCCGGCGGCGGCTCGGAGCGCGGGCCTCGCCCCGGCGGCGGACGCCCCAGCGGCGGTCCCGGCGGACGCGGCAAGTTCTTCCGTCGCAAGAAGGTCTGCAAGTTCTGTACCGAGAAGATCGACGCCATACCCTACCGCGACGTCCGCCTGTTGCAGGGCTTCGTCGCCGAGCGCGGCAAGATCGTTCCCCGCAGGCTCACCGGCGTTTGCACCACGCACCAGCGCCGTCTGACCCGCGCCATCAAGCAGGCCCGCAACATCGCGTTGCTGCCCTTCGCGACCAAGCACTAAACGAGATTAGCCGGCGTGACGATAAGCCCTCTATGGGCGTAGAATCGCCTCCGGCATCTGGAGATTTTTGTCATGGAAGTCATTCTGAAAGAAGACGTAGCCAATCTCGGCCACCGCGGAGACGTGGTCAAGGTCGCAGACGGCTACGGTCGCAACTTCCTGCTGCCGCGCAAGCTGGCACTGCAGGCTACCCTCGCCAACAAAAAGCAGATCGATGAGATGAAGGCCTCCGCCGTCCGCCGCTCCGCCGCCGAAAAGATCGTCGCGGAAGAGCAGGCAGCCAAGCTCGCCCCCGTCGTGCTCGTCTTCACCCGCAAGTCGGGCGAAAACGGCCACCTCTTCGGCTCGGTCACCTCGTCGGACATCGCCGTCGAGCTCGCCGCCCAGGGCTTCGAGATCGACCGCCGCAAGATCAGCCTCAACGAGCCCATCAAGGCCCTCGGCAACTTCGAAGTCAGCATCAAGCTGCACAAGGAAGTCTCCGCTCCGGTCAAGGTCAAGGTCCTCGGCGATGCTGTCACCGAAGGCGAAGAAGTCCCGGTCGAAGCAGAAGTCGAAGAAGCCGCAGCCGAGTAGTTTCAGTAACTACGGGTGCCCCAGGTCTCGATTTTGAGACCTGGGATAGCACATATTCCACAGCCCCACTCTCGCCGCAGCCTGATCTTTGCGGACGAAGTGGGGTTGTCTATTTGCGCTCATGTTTCACTGCGGCTTTGCCGGCACTTCGCTCACTCCCGGCAATATCTTCATCGTTACCTCAAAGCGGTGACAATTACTGTATTCGGCGTCATACTGCACTGCCGCGTTATCGCTGCTGCCGAGCGCCAGCTCTGCGTGCACGCGCGCAGGCAGCAGATACGAGCTCGTCCCCAGTGGAACCAATGCATATTCGGTTTTGGTCGTCAGCATCTTGAATCGGATCGCATCTCCGGCATGCGGCGAAACAGACTCCATCCGAAGAAGCTGCGCTGAATCCGCATCCAGCCAGAACCATGCCTTGGTCTCCACCTTGAATTGGCTGCACGCGGGGTTCGAGTAATTCTCCAGCCTGCCGGTAACTTCCATCAGCATTTCTTTATCGTTTCCGCTTGGCTTCAGTTCATAGGCGTGGCATTGCTCATATTTCAAAGCAAGATATGGCGAGAAGCTGTTGCCAAAGCCGCCCGCAATCGAAAGTGGAAGAATCACATCTCGCTGCTTCTTCCCCGTCTTGCCGTTCACCGCGCGTACAGTGCGTTCTTCCTTGAACTCATCCGCATCCGGCTGCCGCGTCGCACGCATGGTCGAATCGATCGTAACCACACGCTTCACTTTATGGTCGATAAATCCGACAGAGCGCACATGCTCATCGCAGTCGATATTCGGCAGCGTGGCCATGGATGTCTCGAGCTTTGCGCGCACCTTTTGAAGTGTCTGCAGCGCAGCCGCGCTGTCCTGTTGCGCCCGGGCAGCAAGAACACACACGGCAAACATAACCGGAAACCCAAAGAGTTTGCGCAATGCATGACCGTTAGGCATCTCAGCTAATGATTCTCTCGCATCGAATCCCGCCTGCCCACTCTCGGCACAACGAATCCTTCGCAGACAAAGCGGGCTATTCCAGCCGAGCGCAAAAACAAATGAAGGCTTAAGCCCTCGTTTGTTTGATCTCTGATCTCTGACGGCTGATCTCTATAACGGAAACAGCGGCTCGCTCTCCGTCCGCACGCGCAGAATCTTCGCCTTGGTCCGCACCGTCACATGCGGCACTCCCGGTGACACTTGTGCCTGCTCCGCACTGTTCAGGATGGAAAGAATGTCTCTAAGCTCAGCCCGCGCGCGGCCAATTGTTGCCGCCATATTTGGTTCAATCACAGGCTTGACCACAGCCTCCGGTCCTGTCTGTCGTGCCGCCTTTATGGCCGCCTGCGGCCGCGGACTCACATCCAGAACCTGCTTTGCGCCGGCAATCGTGTAGCCTTCGCGATGCACCAGACGCTTGATATCAAGCGCCAGCTCTACCTCACGCCGCCGGTACAAGCGTTGTCCCGTGCCGCCTTTATTGGGCTTCAGCTGCGGAAACTGCGTCTCCCAGAAGCGCAGCACATACGTCTCCACGCCGCAAATCCGGGCCACATCGCCAATCTTGAAATACAGGCGATCCGGAATGACAGGAGCGTCATTTACATCGAGTTTTTTAAGTGCTTGTGCCATCTATAAAAAATCCGTAGGAACGGACCGCGAACGCCTGCAGAGCGCCGCACTGGTCGCAGTATAGGACAGCCCGCACATAAAGATGAAAGCCCAATTCCCATACAGGAATCAAGTTAGAGACGGGGCACCGATCATTCATTTCGTATTTTCAAGCGCGGCAGCTACAGCAGTACGAAGCGGCGGCAAATCATCCTGAATCGTATTCCAGACAATTTCAACTGCCACGTTGTCATATTGAGGGCGCAGCCAATTGCCGATGCCTCGTATATCGCGCCACGGAGCCAAAGAGGCGCAGATGCACAATCCCGGCAGCGTTTAGCTCCTGCTAGTGCCGTTGCAGCGCCTGAATGACAGCGTCTTTGCCCATACAAGATTCTGACCCAGCCGCGGACAGAAGTCCATATCGGCTCGTCTGGCTACCGCCCACTCACTGCTTTTTCAATACCGCCGAGCCCTTTTCACTCATCACAATCGCCTGCTCCAGCCTGCGAAACTCCGCAGCCTTCGCCGGCGAAATCTCCACATCGCGCACCACGTATTCACTCTCGTAGTGCAACATATTGCCTTTTGCCGTCACTGCGGATTTGTAGCTCGCAAACTGCACATCCACGCTCACCGGCTCCGGCGTATCGTCCACCGCATACCCCGCCGGCAGCGCAATATCGAAGGAATCTTTCCAAGTCCCCGGATGCCCCAGCACAATCGGGTACAGCCGCGTCTTGCCCTCCATCACATCCGGCACAGAATGCGTGTGCGATCCCAGCACTCGCGGCCGCAACAGCAGCAGCGGCCCAGCCGTATGCGCATAATTCTCGGCCGTTAGCTTCACCGTCAGATCGAGCGGCTTCTCCAGATCCGTAACCGATGCAAACTGGTAATCCTTGAATGCCAGCCCCGGCAAATCAGCACTCAGCCGCCGCTCCAGCTGCTCATGTACCTCCTTTGCATCGGAGCGCTTGATGAACATCCGCTCCCGCTGCGCATCGTCGCCCGTACGCCGCTCGCGAACTTCTCCCGTAAGCTCGCCATTATCCGCCAACGTAAAGCTACCCTGCCGCGTCACGCCCTCAGCTTCCGCCGGCAGCACCGGCATCTGCAATATCTGGCTGTTCGCTCCATCGGCCAGCACGCCATAAGCTCCCTGCAGATCGCCGTCCAGCAGTCCAACCGGCGTCCACTCATCCGTCGGGTCAAAGATCAGCAGCGTCTTGCCCCCCGTCTTGTCCAGTCCAGCCGTTTTCACCCGCGCCAGCAACCGCGGATCATTCTCGCCCGCCGGCAGCTCAATCGCCGTAATCATGTGATTCCCAATCAGTGAAGGCTCCTTCGGATCAATCACTCCGCGCTCACTGTTCACATGAAAGTAGTGCGCCTGCACACCCACCGCCTGCAGCATCGAGATCAGCAGCGTCGTCTTGTCCTTGCAGTCGCCATATTTATTGCGGTAAATATCCGCCGCCCAGTGCGCCTGCATTCCACCAATGCCCTTCTCCACAATAAAGTAGCGGATGTTCTTCTGGACGTAGTCCGTAATGCGTTCCAGCTTGGTGTAAAGGTCCGGCGCGCCCGCCGTCAGCTCCTGCGCCTTGGCCGTAATCTCCGGCGTAGGGTCAAAACGATGCGTCTGCAGCCCGCTCTCCCACGTTCCCAGCGCCAGCCACTGATTGTCGGTGCCCTTCACCGCCAGATCGCCCCACTTCACGCTCATCCGCGCCGCCAGTGCAGACCACGGCGGAGTGGAACGAAACCTCGCCAGGTCCAGCCCCGGCATATTCGTAATCTCCCACCGCAGCTGGTTCGCCCCCGTCTCGGCCGGCTTCACCGCCGGATAGCCGCGCCAGCTCTCCGCATAGTGTCCGCCTGCGGGAAGCGACAACTCCATCGCCTCATGCACAACCGGCACATCGTATTGGATCGCCCAGTTCTCCTCGTGCATATACGGCTGCAATAGCACTTCGGTCTCGCACGCCACCACCGCGCCCGGGTCCGCACCCGGTGGATTCACAACCCGCACCCGCGCATCAAACTGCAGTACCGTCGCCTCGGCCAGCCCCTGGTCGCTATAGTCCTCATCCTTGGCCTGGAACTGCTTCCCATCCGCCGCAATCGTCCACGTATGAAAGTTCTTCAGCTTCTCATCCGTGTCATAAAAGGCATAGCAGTGGCCATATTCGCGTCCTTGCGGCTTCAAAAGCCGCACAGCAAACCGCCGCAGCTCCACCGCGCGATTCTGCTCATCGACTGTAATCTTGTACTCGTCAAAGAGAATCACCGCTGGCGCATTCGTGGCCACCGCCACCACCGGCGTCGGCGTCTTCGCCGCCTCCACCGCCCAATCCGGCGCAGGCATCGACTTCTCCTTTGCCCAGGCAACTGACGCCCACCCCGGCAGTACCGTGACAAACACCAGCCCCAGCACCGCCATCTTCAAGTCTGTGCGCCAATTCCCCATACGCTGCCCCTCATCCACAGTCGACTATTTCTGTGCCACCGCTGCTTTTGCCAGCACCGCTTGCTGCTGATCGTTCGCAGCCACTTTTTCATAAAAACCACGCAGATCCTGGTACTGGTCCGCTTTCAGCACCGCAAATCCCCGTGTCAATTGCCGCACAACAACAATTTTTCCCTCGTCCTGCGTGATCTTCGTCACAAGCTGCGCTTTAGGTGACCACGGAATGTTGGAATCCTTCGGCGCGCCTTCCACCGTATATCCAGCCGGCAGATGATATGTCACCTGGTCCGTTATCGTACTCGCATAGTGCATATCCACCGGCGCTTGCCGTTTGTCCTCATCCACAAATGGCTGCCGCGTCCGCGATTCAAAAAAGAAGCCCGGCAGCAACAGTCGTTTACCCGCTTGCATGCCCAGCGTTCCCTCCACCTTCACAATCGCCATCAAATTCACCTCCGGGTCATCCATCCCCAGAAAGTGATCCAGATGCGCCTGCGTTCCCTCCGGCATTTCGCCTGGCAGCATCTGGTCGAATCGTTTCTTGACCTCTTCCTCGTCCGTCTCCAGCATCATCTGCCGCCAGCGCAACGCCTCCTGGCCTGTCATCAAAAATCGAATGCTGCCCGTCATCACGCCATTCGCATCAATCGTTACATCGCCAATTCGCGTCATTGTATTTTTCATATAAGGCAAAGCGGGCGTCACTGTTGCGGCACGCCCATCCGCGCTCTGCCGAACACCGCCCGCAAGCTCGTGCGTCCAACTCACGGTCAAAAATGGGCACATCTTCTCACCAGGGTCCAGCAGATACTCTTTGCCACCCGTTGAAAGAATCACCAGATCGTCGTCCAGCTGCTCGAACCTGAGAAATCGCGGTTGGAAGAGATTCCTGGCGCGGTTCACCACTTTTGTGTCGTATGCCGTCAGTCCCGCAGCCCGCAGCATTGCCAGGTACAGCAATGTAATGTCCTGGCTCGATCCGCTTTTCTGCGCCCACGTATCCTCAGCCCGCTTGGCCGGCTTCAACCCCATCGCCTTCAGCTCTGCCTTACCCCTTGCCCGCGAGTAATCCGTGTTGTCCAGCGCCTGCACCGCCTTGTACAGCTTGTGCGCCTTGTCTAGATCGCTGTCGCGTGGTGCCACAATTCCCGCCACCGCTGTCTTGATCGCCCCTGTGGGCTCGGCAAAGTGATCCACATCCTTCGACCACAGCTTCGCCTCGCTGTTCCAGAAATCCTCCGCATTGGTCGCCGACATGTAATAGAAGTACAGCTGGTACAAAAATGCATCCATAGGCGGCATAAAGGCTTCATGCGGAGCCGGCGGAATATCGCTCAGATCCAGCGAAAATCTCCCCGTCGCATCCTGGGAAATATTCGCTCCTGCCGGCAGCAGCGGCCACCACATCAGCGTATTGAGCGGCCGTCCACGCCAATCAATCAAATAGCGCGAAGTGATCGCGTTCGATCCCTTCTGGAATGCCTTGAATGGCATAAACATGTAGTGCGCCTGGTGTACGAAATATGCCTTCTGAATATCCCACCAGGGCGACGAAAACGCATTATCGTCATAGCGAATCGTGTACTGGTACTCCAGAATGCTGCCCACCTCCACGCTCGGCAAGTTGATCACACGCTTCGCAATCTGGCTCACCCCATCCCTGGTCAACACCTTCATCGCCAGCAAATCCTCCGGCTTGCTTCCCGGCTTGCCCTCCAGCGGAACCACCGTCCCGTCCGCATGAATCGTCCGCGCCTTGATGTCCGTCACCTTCTGCTCGCCGTGCGTGTACGGCACCTCCACAGTCGCCAGATCTTTGCCCTTCTCCGTCAGCACCTTGATCCGCGCATACACGCTGCGATAGTGCAGGTCGTCGTCCGTCTTCTGTTCAAAGTACAGATACACGGCCGCCGCCCCCGGAGCCTTCGGGTCCGAGGTCATCGACGGCTCTTCTTTTGTCGGATCGTGGAACTGCGCGCGGGCAGTAAGTGGAACAGCAAGGAAGGCAACCAGCAACAGAACAAGGCAAAACAAGGTACAACGCCGCATGAACGGTTTCCTCAGATCTACGGTGAGTCGGCTAACGTGAATTGTCGGATTTCGAAACATATCCCCGGAGTAATGCCCGGATTCTAGCCTGATTCGCCTGCTATGCGAAAGTAAAAATCCAGCCCCACTATTTCAATAAAGCCCGTCATCCTGACTGTAGCCGTCTTTCAGGCGGAGGGAAGGACCTGCTTCTGTTTTGCTTTTGCTTCACTAACCACGAACCACTAGCCATAATGCTCTTCAAGCATCGCGCTCACCCTCGCCAACGGCAGCCCCATCACATTGAAGTAGCAACCCTCAATCCGCGGAATCCATTTTCCGGCGCGCCCCTGGATCCCATAAGCCCCAGCCTTATCCATCGGCTCGCCCGTCTCCACGTATTCAGCAATCTCACGGTCAGAGATCTCGCTAAACCAAACCTCCGTCACCTCCGCCGCAACCTCCGCGCCGCGCCCAGTCACCACCGCTACCCCAGTAATTACGCGATGCGTCCGCCCGCTCAGCCCCCGAAGCATCCTCACCGCATCAGCTTTATCCACCGGCTTGCCCAGAATCTCCCCATCCAACACCACTGTCGTGTCCGCGCCAAGCACCACGGCCTCAGCATCGTCCACGGCGTCAAATATCGTCCGCGCCTTTTCCCGCGCCAGCCGAGTCACATATGCCTCCGGATCTTCACCCGGCAGCACACTCTCATCAATATCCGCTGCCTTTACCGTGAAAGAAAACCCTGCCTGCGTCAGCAACTCCCGCCGCCGCGGCGAAGCCGAAGCCAATATCAATCTCGCCATATGCTTTCAGACTAAAAGATGGATCCCGTTACACACGATTCAATACTCTCCCAATTAAAGCCGTGCTATTCTTGCTGCTGTCCCCGGTCAACTATCCAATTGGAGCTCTGCATATGCCTGTGAACGACTTCACTTATAGCAACGCCGGCCTTGCACTCACGGAACAATCCGAAGGTTTCAGATCTTCCGCCTATCAGGATTCAGTTGGAGTCTGGACCATCGGTTATGGTCATACAGGCGCGGATGTCTGTGCCGGCCTCACCATCACACCCGCACAGGGACAGGCACTTCTGGCCAGCGATATTGCCGCCGCTGCCACCTTTGTCAATCAGGCTGTAACAGTGGCACTCGATCAGGATGAGTTCGACGCCCTTGTAGACTTTGTCTTCAACCTGGGGCGCGGCGCCTTTGCCGGTTCCACGCTGCTCAAGGACCTGAATGCAGGCAATTTCAGCGCGGCTGCGGCGCAGTTTGATCTGTGGGACAGGGCCGGAGGACAGGTGCTGGCCGGACTGCT